>WNGB01000279.1_pt1 | contig 76318 bp, 86 predicted proteins | sample 5400681 | NCBI WGS metagenome assembly WNGB01 (sample SAMN13153367, study PRJNA577476) | soil metagenome | isolation source: 115 cm soil or saprolite under grassland replicate 2 | place: USA:California | collected 2016-06-15 | reverse complement strand
GCTTGCTGCGTTCCGGCCTAGCCGCCGCCCCCCAGCAACGGCCGCTCTTCCACGTTCGGCCGGGCGATCATGTAAATGAGCACGCCGAGTAGCGGCAGGAAGATCACGAAAACCGTCCAGCCCGCCTTTGCCCAGCCCGAGTGATCCCGCCTGGCGAAGTTGTCCCAGAGGACCATGATGAGGAGCCAGACGAAAATGACCCAGGCGAAGAAGATCAGCATTGCCCAGAAGACGCTGAGAAACGTCCAGTTATACGCAAGGAACACGGGTGAGCTCTCCTTTCGTCGCGATCACCGCTCGTCGAGCAGGAAGATTGTCTCGCAGGCCCCGGTCGGCATCGTCCCAGTGGGATGATTTCGCCGAGTCGCTGCGGGCTCAGCCGGGCGGTATGGGCGTGAACGGCCCGATCTCGTCCTGCGTTTGGTGGACGACTCCGTAACTCGACTCCGGGACCTCGTTCCAGACGCCTGGCAGGTCTCCGAGTGGCTCGGAGACGACGAGCCTGCTCCCCTCCTCGACCTTCTGCAGGACCGGATGGTCGGGGTAGAGCTCGCGCAGCGTGTGCACGGCTGTGCTGTAGAAGAGAGTCCGTGACTTGCCCTCGCTCGAGTAGCGAAAGGCCCAGATCTGGTTGCCGTTGGTGGTCGCCACCGTCATCTGGATGGGGTGCTCGACGCCGTGCTGGCGACCGACCTCCTCGATGAGCCCGACCGCGCGCGCGACGGCCTGCGGGGGGTCTTCCTCCAGGCCCATCGTGAGTGCGAGGAAGAAGAACGCCTCTGAGTCGGTCGAGCCCTGGATCTCCGCATAGAGGGACGGGTCGATGGCGAGCACCAGCTCGCGTTTCACGTCGTGGAAGCCGCCGATTGAGCCGTTGTGCATCCACAGCCAGCGGCCGTGGCGGAACGGATGGCAGTTCGTCTGCTGGACCGGCGTCCCCGTGGCGGCACGGATGTGCGCGAAGACGAGTGGGGAAGTCACGTGGGCCGAGATCTCGCGCAGGTTGCGGTCGTTCCACGCCGGCTCGATGCTGTGGAACACGCCGGGCGTGTCGCCGACGCTGTACCAGCCGATGCCGAACCCGTCTCCGTTCGTCGTCTCCGCCCCCATGCGGGAATGGAGGCTCTGGTCGATCAGCGAGTGAGTACCCCCGTAGAGCATGTCCTCGACGAGGATCGGAGTGCCGTAGTACGCGAGCCAGCGGCACACGGCGGCCCTATTCGACCACGACGACGTTCGCCCCTAGTGCGCGCTTCACCTCGGCGGCCGTGTCCGCCCCGAAGATCTTGGCGATCCCGCTGTGATGGTGAGAGCCGAGGACGACGAGGTCCGCCTTGAGGTCGCGCGCAGTCTCGACGATCGTGCCGCTGGGATCTCCGGCCGCCCACATGTAGTCCGCCTCGAGGCCCGCGGCGGAAACCTGCTCCTCCGCCCGGCCGAGGACGGTCTCGAGCTCCGGCGTCGGCACGAGCGGGATCATACCCGGGCGGTCACCGAGCGTCCCGAAGGCCTGGGGCCCTTCCGGGTTGAGCGGCATCTCGGCCACCGCGATCACGACGAGCTTGGCCCCGGTCTCTTTGGCCTGCTCGATCGCGTGCTCGAGCGCCCGCCGGGCGGGCTCCTTGTCGTCGTAACCGACGAGGATCGTCTTCGCCATCCGTCAGTACGTTATGGCTTCTGCGTGGGCTCGGAGTTTTCGCCCTTCGCGGTGTCCTCGGCCATCGCTTCCTCGAGGCCGCGGTCCTGCACCTCGTGGACCTTGGTGTCGCCGCCGAGCCCGACCAGCTTCCCCTTGACGGCATCTGCCTCTTCCTCCGCCGCGAGCACTCCCACGGCCGCACGGCCGGCATCGAGCTGCCCTGCCATCCACGCGGTGTCCTGCTCGCTGAGACCGAGCCCGCGATGGACGAGCGAGCCCACGAGGCCGCCGCCGCCCGCTCCCGCTGCGACGCCTCCGACCAGGGAGAGGCCGCCGGTCGGGACGGCTGCGATGAGGCCGAGCACGAGGCCGATCCCAGCGCCTCTCTTGCCCGCACGGGGGCCAAGCTTCTGGGTGTTCACCGCGCCGAACTCGTCCCGGACCAGCACGCCGATCGCGTCGAGGTCGATGTTGCGGCTCGAGCGAGCCCACGCCTCTAACTCCCGGGCCGCCTCGTCGGCCTTCTCCTCGTTCTCGAAGAATGCGAAGACAAGATGCGTGTTCTCGGCCACGAGGTTCCCTTCTCGACCGTGCCATCGAACCCCACGGCGGCCGCAGAGGCATCATCCGGTTCGGATGAACTTTGCGAGGGGGCCCCGACCCGGCTAGGAGAGCGGCGGGCGCACGTAGATCACGCCCTCGTGCTTGTGCGGCACGAACGGGGCGCCGATCAGCATGATCGTCCGCTCGACGAGCGCGTACACCTCGGGCTCGTCGTCGGTCGTGACCTCGATCTCCACCTCGCCGACGGCCCTGGCGTCGAGGTCGGCCTTGCGCAGCTCCTCGAGCAGGCGGTCACGGTCCGGGATGCGCGCCGCCTGGACGGGGATCTCATCGGCCACGGGAGGACTCTAGTCGTTATCGTCCCGGCGATGGCTGTGGCGACGCGGGAGTACGGGCTCTACGTCAACGGCGAGCTGACGGAGGCGGCAGGTGGGGAGACCCGCGAGCTCGTCGAGCCAGCAACCGGAGAGTCGCTGGCCAGCGTCGCCGTCGGGACCGAGGCGGACGTCGACCGCGCGGTCGAGGCGGCGCGGGCCGCGCTCGAGGGACCCTGGGGAAAGACACCGCCGAACGAGCGCTCGCGCCTTCTGCACGCGCTCGCCGACGCGATCGTCGCCAATCGCAAAGAGCTGGCCGAGCTCGAGGTCCGCAACGTCGGCAAGGCGATCTCCTCGGTGAAGGCCGAGGTCGCCCAAGCGGTCGAGAACTTCCGCTTCTTTGGCTCCGCCATCGCCTCGATCGCAGGTCGCTCGAACCCGATCGGCGGCTCCATTCTCTTCTACTCGCTAAAGGAGCCGGTGGGCGTCGCAGGCCAGATCGTGCCCTGGAACTACCCGCTGATGATGACTACCTGGAAGCTCGCTCCCGCGCTGGCGGCGGGCTGCACCGTCGTCCTCAAGCCCGACTCGGCGACCCCGCTGACCGCGCTGCGGATGGCGGAGCTCGCGGGCGAAGTGGGGTTCCCTCCCGGAGCGGTGAACATCGTCCCCGGGCCGGGTCCGATCGTCGGGGCCCACCTCGTCCGGCACCCCGGCGTGGACAAGATTGCCTTCACGGGCTCGACGTCGACGGGCAGCGAGATCATGCGCCTGGCCTCCGATCCGATCAAGCGGATCACACTCGAGCTCGGGGGGAAGAGTCCGAACCTCGTGTTCGCGGACGCCGACCTCGCCGACGCGATCCCGAGCTCGGTGTGGTCGATCTACTACTCGGCGGGGCAGAGCTGCGAGGCGCGTTCGCGCATCCTGGTCGAGGAGTCGTTGTACGACGAATTCGTCTCGGCCTTCGCTGACGCGGCCGGGAAGCTCTCCGTCGGGGACCCGCTCGACCCCGAGACCCAGATCGGCTCGCTGATCTCGGCAGAGCACCGCGACAAGGTGCACGGCTACGTCGAGGCAGGGCGCGAAGAGGGCGCCGAAGTGGTTGCGGGCGGTGAGCCGCCAGACGGGAAGGGCGCCTTCTACCCGCCGACCGTGCTCGCCAAGGTCGACAACCAGATGCGGGTCGCGCAGGAGGAGATCTTCGGCCCCGTCGTGACCGTGACCTCGTTCGAGGACGAGAAGGACGCGGCGCGGATCGCAAACGACGTCAAGTACGGGCTGATGGCGACCGTCTGGACGGGTGACCCCGCCCGTGGCCACCGGCTGGCGCGGCAGATCAAGGCCGGGACGGTCGGGATCAACATGCCGTACACGGCCTTCCCCGGCATCCCCTTCGGCGGCTACAAGCAGTCCGGCTTCGGCCGCGAGCTGGGCCTGGAGACCCTGGAGCTCTACCTCGAGACGAAGAGCGTGCTGGTCTCGACGAGCGCGCGGCCGTTCAACCCATTCCAGCTGTAACACCTGCCCGGAGTTTCCTCACGCCCCTGGGGCGCCACTGGCAAGGGAGGCGAGCCCAAGGGCCAAGGACAGTACATCGAGGTACGGCCGCAGGCCCGAGGGCGACGCATCCTGCCACCAGCGGCGTCAGGCGGCTCCGAAGGCCGGCTTCGCCGGCCGTAAGGGGCCGCCGGCCAGGCCCGTGAGGTACCGCTGGACGATCCTCGGGGTCGGAATCCTGGCGCAGGCGAGCGGCTCCGCGCTCCTATTTGGGGTCGCTGTCCTCGCGCCGGCGCTGCGGGAGCGCTACCAGCTCAGCCTGTCCGAGATCGGCCTCGCGCTCGCCGCCGCCAGCCTCGGGGCGATCCCCTCACTGCTCCCGTGGGGACTGCTGGCCGACCGGATCGGGGAGCGGATCGTGATCGCACTCGGGCTCTCCGGGGCAGCCGGGACTCTCGCCGGAGCGGCCTTCGCCCCGAGCTTCGGCGCGCTCGTCGCGCTCCTCGTCCTCGCGGGCGCGCTGAGCTCGAGCGTGAACGCCGCGAGCGGCCGCGCGGTCATGCATTGGTTCGGGCCGGAGGAACGAGGGCTTGCGCTCGGGCTGCGGCAGACGGCGATCCCGCTCGGAGGCCTGTTCGCGTCGCTGTTGCTGCCGCCCATCGTCTCAGGCGGCGGCCTCGAGGCCGCGTTTCTCACGCTCGGAGGATTCTGCTTGGGGGCCGCCGTCGCGGGAGCCGTGTGGATGCGCGAGAGCCCTTCCGGCGCCGCCGGCGTGACACTCGCTTCGGCGCGGCATCCGCTCGGGGATCACCGCATGTGGCGCCTCGCCATGGCGAGCGCGTTCCTGCTCGTGATCCCGCTGACAGTGGGCGGGTTCACGGTCGTCTTCCTCCATTCCCATCACGGCTGGTCGACCGGCGCCGCGGCGGCCGTCCTCGCGGGCGGGCAGCTCCTCGGCGCTCTCGGCCGCATCGGCTTCGGCCGCTGGTCCGACCACCTCGGCTCGCGCGTCCTCCCCATGCGCTGGATCGGCCTCGCGCTCACGCTCGCGGTGGCGGTCACGGCCTTGGTCGTCGACGCACCCGGCTACGTGCTCGTGCCCGCGCTGGTCGTCGCCGTCGGACTCGGGATGAGCTGGAACGGGCTGTCCTTCACGGCGGCGGCCGAGCTCGCCGGCCACGCACGCAGCGGCGCTGCGCTCGGCTTCCAGCAAACCGTCCTCTCGTGCGCCGGAGCGGCCGTCCCGCCGGCCTTCGCGGCCTTCGTCGCCTCCAGCTCGTGGCGCGCGGGCTTCGCGGCCGTCGCCGCATGCCCGCTAGGCGCCGTCTATCTGCTCAGGCGCCTCCAGGTATAAAGCCGCGTACGCGGCCGGCTTGCCCGGCGCCCGGTGCCGGGACGGAGTGTCCCACGCCCGAATACGGCAGCTTCGGCGTCCTCGCTCGAGTGACGGATCCGAGCTCGACCTCAGGCTCGGCGGGAGTACGCGGCCTAGGCCTCGGCGCTGCACCGGGAGTCTGGGGCTCTCAGAGCGGCGGTTCCGGCGTCTACGGCAACGCGATCGGGGGCTACGGTGTCCGCGGAACCTCCTCGAGCGGAATCGGCGTGTTCGGAAGCCATACCGCGTCGACCGGCGCCCTGGCGGGTGTTCGCGGGGACACCAGCTCAACGTCATCCGGTGCCGTGGCGTCTACGGCGTCGTCACCAGCACGTCGGCGGGTAGTGCCTCGGCCGCCGTTCGCGGCGAGAACAAGGGAAGCGACACATTCGGTTACGGCGTTTGGGGGTAGCAAAACGGGTCGGGCAAAGGTGTCTACGGCACGTCCCCGTACGGGTATGGCGTCTACGGAAGCGGAAATATCGGCGTCTTTGGAACGGGCACCTTAATCAGCGTCCAAGGCTCAACGACACTCGGAACCGGAGTCAAAGGCGAAAGCGCCACCGGCTTCGGCGTCTCGGGGAACAGCTCGAGCAACGACGGCATCCACGGGCAGAGCTCGAGTGGAGCCGGGGTTGCGGGCACCACCTCGAGTGGTAACGGGGTCTACGGCGACACGGCAGCCGGCAGCGGCAATTACGCCGGCTATTTCGTCGGCAACGTGGGCGTGACCGGCGCAGTGACCGGGGCCGTGCCGAAGGTCAGGATCGACCATCCGCTCGACCCCGCGCACCGGTACCTGCAGCACGTCTCGGTCGCGTCCTCCGACATGCTGGACCTCTACGACGGCAACGTCACGACGGACGCGCACGGGTTCGCGACCGTCCGGGTGCCAAGGTGGTTCCAGGCGCTCAACCGCACCTTCTGCTACCAGCTCACCATCCTCGGCCACGCGCCGTGGGCCACGGAGACTCGTGTCTGGGACGAGATCGCCCACAACCGCTTCACGATCCGGACGAGCCGGCCGCAGGTCCGCGTCTCCTGGGAGGTGACGGGAATCCGGCACGACCGGTTCGCGAACGCGCACAGGATCCAGGCGGTCGTGCCGAAGGCGAAGGCCGACCGGGGCAAATACCTGTACCCGCGAGGCTACGGCAAGCCGATCCGCGCCACGATCGGCTCCGAGCCGCGCTCGAAGGAGCCTCGGCGCTGAGCTAGCCCTGACCCTCCGGCGCCGGGGCCGATTCGTCGCCCTGGAAGAGGCCGAAGGCGTTTCCCTCCGTGTCCTTGCAGTGGGAGAACCAGCCGATGCCCGGGATGGGCGCCTTGTCGTTCGCCTCGCCTCCGGCCTCGCGCACCTTCTGCACGGATCCGTCGATGTCGTCGGAGTCGAAGTACACGAAGATGTGGTCCGTCATCTCCTCGTGCGTGTACACCGCGCCGCCCGGCTCTCCACCGGCCTCGGTCAGGTTGTAGTCGATCCCGGGCATCCCCGAGTCGTTGAACGTCCAACCGAAGACGTCGCTGTAGAAGGTCTTCGCGCGGCTGGTGTCCTTGGCAGGCACCTCGAAGTGAACGAGCTTTCCGGCCATCCCGTCTCCTTTCGTGTCGGAAGAAGGGAAGCTATACGCTCAGCATCAGCGACGAGAGGGGGAAGCAATGATCCGAGCGTTCGCGGTCTACGAGGGGGAGCCCGACCCGGAGCCCTACGAGCGCCACGCCGAGATCTGCCGGAGGGTCCCCGGGGCGACGTTCCGCCACGGCAAGGTCTTCGGCGCTCCGATGGGGGAGCCGAAGTTCCACTACTACGCCGAGTTCGAGTGGCCGGACATGGACTCGTTCAAGGCTGCCGCCTCGAGCGACGAGTTCATGGAGACGGGCAAGGACGCGATGGAGATGGGAATCACCTTCCACTTCATGTTCGCCGAGGTCGAATGACCGAGCCGGACCGCCCTGCTCCGCTCGACCCGAAAGAGCTCGACTTCGAGCGGATCGTCTACGAGAAGGCGCCGCCGCGCGCCACGATCCGGCTCAACCGGCCGGAAGTCCTCAACGCCTTCGACTTCCGCATGCTGCGCGAGATCGCGCGGGCCTGCGAGGACGCGTCGTGGGACGACGAGATCCGGGTGGTCGTGCTCACGGGCACCGGGCGCGCCTTCTGCGTGGGCGCCGACCTCAATGAGTGGAGCGAGGGCTACATCGGCAAGCCGACCGAATACTGGAAGTGGTTCGGCGCCTTCAAGGACGCGCACGATCGCCTGCGCGAGATCGGCAAGCCGACGGTCGCGCGCATCAACGGGATCTGCGTGGGCGGGGGGAACGAGCTCCAGATGGCCTGCGACCTCGCCGTGATGGTCGATGACGCCTTCATCCGCCACGTCGGCCCGGAGCACGGGTCGGTGCCTGCAGGAGGCGCGACACAGTGGCTCACGATCATGGTCGGCGACCGCCGGGCACGGGAGATCGTGCTGCTGTGCGAGGAGATCCCGGCGTCGCGGGCGGCGGAATGGGGGCTCGTGAACAGTGCCGTCCCCGGGGCCGAGCTCGACGCAGAGGTCGACCGCCTGGTCGAGAGCCTTGCCCGCAAGCTCCCGCAGACGACTCGGTACGCGAAGCAGCACCTCAACTTCTGGCGCGACCTCGCGTGGCACGAGACGATCAACCACGCGCGCGACTGGCTGGCGCTGTCGATGGCGACCGACGAGCCGCGGGCGGCGATCGAGAAGTTCGTGGAGAAGAAGTGAGCGAAGTCGACGACCTCAGACGCCTGGAGGAAGCCTGGGCCGCAGCAGTGGAGGCCGGCGACGCCGAATCGGCCGACCCGATCCTCGCGGACGACTTCGTGCTCGCGAGCGCCGGCGGCGTCGGGCAATGGGTTCCCCGCGAGGAGTGGTTCGCGAGCCTGGGGGAGATCGACACGCGCGCCTTCGGAATCTCGGACGTCGAGCCCCGGGTGTTCGGAGACGTGGCCGTCGTTCGGCTCACCGCGCTCTGGGAGGCGTCATTCGACGGCCGCGACCTTTCCGGCGACTATCACGTCGTCGACGTGTTTACCCGCCGCGACGGCGCCTGGCAGGCGTCGTGGCGCATCTCGCAGAGGCTGACCGAGTCATGAGCGACGTAGTTCTCGTCGAGCGCGAGCCGCCGATCGCGACGGTTCTCCTCAACAGGCCGAAGCAGCTCAACGCGCTCTCGGACGACCTGATGGACGAGCTCGTCTCGGCCCTCCGCGAGCTGGACGCCGACGACGAGGCCCGCTGCATCGTGCTCGGTGGATCGGAGCGGGCATTCGCCGCCGGCGCGGACATCGGCGAGCTCGCCGACGCGTCGGCGATCGACCTCTACTACGCGCGCCGGGTCGAGCGGTGGGACGCGATCCGCGGGCTATGGACGCCGCTCGTCGCGGCCGTCTCCGGCTTCTGCCTCGGCGGCGGCTGCGAGCTCGCCATGTCCTGCGACCTGATCGTGGCCTCGGAGACCGCGAAGTTCGGGCAGCCGGAGACGGGGCTCGGGATCATCCCGGGGGCCGGTGGAACGCAGCGCCTGACGCGCGCCGTCGGGAAGGCGCTCGCGATGGACGTCATCCTGAGCGGTCGAATGCTGAGCGCCCGCGAGGCGCTCGCCACGGGACTGGTCGCGCGCGTCGTCCAGCCCGAGGCGTGGCTCGACGAGGCGAAGCGGCTCGCAGGGGACATCGCCTCCAAGGGGCCGGTCGCGACCAGGCTCGCGAAGGAGGCGGTCGACCGCGCCTACGAAGGCCCGCTGCAGCTCGGCCTCGAGTACGAGCGGCGCCTGCTCTACCTCGCGTTCGCGTCCGAGGATGCGCGCGAGGGTCTGAAAGCCTTTGGTGAGAAGAGAAAACCGGAGTTCAAAGGAGAGTGAGATGGTCAACGTCGACGAGCTCATAGAAGGAGCACGGGACGCGATCAGCGTCAAGAAGGTGTTCGGAGATCCGATCGAGGAGGACGGGGTCACCGTCATTCCCGCGGCCGCCGTGCGCGGCGGCGGAGGCGGGGGCGGCGACACCGAAGGGAACGGCGGGACTGGCTTCGGCCTGACCGCGAGCCCGGTCGGCGCCTACGTCATCAAGGACGGCGAGGTGAGCTGGAAACCGGCCGTGAACCCGAACCGGATGATCCTGGGCTGGCAAATCGTGACCGCCCTCGGCTTTATCGCGTGGTGGCGGGTGGCGCGCTCTCGGCGCTAGGCCGCGTCTCTCGAGACTTGAGAAATCGACGGAGGAGGGCTTGCCCTCCACACGTCGATTTTGTGGGTGGCGAAGGCCAGGCGAAGCTAGAGCTCGAGCTCCACGGGAACCAGTTCGAGCTCGAGCGAGGTTCCCGCCCGGATCACTTCGAGCCGGACCGGCTTCCCGATCCGCTCCGCCGTCATCAGCCGAAGGAGCGAGTCCATTCCGTCGACCGGAGCTCCGTCGATGCCGACGATCAGGTCCTCGGCCCGAAGGCCCGCCTTCCGGGCCGGGCTGCCCTCGACCACTTCCACGACCTCGACGCCGCCCGCCTGGCCGCGCTGTGAAGCGAGCCGGGGCGGGAGCGGCCTCGGGCCGCCGGCGATGCCGATGTACGCGCGCCGGTAGCGGCCCTCGCTCATCAGCGCTGCGACGATCCGCCGCGTCGCCTCGTTGACCGGCACCGCCAGACCCAGGCCGATTCCGGCGACCGCCGTGTTGATCCCGACGACCCGCCCCACTCCGTCGCTGAGCGCGCCGCCCGAGTTTCCGGGGTTGAGCGCGGCATCGGTCTGGATCACGTTCTCGACGATCCGCGTCGCGGATCCGGCGCGGGTCGGGAGAGAACGGCCCAGCGCGGACACGACCCCGGCCGTGACCGAGCCGGCAAAGCCGTTCGGGTTTCCGATCGCGACGACGAGCTGGCCGACGCGCAGCTGCTCGGCGTCCCCCAGCTCGGCGGGCACGAGATCCCGGTCCTCGGCGCGCAGGACGGCGAGGTCGGCGAGCGGATCGGTGCCGACGAGGCTGGCCTCGAGCTCGCGGCCGTCGGTGAAGGTCGCGTGGACGCGGCGGTTCCGCCCGACCACGTGGGCGGAGGTGAGCAGGAAGCCGTCGCTCGTGATCACGACGCCGCTTCCTCCTCCGCGGCGCGTGCGCAGGCTCGCAACCGAGGGCGACAGCCGCTCGGCGACTCTCATGACCGCTTGCGAATAGGCGTCGAAAGCCCCGTCGTCCGGCAGCGATACGAGCTTCAGCTCGGCCATGAGATGACGGTAGCTGTGCGAGACTCCCTCGCGTGGCCGAGGTCGAAGTCTCGCGCGACGGAGCGGTCCAGACGATCACGCTCAACCGCCCGGACGTCCTGAACGCCTTCAACAAGGCGATGCACGACGGGCTCGCGGCTGCGCTCAAGGAGGCTCGGGACCCGGACGTGCGCGCCGTTGTCCTCACCGGCGCGGGGCGGGGCTTCTGCGTCGGCCAGGACCTGACCGAGTTCCGGGAGGCGCCGGGCGACATCGGTCACCGGCTGCGCAGCACCTACCACCCGAACATCCTCGCCATCCGCACGCTCGAGAAGCCGGTGATCGCAGCCGTGAACGGGGCCGCGGCGGGGGCAGGGCTCTCCTTCGCCTCCGCGTGCGACATCAGGATCGCCGCCGACTCGGCCAGCTTCGTCCCGGCCTTCGTCAACGTCGGCCTCGTTCCCGACTCGGGCGGAACCTTCTTCGTCACGCGGCTGCTGGGCCCGTCGCGGGCGTTCGAGTGGCTTACGTCCGGGCGCAAGCTGTCTGCCGCCGAGGCGCATGCATGGGGGCTCGTCTCGGAAGTGGTCGAGGGCGACGGCCTGGCGGCGTGGGCCGCCGAGCTGGCGGCCGAGCTCGCCGCGATGCCGACGCGCGCGATCGGCATGACGAAGCGGCTGGTCGACCAGGCAATGAGCTCCACGCTCGAGGACCAGCTCGAGCGCGAGGCGCAACTCCAGGCCGCGGCCACCCAGAGCGAGGACTTCCGCGAAGGAGTCTCCGCCTTCCTGGAGAAACGGGAGCCGAGGTTCCAGGGACGATGACCGAACCGGTACCCCAGCGACCCCCTCCCCCGGCTCAGCCGCAGGCGAACATGCACCCGATCCGGCTCGTAGTGGCCGATGACCTGCAGCGCTCGCGGCTGACGACCTTCTTCCGGCTCATCCTGGTCTATCCCCATCTCTGGTATCTCGCGATCTGGGGGCTCGCGGTCTTCTTCGTCCTCATCGCCCAGTGGTTCTACACGCTGTTCAAGGGCCACCCGTCCCCCCGCATGCACGGATTTCTCACGCGCTACGTGCGTCAGTACACCGTCGTGATGGCGTACTACCGGCTGCTCGCGAACCCGTACCCGCACTTCCAGGGGATCGTCGGCGACTACCCGATCGACGTCGAGGTCGACCCGCCCGCTGAGCAAGCTCGTTGGAAGACGCTGCTGCGGATCATCCTCGTGATCCCCGCCTATGTGCTCGCGTACATCTTCCAGTACCTCGGGGTGATCGTCTCCATCATCTCCTGGCTCGTGGCGATCTTCGTCGCCCGCGTCCCCAAGGGCCTGCGCGACTTCGGCGCGTTCATGCTCCGGTGGGAGACCCAGACCTGGGCGTACGTCTTTTTGCTCACGGACCGGTATCCGTCGCTCTCGACGCCCGAGCCGAAGGGCCCGGTCGAGGTCGTCCCGCCTCCGCGGCCCACTCTGACGGGTAACTACGTCTAGGCTTTAGTAGCCCACAGGTAGGCGTGGGCCATGCGCCAGACGCCGTGGCCCTGCTCGACGAGCGGTCTCAGATGCGCTGACAGGCGCTCTCGTTCCTGGGGCTCAAGCGCCTGGTCCATCGCCTCCTCGAGCGTGGGGATCTTGGGATTGCCCGACATGTGCAGAAAGGTGTCCCAGCGAAGCCGCTCCATCGGCACGATCTCGGCGCGGTAGTCGAGCTCGATGGGGAAGAAGCCGGCCTGCTCCGCGAGGCGGATCAGGTCGCGCTCGTCGAAGTCGAGCATCGGATCCTCGCCTGGAGGCTGAATCGCCTCGTAGACCGCGTCCAACTTGGACTTGATCTCCTCGACCGGGCCGAAGTCGTAGGGCCAGTCCTGGCAGAAGGTGTTGATGGGCTCGAACAACGAGATCCGTCCTTCGGGTCGGAGGACGCGATGGAACTCCGCGAACGCCTTCGTCTTCTCCTTGACGTAGATGAGCACGGAGCGCGTCGTGACGACATCGACCGAGGCGTCCGCGATTGGCCCGAGGTCGTCGGCGGCCGCCTCGACGAACCGGCAGCGGTCGAGCGCGCCCAGCTCGCTGGCGCGCGTCCTCGACTCGTCGAGCAGATCGGTTGAGATGTCGCCGAAGACGACCTCGCCGTCGTCGCCGACGAGGTCGAGCGCCCCGAACGCGATCAGTCCGTCGCCGCAGCCGACGTCGAGGACGATGTCGGCGGGCCGGACCTTCGCGTGCTCGAGCACCGTGTCCCGGACGCGGCCGAGCTTCTCGAGCGACTTCCGCGCCCGATCTTCGTCGCCGCCGAAGCGGCGCCCCGCGAGCCATTCGGCCCAGCGGTCTCGGGCGGTGCTAGTCGCCGGCAAGAAGGGTCAGGACCTCGCCTTCCTCGGGGAAGCGGCCCTCCTGCCACTTCGAGAAGACCAGGCGGTCGTCGACGAGCACGTCGAACTGGCCGGTCTCGCCCGGAGTCGCCTTTGCCTCCGTCTGTGTCTGCGAGTTGATCGCGGCCGCGAGACTCGCGGCCCGTTTGTCGTAGCCGCTTCAGGTCGGGCAGTAGAGGATTCGAACCGCCATCTCGCTAGACCCTACCGGAGGCGTAATTCAAGAAACCAGGGGGTCTGACCCCTTTTATTCAATCTGTATGCAGTCCCGTCACGGTGCGTTAGGGTCGAGCCATGCCGAAGAGGTCGAGCGCCGGACCGTCGACCGGTCCGAGTACCCGGACCTGGTCGTCATTTATCTCGGTCAGCGGGTGAGAAGCCTTCGGGGCCTGCGGACGATGCTCGGGAGCGCGATCGCCAAAGCCGTGGCGGAGAAGCCGGACGGACTGCTCTTGTCACGAGAACATCTGGTACAGCCTTGTCCCACCGCACGCGGGCATGCGCGCCAGTACCTGGCGAGACCTCGACTCGCTCGAGCGCTGGTCTCGCTCGCTTCCGCACCGAGAGTGGTGGAAGCGCTTTCTCCGCGACTCGGCGGGCACTGGGTTCTGGCACGAGACGTACTTCATGAAGGGCGGCATGGAAGCGGTGTACGACGACATGCCGGGTGACCTCGGGCTCCTTTCGTTCGCGCCATCCGAGCCGGCCCGTGGCCGGATGTTCTCCGCACGCGACCGGGCGAAGCTACACGGCGAGGGGGAGCTCGCGCCCGCGCTTACAGAGGACGAGCTCTACTCGGGCTGACCCCGCAAGGCCCCGCAAGCTCGGTTTAGCCCCATTGTTTGAGGAAATTCTCTAGCAGCTCCTTGTCTGCGGCATCGAGGTCGCGTGAAGCGACCGTCCACCCTGTCGCCTTTGCGGACGTATTCCAGCAGGTAGCGGTTCTCTGGGATTTGCGGCCTGCCGTAGTAGAACCACTGCCAGCGAGCCCGGTCGGCGTTCCTGATCAGGAAGTCATCCGGACTGATCTTGGCGGCGCGAGGACGCGAGACAGTCAGTTCTTCGCCTTCATCGAAATTGACGATCAAGTCGTCGCCGTCAGCCGTAGCACAAGTGACCTCATGGTGGTTGTCCCACTCCCGTCCAAACCACTCTCCGAAGAACCGAAGTGTCCCGCTCTTGATGCGGGGCAGCAGAGCAGTGATCTGTGAGGCGAGCTGGTCGGGTGTCGCGCCCGTCAAATCGTCTTGAACTGCTCGAAGGGCTGCTTGCAGCTCACGCAGTAGCGCAGCGACCGGCACGGAGTCGGCCCGAAGATGTTCTCGAGCCGCGTCTCGGTCGAGCCGCAGTAGGGACAGCGGAAAGCGCCCGTCTGCAGCTGGACGAGCTTCGGTCCGCCGGCTTCCCGAGGCGCGGGGGGTGAGAAGCCCGAGCGGCGCAGCTTCTCTCTTCCCTCGGGCGTGATCCGGTCTGTGGACCAGGAGTCGTCGAGGATGACCTCCACCTCCGCGGTCGCGCCCAGCTCCTCGATCTTGGCGGCCATCTGCTCGCGCATGACCTCGAGCGCGGGGCAGCCCAGGAACGTCGGCGTGAACTCGACGTGCACCGTTCCGTTCTCGATCTGCACGCCGCGGACGACGCCGAGATCCACCACGGAGACGACGGGGATCTCCGGGTCCTCGACCTCGCGAAGCGCCTCCCAGACCCGCTCCTCGGTCAGCACTCGAGCTCCTTCCGCATCCAGACACCGGGGTTCGGCACCGGCGCGCCGACATAGACGAAGCTGTCCGTTCCCACCACCTGGTAGCCGAGCCGCTCGTACAGGCGTCGCGCACGCGGGTTCGAGTCCTCGACGCCGAGGACGATCGTGCCGACACCGCGGCTGCAGACGCAGGCCTTCGCGGCACGCATCAGCTCGGTGCCGATACCGCCGCCGCGGAACTCGGGAGCGACGACAGCCGCGATCAGGACCGCGGCGCCCTCGTCCGCACGCGTCTTGAAGTCGAGGTGGACCTTGCCGACGGGCACGTCGTCGTCCTCGACCGCGACCAGGATGGTCAGCGCTGCGGGTCCACGCGCGAACTCGTCGTGGCAGTAGCGAACGTGGTGAGGCGCGCCGAACGCCTCGAAGTGCACGAGGTCGCGCTCCTCGCAGGGGCGGATCACGACCGCCTGCGCTACCACGCCGCCCCCGGGACCGACCTACGCACCTCGGTCATCTGCTCCCACAGCGCCGGCCACTCGTCGGCGTGGTTCCCGCGTTCATGAGGAAGTAACAGACCGTTGCTTGGCAGCTCGCGGCCCATCCGCTCGGCGAGGCGCGGGCGCAGCTCTTCCGGCAGAACCGCGACCGCGGCCGGCCACAGCTCGTCTAGCGCGGCCTGGAACCGCGGCTCGTCGCGCAGCCGCTCCTCCCACATCTGCGCATGGATGCGGTGGTACGCCTCCTCCCGGTCCATCTTGGCCGCGAGGCCGGCGACCTCTTCGTCTTCCACGACCTTCAGCGCCTCGAGACGGAGCTCATCGGCCGCTTCGTACAGCACGTGGCGCGCGATCGTCTCCGCCCAGTCGAGCCGCCGCACCTCGACGAACGGCGCCGAGCGGTACTCCTCCGGCCGGCGGTCGAAGGCGAGCTCGTCCGCGGTCGTGCCCAGCTCGGCAGCCGCCAGCTCGTACAGCGCGCGAGCATGTCCGACCTCGTTCTGCGCGATGGAGGAGAAGGCGACGTCCTCTTCCAGGAACGGCGCGATACCGGTCCACTCCGAGTCGCGCCAGCCGAGGATGAGCTCGTCGTCGGCGTACGCGATCACGGCTTCCGCTCGGTTCATCGGTCTTCTTCCGCGGAAAATGCGCCGCGTAAGCGAGCCGTATTTTCCGCGGCAATGCCCGCTCGCTCACGCGCCTCCTTGAGCTTGACCTTCAGCGAGTAGCCGTCCACGCGGTGGTAGTTCCGCTCCAGCTCGTCGACGAAGTCCTCGATCTCGTGGATCTCCGTGCGCGGGACGACCCAGAGCGCTTCCGACTCCTGCCGCCGCCCGTAGAACTCGCGCGCATACTCCTCGGCGAAGGCGTCGTTCGGCGCCTCGAGCGAGCCCGCGTGCTGGAACGCCTGCCCCTTCCGCTCTTGCCTGAAAACCTCGTAGATCACGGCGATTCTCTTTTGTGCACCAGTTCACAAGCCGAAGCTTTGTTCACTGGAGCACAAGCCTCACTAGGCGGCTTTGGCCAGGACGACCTGCCGCACCCACTCGGTCTCCTCGCGCGACACGCGGCGCAGCTCGAGCCGCTCCTCGGTCTTCGGCCCGTGGCCGGTGACGACGTGCTTGAGCTCGTCCCAGTCGGGCTCCCTGAACTCCCACCGCCCCGTCTCCTCGTCCTTGCGCAGCTTCGGATCGGGCACGGTCAGTCCGAGCTCCCAGATCTGCGGAACGTAGCCGTCGAGGAACTGCTGCCTGGCTTCGTCGTTCCCCTGGCTCTTGATGCGCCAGTTGTACATCGGATCCTCTTCCTTCGGGATGGGATTGCCGTGGAACTGCATGAGCGGCCCCCACCACCGGTTCAGCGCCTCCTGGACGAGCTCGCGCTGCTCGTCGGTGCCGAGCATCATCGTCAGGACGACGTCGCGGCCATGGAGGATGTGGAACGACTCCTCCCAGCAGATCTTCTTCATGATGCGCGCGTAGGGCGCGTACGAGCACTTGAGCAGCGCCTTCTGGGAGATGATCGCCGCCGCGTCGACGAGCCAGGCGATCACGCCCACGTCGCCCCAGGTCTTGGTCGGATAGTGGAAGACGTTGTGGAACTTGGACTTGCCCGAGATGAGGTCCTCGAGGCACTGCTCCCGCGGCTTGCCGAGGTCCTCGACGACCCGGTAGATGAGCTGTGAGTGGCCGGCCTCGTCCTGCACCTTCGCCGTCAGGGCCAGCTTCCGCTGCAGCGTGGGCGCGCGCATGATCCACTCGCGCTCGGGCAGCACGCCCATCAGCTCCGAGTTGCCGTGCATCTCGATGAACTTGATCAGCAGCCTTCGGTATTCGTCCGGCATCCAGTCGCCCGTCTCGACCTGGCCGCCTGACTGCACGCGTTCGAGGAATTGCCGTTCGAGGAATTGCTGCTCTCGCGCGCTCATCTCGCCTCCCAACCGAACGATCGTTAGGCTTCAAGTCTAGTGGCTGAGAGCGTGGTCGGGCTGCTGCACCCCGGGGAGATGGGCTCAGCCGTCGGGGCCGCCCTCAGGCAGCGCGGACACGCGGTTCTGTGGGCCTCGGCCGACCGCAGCGAGGACACCGCCCGCCGCGCCGCGGAAGCCGGGTTCGACGACGCCGGCACCGTCGAGGAGCTGGCACGCCGAAGCGACGTCATCCTCTCCATCTGCCCGCCGCACGCCGCACTCGACGGCGCCCGGGCCGTTGCAGGCTTCGCGGGAGTCTTCGTGGATGCGAACGCGATCGCGCCGGAGACCGCCCGCGAGGTGGCGCGCATCGTCGACCGCTGCGTCGACGGCGGCATCGTCGGCTCCCCGCCGCGGCCGCCGGAGACGACGCACCTCTACCTCTCGGGGCCCGAGGCGCCTTCCGTCGCGGAGCTGTTCGCGGGGACGGCCGTCGACGCGCGTGTCGTCTCCGACGAGGTGGGATCGGCGTCGGCGGTCAAGGTGACGTACGCGGCCTGGACGAAAGGGACGGCCGCGATGCTGCTCGCGATCCAGGAGCTCGCCGAGGCGGAGGGCGTCGAGGCCACGCTCCGGCAGGAATGGCGCGAATCGATTCCCGAACTGGCGGACCGGCTCCAACGCGCCCGACGTTCCGCCGACGCCAAGGGCTGGCGCTGGGTCGGCGAGATGGAGGAGATCGCCGCGGCGTTCGGCGCCCACAATCTCCCCGAAGGGTTCCACCAGGCCGCGGCCGACGTCTACCGCCGAAGGAGTCGCGAATGGCAACCAGGCGCTCGGAACTGACCCGCGAGGCCGCCCGGCTCTTCGCCGAGAAGGGCTACCACGGCACGTCCATCGGAGACCTCGCGAAGGCGATGGGCGTGCAGAAGGGCTCCCTCTACGCCCACATCCAGAGCAAGCAGGACCTGCTGTACGAGACGATGCGGGACGGAGCGGACGCGTTCCACGCAGCGCTCGACGCCATCCCGGAGGAGCTTCCGGCGACCGAGAAGATCCGGCTCGCGCTGCGCGGGCACCTACGCGTCGTCGCGGAGCAGCTCGACGTGGCGACGGTCTTCGTCCGCGAGTGGCGCTACCTCGAGGCGGAGCGGCGCGACGAGATCGTGGCCGAACGCCGGCGGTACGAGGAGAGGATCCGGGCGCTCTTCCGCGAGGGCCGGGAGCTGGGCGAGCTCCGTACCGACCTCGACGACGCGACAGCCGCGCTGCTCATGCTCTCGGCCGCCAACTGGGCCTACACCTGGCTCCAGCCCGGCCGGGACACCGACGATCTGGCCGACCGGTTCTATGCCCTGCTGATCGACGGAATGCGCGGCTACTCAACACCCGCGCCGTAGGCCTCACACTCGCATTGCGTATGGAATTGGGTACAAGTGGACACGCACAGGTCACCGTTGACGTCGCCGGGGGCGCTTAAGGAGGCCGGCTCGAGCCGGCCTCCTTACTGTCGACGAGGGTCCTTACCAGAGCGATAGGTAATCGCCTCGATAAACGCCCGTCAGGATCGGAGAAGAAGAGCCCGACCGCGATCTCGTGGTCGTGTTCCTCCCACTCGATTCCCGCCGCGTCGAGGCGGCGCTTGAGCTCCGCGCGCTCCTCCTCCGAGACGCGGATCCCGGTGTGCGGCCCTGGTCTGCCTGGCTCGTGGAAGGCAAACGCACCGAGCCTGAGGTAGGCCATCACGGGATGGCCTACCGTCTTCACGATGCGCGCCCCGAACATCCGCTCGTAGAAAGCCGCCGAGCCGTCCGGGTCGGAGGTCTCGACGGCGATGTGATCGAGTCGGGCTGGCATGCTGAGCAGGAGAATGAAGACGGTTGCGCTGATCGTCAACCCGTTCTCGAGCAAGGTCAGCGAATCGCGCCTGGCGGCGGTCGAGGAAGCCCTGTCCGCCCATGCCGCGGTCGAGACGCTCCGAACCGAGCGCCGCGGCCACGCGACCGAGCTGGCGCGGGAGGCGGTGCGAAGCCACGATGCGGTGGTCGTCTTTTCCGGGGACGGCGTGTTCAACGAAGTCTTGAACGGCGTCGACCGGCCGATACCGCTCGGCTTCGTCCCGGGCGGGCGCACGAACGTCCTTCCGCGCGCGCTCGGGCTCCCGCGCGACCCGGTCGCGGCGGCCGTCCAGATCGGGAAGGCACTCGACGGTGAGCGTACGCGGACGATCTCGCTCGGGCGCGCGAACGGGCGGCGGTTCGGCTTTGCGGCGGGCGTCGGCGCGGACGCCGAGCTCATCCGGCGAATGGACGAGCGAGGCCGGTCACAGGACGGGCGCCTGCCGGGGGACGTCGTCGCGGCGTGGATCTTCGCGCGCGAGCTCGCCGCTCACCGGTGGCGCTTCGAGCCGGCGCTCCAGATCGAAGGGCTCGGTCGCGCGGCCTTCGCCCTGATCGCGAATGGGAACCCATACACCTACGCGGGTCGGTTCGGGCTCCACTTCACGCCCAAGGCACGCTTTGAGCTCGGGCTCGACGTCGTCGCTCCGGTCTCGTTCAGCGCCCTATCCCTGCCGCAGGTCGCGGTACGAGCCCTGTCGGGACGTGGGTTCGAGGACCGCGCGGGCATCCTGACGGCCCACGATCTCGACCGGATTGAGGTCCTGTGTGGCGACCCGATGCCGCTGCAGGTCGACGGAGAGGATCTCGGGGACGTCTCCGAGGCCCACTTCGAGTGCGAGCGCGCGGCGGTGCGCGTTCTTGTCGCCGACTAAGGTAGAACGGTGAAATCCGCCTCTCCGGCGACTCGTCTCCTGGCCATCGGGCTCGCTCTCGCCGTCCTGCTGGGGATGGTCGCGTTCGCCGTGCGCGGCCATACCTCCCCGGCCTCCAGCGGGGCGCACAACCGAGACGCGTCACAGGCCCTCGCCAACGTCGTCTTCACGCTCTGGGCCCTGGCGATGGCCGCCGGGGCGGTGCTTCTCGCCTACTTCGTCGCGACGAAGAAAAAGAAGGAGCCGCAGTCCTTCCGCACGCGGCCGGCGATTGTGTCGCTCATGATCTTCGCGTTGGCCTTCGCGATCGCCGTGGCCCTCCGCGGACACTTCGGAGGGCAGTCGAAGGGCCGCTCTTCCGCCGCCCAGATGGCCCAGATCCAGAAGGAGCTCAAGAAGGCCCAGCGCAAGCGCGGGGCCACGCAGCCGGGCAAGCCCACCTTCGAGTGGCGGCTCGCGGTCGGGATCATCGCGCTGATCGTCGGCGTGACGGCCACGGCGTTCATCCGCAGCTACCGCCGCCGGAAGGACCTGATCGCCGAGCTGACGCTCGCCCAGGAGCTGTCCGAGCTGATGGACGAGACCCTCGACGACCTCCGCAACGAGGCCGACCCGCGAAAGGCGGTGATCGCCGCCTACGCCCGGATGGAGCGGATCCTCGCGGCGCACGGGCTCCCACGGAGACCCGCCGAGGCTCCGCTCGAGTACCTCTCGCGCGTCCTGCTCGATCTCGAGGTCAGCGCGCCCGCTGTCCGGCGCCTCACCCGCCTGTTCGAGCGGGCCAAGTTCAGCCAGCACGACATCGACGCCTCCATGAAGGAGCAGGCGATCGATGCGCTCGTGTCGATTCGCGACGATCTTCACGAGCTCGATGCCGACAAAGAGGAGCCGCCCGTCCGCCTCGACGACGCCCCGCACCCCGCCACGTGAAGCGCCCATTCCTCATCTCGGGCACGCTCGCGGGCCTGGCGGCGGTCCCGTACCTGATCGTCCTGATCGTCTTTCCCGGAGACCGCGCGCGGGGGTCGGACGTATACCTCGTGTTCCTCGGCGCCCTCGTGATGCTGGCTCTCGCCCGGGTGGCTGCGGGCGAGCGGCAATCGCGGCGGCTCTCCCTGCTCGACCGCGAGGAGGACGTCCGCCCGGCGCCCGGCCAGCTTCCCGAGCTTTCCCGGATCGAGCGCGAGGTCGTGCTCGCCACGGGGAGCGAGTTCGACCAGCATCTGCGCATCAAGCCGCTGCTGCGGGACATCGTCGAGCATCGCTTGTGGACGCGGCGTGGCGTGGATCTCGAGCGTAGCCCCGACCGCGCCCGCGAAGTGCTCGGATCGGAGCTCTGGGACCTCGTGCGGCCGGGACCGCCCGACCCGAACTCGCGCTACCTCCGCGGCCTCGACCTCGCCGGTCTGGGCCGCGCACTCGACAAGATCGAGACGATCTAGGCATGGCAACCGCCGAGCTCGAACGCGTCGCCTCGCTCTCGGAGCGCATCCTCGACGAGGTCGAGCGGGCGGTCGTGGGCAAGCGCGACGTTCTCGAGCTCGTCCTCGTCGCACTGCTCGCCGACGGTCACGTCCTGCTGGAGGATTACCCGGGTCTCGCCAAGACGCTGATCGCGCGCTCGTTCGCCCAGGTGACCGACCTGCGCTTCACGCGCATCCAGTTCACCCCCGACCTCATGCCCTCCGACGTGACCGGTTCGTCGATCTTCAACCAGCGAAGCGGCGACTTCGAGTTCCGGCCGGGCCCGATCTTCACGAACCTCCTGCTCGGCGACGAGATCAACCGCGCGCCTCCGAAGACCCAGGCCGCCCTCCTGGAGGCGATGCAGGAGCGGCAGGTGACCATCGAAGGCCTGACGAATCCTCTGGAGCGGCCGTTCCTCGTCATCGCGACTCAGAACCCGATCGAGTACGAGGGGACCTACCCGCTCCCGGAGGCGCAGCTCGACCGCTTCATCATGCGTGCCTCGGTCGGCTATCCGGACCGCGAGCACGAGTGGCAGGTGCTGGACCGCCGCCTCGAGCGCAGGGAGGACGAGATCGAGCTCGACGTCGTCGTCGACCGGCAGACCGTGCTCGACCTGCAGCGCTCGGTCGAGCAGGTGTACGTGGCCGAGTTGCTCGGCTACTACATGGTCGACATCGTCAAGGCGACGCGCGAGAGCCCGCGGGTCCAGGTCGGCGCCAGCCCACGCGGGTCGCTCGCGCTCCTGAAGCTGTCGCGGTGCCGCGCCGCTCTGCGGGGACGTGACTTCGTCACTCCCGACGACGTCAAGGCCATCGCCGTCCCGGCGCTCACCCACCGGCTCATGCTGCGTCCCGAGCTGTGGGTGCAGCGGGTGAGCCCCGACGACGTCGTCGCCGAGGCGGTGGAGACGGTGCCCACTCCGCCGGCCGAGGACGTCAGGCCAACTTGACGCGCCGGCCGACGCCGAAGCTCGGCGTCTACGCCGGGTTGACCGCGTTCGGGCTGATCGCGGCGCTCGTCCTCGGACTGCCCGAGCTCGTCGTGCTGGCCGGGGCCTTCGCCGTCGTGGCCGGCGCCGGGCTCGCGCTCGCTGAGCATCCCGATCCGACGCTCGAGGTCGAGCTCGAGCGCGAGCGCGCGATCGAGGGGGACGAGGTGGAGCTCACGCTCCGAATCTGGGGCGGCCCCGCGATCGAGCAGCTCGACGTGCTGATTGCGCTCCCCGACGGAATCGGTGTCGAGGAGGGCCACAACCCCGTTGCCGTGCACGTGGACCGCAACGAAGAGCCTGAGATCGCGCTCACCCTGAGGTGCGACCGCTGGGGCTCGTATCTGATCGGCGACCTGTCGCTGCGCGCCCACGACCGCTTCCGGGTTCTCCGCTACGACCAGCGTCTCGACCTGCGCACCCCACTCAAGGTGTACCCGCGCCCGGAGTTCGTCCGAGAGCTGCTGCGGCCGCTCGAGACGCAGGTCTTCAGCGGCAACCTCGTCGCGCGCGAGAAGGGAGAGGGGATCGAGTTCGCCGACCTGCGCCGGTTCGTGCCGGGCGACCGTGTGCGGCGAATCAACTGGCGAGCGAGCGCGCGGCGGCGCGAGCTGTGGGTGAACGAGTTGCACGCCGAGCGCAACGCGGACGTGATCGTCTTCCTCGACTCCTTCACCGAGGCTCGCCGCGAGGACGAGAGCACCCTCGACCGCACCGTTCGCGCCGCCGCCGCACTCGTCGACCGCTATCTCCAGCACAAGGACCGCGTCGGCCTGGTCAGCTTCGGCGGCGTCCTCAACTGGCTTCTCCCGGCGACCGGCCTCGTCCAGCTCTACCGGATCGTGGACTCGCTTCTCGACACCGAGATCGTCCTCAACTACGCCTGGAAAGACCTCGACATCATCCCGCGCCGCACGCTCCCGCCCAAAGCGCTCGTTATCGGGCTGACGCCGTTGCTCGACCAGCGGGCCGCGGGCGCGTTGCTCGACTTGAGGGCACGCGGCTTCGACCTCGCGATCGTCGAGATCTCACCGGTCCCGTTCACGAAGCCCGGGCGGGACAGGGCCGAGCAGCTTGCCTACCGGGTGTGGGGGCTGAAGCGGGAGGCGCTGCGCGGCCGGTACGAGCGCGCCGGGATCCCTGTCGCTGTGTGGAACGACGAGATCCCGCTGGTCGCGGCGGTGGAGGAGGTGAGGGCATACAGACGGCACGCCCACGTAGCCCGCGCCTAGTCACAGCGTTTGCATCGCTGCTCGTCCTGGCGGCGTTCGCCGTCTCGCTGCCGGCCCGGGTCGACCATCTCGGCCCGCTCGTCTCCGCGTTCGGGATAGGAGCAGCGGCGCTGCTCGTCCTCGCATTGCTGGGCCGCTGGCCCGGCGCGCTCCTGTGGGCGCTGGTCCTGCTCGGGGCGGAGTACGCGGGCTTCCTCCTCATCCACGGCGAGACGATCGACGGCTTCGCCCCCCTTTACGCGACCGGCCTGCTGTTGTGCTCCGAGCTCGCCTTCTGGTCGATGGAGCGGCACGTTCCGGGCGACCGTCCCGGCCTTCTCCGCCGCCGCGCGACGCTGATCGGCGCCGCTGCCCTGGCCGCAGGTGGCGTCACCGGAGTCGTCCTCTCGATGTCCGAGCTCTCGGTCAGGGGCGGTCTCGGTCTCGAGGCGCTGGGAGTCGCCGCGGCCGTCGCCGCGTTCGCGCTCCTGGCCCGCCTGGCGCGCACGCAGTAGCGCCTACGCTTGCGTGCTCGCCGAGGTACGCGCAACTGCGCTGAACGAGGCCTGAGATAGATTCCTGCTCATGGCCCAGGTGCTTCCGGCCGAGCGAGACCTTCGGCGCGTGATCGGCGACGGCGAGGGCGTTCCCGACGGCGAGGTCGAGGGGCTCTCCGACCACGACCTGATCGAGCTCTACCGCGGCATGGTGCTGCTGCGGACCTACGACGAGCGCTCCCTCGTCTACCACCGACAGGGCCGGATCGGCACGTACGCAATCTTCTGGAACCACGAGGCGATGCAGGTCGGCTCGGTGTACGCGCTCGAGGACGAGGACTGGATCTTCCCCAGCTACCGCGAGTCGGCGATCGGGGTCCTGCGCGGGATGCCGGCCTCGACCGTGCTCTCCTGGTGGCGCGGCCATCCGGCAGGCTGGTGGAACCCGGCGGACTACAACGTCGCCTCCATCTGCGTCCCGATCGGGACGCACGTTCCCCACGCAGCCGGCTTGGCTTGGGGAAAGAAGCTTCGCGGCGAGGACGCGTGCGCGATCGTCTATTTCGGCGACGGCGCCACTTCGGAGGGCTCCTTCCACGAGGGTGCGAACCTCGCCGGGGTGACCAAGGCGCCGCTCGTCCTCTTCTGCAACAACAACTACTGGGCGATCTCGACTCCGCTCGAGGCGCAGACCGCGGCGGAGACGCTCGCCGACAAGGCGGTCGGCTACGGGATGCCGGGCGTACGGGTGGACGGTTGCGACGTGCTCGCGGTGTACGAGGCAACGCGGGATGCAATCGCGCGCGCGCGTTCCGGCGATGGCGCGTCCTTCATCGAGGCGGTCTCCTATCGCACGGCGCCGCACGCCACCGCCGACGATCCGCGCGCCTACATCGACCTCGACCGCGTGGAGGAGGAGAAGCAGCGGGAGTGCCTCGGCCGCTACGAGGGCTACCTTCGCCGCGCCGGCCTGCTGACCGACGAGATGGCCGAGTCGATCCGCTCGGAGGCGGCCGAGTTGATGCGGGAGGCCATCGCGGCCGCCGAGGCGGAACAACCCCCCGATGTGAGCCTGGTGTTTAAAAACACATGGGTAGAGATGCCGGATTCGTTCGAAGCTGAATTGGCGGAGCTTCGCCGCATTCTGGGAGGCGACCTTGGCTGAGCTGACGCTTGTCGAAGCGATTAACGACTGCTTCCACGTCGAGCTGGAGCGAGACAACTCGGTGATGGTGATGGGCGAGGACGTCGGCCGGGCCGGCGGCGTCTTCCGCGCGACGGCGGGGCTGCGCGACCGCTTCGGGCCGGACCGGTGCTTCGACACCCCTCTCGCGGAGGCCGGCATCCTCGGAAGCGCGGTCGGCCTGTGCATGGCGGGCTGGCGGCCCGTCTGCGAGATGCAGTACGACGCCTTCAGCTATCCCTGCCTCGACCAGCTCATCAACCACGTCGGCCGGTACCGCTGGCGCACGGGAGGGGAGATGGAGTTTCCGCTGACGGTGCGCATGCCCTACGGCGGCGGCGTCAAGGCGCCCGAGCTCCACGACGACTCGCCTGAGGCCTACTACGTCCACACACCTGGGATCAAGGTGGCGATCCCGTCGACGCCGTCAGACGCGAAGGGGCTCCTGGCGGCGGCGATCCGCGATCCCGACCCGGTCGTCGTGCTCGAGCCGAAGCTGCACTACCGGACGATGCGGGGAGAGGTTCCGGACGGCGAGCACGTCGTTCCGCTCGGGAAGGCTCGGGTCGCCCGGGAGGGCTCCGACCTCACGCTGGTCGCGTACGGGTCGATGGTGCCGGTGTCGGAGGCGGCGGCCGACGAGCTGGCAGGTGAGGCCTCCGTCGAAGTGCTCGACATCCGGACGCTGAAGCCGCTCGACGAGGAGGCGCTGGTCGCGTCTGTCTCGAAGACGGGCCGCGTCGTCATCGTGCAGGAGGCGCCGCGCACGGCCGGCTACGGCGCCGAGCTCGCCGCCGTGCTCGCGGAGAAGGCGATCTACGACCTGCAGGGCCCCGTGTTGCGGGTCACGGGCTACGACGTCCCCTACCCGTACTGGCAGATCGAGGATGCCTACATGCCCTCGGTCGCGCGCGTCGTGGACGCGGCCCGCAAGCTCCTCCAGTCCTGAAGACGCCTCCTTATCGCATCGTCACCGAGCGCCTGGTGCTGCGCTGCTGGAACCCTACGGACGCGCCCGCGCTCAAGGAGGCCGTGGATTCGAGCCTCGACCACCTGCGCCCGTGGATGCCGTGGGCGGAGGACGAGCCGCGGCCGCTCGACCAGAAGGTCGATCTCCTGCGCCGCTTCCGCGGCCAGTTCGACCTCGGGCAGGACTTCGTCTATGGCGTCTTCTCCAGCGGCGAGGAAGAGGTGGTGGGCGGCTCGGGCCTCCACACGCGTGTGGGTGAAGGTGCCGTGGAGATCGGCTACTGGATCCGCAAGAGCCGCGCCGGCGAAGGCCTCGCCACCGAGCTCTCGGCGGCGCTGACGCGGGTCGCGTTCGAGGTGTGCGAGGTGGACCGGGTCGAGATCCATACCGAGCCAACGAACGAGCGCAGCATTGCGATCCCGCACAAGCTCGGGTTCACCGAGGAGGCGCGCCTGCGGCGGCGGCTGCCGCACGGGGAAGGACGCGAGCCGCGCGACGCCGTCCTCTTCACCCTCTTCCGCGAGGACTTCGCCGGCGCGCCCGCTGCGTCGACGGAGCTCGAGGCCTTCGACGCGCTCGGTGAGCGAATATGGCCGGAGTGATCCACGAGCTCCCACTCGAGCGGCGCACTCTCCACGGCCACTTCTCGATCGACCTTGACCCAGTGCTTCGGATCGAGCCGGGCGACTCCGTCCGCTTCTCGACCATCGACGCCGGTTGGGGAATGGAGGGCGGCGCGCCCGGCGGCCGCGACCGCCCCCGGTTCGAGCCGCGCCATCCCGCGTACGACTCCGGGCACCCGCTCGTAGGCCCCATCGAGATCGCCGGCGCGCGTGCGGGCCAGGTGCTCGCGGTCAAGATCGACGAGCTCCGCGTCGGGACGTACGGTTTCACGGACGCCGGCGGCTGGCCGTCGTGGCTGAACGACCGCCTCGGCGTCGCCGGTGGCGAGACCGCAACGTTGTGGTGGGAGCTCGACGACGACGCCGGCACCGGCCGGAACCAGCACGGCTGGGAGGTCGAGCTGCGGCCTTTCCTCGGCGTCATCGGGATGCCGCCGCCGGCCGGCGATATGTGGCACTCGACGACGCCTCCCAGGAGGTGGGGCGGCAACATCGACTGCGCGGAGCTGGTCGTCGGCTCGACGCTCTTCCTGCCCATCCCCGTCGACGGCGCGATGCTCTCGCTCGGTGACGGGCACGCTCGCCAAGCCGACGGGGAAGTCTCGGGCCTCGCGATCGAATGCCCGATGGCCTCCGCACAGGTGACGGTCGACGTCCGCGACGCCTTCGAGCTCGATGCGCCCCTCGCCCGCACGGAGAGCGCGTGGATCGCATTCGGTTTCGACGAGGATCTCGACGACGCGCTCGCACAGGCACTCGACTCGATGCTCGAGCTGATCGCGCGCGAGCACGGGATCGAGCGCAAAGAAGGGCTCGCGCTCGCGAGCGTCGCGGTCGATATGCGCGTGACGCAGGTGGTCAACGCGATCAAGGGCGTGCATGCCGTGCTGCGAGACGACGCGGTCCGGTTCGGAGACGACGGCTGACGGCTCGATCGGCCCGCCGCCCCTCTTGGCATAGAGTGTCGCGCGTGAGGCGACTGAGCATCTTGGCGGTCGCGGCAGCACTTGCCGCGGGGGCTGCGGGGTGCGGTGGCGACTCCGGCCAGACGCTCCGCCTCGTGTCGGACACCGGTACTGTCGAGACCGTCGATGTCGGACAGCAGGGCAAGTCGCGAGGGGACATCTACGTGTTCGACGCGCAGGTGTTCGACGAGAACGAGCAGAACGTCGTCGGCCACGTCGAGGGGACGCAGACTTCCCTCAGGGTCGAGAGCGACGAGGAGGTGGTGCAGGCGCTGATGACGTTCACCCTCGGCGCCGGGGACACGCTCACAGTCGGCGGAGTGAGCCGCTATCCGCGCGGCGAGGTCGGGCTCGTCCGGAACCGTGAGCACGTCCGCCCGATCCTCGGTGGAACGGGGAAGTATGCGGGCGCGCGTGGGCAGGACGTCACGGTCCGCCGCTCCGACGGTCGGTACGAGCACACGCTCGACATCGCGGACTGACGCCGTGTCGTACGAGTTCAAGCTGCCCGACCTCGGCGAAGGCCTGACCGAGGGCGAGATCGCGAAGTGGCTCGTGTCGGAGGGCCAGGAGATCGCCGAAGACGAGCCGCTCGTCGAGATCCAGACGGACAAGACGACGGTGGAGATCCCCTCCCCCGCCGCCGGGACAGTCACGCAGATCCTCGTCTCGGAAGGGGATGTCGTCCCAGTCGGGACCGTGCTCATCGTCATCGGCGGAGACGGAGCGCAGCCCGCCGAGGCGGAGCAGCCCTCCACCGAACCGTCCGAACCGGACACGTCCCGGTGCCAGGCACCGGGACCGGTCCAGAAGGGGCGCGTGCAGGCGACGCCGCTCGTCCGCCGGGTCGCGCAGGAGCTCGGCGTCGACCTCGCCGAGGTGACCGGCACCGGACCGCAGGGGCGCATCACCGAGGAGAACGTGCGCGCCGCGACGGGCGAAGCCGCACCAGCGGAGGAAGGCCGTCGCGAGCCGCTCCGGGGCGTCCGCCGCCTGATCGCCGAGCACATGGCACGCGCACACAAGGAGATTCCTGTGGTCACCTGGGTCGAGGAGTGCGACTTCACCGACATCGACATGAAGCAGCTCGTGGCGCTCACCCTCAAGGCCGCTGCGCTCTCGCTCAAGGAGTTCCCGGAGCTGAACGCGCGGCTCGAAGGAGACGAGATCGTCTATCTCGACCGCTACGACCTCGGCGTCGCGGTCCAGACCGAGCAAGGGCTCGTCGTCCCGGTCGTCAGAGACTGCGACACCGCATCGGTCGAGGACCTCGGGACCGAGGTCGCTCGGCTCGCCGAGTCCGCGCGCGCCGGGGCCTTGAAGCCTGAGGAGCTCAGGGGATCGACCTTCACCGTGACGAGCGCCGGCAAGCTGGGCGGACTGCTGCAAACGCCGATCGTCAACCATCCCGAAGTCGCCATCCTCAGCATCGGCCGGATCGCGCTCCGCCCCGTCGTCCGCGACGGCGAGGTCGTCGTGCGCCAGATCGGCTATGTCTCGATCACCTTCGACCACCGGGTGGTCGACGGCGCGCGCGCGGCCGAGTTCGGGCTGGCCGTGATCGGGCGGCTCGAGTCGGGCGCAGCCTGATGGGCGAGTGGTACGAGCTCGGCGTTGCCGCCGGCCTCGGCGCCGGCGTGGGGGTGCTGCTCTCGGGACTCCTCGCGTCGACACGCGCGGGCGTCGTCCTCGCCGTGGGGGGCGGCGCGGGCCTCGGGCTTCTCGTCGGGCTCGGAATCGGCGAATGGGAGGAAGCCTTCCTGGGCGCGGCGGGGGGTGCGCTCGGCGCCGCCGGAGCAGCCCCCCTCGTGCGCGGAGCGCTCCGCGTGGGCGGAGCCCGCTGGGCGACCGCGGCGTTCGTGGCCGCGGGCGCGCTCGGAGTCGCCGCGCTCGCAGCCGTCCCCGGGCTCGGCTACCTCCTTCCGGTCGCGATCCTGGTGCTCGGGATGAGGCTCCGCGGCCGCACGCCGGAGAGGTACGCGGGCCTCAGAACCCTTGCACGGTAAGAAACTCATCCTTGCCGTAATAGACGGCCTGACGCCGTCGGTGTTCGAGGCCGCGGCGGACGACGCCGACATGCCGACCTTCGCGCTCCTCGCCGAGCACGGCCGCTACACCCGCGCCGCCTCGGTCTTCCCCTCCCTGACGCCGGTCTGCGTCTCCTCCATCGTGACGGGCGCATACCCGGACGTGCACCGCATCCCTCACCTCGTTTGGTACAGCCGCGAAGAGGAGAGGATCGTGGAATACGGATCGTCGTTCGGGGCGATGAGGGCAGCCGGAACGCGCCGCTCGATCGTGGACGCGATCTTCAAGATGAACGCAGACCACCTTTCTCCCAACGCGGTCACGCTGTTCGAGGCCGTGGAGGACGCCGGCCTGACGACGGCCGCGGTCAACGTCCCGTGTTACAGGGGACGCACGCGGCACACCGCGACGTTTCCAGGGGTGGCCCGTGCGGCTTACGGACCGAAGCGGTTCTTCTACTACAGCCTGTTCGAGTCCGATCCAACAGGCGCTCCGCTCGCGATCCGGAACCGCGCCGGCGGCACGATCGACGACTACGCGGCGACGGTGGGCCGCTGGCTGGTGACGAGGGACGGCTTCGACTGCCTCGTCTACTACTTGTCCGACTACGACTACCTCTCGCACGCGCGGGGACCCGACGACGTCCGCGAGGGGTTGGAGCGAAGCGACCGCGCGCTCGGGACGCTGGTGGAGGCGGCCGGCGGCGCCGACGAGTTCCTCCACCGGTACGCGCTCGTCCTGTGCTCCGACCACGGCCAGACTCGGGTGGAGCGCGGAGTCCGGATCGAGCGCGTCCTGCGCGGCGTGGACGGAGTGGTGGTGACGGCCTCGAACCGCGCCGCCATGGTGTACCGGCTTGGGGGCTGCCCGCTGGAGGCTCGTGCACTGGTGCACATGGTCGAGCGGGAGCCCGCCGCGGATGCCCTGGCCTTCCTGGAAGGCGACGAGGCGGTGGTGCGCCGTCAGGGCGAGGAAATGCGCTTCGTCCCGGACGGGCACGGCTGGCGCTCCATTGGCGACCCGGCGCTGCTCGAGGACTATCCCGACGCCTTCGCCCGCATCTGGACGGGTCTCCGAAATCCGAGCGCAGGCGACGTGCTCGTCTCCGCGACTCCGGGAGTCGAGTTCGCCGACCTGGGCGGCCGGCACCATGCGGGCGGCGGCAGCCACGGCTCGCTGGCTGCTGGGGACTCGGAGGTTCCCGTGCTGACGATTGGGGTGGACGGGGAAGCGCGCAGCATCACCGACCTGGCACCGCTCGCCCTCTCCCACTTTGGCATCGAGGCGCCGTCGTACGCCCGCGCGCTCGAACATGCCCACTAAGTGGCCACGGCCGCAAGTACGGTTGTCGGCCTGGCCGGCTGCAAGCCGTCGCATGCCTTTGTCCTCGGTCGCCCACGTACCGCCTCGGGTACGCGGCCGACTTGCGTCCGTGGCCTGCTTGGCTTTCGCCGGCCATGCGGGAACGAACTCACGGCCGTGACCACTCTCGACTTCGCGCGCGCCCGGCGGGCCATGGTCGAGTTTCAGCTGCGCGCGCGCGACATCGTCGATGAGCGCGTGCTGGAGGCGATGGAGAAGGTGCCGCGCGAGCTCTTCATCCCCGAGGAGGAGCGTGACCGGGCCTATGACGACGCGGCCCTGCCGATCGGACACGGACAGACGATCTCGCAGCCGTACATGGTGGCGAGGATCTGCGAGGCGCTATCCCTGCGCGGCAGCGAGCGCGTGCTCGACGTCGGGACCGGCTCGGGCTACCAGGCGGCCGTCCTCGCCGAGCTGGCGGCCGAGGTCGTGACGATCGAGCGCATTCCGGAGCTCGCTGCCCAGGCCGAGGAGAACCTCAAGGCGGCAAGGTACGAGCGCGTGGACGTGCGGGTCGGCGACGGCACGCTCGGCGTCCCCGACCGGGCGCCCTACGACGCGATCGCAGTCGCGGCCGCGGCCCCGGGGCTCCCACGCTCGCTGTACGACCAGCTCAAGCCGGGGGGACGCCTCGTCGTGCCGGTGGGCGGCCGCCGCGCGCAGGAGCTCCAGCTGATCGTCCGTAGCCCCGAGGGGCCGGCGATCATCCGCTCCGTCCCGTGCCGGTTCGTCCCTCTCCGCGGTCGAGAAGGATTCGATTGAAGCGAGCTCACGTGTGGGTGACGGGAGCCGTGCAAGGCGTTTTCTTCAGGACCGAGACGCGCGACCGAGCACGGTCGCTGGGGGTGGGCGGCTGGATCGGCAACGTCCCGGACGGCTCGGTCGAGGCCGTTTTCGAGGGCGATCGAGAGAGGGTGGAGTCAATGGTCGACTGGTGCCGCCGCGGGCCCTCCGGGGCGCGCGTCGATCACGTCGACGTGGATTGGGAAGAGCCGCAGGGTGAGTCCGGTTTCGTCATCTCATAGCTCCTCGGGCAGTGCGACCCGGTACTCTCGCTACGTGTCCGTACGCCGGTTCCGCCTCGCTCTCCGGCGCCCTCAGAACTGGGTGCAGCTGGCGAAGTTCTGCGCGGTCGGCGCAAGCGGCTATGTGATCAACCTCGCCGTGTACAGCGTCCTACTGCGCGGAGCGGGCGTGAACTACCTCATGGCCGCACTCTGCTCGTTCCTCGTCGCCGTCACGAGCAACTACACCTGGAACCGCCTGTGGACCTTTCGCGGCAGCCGCGGCCACTTCGCGTACCAGGGCATGCGCTTCCTCGTCGTGTCCGTCGCGGCGCTGGGCGCGAACCTCGCAGTTCTCGACCTCCTCGTTGCGGCCGGAGTCCCGAAGATCCCGGCACAGGCAATCGCGATCGTCCTCGTGACCCCGCTCAACTTCATCGGCAACAAGCTCTGGTCGTTCCGTCTCGCGCACCCGGAGCCGGCCGAGACCGGCGCCGCCGACGCATAGCGTGGTCGCGGCCGTGGGTACGTTCCCGTCAGGCGGCCGAAAACCAAGCAGGCCAAGGACGCAGGGAGGCCGCGTACCGGACGTACGTGGCCGACCGAGGACGTAGGCCTGCGCAGGTTTGCAGGCCGCACGGGCGGACAACCGTATCTGCGGTCGCGACCACAACGTAGTCTGAGGGCCGTGCGCCGGCTCCTGCTCGCGGTCCTCTGCGCGCTCGTCCTCGCATCACCCTCGCTGGCGGCGGGCGAGAACCCGCGACTGACCGAGCAGAAGGTCACGAAGACCTTCCTTGCCCATCCGAAGGTCGCCGGCTGGCTGACGCGCTACCCCGAGAAGGGCAGGAGCACCACCGCCAGCTACAACCGGAAGTTCAGCCTCTGGACGGTGGGCGTGTGGTGGGGGAAGGCCGGCGAGATCGCCAGCGGCCGCGTCGACGACCGCACCGGTGAGGTGACGGAAGCCTGGACCGGCCCGCAGGTCGCGTGGAAGATGGCCCGCGGAGGCCGCGCTGCGTTCGGCGGCGATCTGATCAACAACCCGTGGGTGTGGTACGGGCTCTGCATCGCCTTCTTCGTTGGGCTCGCAGATCTCCGACGCCCGCTCTCGCTGCGAAACCTCGACCTGATCGCGCTTCTCTCCTTCTCCGCCTCGCTCGAGTTCTTCGACGACGGAGACATCTTCACCAGCGTCCCGCTCGCCTATCCACCGCTCGTCTACCTGCTTGCGCGGACGGTTTGGATCGGGACCCGCAGGCGAACCGGCGGCGCCGGCCGCCCGGTCTGGCCCGTATGGGTCCTCGCGGCCGCGACCATCTTCCTGGCGGGGTTCCGGATCGGCCTCAACGTGGAGGCGCCCCGGAGCGTGATCGACGTCGGCTACTCGGGCGTGATCGGCGCCGAGCGAATCGCCCACGGGCAGGCGCCGTACGGCCACATGCCGGTGGAGGACTCGCTCAAGCACTGCGGGCCCTCCGACATCGACGGCGAGATCCGCGACCGCATCCAGACGAATGGCCGCTGCGAGTCGGCGAACGACCGCGGAGACACGTACGGCCCGGTCGCGTACGAGGCCTATCTGCCCGCCTACGCCGCCTTCGGCTGGAGCGGGAAGTGGGACAGCCTGCCCGCTTCTCACGCGACGGCAGTCCTCTTCGACCTTCTCTGCCTGCTCGGCCTTGCCCTGACCGGGCTCCGGTTCGGCGGCCTGCGCCTGGCGGCAACCCTGTCCTTTGCCTGGGTCGCCTACCCGTTCACGCAGTACGTCTCCAACTCGAACACGAACGACGCGATCATGCCGGCGATCCTGATCTGGGGATTCTGGATCTGCTCCTCGCCCTGGGCACGAGGGGCGGCGTGCGCCCTGGCCGGCTGGACGAAGTTCGCCGCGCTGGTGGTGGCCCCGCTCTGGCTCTCGTATCCCGACGGCATGAGCAAGCCGCGCGCGAAGCTGGCGTTCGCCGTCGCGTTCGCCGTCGCGACGGCGGTCGCGTTCTCCATCCTGCTGCTGGAGCCGAACCCGCTCCACGCCGCGCGGGTCTTCTGGGACCGGACGCTCGGGTGGCAGATCGATCGCCATTCGCCGTTCTCTCTCTGGGACTGGGGCCAGTACCGCGCGCGCGGCATCCCCGACCTGCACATCGGCCGGCGGGTGCTGGAAGGAATGCTCGCGGTCGGCGCGGTCCTCGTGTACTTCATCCCGCGGCGCAAGTCGCCGCTGCAGCTCGCCGCGCTGACGGGAGCGCTCCTGATCGGCCTCGAGCTCGTTCTGACGCACTGGTTCTACCTGTACATCCCGTGGTTCTTCCCCTTCGCTGCGTTCGCGCTGCTCGCTCCCGTCGCGCGGGCGCCGGTAGCCCTCCCGCAGAAGGAGGAAGCGCGTGAGCCTGGTGCTCGAGCGCTGGCTCCGGCCGGCTGACGTCCGCTCCTTCGCCGCGGCGGCCCTGATCGGGATCGCGGTGTTCGCGACCTCGTGGACGCTCCTCCACCAGCATTTCTTCGGCCACTACCAGATCGCCGACACGCCGGTCTACCAGCGCTACGGCACCGCGATGGTCGACGGCGAAGTGCCGTACCGCGACTTCCGGCTTGAGTATCCGCCGGCCGCGCTTCCCGCCTTCCTGCTGCCCGCGATCGGCAAGCCAGACTATCCGCACTACACCCGGCGCTTCGGGTGGGAGATGCTCGCCTGCGGAATCGCGATGCTCGTGCTGATGGCGGCCGTTCTCTGGCGCCTGCGGGCAGGCCCGGTGCGGATGGCCGGCGCGCTGGCGTTCGCCGGAGTCGCGCCGCTGGCGCTCGGCTCTGTGGTCCTCACGCGGTTCGACCTGTGGCCGGCTGCAATCACCGTCGGCGCGCTGGCCGCCCTCGTCGCCGGGCGCGGGCGCCTCGGCACGGGCCTGCTCGGCCTCGGCTTCGCGGCCAAGGTCTATCCCGGCGTCCTCCTCCCCCTCGCCCTTGCCTTCGTCTGGAGACGGTCCGGGCGGCGGGAGGCGCTCGTCTGCGGCGGGATCTTCCTCGCCGTCTGCCTCGTGCTCTTCGTCCCCTTCTTCGCTCTTTCACCGGGCGGCGTCTGGAACAGCATCTTCCAGCAGGGAGACCGGCCGCTGCAGATCGAGAGCCTGGGCTCGGCGCTCCTCATCGCCGCCCATCACCTGTTCGGGCTCGGCGTCACCATGCGTCCCGGGCACGGCTCGCAGAACCTCGGCGGCGAGGGAGCGATCGCGGTCGCCGCGCTGCAGACCCTGCTCCAGATCGCCGCGGTGGCCGCGATCTGGGTCTGGTACTCGCGTGGCGCTCCGTCCCGCGAGCGCCTCATGCAGGCGAGCGCGGCTGCGGTCTGCGCCTTCGTCGCGCTCGGAAAGGTGCTCTCACCGCAGTTCCTGATCTGGCTGGTCCCGCTCGTGCCGCTCGTTCGCGGGCGCCGCGGTCTCGCCGCCTCGGCGTTGCTCGGAGCCGCGCTCGTCCTCACCCAGGCGTGGTTCCCGCGCAACTACTGGGACTTCGCCCTTCACTTCGACGAGACGGCCTCCTGGCTGGTGCTTGCCCGCGACCTCGTGCTCCTCGGCCTGCTTGCGGTGCTGGTCGTGCCCACAAACGCGCTCGCTCGGTCCGAGAATCCCCGCTAAACCCGCACGCGGATCGCCTCGCAGGAGAGCGCGCGGCCGTCCGCGTCGCACTCGATCAGCGCGCCTTCGATCCGAACATCGCCCTCGGCGGGCCGAAAGCGGACGAACATGCCGGTGCGCATGCGCTCAATCGCGATGTCCGCGTCCACGCCGATGACCGAGTCGTGCGGGCCGGTCATCCCGACGTCGGTGATGGCCGCCGTTCCGCCCGGCTGGACGCGCACGTCGTTGGTCTGGACGTGCGTGTGCGTCCCGATCACGGCCGTGACGCGGCCGTCGAGCCAGCGCGCCATCGCGATCTTCTCGCTCGTCGCCTCGGCATGGAAGTCGACGAGGACGACCGCGGCGCGGGCACGCGCCTCCTCCACCAGCTCGTCGACGAGCTCGAACGGCCCGGCCGCGACCTGCATGAAGAGCCAGCCGAGGAGGTTGACGGCGGCGACCGGCGTGCCGTCGCGGGCGGTAGCGACCGCCAGCCCCCGTCCGGGAGCGTGCACCGAGTAGTTGGCGGGGCGGATCACGCGTTCGGACGACTCCAGATAGGGCCCGATCTCCGACCGGCGCCACGCGTGGTTTCCGAGCGTGATCAGGTCGGCGCCCGACGCCAGGATCTTGTCGGCCAGCTTCGGCGTCAGTCCCGCCCCGTCGGCCGCGTTCTCCCCGTTGACGACGCAGAAGTCGACGTCCAGCTCGTCCCGCAACGAGGCTAGGCGCTCCTCGACCGCGCGCCGCCCGGGCGCGCCGAACACGTCTGCAACGAAAAGGATTCTCATGGTTTCCTGACGCTCCTGGGACGCCGCTGGCAAAGAAGGCTAGCCCGAGACGCGAGGACAGTACATCGAGGTACGGACTCGTGGCGAGGGCGACGCATTCTGCCGCCTGCGGCGTCGGGCGGGGGCGAAGCCGGGCTCCGCCCGGCGAAAGCCACGACCGTCCAGGAACGTCAGGGGATGGACAGAGTCGCGGCCGGATGCACTTCGATCGAGACGTGATTGCCGGCGTCCTGCGTGTACCGGGCGAGCGCCTGCTTCTCGATTCCGGACAGGTCCACCACCGACCCGATCTTCGACGTGCCCGCCGCGACGGTCGAGCCCACCGAGAGAGCGCGGTCCGGGGCGATCTGCGTCAGCGAGACGACGGCTGACGAGTTGCTCAGAGGCTCGAGGTCGAGCCGGACGCCGTACTTTCGCCCGTTGATCACGTAGTCGCTGATGCCGATGACCGTCCCGTCCACCGGCGAGTACACGTCCGTTCCCGCGGCTGCGCCAACGTCGAGGGCGGTGTCGGCCGCGCCGCTGCCTCCGCCGAGCTCGTAGTAGCGCAAGCCTCCGCCCGAGTCACCGCCTCCGAAGACGCGATCCCACGTGCGCGCCACGAAGCCCCGATTTGCCTTCGTGCCGAAGGGCGTGAACTGAAGCGTCCCCGGCCCGGCGCGGTGGTACCCGATCGCAGTGACCCGCTCCTGTGGAATCGGAAGCTGGATCCGGACCGAGCCCCGGGCTGCGATCACCTGCGGGCTGGGCGGCCCGACCGGAAGAAGCCGGCCGGCCGGAGCCGGGGCCTTCGTCCGGATCACATCCTGCCGTCCCGATCCGAAAGCCGTCATGAGCAGCGTGACGAGCAGGACGACGGCGAGAATCAGCGCTCCGGCTGTGCGCCGGGCTCGCTTTCTGGCGCGCAGCCGGAGTCGGTGCTCGAGACGCGCGTCCCCTGACGATCTCCGCGAAGGCACGCGCCGGACCGTAGCAAGCGGGCCGGGAAAGTCGGGGCCGGGCGGTGAACGCATCGGCCCGTGTGCGCCGCGCCGGTGCTCCGCCTCCGCCTCGTCGTCGAGTACACGGAGCCGCGGTGGCGCCTCGTCGGCCGGCCAGTCCCAGAGCGCTTCGGCGGCCACGTTACGATGACTCGCATCGCTGCTCACCGGATCGACGACCACCATAGGGTCAGCCGCGGACGGAAAAAGTAGTGGATCGTCCGCGGTTCGGGTCGAGGATGGACGCGCGGCTCGACGCGTCACGCGGCCTTGAGAAACGGGCGGAGGAGGGCTTGCCCTTCGCACGCCCGCTTGGACGGCAGCCGATGCTCGCGGCGCGCGAGGCGGGGCGGCGCTTTGGAGACCAGACCGCGCTCCAGCCGACCACACTGGAGATCCACGGAAACGAAGCAGTCGCACTCCTTGGCCCGAACGGAGCCGGGAAGTCGACGCTGCTCGCCCTGCTCGCCGGAGGACTGGAGCCGACGTGGGGGCGGATCGAGGTGCAGCCCGGCGTCCGGGTCGGCTGGACGCCGCAGCGGCCGGCCCACTACGGCCGCCTGTCGGCGAGGGAGAACCTCGAGCTCTTCGCCTCCCTCGAAGAGCTGCCGGATCCCGCAGCCGAGGCCGGGCGGCTGCTCGGAGAGTTCGAGCTCCCCGACGAGCCTCACCCCAGCGCACGGCTCTCGGTCGGGAACCGCCAGCGGCTGAACCTGGCGATCTCGCTCATCGGCTCGCCCGACGCGCTGCTGCTCGACGAGCCGACGGCGGCGCTCGATCCCTCCCAGCGGCGGCGGCTGTGGGAGACCGTCGCCGCCGTCCGCGACCGTGGCGGGGCGGCCGTCTTCGCCACGCAGAACCTCGAGGAGCTCGAGGGCCGAGCCGACCGCGTGGCGGTCCTGCTCGACGGAGCCCTCTTCTTCGACGGCGCCTTTCCCGAGTACAAACGCAGCGATGCGGCTCGGGTGCTGGCGTGAGGCGGATCCTTCTCGTCCTGAGGAAGGACCTTCGCATCCTGCGTCGCTCGCCGATCCTCCTGGGGATGCTGATCTCCTATCCACTCGTCATCGCGGTCCTCGTCGGGCTCGTCGCCGGCTATGCGAATTCAAAGCCGCGCGTCGCGCTCGTGGACCAGGACGGCCTTCCCCGCACCGTCACCCTGGCCGGCGAGACCTTCAACGTGCAGAAGACGATCGATCGGGTGAGCGAGAACGTGAACCTGGTTCGGCTCCCACGCGCCGAGGCCCAGCGGGAGCTCCGAAACGGAAAGCTGGTGGCCGTCCTCACGGTCCCCCGGGGCTTCATGGCCGACCTCCGCGGAATGCTAAAGAGTCCCGAGCTGCGGCTCCAAACGGCGCACGGCACGCTTTCCAACCGCGTCGAGCAGCAGGTCCAGGCGCTCGTCTACTCGCTCAACCAGCTGCTCCAGGATGCATACATCAAGACGAATCTCGGCTACGTGGATGCGCTCAAGCACGGGGCGACGATCACGTTTCTGGGCAGGAAGATCAAGGTGCTCGGGCTGGACCGCGCGGCGACTCTGCTGCGGCGGCTGCCGCCCGGTCGCGCACGCACGGAGGTCGCGGACTTCGTCCACGATGCGAAGCTCGCTCTGCGGGAGACGGACAGCGCGATGCGCGCGACCGCCAACCCCATCAAGCTCGTCCTCGCGGCCCGCAGCGGACGCAGCTGGGCGCTCTCGGCGCAGGTGCAGTCCTACGCCCTCGGACTGACCATCACCTTCCTGACCTTGATTCTCGCGGCCGGCGCGCTCGCGGCAGAGCGCGATGAGAACGTCGTCGGCCGGCTCGTTCGTGGCCTCGTCCGCTTCGGACAGCTCATCTGGGCCAAGATCTCGCTCGCGTCCCTCATCGGGGTGCTGCTCGGCTGCGCGATCGCAGTCCTCTTCGGCGTCATCATCCAGGCGGGAGGCATCGTCGGCGGCGAGCCGTGGGACCGGATCCCGTTGCTTCTCGTGGGCATCGGCCTGTCCGCTGCGAGTCTCGGCGCACTCGGCACGCTGATCGGGGGGCTCGCCCGCGACGGGCGCACGGCCTCGCTCGTCGCGCTGATCGTCGTGGTGCCGATCGTGCTGCTGGGGATCGTTCCGCGCGAGTTCTTTCCCGCGGCTGGTTGGGTGAGCGACGCCTTCCCGTTCGCGCACGCGGTGCGGTGGTTCGACGCCGCGCTCTACAACGCCGACCCGTGGAGGACCGTGCTCCACGAGGCGCTCTGGCTCATTGGGCTCGGCGCGATCTTCGGGCTGGGAGCGCGAGCCGCCGCGCCGCGCCTGTTGACGTGATTCGGTCCAGGGATGGTCGGCCGTGCTGAGACCGGCCGTCACGGCGAAACCGACCCTGACGCTCCCCATGATGCAACCGCGGCCGCCCTTTCCAGCGTCTCTCCGCTGACATTTCACAGTCTTGTGACGGATGACATGCCCGCTCCAGCCATGTCCGAGGGACAGTCCCTTGCCGCTGGGCGTAGGCTTTTCGTCGTGAGCGCCTTCCCAACGACGAGGCTGCGCCGGCTGCGCCGGACCCCGGCACTGCGCCGACTCGTCCGGGAGACACGGCTCGACCTGGACGACTTCGTGCTTCCGCTCTTCGTCTGCCCGGGTGAGGGGGTCGCAAGGCCGCTGGACGGCCTGCCCGACATCGCCCAGCGCTCGGTGGACGAGCTCGTGCGCGAGGCCGAGGAGTGCACGAGCCTCGGAGTCTCCGCAATGCTGCTCTTCGGCATCCCCGAGGAGAAGGACGAGGAAGCTTCCGACGCCTACGACGACGACGGCATCGTCCAGCAGGCGCTCCGCGCCCTCCGTCGAGCGTTCCCCGACCTCGTGCTCCTCACCGACGTGTGCCTGTGCGAGTACACCTCGCACGGCCATTGCGGCGTCGTCCGAGACGGAGAGGTCGACAACGACGAGACGCTCGCGCTACTTGCCCGCACAGCGGTGAGCCATGCGGAGGCCGGCGCCGACGCCGTCTGTCCGAGCGACATGATGGACGGCCGCGTCAGGGCGATCCGATCGGCGCTCGACGACGCGGGCTTCGAGAGCACGCCGATCGTGGCCTACGCGGCCAAGTACGCCTCGGCCTTCTACGGGCCGTTCCGCGAGGCCGCCGAGTCGACGCCCTCCTTCGGCGACCGCCGTGGCTACCAGATGGACCCCGCGAACGTGCGCGAAGCCCTGCGGGAAGTCGCGCTCGACGTCGAGGAGGGGGCCGACGTCGTCATGGTCAAGCCCGCGCTTCCCTGCCTGGACGTGATCCGGGCCGTGCGGCAGCGCTTCGAGCTGCCGGTCGCCGCCTACAACGTCTCGGGCGAGTACGCGATGGTGAAGGCCGCCGCCGCCCGGGGATGGCTGGACGAGCGTGACGCCGCTCTCGAGTCGCTCACCGCCGTCAAGCGCGCCGGCGCCGACTTCGTCGTCTCCTACTGGACGAAAGAGCTCGCCCGCTGGCTCTGAGGACCACCAACGAGCTGTACCGCCGTGCCCGCGCGCTCATTCCGGGCGGCGTGAACTCACCCGTTCGGGCGATGAAGGCGGTGGGCCTCGACGAGCCGGTCTTCTTCCGCCGCGGCCGGGCGGCGTACGTGGAGGACGTGGACGGCAAGCGCTACCTCGACTGGGTGATGTCGTGGGGCCCGCTGATCTTCGGTCACGCAGACCCGGAGACCCTGGAGGCCGTCATCGAAGCCACCCGCGACGGGACGACGTTCGGCGCTCCCACCGAGCGTGAGGTCGACCTTGCCGAGGAGATTGCCACCGCCGTTCCCTCGATCGAGCAAGTGCGGCTCGTCTCCTCCGGGACCGAAGCAGCGATGAGCGCCGTCAGGCTCGCCCGCGCGGCCACGCGCCGCGACTGCATCCTGCGCTTCGCCGGCTGTTACCACGGCCATGTCGACGCTCTCCTCGCCGAGGCCGGCTCGGGCGTGGCCACGCTCGCCATCCCCGCCAGCCCCGGCGTGCCCAGCGGAGTCACCGCCGACACGGTCGTCTGCCCGTACAACGACGTCGACGCCGCCGCCTCGGCCGTCGAGCGTTACGGCGAAGGCCTCGCGTGCGTGATCGTCGAGCCCGTGGCCGGCAACATGGGCGTCATCCCGCCCGACCCGGGCTTCCTCCAAGCGCTTCGCTCGCTGTGCGACGCCTCCGGCGCGCTTCTCGTCTTCGACGAGGTGATCACCGGCTTCCGTGTCGCGCGCGGCGGCGCGCAGGAGCGCTACGGAGTCGTCCCCGACCTGACCATCCTCGGGAAGATCGTCGGCGGCGGGCTTCCGCTCGCGGCCTTCGGCGGCAGAGCGGAGATCATGGAGCGGCTCGCTCCGGCCGGAGACGTCTACCAGGCAGGGACGCTCTCCGGGAATCCGCTCGCCACAGCGGCAGGGGTCTCCGTGTTGAGACGGCTCGGCGATCCAGGCGTGTACGAGCGGCTCGAAGAGCTGAGCGCCCGGCTCGCCCGGGGGCTGGAGCCCTTCGGGCGGGTGCAGCGGCTCGGGGCGATGCTGACGCTGTTCATGCGGCAGGAGCCGGTACGGAACCTCGACGAGGCGAAGCAGAGCGACCTCGAGCGCTACGGCGCCCTGTTTCGGCATCTGCTCGACAGCGGCATCTACCTCGCGCCCTCGCAGTTCGAGGCGATGTTCGTCTCGCTGGCGCACACCGAGGAGGACGTCGACCGGACGGTGGAGGCAGTTGCCGGCTTCCTCGACTGAGCTCTGGGACGTCGTCGCAGAGGAAGCCGCCCGCGAAAGCCCGCTCTGGGCGGAAGCGCTCCGCCCGCACGAGGAGCGCGAGCTCGAGCCGGTCTTCTCGCCCCTCGCCGACGAGCGGTACGCCCTCGGGCTCGAATCCATTTACGAGGGCTACCTCCTCCACTACGGCAGGCCGAGGCTGTTCTCCCCGGACGAGCGCGACACGGCCCTCCTGCTGGGCGATTACCTCTACGCGCACGGGCTCGTCCGCATCGCCGTCCTCGAAGTGGTGGATGCCGTCAGCGACCTCGCGGCGCTCATCTCGCTCAGCGCCCAACTCCGCGCGGAGGAGCGAGACGGGGACGGGCCGGCGTGGGCGGCCACCGCCGCCCTGCTCGGCGCCGGCGGGCTCGACGAGGCGCGGGCCGCGCTCAGAGACGAGGGGGATCCCGAGCCACTTGCGAGCCTCGCGCGGGCCTCAGCCGGGGTCGAGCCGGTCGAGCGCGCGCTCTCCGCCCACCGCAGCCGCGTCGGTTAGAGTCGCGAGGCCATGGCCACCGTGATCGCCTTCCTCCCACTCGCGGTCGAGAGCGCCGCTCAGGAAGGGCGCAAGATCATCATCGGGATGTTGATCGTCGGCCTGATCTTCGTCGCCGTGATCGTGCTCGGGCAGACCGCGCGCTGGCTGGGCCACCGCCGGCAGGAGCGGAAGGCGCGCAGGCAACCCCAGTACTAAGCGACGTGGGCGTCTGGGTCGCTCTGCTCCGCGCGATCAACCTCGGCAAGCGAAACAGGGTGCCGATGGCCGAGTTGCGACGCGTGTTCGAAGACGCGGGCTGCGCCTCGGTCCGCACCTACATCCAAAGCGGAAACGTGCTCTTCGAGCACAAGAGACCCGAGCGCGCCGACCTCGAGAGGGCCGTCGCCGAGGCGTTCGGGATCGACACGGCGATCGCCCTTCGGTTCGCGAAGGAGATCCAGGCTATTGCCTCCGCGCGCCCGTTCGGCGACGAGACGCCCGACGCGTACGTGATGTTTCTCGCTGACAAGCCTCCGCGCGCCCGCCTGAAGGAGCTCTCGCGGCTCGACGTCGCCGACGATCTCATCGAGCGCGTCGGCGCCGATCTCGCGGTCCGGTACCCGAGCGGCTTTCATCGCGCCCGGCTGACGGTCGCCCGAGTCGAGAGCATCCTCGGCGTGCCCGCGACGCTCCGCAACTGGCGCACGGTCGCTCGCTTGGCTGAGCTGATGAACTAGACAGCGGCCACGGCGCCACGCATGATTGACGGTCGTGCCCGAGCTCCCGAGCGCGACTGTCACCTTCCTCTTCACCGACATCGAAGGGTCGACGAGGCTGCTCGAGGAGCTGGGCGACCGCTACCCGGAGGCTCTCGCGGACCACCGGAGGACGCTTCGCGAAGCCTTCGACCGCCACGGCGGTACCGAGGTGGACACTCAGGGAGACGCGTTCTTCGTCGCCTTCGGCCGTGCGTCGGACGCGCTTGCGGCGGCCGAGGAGGCTCAGCGCTCCCTCGAGGTACTGGTTCGCATGGGCATCCACACCGGCGAGCCGACCCTGATCGAGGAGGGCTACGTCGGGATCGACGTCCACCGTGCCGCTCGAATCTGCTCGGCCGCGCACGGCGGCCAGGTCGTCATGTCGCAGTCCTCGCTCGCCGACTGCTTCCCTGTCAAGGACCTCGGCCTCCACCGGCTCAAGGACCTCCGAGAGCCCGAACCCCTCTACCAGCTCGGCGATGAGGGGTTCCCGCCGCTTCGGTCCCTGAACGCGACCAATCTTCCCGTTCAGCCAAGCGCTTTGGTCGGCCGGGAGCGCGAGCTCGAGGAGGTCCTGGCCCTCGTCCGCGACGGCGCCCGACTCGTGACGCTCACCGGGCCGTGCGGTACCGGCAAGACTCGGCTCGCCCTCCAGGCGGCTGCCGAGCTGACGGAAGATTTTTCCGACGGCGTCTTCTGCGATCAGCGACTCGAGGCCATCGAGCGAGGCTCCAGCACGAGCAGCGGGTCGCGGACGGCGGCGAGCGACGTCACCAGCAGCCGGAGATTTGGGCACGTGCGGAGCACATCCGCGAGGGCAGGTGCGCAATCGACGACCTGCTCGAGGTTGTCGAGAGCCGATCCGGAGACGGCGCTGCGAGTCGCGCTGGTAACGAGGAAGTTCAGACCCAAGCCCGCCGAGATGCTCCTGTGGGGATATCGGGCGCTCGAGCGAGGCGGTGTCGAACCGACCCCGCTCCGAGGCCGCCTGCTCACGGCGCTCGCATTCAACCATGCATTACTTGGAGACTTCGAACGCGGCGCCGCAGCAAACGAACGTGCCGTTGAGATCTTTCGGGAGATCGGAGACAAGCACGGGCTCGCAAACGCAATGACGCAGCTCGGGGCGACACTGAAGCACCTTGGTCAGGCCGAGGACGCCGAGCGCGTGCTCCGCGACGCGCTCGAAGTCTCGCGTGCGCTTGGTCCCGAAGGGACCCCATGGTTCATCTTGCACCGCATTGGGGAACTCGAACGCGATCGCGGCAACCTTGCGACGGCGCGCGAGGCGCTCGAGGAGGCACTCGCCGCGAGTGAGAAGCAGGAGCGCCGGCCCGGGCAAGCCGCAATCCGCCACGGTCTGGGGGATCTGGCGCTGGAAGAGGCGAGGATGGACGAGTCCCGGGCCTGGTACCTGGAAGCGCTTACCATCGCACGGCAGCTGAACGCCGCCTATCCGATCGCGCACTGCGTTGGATGACTCGCCGCCGTGGCAGCCGCGAATGGACAGCCTGACACCGCCGCCGACCTGTGGGCCGCCGCCGAACGGTACTCGAAACTCCGCGGAGTCCAGCTGGGCTCCACCGAGCGCGATCGGTACCTCTCCCGGCCCGCAGCCGTCCCGCCCGAGGTCATCGAGGCGGCGCGCCGACGGTGGCAGGATGCGACGGCGGCTGAGGTCGAGGAAGCAGCGGCGGCCGTAGACTGACGCGCCGTGGCGACCCCGAGTGATCTCCGCGACTGGATCTCCCTGCTCGAGCGCGAGGGCGAGCTGCGACGCGTCTCCGCGCAGGTCGATCCCCACCTCGAGATCACGGAGATCGTCGACCGCACCGTCAAGACGGGCGGCCCTGCCCTTCTGTTCGAGAACATCAAGGGCTCCGAGCACCCGCTCCTGATCAACCAGTTCGGCACCGAGCGCCGCATGTGCCTCGCACTCGACGCGCCCTCGCTCGACGACGTGGGCCGAAAGCTCGAGGACGTGCTCGAGATGCAGCCTCCGCAGGGGCTCGTGGAGAAGGTCAAGGGCCTGGCCAAGCTGAAGTCGATCGCCGACTCGCTGCCGAAGACCGTGCGGAGCGGGCCAGCGCAGGAAGTCGTCCTCAAAGGCGACGACGTCGACCTCGGCCTTCTCCCGGTCCAAACCTGCTGGCCGGAGGACGCCGCACCTTTCATCACCCTCCCCGCGGTCATCACCAGGGACCCGCGGGACGGCACCCGCAACGTGGGCATGTACCGGATGCAGGTGCTCGGACCGCGCGAGACGGCGATGCACTGGCAGCTGCACAAGGACGGGCGGATGGACTACATGGCCTCCGAAGGCCGGCTCGAGGTGGCCGTCGCCCTCGGGCTCGACCCCGTCACCGCCTACACCGCCTCCGTCCCGCTTCCCAAGCACATCGACGAGCTGATGCTGGCGGGCTTCCTGCGCGGGGAGCCGGTCGAGCTCGTTCGCTGCAAGACCGTGGGCCTCGAAGTCCCGGCCAACGCCGAGATCGTGCTCGAAGGCTACGTCGACCAGGGCGACCTGACCGACGAGGGCCCGTTCGGCGACCACACCGGCTACTACACGCCGCCGGAGCCGTTCCCGGTCTTCCACGTGACTGCGATGACGATGCGCCGCGAGGCGATCTATCCATCGATCGTCGTCGGCAAGCCCCCGGCCGAGGATGCGTGGCTGGGCAAAGCGACCGAGCGCATCTTCCTGCCCGCGATCCGGATGAGCGTGCCCGAGATCGTGGACTACGACATGCCCGTCGCCGGCGCCTTCCACAACTGCGTGCTCGTCTCGATCCGCAAGCGCTTCCCCGGTCACGCCCAGAAGGTCATGCACGCCATCTGGGGGCTGGGGCTGCTGTCGCTCGCCAAGTCGGTCGTGGTCGTGGACGAGTGGGTCGACGTCCACGACTACGAGGAGGTCTTCTTCCGCGTTTGCGCGAACGTCGACCCCGGGCGGGACGTCCTGCTCACCGACGGGCCGCTCGACCACCTCGACCACGCACCGACGCGCCAGTTCTACGGGGGCAAGATTGGCATCGACGCGACCCATAAAGGCCCCGGCGAGGGGACACGCGAATGGCCGCCGGAGATCGCCATGAGCGAGGAAGTGCGGCGCCTCGTCGACCGCCGCTGGGAGGAGTACGGCCTCGGGCCACACGTGCCGCCCGTTACGCACAACGACGGCCCGCAAGTTGATTGAATCCCCTTAGCCGTGACGACCCCGGGGGGCGACAAGCCGCACGCACCCGCGCCCAGCCTCTGGCCGGTCGGGCTCGCGGTCGGCATCGTCTGCATCCTGGTCGGCCTGATCGTGAGCTGGCCGGCCGTTGCGATCGGCGCCGCGATCACGCTCCTCTTCGGCTTTCTCTGGGTCCGGGACGTCACCAGGCCGCCTCGAGCCGCCGAGCCCGCGGAGGAGCCTGAGCCGGCGGCGGCGCCGGCCGCGCCTCCCCTCCCCGCGCACAGGGGGCCGCCCGCGATGCCGGAGCCCGCTCCTCCCGGAGAGCCGGCGCGCTACCCGCGCTCGAAGTTCCTCGAGGGAGCGACGCTCGGGCTGGGCGCAGTGATCGGCGGGATCGTCACCATCCCCGTGCTCGGATTCGCGATCCTCCCGTCCTTCACCAAGCAAGGGCACCCCGACATCAACCTCGGCCCGATCTCGGACTTCCCCGAGGGCCAGTGGATGATCGCCCATTTCGAGCTCAACCCGAGGGAGGGCGATGTGAGCCGGCGAACCGCGTACATCCGCGCCAACGGCCTCCTCGAGGGCAAGCCGAGCTTCACGATCATCTCGAACCGTTGCGCCCACCTCGGCTGCCCCGTGCAGCCCGGTGGCCTCGTTCAGACGAACCAGACCAAGGACCAGAGGACGGGAGGGGGCCAGCTCGTCCAGCTCACGCCCGTTCTCGGCGTGTCAAGTTTCACCTGTCCCTGCCACGGTGGGGCCTACGACTCGGAGGGAAACCGCACCGCGGGCCCCCCGGTCCGCGCCCTCGACCGCTACGAGTACTCGATCGTCCACGGGCGGCTCGTCCTCGGACAGACCTACAGCGTGAGCCACGTCGAGGGGACCGGTGCCCAGGCGGAGATCTCGAAGTACAACCTGGCCGGCCCGGGCCAGCACGTCGACGGTCCGGAGCAGTGGTTCTACCCCTGGCAACCTCCCCACTAGCCGATGTCGAGACAGAAATCAGCCCGCCGCCAGCAGCTCGAAGCAGCGCTCCTGTACCCCGTCGACTGGCTCGAGGAGCGGTCGGGGATCGTCGGCGGGATCTACTACTTCCTCTTCCGCAAGGTCCCCCGCGACACGAACTGGTTCCACACCCTCGGCTCGGCGACGCTGACGGCGTTCATCGTGCAGACGGTCACGGGCGTGATCCTGGCCATGTACTACAAGCCCAGCCCGGACGAGGCGTACGAATCGATCCAGCACATCACCAACGACGTGACGCTCGGCTGGCTCGTGCGCGGGATGCACCGGTGGGGAGCGAGCGTCTTCATCATCCTGATGTTCTTCCACATGGCGCGGGTGTTCCTGTTCGGCGCCTACAAGTATCCCCGGGAGCTGAACTGGATCGTCGGCGTGCTCCTGCTCACGCTCGGCCTGTTCGAGGGCTTCACGGGCTACCTGCTTCCGTGGGACAACACCTCTTACTGGGCCACCGTGGTCGGGATCAACATCAACGGGACGGCTCCCTTCCTGGGGCCGTTCATCGCGTCCATCCTGCGCGGCGGAGCCGAGATCGGCTCGGAGACGCTCCCGCGCTTCTACTCCATCCACATGCTCGTCCTTCCGGGGGCGCTGATCGGGCTGATCCTCCTTCATCTCTATCTCGTGGTCCGGCTCGGCGTGAGCTCTCCGCCCTGGTCGAAGGAGGCGGCCGGAGCCGACCGGCCCGAGCCTGAGCCGACGGGACGCGCCGGCCTGACGCGGCCTGCTCCCCGGACCGGGACGCATCGCTGATGGCGACGCACCGCCAGCCGAGCAAGCGAATCGTCGAGCGCCGCGCGGCCTTCCACCGCTACAAGCGGGACGTCGAGGAGCGCGGAAAGCCCTTCTATCCCTTCGCGATGTTCCACGACACGGTGATGAGCCTGATCGTCGTGATCGTGATCGTCGTCCTGGCGGTGATCTGGAAGTACACGGCCGGCGAGAGCCCGAACGACTCCGGCTGGCTCGGCCCTCTGTACAAGGAGAAGGCCGATCCCGGGACGACCAACTTCGTTCCGCGCCCCGACTGGTACTTCTACTTCCTATTTTACCTCCTCCGGATCTTCAAGTGGCCCGAGTCGGTGATCCTCGGCACGGTCGGGATCCCGACCATCGCCCTCATCCTCCTGCTCGCGCTGCCCTTCATCGACCTCCGCCGCGAGCGGCGCCTGAGCCGGAGGCCGGTCGCGATCGTGGCCGCGATCCTCGTCGTCCTGTCCATGGGCGTGCTGACGTACAAGGGAGCGGTGGCGAAGGAAGCGTTGGCGAGCGAGAACGAGGCAGCGGTGCCGACGTGGATCAAGAAGCAAAATCTCCCGCCCGCAGCGTGGCCCGGCGCACGGCTGTTCGCGAAGCTCCCCTGCCTCAGTTGCCATACGTATCTCGGCACGGGCTCCACGAACCTGGGCGCGCCCGATCTAACCTCGATCGGCACCAAGAACCTCGGGGTCGACTACCAGATCCGCCATCTCAAATGTCCGCCGTGCGTGGTCCCAGGCTCTCCGATGCCGCGTTTCGCGGCCCTCGGCGAGTCCAACCTGAGGAAGCTCGCCGTCTTCCTCGAGGCATCCAAGGGCGGTTAGCCTCCCCAGGGCGATGCGCGTCTTCCTCGGCATAACGGGCGCCTCAGGCGCTCCCTACGCGGCTCGCCTCCTCCAGTCGCTCGGGGAAGCGGGGTGCGAGATCGGCGTCTGCGCGTCGCGTGCGGGGGTCGAGGTGCTCGCCACCGAGCTGTACGACGACGCGCGCCTCTCCTCTGACGAGACCCTCGCCCGGGTGGTCGAGCCGGTGCGCGACTCCGTCACCGTCTACGACGAGCAGGACTGGCACTCACCGTTCGCGAGCGGATCGGCGCGCGTGGACGCGTATGTGATCTGCCCGTGCTCGATGGGGACGCTCGGCGCGATCGCCTCGGGGGCAATGTCGAATCTCGTCCAGCGAGCGGCCTCGGTCGCGCTCAAAGAGGAGCGCAAGCTAGTCCTGATGCCGCGCGAAACGCCGCTGTCCACGATTCACCTGGAGGGGATGCTGAAGCTGCGACACGCGGGGGCGACGATCCTCTTCCTCGCGCCGGGCTTCTACCACGGCGCGGGCAGCGTCGGCGACCTGGTCGATTTCATGGTCGCGCGGTGTCTCGACCAGCTCGGGGTCGAGCATTCGCTCGTCAAGGAGTGGGGCCGCTGAGCGCCGGTCGCCATACGATCTTGACCGGATCCGATCCGGTGACCGAGGCCTCGCGGCGCGAGGCAGGCGTCGAGAGCGGGCAGCTCTCCCCCGCCGATGTGCGGCGCATGTTCGACCGGATCGCGCCTGTGTACGACGCAATGAACCGCCTCATGACGGCGGGTCTCGACCGGCGTTGGCGGAGGCACACGGCCGAGGCGGTCGTCCGGCCGGGGGACCGCGTCCTCGACGCTTGCTGCGGGACGGGGGACCTGGCGCTGGCCGGCGCGCGGGCCGGGGGCCGAGTGACCGGCCTCGACTTCTCGGAGCGGATGCTCGAGCGGGCTCGGCGAAAGCACTCGGAGATCACGTGGGTGGCCGGCGACATGCTCGCACTCCCCTTCGATGACGGCAGATTCGACGCCGCCACCGTCGGCTTCGGCGTGCGTAACGTCGCCGACATCGAGCGCGGCCTTTCGGAGCTTCGTCGCGTCCTGCGGCCTGGAGGGCGCGTCGCGATCCTCGAGATCACGAGGCCGCAAGGCGCGCTGAAACCCTTCTACCGGCTTTGGTTCGACGGGATCGTGCCGTTGGCGGGAAGGCTGCTCCCCGGTGGCGCGGCGTACACGTATCTCCCGGCTAGCGTGCGCCACTTCCCGGGGCCCGAGGACCTGGCCGCGCTCCTCGAGTCCGTCGGGTTCGAGGACGTGCAGTACCGGCTGTTTGCGGGCGGCATCGTCGCGCTCCATACAGGAGTCGCCCCGTGACGACCGAGCTGGCGACCATCAGGGAGACCCCGGGCCTCACCGCGTACCTGGCCGAGATCGAGCTTCGGCTCGCCGCCTCGGTGCAGACCCACACCGGCCTGGTCGCCGAGATCGGAGCCGAGGCGCTCGGCGCCGGTGGCAAGCGGCTTCGCCCGTTGCTCTGCTTCCTCGCCTCCGAGCCGGAGTCCGAGCCGCCGGTGGCGGCGGGAGTCTCGGTCGAGCTCGTGCACATGGCGACACTCGTCCACGACGACCTGATCGACGGCGCCGAGTTCCGGCGCGGGCGTGCCTCCGCGTGGAGCGCGTACGGGCTCGGCCCCGCGCGGGCTGCGGGCGACTATTTGTTCGCGCGGGCGTTTGCGGAGCTCGTGTCGACCGGCGACGCGTGGTCTGTGTCGATCCTGTCGGACGCGTGTCTCAGTCTCGCGCGCGGCGAGGCGATGCAGCGGCGCCAAACCCATAAGCCGGACACGACCCCCGAGGCCTATCTCGAGCGCTGCGCGCTCAAGACCGGGAAGCTGTTCGAGGCGGCGTGCCTGCTGGGAGCCGGGCCCGATCGGCCGGAGCTGGGCGAGTTCGGGCTCGCGCTCGGGATCGCCTTTCAGATCGTCGACGACATCCTGGACTGCACCGGCGAGACGATCGAGACCGGCAAGGTGGCCGGGACCGACCTCCGCGAGGGGACGCCGACGCTGCCCCTCCTGTTCGCAGCCCGTGAGGACGAGATCGTCCGGCGGGCGCTCGCCGGCGGCCCGCTCGACGGTGCCCTCGTCCGGGTGGCGGAGACGGGCGCGCTCGAGCGCTCCCGCGAGATCGCGCTGGAGCACGCCGACAGGGCGCGCCGCTGCCTGGGCTCGGAAGCGCCGCACGATGAGCTCCAGGCGTTGACGCGCGCCGTCGTGGAGCGGGAGAGCTAGTGGCCTCCTCGTCACGCCTTCCGGCGCGGCGGCGCTTTCACACTTCCGGCACGCTTCCGCCACCCACGCGTGACGCTTTCCGCGCTAGGCTCGACGCCATCGGGGCGGGAGGTGGGGTTCCCGAATCAGTCGCGTGTACCCGGAGAGGGCCGGCGTGATCCGCCTCGGGCGCATCTCCTACGTGAACATGGCCCCGGTCTTCTACCGGCTCGACGCCGACGTGGAGGAGGTCTCCGGCGTCCCGACGGACCTCAACCGCCGCCTCCTCGCAGGCGAGATCGATATCGCGCCGATCTCCTCGATCGAGTATGCACGCCACGCCGACCGGCTCCGGCTCCTTCCCCGGCTGTGCGTCTCGTCCCAGGGAGCCGTCGACTCGATCCAGCTCGTGTCACGCGTACCGCTCGAGCACGTGCGAACCGTTGCGATCACCCCCGAGAGCGCCACGTCCGTCGTGCTCACGAAGGTTCTGCTTCCCGAGGCGCAGCACCTTCCCCTCGGCTCAGAAGCAGACGCGAAGCTGCTGATCGGCGACGCGGCGCTGCAGTCGGCCTTCGAGGACCCGACGCCGCACTACGACCTCGGCCGCCTCTGGCTCGAGCGGACCGGGCTGCCGATGGTGTTCGCGGTCTGGGCCGCGCCCGAGCCCGTCCCGCCGGGGCTGGCCGAGCTCGAAGGAGCCCTCTCCGACTCGATCCGGCGGGCGCGCGCCGAGCCGGAGCAGCTCGCCCGCGAAGCCTCCGAGCGCTACTCCTATCCGCCGGGATTCCTCGCGCGCTACTTCGAGAAGCTCCACTACTCCTTCGGCCCGCGCGAGCGCGCAGGGCTCATGACCTTCCTCGAGCTCGCGCACGACGCAGGCGAGCTCGATCGCGTCCCGGAGCTCCGCTTCGTGACAGCGGCCGAAGCGGCTGTTTAGGCCGGAAGCGTCGCGGGCCGCTCTGCGCGCCGGTACTCGACCCTGTAGCCGAGCCCGCGCGGAATCGCCAGAAGCCCCTCCAGGTCGAGATCGATCCGCGCGCCGGCCTTCTGCGTGACCTCGTCCTCGATCGGCAGGTCGAAGTCGTCCGCCCCGTAGTCCAAGGCGCGAAACGCCTCCTCGTTCTGCGTCAGAACGGACGTGCGGATATGCTTGACGTTGTCGAGGAAGATGCGCGACAGCGCCATGTGGCGCCAGTACTCCTGAGGCGAGATCTCTTCGCCGCCAAGCGCGTTCCCGTACGGCTTGTACGTCCAGCACAGGAAGGAAAAGAGGCCGCCGGTTTCGTCCTGGAAGTCCCGCGTGCGCTGCAGGTGTTCGAGGCGCTCATCCAGGGTCTCGTCCGGGAAACCGACCACCATCGTCGCGGTCGTCTTCATCCCGCTCTCGACGATCGCCCGCTGCGCCTCGAAGAAATCGGCCACCGTGTATTTCCACTTGGCGTGCCGGCGGCGGAAGTCCTCGGTGAGGATCTCGCTGCCGCCTCCCGTGACCCAGTAGACGCCCGCCTCGCGGAGCCGCTCGGCCGCCTCCCCAAAGGTCAGCCCGGCGCGGTCCGCAAGGAAGACGAACTCCGCCACGGTCAGCGCGTAGAACTCCACCCGGTCGCCGTACCGCTCACGGACGGACGCGAACAGGTCGCAGTAGTAGTCGAGCGGCAGGCGTGGGTTGAAGCCTCCGTTGAAGGCGACGAGATCGCCGCCGAGCTCGAGCAGCTCGTCGATCTTCTCGAACACCTGCTCGGGGGAGAGGACGTAGCCGCCGTCCTGGTTCGGCAGCACGTAGAACGCGCAGTAGTCGCACTGGGCGACGCACACGTTGGTGTAGTTGATGATCCGCATCACCATGTAGGTGGCGCGATCCGGCTCGTGCCAGCGGGCCCGCACGCCCTGCGCAAGGCGCTTCAGCTCCTCGTCGGAAGCCTCGTTCCACAGTGCGCGCGCCTCGTCGACGGTGATCCGCGTCACGCCGGCACCGCCTCCCCGTCCTCAGCCAGGACGTCCATGAAGGAGCTCACGGAGAAGACGGCCTTCCCCCTGCCCGCCTCCCCGTACCCGGGAGGCGCCCTGAGGCCGTGTCTGTCCAGCGCCTCGCGATAGGCCTGGAGGAGACGGACGTGATACTCGAGCGGAGCACCGTCGGGATTGTCCCGCCCCAGGGGAGTCGTCGGCTCGGGGCACCACGTCGTGAAACGCGGAGTGATTCCGCGGCCCATGAAGTAGTCCAGTCCTTCCGTCGTGCTCGCGATCGCCTCCGAGATGGAGCCGAAGCCGAACGGCCTCGCCATCTCGACGCCCGCGACGAAGTTCGGGATGACATGACGCGGGCCGAAGACGTCTGCGGCGTCGACGATCCGGCGGTGCCACTCCTCCCGGCCCACGTACCGTTCCTTGCCCGGACAGATGATGGAGAAGAGGCGCTTGTCCCACACCTCGTAGTTGGGGTGATAGATGGCGATTCCGTACTCCTTGTACCGGCGGACGTCGTCCTTCGGCAGCGCCTGCGCGACAAGCTTTCCGATCCAGCGCTTCGGGAAGCGCTCCTCGATCGCCTGGGCGTAGCGGCCGTAGAAGTCCGCCTCCTCCAGCCCGTCGACCGAGCTCGTCACGGAGCCCCCGGTCAGCGTGTACGCCTTGCTCGCCTTCGCGGTGTCGTGGCGGTCGATGATCTCGAGCGCCTCGAGCACGTCCTCGACCGGCTTGACACCCGTGTACGGCCGCCCGGCCCTGCGGTGCTCGCGCCAGTTGTGGTTGATGTCGCAGAACCGGCACTCCTCCTTGGCGCCGAAGTACTGGCACAGACGGAGAACCGTCAGGTAGATGAGATAGCCCCACTCGATCGTCGGCGCGGTCTCCATGACCGACTTGCCGTTCGCAAGAGTGTGGCGGTAGTACTCCGGCATCGGCGGAAACGCGACGTCCGCGATCGCGCGGTCGTCGAGCAACAGGCGCAGGCCGTCCTCGGAGCCGGTGAGCCGGTAAGGCGAGTCGGGATTGACCCGGACGGACACGATCGTACGCTCGAGCGCGTACGGCCCCCCGCTCAGCGCGATCTCTTCCGGCGGCCGCCGCTCCGCTGCCTCGCCGAGCTCCGAGAGCGGCTTCTGGTCGAACGAGAAGATGAAGTACGACTTCGGCTTCACGTCGCCCTCGAGGTTCTCGGTCAGCGCCGAGTGGTCGAAGGCGATGCCCGCCCGGAGGAGATCCTCCTTCAGCACGGCCTCGCTTGGGATGTCCGGGAACCGGGTCATGAGGCCCTCGACGAGCTGGGTGCGGCTCTCCACGGTCGCGCCGGCCATGCCGCGAAGCTTAGTGCCGCGGCCGTCACGACTAGACGACCGCAGGCGGGTCAGCTACCGTCCTGCGGGGTTCGTGCTGCGCGTTCTACTCATCTCGACCGCCTTGGTGGGCACTCTCGCCGCGACCGCCCTCGCGCAGCCACCGACCGTGCTCGTTCCCGGCGTGACGTACGAGCGGAAGCTGGAGTTCACGCTCCATGGGCCTGTCCGCATCCACATCATCACCGCCCCGAGACCCGGCGGGCTGTACTCGCTCGCCCCCACGCTCACGGCGGGGTGGCTGCAGGGAAGGCAGCGCCTGACCGCGACACAGCGCGCTTTCACCCAGGGTGCAGCGACGGTGGGCGTCAACGGCGATCTGGCGGACACGCGCGGCGGACCGGCCGGGCTCTTCCTTCGCGACGGCGTGCTGGAGAGCCCCCCGGTGCCCAATCGCTCCAGCCTCGGCATCGACCCGAGCGGAAGGCTGGTCGTTCAGCGGATCGGGATCGACGCCGACTGGCAGGGGAGCGGGCCTCCGCGCCTGCTCAAGGGGCTGAACCAGCGTCCCCGCCCGGGGCGGGTGACCCTGTACACGCCGTCCTGGGGGGCGCGGACGCCGAAGTCCTCGAACACTCGGGAGGCGCTCCTGGCGCTCTTCCCCGCCGCCAAGCCGGGAACCGGCCTCACGGGGCGCGTGGTCAAGCTCGTGAAGGGCGGGAGGCACGTGATCCGCCGCGGCGGCGCCGTTCTGAGCGCAAAGGCGAGTGCTCGCGGGCGTCTCGCCGCGGAGGCACGGCCCGGCACGGTCGTGACCGTGCGCCTCCTGCTCGACGGCCTCCCCGGCATCAGCGACGCGATCGGCGGCGGGCCGCTGCTCGTCGAGCGCGGGCGCCCCGTCTTCGACGCGTCCGAATCGTTTGCCCCCTCCTGGCTCGTCCCGCCGAAAGCCCGCACGGCCGTGGGCCAGCGTGCCAACGGGACCCTCGTGTTCGTGGCCGTGGACGGGGGACGGCCGGGATACAGCACGGGCCTCAGCAACTTCGAGCTCGCCAGGACGATGGCGGAAGAGGGAGCCGTGACGGCCATGGCGTTCTCGGGCGGGGCCTCGACCGCGATGGCCTTCGACGGGGAGCTCCTCAACCGCCCGTCGGCCGTTGAGAATCCGATCGTGGACGCGCTCATCCTCCTGTACGACGGCGTCCAGGCCGCACCGCCGCTCGAGGCGGCCCTGTCACCGAACGGGGACGGGGTCGGGGAGCATCAGACGCTCTCCTACAAGCTCGTCCGCCCCTCGACCGTGACGGCGACCTTGACCGGCCCCGGCGGAGTGGTCCACACGATCGATTCCGGAGAACGCCCCAAGACCATCCGCCGCTTCACCTGGACGGGCCTCGACATGGAGGGCAAGCTCGAACCCGAGGGAAGGTGGATCTGGAAGGTCTCCGCCCTCGACGATCTCGGCCGGAGCTCGGTCGCGACCCGTGACTTCCTCCTCGACACCACGCTCAAGTCCCTGACGGTTCAGCCGACCACTCTGGTACGCGGCGGGCCGCTACAGATCGACGTCGATCTCCTCCATCCCGCCTCGCTCACCCTTCAGGTCGAGACGAAGCGGGGCGTCCCGATCCGGACTCTCCGCGAGGGAGCCGCGCCCGTGGGCCACGTGGCGATGCGCTGGAGCGGCCGCGTCAAGGGAAAGCTCCTCGCCCCCGGCCGGTACGCGATCCGCGCTATCGCCGAGAACGAGATCGGCCGCATGGACCTCGTCGCCCCTTTCCGCAACGTCCGGCGACGGTAGCCGAGCATGGCGTTGGCCTCGATCACGAGCTCGGTCACGTCCGCGATCGGGGACTGGGGCCTGTACGCGGTCTTCCTGCTCATGGTGCTGGACGCCCTCCTCCCCGCCGCGAGCGAGCTCGTGATGGTCTACGCCGGCGCCGTCGCCGCTGGGGCGTTCGCGGGCCAGTACGTGACCCTCTTCGGGGAGCGGATCGACAGTCCGTTCTGGGCGTTCCTCGCAATGGCGCTCGCGGGCGCGCTGGGAAACACGGTCGGCTCGCTCATCGGCTGGGGAGTCGGCGCCTACGGAGGCAGGCCGTTCCTCGAGCGAAGCGGACGGCTCTTCCACGTGACGCCCGCCAAGCTCGACCGGGCGGAGCGCTGGTTTGAGCGCTTCGGCGACGCCGCCGTCTTCTTCGCCCGGATCACCCCGCTCGTCCGCTCGTTCATCTCCTATCCGGCCGGGATCGTGCGGATGCCGCTGGGCCGCTTCACCCTCTTCACTTTCGCGGGGTGCCTCGTCTGGACGCTCGCGCTCACCGGCGTGGGCTGGGCGCTCGGCTCGAACTGGGATCGCTTCCACGATGCCTTCCGCTACGTCGACTACGTCGTCATCGCCGTCGTCGTCGGGGTGGCGGTCTTCCTCATCCTGCGCGCGTTCCGAACGCAACGCGCACCCTCTGCGGACACCCAGGACTAAACTGGGCCACCTCCGGCAAGGAGTGAAAGCGACCTCTACCACGAACTCTTCCCCGTGATTCCGAGTCGCCACAGGATCTGGCAGCTCGTCGCCGACGGCGGGCTCGTCGCCTTCGCCTGGTTCCTGGCCTTCCAGCTCCGGTTCGACCACGGTGTTCCCCGCTTCTACGAAACCCTGTTCGAGCGGACGATCCTCATCGTGGTGGCGATCAAGCTGGCCGTCTTCGTCGTCTTCGGCTTCTACAACCACTGGTGGCGGTACGTCTCGACCCGGGACATGTGGCGAATCGCGCGCGGGGTCACGGTCGCCTGCCTCGTCGCCGACCTGACCGTCTATCTGCTGAGCCCGGTGCACCACATCCGCCTTCCGCGCTCGATCGCCGCACTCGACTGGCTGCTGACGCTCGCTCTCGTCGCCGGAGGCAGGCTGCTCGTCCGCACGATCATGGAGCGCCCCTCGCCGGCCGGTCTGGTCGCGCGTGGGAAGGAGGTGCTGGTCGTCGGCGCCGGCGACGCCGCTCAGCTGATCGTCCGCGAGATGCTCAAGTCGAACGCGCTCGGCTACACGCCCATCGGCCTCATCGACGACGATCCCCGGAAGAAGAACCTCCGCCTCCACGGCGTGCGCGTGCTGGGGACGACGTCCGACCTCCGCCACATCCTGCGCGAGAGCAAGCCGGACGAGGTGCTGATCGCGATCCCGTCCGCCGCGGGTGAAACGCGCCAGGAGATCGTCAACGTCACCCTCGAGGAGGGGGTGCCGGTCAAGACGCTTCCCGGCCTGTACGAGCTGATCGCCGGAGACACGAACCTCGCCGCGCAGATCCGCCCGGTGCAGGTGGAGGACGTCCTCGGCCGCGAGCCGATCGAGGTCGATCTGGAGTCGGTCGCCTCCTATCTCGCCGACCAGACCGTCCTCGTCACCGGCGCCGGCGGCTCGATCGGCTCGGAGCTGTGCCGGCAGATTGCCCGGCTGGGCGCCGCTCGGCTCATCCTCGTCGACCAGTCGGAGCCGGCGCTGTTCGAGATCGAGCGCGAGCTCGTCGACGAGCGCGGCTTCCCGCCCAGCATCCCCGTGCTCGGCGACGTGAAGAACAAGACCAAGATGAGGCAGGTCTTCGAGCGGTACGAGCCCGGCGTCGTCTTCCACGCGGCCGCCTACAAGCACGTCCCGCTGATGGAGGCGAACCCGCTCGAATCGGTGCGCAACAACGTGATCGCGACCCGGGTCATGGCCGAGGTCGCCGTCGAATTCGGGGCCGAGCGCTTCGTGCTCATCTCCACGGACAAGGCGCTCAACCCGCGGGCCGTCTACGGCCAGTGCAAGACGATCTGCGAGTGGATCGTGGAGGCCTTCGGGGGCCGGGACGACGTGAAGACCCGGTTCATGGCCGTCCGCTTCGGGAACGTGCTCGGCTCGTCGGGCAGCGTGATCTCGATCTTCCGCCGCCAGATCGCCAAGGGCGGGCCGGTAACCATCACGCACCCCGACATGACCCGCTACTTCATGACCACTCCCGAGGCGGTCGCGCTCGTCGTCCAGGCGGGAGGGATCGGTGGTCGCGGCGAGATCTTCGTCCTCGAGATGGGCGAGCCGGTCAAGATCGTGGAACTGGCCCGCAACATGATCCGGCTCTCCGGGAAGGAGCCCGACCGCGACGTCGCGCTCGAGTTCGTCGGCGTCCGCCCCGGAGAGAAGCTGCACGAGGAGCTTCTGGGAGACGACGAGACCTCCGCTCCGACTTCGCACCCGAAGATCGTGCGCGTTACGAGGCCTCGGATCGAGCCTGACTGGCTGGACGTCCGGCTCGGGCAGCTTGAGCGCCTAGTGGAGCACGGAGAAACGCTCGAGCTGGTGTCCCTCCTCGCAACGATGATGCGAGAGCCGAAGCGACTGTCGGAGCGGGTGGAGCGGGTCGAGGTGGACGCGGGCGCTCCCGAGACGAGACCGGCCTAACCGGGCACGGGCTCCTTCCGGCCCCGAACCACCCACGGGATGTAGGACCGGTACCGCCTCGCGCCGTCGGAGAGCACTGGCGGAAATCCGCGCGCGACCGCCTCGCAGGCCAGCCTCCACAGGCGGACGATCTCGTCGCCGACGATATGCATCGCCTCCTCGTAGCCTTCGCGATTCCGCTTGAGCCCGCCCAGGTCGATGGGCTCACCCCAGACGACCGAGCAGGCGCGCGGATTATCGAGTGACCACCTGAACGTCTCGACCGCGCAGGGATAGACCGGGACTCCCTCCTGCATGGCGATCATCATCCCGCCGATCTTGACCGGGCCCGGATAGCCGAGCCGCTGCCGCGTTCCCTCGACGTGGACGCCGACGACGTGCCCTTCGCGTACCAGCTCGCGCGCTCTGCGAAGGGCCTGGCGGTCGCCCTCTCCTCGGCGGACGGGGAAGGTCCCGATCCAGCTCAGGATCTCGCCGACGAACGGCATCTCCATCAGCTCAACCTTCGCCATATAGTGAATGTTGCGGGGGCAAAACGTCCCGATCAGCGGGTGGTCGATGGCGGCGAGATGGTTGGCCGCCAGCACCGCCCCGCCCGAGCGGGGCACGCGGTCGAGCCCGTAGCCGTAGGAGCCCGGTGCAAGAGCGAGCGTCGTCGGTGAGACGAGCGAGCGCGCCAACACCCAGCCCCGGTCGACGTCCTCGCCCCAGAGCTTGGGGATGCCGAGCCTGGTCAGCAGCACCCGCGCGAGTGTAGTCGAGCCTGCGAGCACCGCTCCTGGCCGCTTGCCTCGCCGGGCCGACCATCGTTGGCGTCAGGTTGGATAACAGCGGAAGCCCCGGTCTCCCCGGGCTTCCGCTGTGCTTGAAGGCCTGTCCCCGTGGCTAGAAGTGTGTGGAGACTTCGAGTGTCCAGTCGTCCGTGAAGAAGGCGGTGTTGCCCCCGTCGGTTCGTCGCTGGACGACCAGGAAGTGGTTCCCCGCGCCGACTCTCCGCACGAACTGGTGCGAGCCTACCTCCGCCGTCTCGTCCTCACTGTTCCAGGCGAGCACGTTGTCCTGGGGGTGCATCGGGATACCGTCGAGGAGGACGCGGATGTAACAGAAGTCATTGCCTGGCCCTACATCGCGGGTGCATGCCGTCTCGGCGCTGAACTCGGCGATCACGCACCGCGTCGTTCCGGCCGGGACGCTGAACCCGACGGCGGTCCCGGCGAGCCCCACGAATGCCGCGCCAACCATGACGCTCGCGGCATTTTCGGTCCGGAAGATGTGACTTACGTCCGGCCCGCAGAAATTGGTTACAAGAACTGCAGGTGCTTCCGTCCGCATCATTCCGTCCGGGCGGGCTCCGGCTCCGGCTCCACCCTGGGTGACCGCAACCACGAGGGCGGTAACGGCTGCGGCAGCGAGAATGATGAAGATCTTCGCTCTTCTGCCTCTGATGAAGTGCATGAGATTCCTCTCTGTCTCTTTCTCTTAAGTGCGAATCGAGCCGGCCCGCGAGCCGGGCCGGCGAGGCGACATACCTCGAATAACTGACGAGAGGCGGAGACCGGGCGCGCGAAGGATGGTGCGCGCGCACCGGTCGCGCCGCAGGCAGTCTCGACGACGTGGTCGCGATGCTGCCTCGCTTCCCCCTTCAGCCCCGAGCGTACGACGAGGGCGCTGAAATGTCAAGGTCTGCCAAAAAGTCAAAAGCCCTGCCAAAAGAGGCAGTAGAGGGCTCGCGGCTCGATGACCGGGAGCTCGGCACCTACCGGACGTCCGCTGCTCGCAGTCCTTCTAGGGTCGGTCACTTAGCGAAACGCGAAGGGGGATGCACGCGTATCCCCCTTCCCTATTTGCCCTGAAGGTCGATGTCTGGCATTACACTGGATAACGAAGTCTTATGGACACGCGCCAGCTCGCAGCCTTCGTCGCCGTGGTCGAGAAGAAGAGCTTCTCTCAGGCCGCCGAGCGCCTGGGCGTGACCCAGCCCGCGATCAGCCTCCAGATTCGCGCGCTCGAGGAACGCATGGGTACGCAGCTGCTCGACCGCTCCGGTCGCCGGGTCGAGCCCACGGAGGCCGGGACAGTCCTCTACCGCAGCGCCCAGAAGATGCTGCAGCTCGAGCAGCAGCTCGAACGGGAGCTCGAGCAGGAGGAGACGGGCGAGCTACACGGCACCCTCGCGATCGGGGCGTCGACGGGGCCCGGCGCGCGCCTCGTTCCGCTGCTCCTGTGCGAGTTCCAGCGCGAGCACCCCGCCCTTCGCGTTCGCCTCTCCATCTCGGACACGCAGAACGTCATCGACCGCGTCGCCGAGCGCGAGCTCGAGCTCGGCGTGGTCGGAGCACGCAGACGTCACCGCTCCCTCGAGTTCGAGCCGCTCATCCGCGACGAGATCGTGCTGGCGGTGCCTCCCGACCATCCCCACGCGGGGAAGCGGATGCCGCTCGAGCGCTTGCGGGAGGAGCCCCAGCTCGTGATGCAGGAAGGAGCGGGAGTGCGGCAGGTCGTCGAGGAGGAGCTGCGGGCCGCCGGGCTCCGCCTGCGAGATCTCGAGCCGAAGCTCGAGCTGGGGCTGCAGGAGTCGGTCAAGAGCGCGGTCGCCGCCGGCTTCGGGGTGTGCTTCATCTCGCGGACGGCGATCGAGGGCGAGCTGGCCGCGGGGACCCTCGCGGCCGCACGCGTGGAAGGGCTCGAGCCGGCTCGGCAGATCTACGTCGTCCGCGCGTCCGGCCGCATGCCGACGCGCGCGGCGGACGGCTTTCTCAAGTTCGCGCGCGCCCAGCTCGCGTGATCGTCCGCTGGGGCCTGGGCTCGCTCCAGGGAGTGATCGACGAGCTCGGCCTGAAAGCGACCCTGCTCGTCTCGACCGAGCGCTGGCGCGGGCTCGAGCTTCCGGTGGCGGAGCACTTCTACGGCGCCAAGCCGCACGCAGAGCAGGACGCAGTCCAGGCGGCGATCGAGGCGGCTGCGGACGCCGACAGCCTGGTCGCGCTCGGAGGCGGCAGCACGATCGACACCGCGAAGGCCGTGTCGGCAACGACCGGGCTCCCGCTCGTCTCCATACCCACCACGTACTCGGGGGCGGAGTGGACCGACTACTTCGGCGTGCGCGACCCGGTCCGCCGTGTGAAGGGAGGCGGAGGAGGCGCGCACCTCGCCGGCATCGTGTACGAGCCGGGGCTCATGCTCGACCTCCCGCCCGCCGAGAGCGGCGGCACCGCGATGAACGCGCTCGCCCACTGCGCCGAGCCGCTGTACGTCAGGGGCCACAACGACGAGGCCGATCGGCACGCCCTCGAGGGAGCGAGGCTGATCAGCGCCTTCCTGCCCCGCGTGCTCGCGGACGGCGATGACCTCGAGGCGCGAACCGAGCTTCTTCACGGCGCCGCCGAGGCGGGCGAGGCGCTGGCGGGCTCGGGCCTCGCCCTGGGCCACGCGATGGCGCAGGCCCTCGGGGGCCGGTACGGGCTTCCTCACGGTGCGCTGAACGCGATCTGCCTGCCGGCGGCGCTCCGTTTCAACGCGCCCGTCGCAGGCGATGCGATCCGCCGCTTCGGGGAAGCGATGGGGACGGGAGACCCGATCGGCCGCGTCGAGGAGCTGGCGCGGCTTTCCGGCTGCGAGCGGCTGCGCGACCTCGGCGTCCCGCAGGAGGAGCTGGAGGAAATTGCCGAGGCAACGGCTGCTCGCCCCGGAGCGAGGCTCAACCCGCGGCCCGCGACGCCCGCCCATATCGCCGAGCTGCTGCGGTCGGTCTGGTAGAGAGCACCGCGAAGAGCATTAGCAGAGCTAATCCTTCTGATTAGTCTCTGGACCGTTCCGGTGCTAATATCGCGCAGGTGTCCCGGCACCTTTCTTTCGACGTGCTCGTGATCGGGAGCGGAGCCTCGGGCCTCGCTGCCGCGGTCTCCGCTGAGCGCGCCGGCGCGAACGTCTGTCTCGCGAGCAAGGGCGCGCTCCAGTCGTGCAATTCCGCCAAGGCGCAGGGCGGGATCCAGGCCGCCTTCGGCGAGGACGACTCGCCGAAGCAGCACGCCGAGGACGTGTGGAAGAGCTCCCACGAGACGGCCGACCGCTCGCTGGTCGAGATCCTGACGAGCGAGGCGCCGCGTGCGATCCACTGGTTGGAGGAGCTCGGGGTCGAGTTCACGCGCGAGAACGGCGGCTACCGGCTCGCCCGCTGCGGCGGCGCCTCCCGGAAGCGGCTGCTCCAGGTGGGAGACCGCACCGGGCACGCGATCACCCAGGCCCTGCGAGAGGCCTTCGAATCCTCGAACGGCACCGCGCTCCCCAATCACCCTCTGGCAGAGCTCGTCCCGGCCGAGGACGGCTGGGTCGCGACCTCCCGCCGCAAGGACGGCGAGGAGGTCGAGATCAGGGCGCGCACGGTCGTGCTCGCGTCCGGCGGTCGCTGCTACCGCGAGGCCAAGGAGCGCGGCGAGCTTTCCACCAATCATCCGGGCGCCACGGGTGAGGTGACCCAGATCGCACTCGACCTCGGCGCCAAGGCACGCGACCTGGACGCCCTCCAGTACCACCCGAACGGCGGCGCGTGGCCGGCCAACCTGCAGGGCTACTCGATTCCGGAGACCACGCGCGCGTACGGAGCCGTCCTGCTGAACAAGGACCTCGAGGAGTTCACCGACTCGCTCGGGCCGCGCGACGAGGTCTCCGCGGCCATCTTCAAGGAGGTCGAGGAAGACCGCGGCGTGCTCACCAAGGACGGCCGCCCGGCGGTGTACCTGGACACGACGAGGATCCCCGAGGCGGACGCGGAGATCTCGCTGCCGTACATGCTGCGCCGCTACCGTGCAGCCGACATCGACCCACTCCGGGAGCCGATCCTGACCTACCCCGTCCTCCACTACCAGAACGGCGGCCTCGTCATCGACGAGCACGCCGAGACGACCCTGGAAGGCCTGTATGGCTGCGGCGAGATCGCAGGCGGCACGCACGGGCGGAACAGGATGATGGGCAACTCCCTGCTCGAGTGCTGCGTCTTCGGCCGCCGCGCGGGCGAGGCGGCCGCGGAGAAGTCGCAATGAGCGTCGTGGACGTCGATCTCGGGGGAGTCGTGGAGGATGCCGCCGCCCACCTGTACGTGTGGGCGCTGAAGGACATCCCGCAGGACCTGCGGGACGCGCTCTCCGAAGCGCGCGGGCGGGAGACATCGGTCCCCGGCCGGCGAGTCCTCGACACCATCGTCCGCAACGTCGAGGTGGCGGAGCGCGACGAGAACCTCGTCTGCCAGGACACCGGCATCGCCGTCTACACCTGCCGGGTGGGAGAGCGCTTCCCCCTCCACCCCGCGCGGATCTACGACGCGCTGAAGACGGGGACCGAGCGCGCGACGGTCGAGCATCCACTGCGCTCGAACGCCGTCCACACCATCACGCGCGAGAACACCGGCCCGAACACGGGCTACCGGCTCCCGATCGTCCACTGGGAGTTCGTCCCCGAGTGGGACGGGCTCGACGTCAAGTGCATCCCGAAGGGCTCGGGCTCCGAGAACATGAGCTTCCTCAAGATGTGCGTCCCGGCCGACGGCGTGAAGGGGATCAAGCAGTTCGTGCTGGAGTCGATCGTCGGCGCCGGCGGCAAGCCCTGCCCGCCCGGGATCGTCGGCGTGGGCATCGGAGGCTCCGCCGACTACGCGATGTTCCTGGCCAAGGAGGCGATCGCCCGGCCGGTGGGAACGAAGAACCCGGATCCGGTGGTTGCGCAGCTGGAGCAGGAGCTATACGAACTCCTGAACGAGACCGGAATCGGGCCGATGGGCCTCGGCGGCGACGTGACCGTGCTCGCCGTCCACGTCGAGCACGCCGACACGCACATGACCCTGAACCCCGTCGCCGTGAACTACCAGTGCTGGGCCGCGCGGCGCGCGAGCGCCCACGTCAGCGCGGACGGCGAAGTCGAGTACGACCGGGAGGCGTGACGCATGTGCACCAGAGCACAAGTCAAGAAGCATGTTCACTGGAGCACAAGCCTGATCTATGGCTGAACATCGGCTGACATTCCCGACCAACGAGGAGGAGATCCGCAAGCTGCGGGCGGGTGACCTCGTGACCGTGGAGGGCCACATAATCGGCATCCGCGACCGCTCCCATATCCGCATCTTCGACGAGGGAGTCGAGTCCCCGATGAACCTGGAAGGCGCCTTCCTGCTCCACACGGCCCCCGGCGTCCGCAAGGTCGGCGAGGGGAAGTACGAGAAGGTCTGCATCGGGACGACGACGAGCGCGCGCATGGTCCGGTTCACCGAGGGCCTCGGCTCCAAGTACCACGTGCGCGCGATCTGCGGCAAAGGCGGACTGCCCGATGAGGCGATCGAGCCGATGCGCAAGCACGGAATGGTGTACTTCGCCATCGTCGGCGGAGCGGCGGCGCTCGAGACCACCCAGATCGAGGAGATCGAGGAGGTGGCCTGGGAGGAGCTGATGCCGGAGTGTCTGTGGAAGTTCCGCGTCAAGGACTTCGGCCCGCTGTGGGTCGGAATCGACTGCCACGGCAACTCGCTCTTCCACGACGTGCAGGAGCGCGCGAAGCAGAAGCTGGAGGAGCTCTATGCCCGGCTTTGACTTGGGCCTCACCCCGCGCGCCGGCGGGATCACCCATGTGATCGACAAGGGTCTCGGGCCGCGCGCCTGGGAGGACGTCCTCGAGACGAGCGGCGCGTACATCGACATCGTCAAGCTCGGTTGGGGGACCGGCTACGTGACCCAGAACCTGCGCCGGAAGCTCGACCTTCTCAAGGACAAGCCGGTCGTGATCGGCGGGACCTTTTTCGAGGTCGTGTACGCGAAGGGCAAGATCGACGACTACAAGCGCTGGGTCCACGAGCTCGGACTCACGCACGTGGAGGTCTCGGACGGGGCGATCGACATCCCCCGTGAGCGGAAGCTGGAGCTGATCTCCGAGCTCGGCCGCGACTTCACCGTGCTCTCGGAGGTCGGCTCGAAGGATCCCGACGTCGTTTACGCCCCCTACCAGTGGGTCGAGTGGATCAAGGAGGAGCTCGCCGCCGGCGCCTGGAAGGTGATCACCGAGGCGCGCGAGAGCGGCACGTCGGGCATGTTCCGCCCCACCGGCGAGATGCGCACCGGCCTCGTCGACGAGATCGTGCACGCGGTCGATCCGCGCGACCTCATCTTCGAAGCGCCGAGGAGATCGGCGCAGGCCTGGTTCGTGAATGCCTTCGGCCCGGAAGTGAACCTCGGCAACATCGCCCCGGAGGAGGTCATCCCACTCGAGACGCTCCGGCTGGGGCTGCGGGCTGACACCATCAAGGAGGTGCTGCTTGGCGACCGGGCTGAAGTCTGAGGTCGACCACGAGGCGATGTCGGCCGAGGAGTTGCTCCTCTGGGCGCACGGTGAGTTTGGCGACCGCCTCTGCCTCACGTGCTCGTGGCAGAAGCAGTCGTCGGTGCTCGTGCACATGGTTTCCGAGTTGGGCCTCGGGGTCGACGTCATCGAGCTCGACACGCACCTCTTCTTCCGTGAGAGCTACGAGACGCGCGAGCGGCTGGTGAAGCGGTACGGCATCGAGCTGATCCAGCCGGAGATCCTCACCATCGCCGACCAGCACCGGCGGGAGGGCCCGAACCTGTGGGAGCGCGACCCCGACCGCTGCTGCCACATCCGCAAGGTCGAGCCGCTCGTCCGCGCGCTCGAGCCCTACGGCGCCTGGATCTCCGGCATCCGCCGCGACCAGTCCCCCAGCCGGGCCGGCACGCCGAAGCTGCAGTGGTCCGACAAGTACGAGGCGTGGAAAATCCATCCGCTCGCGGACTGGGACGAGAAGCGCGTCTGGGCCTACATCACCGTCAACGAGATTCCCTATAACCCGCTTCACGACGTCGGCTACCGTTCGATCGGCTGCATTCCCTGCACCCGCCCGATTTCTCCGGACGAGGAAGAGCGCGCGGGCCGCTGGGCCGGCTCGGACAAGCTGGAATGCGGCATCCACCTGGAGGGACCAACTACATGACCGATCACATCTACGCGCACGAACATCCGGAAAGCAGTGCCACGCGCGGTGGCGGCTTCACGATCTGGTTCACGGGCCTGTCCGGCTCGGGCAAGAGCACGATCGCGCACGGGGTCGGCCCGCTGCTGGAAGAGCGCGGCTGCATCGTCGAGTACCTCGACGGCGACACCGTCCGCACCCATCTCTCGAAGGGTCTCGGCTTCTCGAAGGAAGACCGCGATACGAACATCGAGCGCATCGGCTGGGTCGCCTCACGGCTGACGCGCCACGGCGCCGCCGTAATCTGCGCCGCGATCTCGCCGTACATCGAGACCCGCCGGCACGCGCGCGAGATGGTCGAGCGCTACGGCCCGTTCGTTGAGGTGTACGTGAAGGCGTCCGTCGAGGAGTGCGCGCGAAGGGACGTGAAGGGCCTGTACGAGAAGGCCTTCGCCGGCGAGATCACCGGGTTCACGGGCGTGGACGATCCGTACGAGGAGCCGACCGACCCGGAGATCGTGATCGAGACCGAGCAGCTGGAGCCGGCCGAGTCGGCGCAGCTCCTGCTTTCCCGCCTCAAGGAGCTGGGCGTGATCGAGGCCGAGGTGCCGGCATGACGACCGTGGCGACCGACCGGCTCATCAGTCCTCACGGCCGCACGCTCGTCGACCGGTCCGGTCCTCCGCCCGACGACCTCGGCCGCCTGGAGCGGCTGACGCTCACCTCCCGCGAGCTCTCCGACCTGGACATGCTCGCCTCGGGCGCTCTCTCCCCGCTCGAGGGCTTCATGGACCGCGACAACTACGAGCGCGTCGTCGAGGAGATGCGGCTGGCCGACGGCCTGCCCTGGGCTCTCCCGGTCTGCCTCGCCGTCGACGATGCGCCGACAGGCGATCGCGTGGCTCTCGCCGACGAAAGCGGGCGCGCGCTCGCGGTGCTCGAGGTCGAGGAGGTGTACGAGTACGACAAGGAGCGCGAAGCCGAGCAGTGCTTCCGGACGACCGACGAGAACCATCCCGGCGTCGCGCGCGTGTACGCGCAGAAGCCCCGCTACGCGGCCGGCCCCGTCACGGTCTTCGAGCGGCTCGAGCCCTCGTTCCCGGAGCTCGCCATGGACCCGGCCGAGACCCGCGCGGAGTTGGCCGAGCGGGGCTGGAAGCGCGTCGTGGGCTTCCAGACGCGCAACCCGATCCACCGCGCCCACGAGTACCTGACCAAGGGCGCGCTGGAGACGGTGGACGGGCTTCTGATCCACCCGCTCGTCGGCGAGACGAAGTCCGACGACGTCCCCGCCAAGACACGCGTCGAGTGCTACCGCGTCCTGCTCGACGGCTACTACCCACGTGACCGCGTGGTGATCGCGGCCTTCCCGGCCGCAATGCGCTACGCCGGCCCGCGCGAGGCGATCTGGCACGCGATCTGCCGCAAAAACTACGGCTGCTCGCACTTCATCGTCGGCCGCGACCACGCAGGCGTCGGCGACTACTACGGCACGTACGACGCCCAACTCATCTTCGACGACTTCGAGGCGCACGAGCTCGACATCGAGCCCATGTTCTTCGAGCACGCCTTCTGGTGCCGCACCTGCGGCCAGATGGCGACCCCAAAGACCTGCCCGCACGGCGCCGACGACCACGTCTTCCTCTCCGGGACGAAGGTGCGGGAGCTGCTTGCGGCCGGCCGCCTTCCACCGGTCGAGTTCTCCCGGCCCGAAGTGGCCGAGGTTCTCATCGAGGCGTACAGAGACTAAGCCGTGTGGTGGGAGCTGATCCTGAGCGGTCTGCTCATCGGCACGCTCGTGGGCCTCACTGGAATGGGCGGCGGATCGCTGATGACGCCCCTGCTCGTGATCGTCTTCGGCTTCAACCCCACCGTCGCGGTCGGTACCGACATCGCGCACGGCGCCATCTTCAAGACGGTGGGTGCAATCAGACACCGGCGCCTCGGCACCGTGCACGCGCGCCTCTCGGGCTGGATGTTCATCGCCAGCGCCCCGATGTCTCTCGTCGGCGTCTGGCTCGCGACGAAACTCAAGGGTTTCGCGGGCTCGATGGCCGTGATCATCGGCGTCGCCCTCGTGCTGGGCGGCGTCGGGCTGATCGCGAAGAACTTCATTAGGTACCAGGAGCGAAGCAACAAGGGCTTCCACCTCACCAGGCGTGACCGGATCGCGGCGCTCGCGATCGGCTTCTGCGGCGGGCTGATCGTGGGGCTGACCTCGGTCGGGACAGGCGTTTTCTTCGGGCTGACGATGCTGTTCGTGTTCCCGCTTCGGGCCGCCAAGATCGTCGGCACCGACATCTTCCATGCCGCGGCGCTGTTGTACGTGGCCGGATTCGGGCACTTCATCGCCGGCAACGTGGACATGGGGGCCGTGGGCTGGCTGCTGATCGGCTCGATCCCGGGCGTCTTGCTGGGCAGCAGCTACACGCTCCGGTTCCCGGACCGGATCCTGCGCATGGCTCTGGCGACAGTGCTCGTGCTGAGCGGGATCAAGCTGGCCGACCCGCCTGCCGCCAATGTCCTTCTCGGCGTCGCCCTCGCGATCTGCCTGACCATGTTCGGCATTCTCCTCCTGAAGCCGCGCTGGCAGAAGCGGGTTGCCCGGCTGGCTGCGGTAAAGCAAACGTAGAATCCGGCGGGCGTTGGCCCGCCTCATCTCGACCATCGTCGTTCTCGGCCTGCTGGGAGGGACGGCGGCGGCATTCGCGATCACCGAGGGCTTGAAGCTCGAGCGCAGCCCGATTACAGGGACCCGCATCACGAGCACCTTCTCGCCCGGTTGCAAGTGCTCCACTGCACTTGCTCACATCGACTTCCGTCTGCGGAAGAACGATTCCGTGACCGCTACGGTCCTGCGGGCCGACGGTAAGAGGGTGCAGACGATCGCGTCGAGCCTCGACGCGCCGCGCGGCTTCCTCCGCCTGCGTTGGGACGGCCGTGACGAGCTTGGGATGCTGGCTCCTCCCGGGGACTACAAGGTCCGCATCCACCTCGCGCGCCGCCACCAGACCATCAACCTCCCGAACACGATCATCATCGACAAGACGCCGCCGCGGATCACGGTCACGCGTGTTCGGCCGCCCGTCTTCTCCCCCAACCACGACGGTCGAAAGGACCACGTGGCGATCCGTTTCGCGGTTTCCGAAACGGCGCGGCCTCTTCTGCTCGTGAACGGGCGACGCGCCCTGCGCGGACGATTGACGCACGTTTCGGGGACGCTGTACTGGTCCGGACGAATCGACGGTCACCGGCTCCCCACCGGGAGGTACGCCCTGACGCTCCGCGCACAGGATGTTGCGGGAAATCGCTCCCCGCCCTCGCGCGCCCACGTCGTTGAGATCAACTACGTCAGTGCCGACCTTGTCGAGAACGCGCATCTACGCGCGGGAAGGTTGTTCTTCATTCGGGTCTCGTCGGACGCCCGCCGGGTCGCGTGGCGCCTCGACGGTGAGAACGGATTCGTCAAGCCGGGAAAGGTCCATCTCAGGGCTCCAAAGCGTCCCGGCCGCTACCGCCTTGTGTTCAGCGTCGGCGGCCACCAGGTGTCTGCTCACGTGATCGTGAGAAAGCGGTGACCGCCGAGCTCGCGAGGGTCGGCGGCGTTCTGGGGTGCGCGGGGCTCGGGCTCCTGCTCACCGCCGGTCGCCGCGACCTGCGGCTCGTGGGGCTCGGGCTCTGGGGCCTCGGCGCGATGCTCCTCGCCGCGTACCTCGCGCCCAGCGGCCACCATGCCGTCCTCGCCGGAGGCGGAGTCCTCCTGCTCGTGCTCGCAGCGGCGGTGGCCGCGCTCTTCGAGCGCTGGCCGTGGGCGCTCGCCTTCGTCACGCTGGCCTGTGTCCCCGCCCGGATCGACGTCAAGGTCGGTTCCGAGAAGGCGAGCCTGCTCATCCCCCTGTACGCCGTCGTTCTCGCCGCCGCGCTCGGGCTCGGCTACCGGCTCGTGCGCGGCGACCGGCGCCTCCGCGAGCTCGGGCCTCTGTCGTGGCCGCTCGCCGCTTTCGTGGCCTGGAGCGGCCTCTCCCTGCTGTGGACGGACGACCTGCGTCAGGGATCGATCGAGCTGCTGTTCTTCTTCCTGCCCTTCGGGCTCCTGGCGATCGCGCTCGCCCGGCTTCCGTGGAGGCGGCAAGCGGTAAAAGCGACCTACGGCCTGCTCACCCTCATGGCGGTCGCGTTCGCGCTCATCGGCATCTACCAGTGGGCGAACCGCGACGTGTTCTGGAACCCAAAGGTGATCGTCGCCAACGCCTACGCGCCGAGCGGCTTCTTCTACCGCGTGAACTCGGTGTTCTACGACCCGTCGATCTACGGCCGCTTCCTCGTGATAGCGATCCTGGCGAGCCTGGTGATCCTGCTCGGCACGCGCTGGCCGCGGCTGGCGATCTTCATGGCCGCGATCATCGCGACCGTCTGGGCGGGGCTGCTCTTCTCGTTCTCCCAGTCGAGCTTCGTCGCCCTCGGCGTGGGCGTCGTCGCGGCGGCCGCGTTCACTTGGCGCTGGCGCGCCGCGGCCGCGGTCGGGCTGGCCGGTGCCGTCCTGGTCACGGTCGGCTTCTCAGCGCCGCAGATCCGCAGCAGCCTCCTCGCCCAGTCCGGGAGCGGACTGAACCGCGTCTCGGGCAGCCGCTTCGGGCTCGTCAAGAACGGGATCAAGCTCTGGGCCGACCATCCCATCCTGGGTGCGGGCATCGGCAGCTTCAAGCACGCCTACGGCGAGAAGTTCCACCTCCACGGCAAGCAGCCCAAGAAGGCAGCGTCGCACGACACGCCGGTGACGGTCGCGGCCGAAACCGGTGCACCCGGTCTGCTCCTGTTCGCCTGGCTCTTCGTGGCAGCGCTCCTCGCGGCCTGGCGCGGCCTCACCAGCTCGTTCGCGAGCAAGGTCGCGCTCTTCGCCGGCATCGGCTTCGCGGCGATCGCCGTGCACAGCCTGTTCTACAACGCCTTCTTCGAGGATCCGATGATGTGGGGCCTGCTCGGCCTGATCGTGCTGGCATCCGCAGCGGCCGCGAAGGCGCGGGGGGAGTCCTCATGATCGGCACCTGGCAGCGCGTCCTCGTGCTCGCCCCGCACACCGACGATGGAGAGTTCGGCTGCGGGGGCACGATGGCCCGTCTCGTGGAGGCCGGCGTCGACGTCCGCTACGTCGCCTTCTCGATCGCTACGAAGTCGCTGCCGGAGGGATTCGCGCCGGACGCGCTCGCCCAGGAGGTGCGGGAGGCGACCGCTGAGATCGGCATCCCCGAGGACAACCTGACCGTGCACGACTTCGAAGTCCGCACCTTCCCGGAGCACCGCCAGAAGATCCTCGAGCTGCTGATCGCGCTGTGGGAGGAGCTGGAGCCGGACGCCGTCCTGCAGCCGAGCCTCCACGATGTCCATCAGGACCACCAGGTCGTCGCCGCAGAAGGGCTGCGCGCTTTCAAGCGGGCGACGATCCTCGGCTACGAGATTCCCTGGAACAACTACGACTTCTCCTATCAGGCGTACGTCTCGCTGGAGCGCTCACATCTGGAGCGGAAGATCGCCGCGCTGTCGAAGTACGCGTCCCAGCAGCACCGCCGGTACTCGGACCCGGAGTACATCTGGAACGTCGCCCGCACGCACGGCATCAACGTGAACCGCGAGTTCGCGGAGGTCTTCCAGGTGTACCGCGCGGTGCTCTAGCGGGGCTTGTTCGCACATTTGGTGACGAATTACCTGCGACGAAAAGTCCTGCGTATGAGTACCTTTGGCGAACCTGACCGGATGTAGGCGGTCCGGTGACGAATTCCTGACCGGTTCGCGCCCCTCGCAAAGATGCCCACGGGATCTCGGCTGATATCGGCCTATCTGAGAAATCGCTGCTCTACGGCGAGAACACCACCTTAGAAGGACCGACAGTCTCGGCTGATCTCGCTGGGTGTTGTTGCCAGCGTCGCCCGACATGGCCGCAGCCGCGCGCTCGTTCAGCGCGCCCCCTCTCTTTGCCATCCACTGAGCAAGGGTCTAGCCTTGAGGCGTGCTCGTTTGTGCGAGCTGTGGGAGAGAGTCAGAGGGCGACTTCCCCTTCTGTCCTCACTGCGGCGCGGAGCTGACCAAGCCTGCAGCGTCGCGGGAGCAGCGCAAGACCGTCACCGTCCTCTTCTGCGACGTGACCGGCTCGACCGCGCTCGGCGAGTCGACCGACCCGGAGGCGCTGCGCGCCCTGCTTGCCCGCTACTTCGAGCGGATGAAGGGGATCGTCGAGCGCCACGGTGGAACGGTCGAGAAGTTCATCGGCGACGCAGTGATGGCCGTGTTCGGCGTCCCCGTCGTGCACGAGGACGATGCGCTCCGCGCCTGCCGCGCCGCAATCGAGATGCGAGACGCCCTGCCCGAGCTCGGCGTCCAGGCCCGGATCGGCGTCAACACCGGTGAGGTCGTGACCGGAACCGAGGAGCGCCTGGCGACCGGAGATGCCGTCAATGTGGCCGCGCGGCTGGAGCAGGTCGCCCAGCCGGGAGAAGTCCTGCTCGGCGAGGCGACGCTTCAGCTCGTCCGCGATGCCGCCGAGACCGAATCCGTTGAGCCGCTCGACCTGAAGGGAAAGGCAGAGCCCGTTCCAGCACACAGGCTCGTCACAGTCCACGAAGCGCCGGAGCGCCGTCACGAGATGCCCTTCGTCGGCAGGTCAGGCGAGCTGGAGAGCTTGCAGACAGCCTGGAAACGCGCTCTCGAAGCGCGACGGTGCGAGCTCGTGACCGTCGTCGGGGATGCCGGTGTGGGCAAGTCCCGCCTCGCGGCTGAGTTCCTTGCCTCGGTCGAGGCCCAGATCGTCGGCGGCCGCTGCCTGCCCTACGGCGAGGGGATCACCTACTGGCCGGTGGTGGAGGTGCTGAAGCAGCTGGACGCGCTGCCGTCCGATCCGGCCGCAGCGGCCTCGCTCCGCTCCCTGCTCGGCGAGAGTGAGGAGGGAACCTCGGCCGAAGAGATCGCCTGGGCTTTCCGCAAGCTACTGCAAGAGCGCTCGCCGCTGGTGTGCGTCTTCGACGACATCCAGTGGGGCGAGGAGACGTTCCTCGACCTGGTCGAGGGGGTCGCCCTGCTCTCCGCGCACGCGCCCATCCTGCTGCTGTGCATGGCCCGCCCAGATCTGAGCGAGCGCAGGCCCGCATGGCCAGTGGCGCTCCGGCTCGAGCCGCTCGACGAGGACGCTGTGGACTCGCTGCTCCCCGAGACGGTTCCGGCGGCAGAGCGCGAGCAGATCGCCCGTGCGGCCGGGGGCAACCCGCTGTTCATCACCGAGATGCTGGCGATGGCCCGGGAGTCCGACGGCGGAGTCACCGTTCCGCCCAGCCTGCGAGCGCTGCTGGCCTCTCGCCTCGACCAGCTCGAACGCACGGAGCGCTCCGTCTTGGAGCGTGGCGCCGTCGAAGGAGAGGTCTTCCACCGCGGCTCGGTCCGGGCTCTCGCTCCCGAGGACCACCACGTCACCCAGCGCCTCACGGCTCTCGTGCGCAAGGAGCTGATCCGTCCCGACAAGCCGCGGCTCCCGGCCGAGGACGCCTTCCGCTTCCGCCACCTGCTGATCCGGGACGCCGCCTACGACGCTCTCCCCAAGGCGACCAGAGCCAAGCTGCACGAGCGCTTCGCCGACTGGCTGGAAGATCGCGGACGAGACTTGGTAGAGCTGGACGAGCTCGTCGGTTACCACCTGGAGCAAGCCGCCCGCTACAAGGCTGAACTTGGCCACTCCGACCCGAAGCTGGCTGAGCGGGCGGGGGAGCGTCTCGCGAGCGCCGGCCGGCGCGCGCTCTGGCGCGGTGACCGTCGCGCGGCCAGACCTCTGCTCGAACGAGCGCTCGAGCTGACCCGGCCACTCAGGTTCGACGTCCATCTGGAGGTCGACCTGGCAGTTGTTCTCGAGGAAACAAATCCGCAGAGGGCCGCGGATCTCGCCGACGCGGCCGCCGAGCGAGCAGGAGCGATAGGCGACCGACCCACCGGGGCCCTCGCTCGCGTCGTCGCTGCCCAGGCGCGCATGTACATGGGGGACGACCCAGCCGAACTCGAGGCCATGGCGCAGGACGCGTTGCCGTTGCTCGAGCAAGCCGAGGATCATGCCGGCCTCGTTGATTACTGGTTGGCGCTAGGGAGAGTCGCGAACTTCCGTGGCCGAATGGAGGAGGCCGCGCTCGCGTCTGAGCAAGCGATCCGGCGCGCTCGTCTCGCCGGGCAGGCACGGACTGACCTCCTCCCTGGGTTCGTGGTTGGCCCGCGGCCCGCGGACGAGGCGCTGCGAGCGCTCGACAGGGTGTTGCCTGAGAACCGGCACCCAGACCTACTGCTGGAGCGGGCCTCTCTACTGGCCATGCTCGGACGGTTCGACGAGGCATGGCCGCTTGCGCGCGAGGGCCGCGAACGGATGCGCGAGCTCACCGGCGACGAGCGCGGCGACTGGTACCTGGCGCAGATCGCGACCCTCACAGGCGACCATGAGTCGGCCGCTCGCTACCTGCGCCGGTGGTGCGCGTTCCTCGACGCCGGCGGCCACCGCGCACGACTCTCATCGTTCGCGCCGAAGCGTGGCCGCGAGCTGTGCGCGCTCGGGCGCTACGACGAAGCCGAGGCCTTGGCACGCCTTGGCCGGGAACTCGGCGACACGGGGGACGTGCTGACCCAGATGCTCTGGCGGCAAGTACAGGCGCGGGTGGACGCCTCGCGCGGTGAGCACGGCACAGCGCAAAGGCTGGCCCGCGAGGCGGTGACGTTGGTCGAGAAGACGGATTGGCTTAGCTGGCAAGGCGACGCCCTCTGCGACCTCGCCGAGGTGCTGGCAGCCGCCGGTCGCACCGACGAGGCCGCAGCGGCCCTCGAAGAGGCGCTCGACCGCTACGAGCGCAAGAAGAACCTGGCGATGATCGCGCAGGTGCGCCCGCGCCTGAAGGAGCTGCGTGCCAGCGTGACGTAGCGACTCCGACTCCTGAAGGTCAGCGCCCGAGACGCGTACGACGCCGAATGCCGAGCCGCTTCTGCAGCGCGCGGTCGTATTCGCCGTCGCGGATCGCGCCCCAGACGAACAGCAGCGCGACGATCGCC
>WNGB01000297.1_pt1 | contig 76446 bp, 69 predicted proteins | sample 5400681 | NCBI WGS metagenome assembly WNGB01 (sample SAMN13153367, study PRJNA577476) | soil metagenome | isolation source: 115 cm soil or saprolite under grassland replicate 2 | place: USA:California | collected 2016-06-15 | reverse complement strand
GTTGATAGCCTGCACCGGCAGGGTGACCCTCCTGGCTGGGGGATGGGACCGTCAAGCAGTCGCATTCTCCCTGGTCGGGAGGGTCCCCTGCTACCTGACGCCAGCTCGCTCAGCGCCCACACGAAATATCGAGGTTAGCCTGCTGCAACGGGTGATTCCCGTCGCGGTCAAGGCAGGTTCTCAGGAGAGATACAGGGAAATCCGCATGGCACGGGTGGCGCTCGAGCCCTGGGAGCGCGAGCCGTTCATCCGAGAGCTTGACGATCAGCTCGCGGCGGCCGGACTGGCGTAGGCGCTTCGAGGACGGCCGTTGCTTGGTCGAGCACGGACTGCAGCTCGGCGGCGTCCGTGGATTGACCTACCAGCAGCTCAGTCCTCGCTCATCTGTCCAGCGAGGACGACTCGTACGCGGTCGATGGCCGAGGTCCTTCTTCGGTCTCCTACTCTTCCGGCGCCCTGGACAGGATAACGGCCCCATGGCGCCGCCGTGCCCTGCCGTGCTCGGCGCGAATGCTGACCAGGCACGATTGAAGAACAGAGCAGGCTCAGCACGGCAAGGCCGACCCAAAGCGGTCCGGCGCCGGCCAGGACTGATGCCGAACGCGGTCTGCAGCGCGTCGGACAAGTACTCAGCCGCGGTGAGGAGCTTCCCAGGCCATAAACGTATCGGCACGGTCCTCGGGCAACGGGATCGGGCGGATCGCCAGCTGATCCTGACCAGGCCGCCACACCGCCAGCGCGTCGCCGGCCCCGTCAAAGCTGCCCAGCAGGAGCAGCCGGCCGTCGTCGGCCCAGGCCATGCTGGTGAACTTCAAAGCGACCGGCACGGGCATAGCGGGCAGTCGCTCCCAGCGATAGGTCATGGCATCCAACAGCCACACGTCCATGACCTGGGTGCCCGTGCCGGCCCAGGCAGGGTTCTCGAACGCGATCGCGACGCGTTGACGGTCGGGACTGACCAGGCCATCCGACGCGGATCCCACGGTACTTGGGCGGACGACCTGATGCCGCGCGCCAGTGCGCCGGTCGGTGACGGTGAATGGACCCTGGTCACCCTCGCCGCCGCTGCTCAGCACAAGCTCACCGACGATAGCGTGGATCTCCGGGAACCGGACCAGCGTCCGGCCCTCATCTGGGTCGAGCAGCGCCGCGGTTACCGGGCCACTGCGATCAGGCGCGCCGGTCCAGACCAGCAGGCCGAGCGGAGTCTCTACGCGCGGATGGGTGCCGCAGCCGACCCGACGGGCCTGGCGGCGTGGCCGGCCGTCGAGCCGATCTCGCGCAGTGTGCAGCGCGTCGTGTCCGCGTACTGCAACAGCCACACCCCGCGACCGTCCCGGGATGCCGCAACGTCCCAGCCTTGGCCGATCGGTGTCGCCGTCGTCGTCCCTCGCCGCAGGACGAAGACCTCGCTGGTCGGCGAGATCCGCGTCTACCCCCACCGCCTGCACCCAGAACAGCCGGCTCTCAGCCGTGGGGAGGCCGGCAATCGTCCGGCTGGTGCCCCGGTCCACGTCGAGCAGCCTCGGCGGGTTGCTCGAGATCAGGAGTTGCAGGCCGGTCGGCCCGGTGAGCGGTATGCCGTGCAACGGCCGCGGCGACACGCTCGTCATCATGGCGCTTCAGTGAACGCCCAGCACGGCGGCGGTGAGGCAGGTCGGTCGCGCCCGTCGGGTCCACGCGCTTCGGCACCGCGAGCATCATCATGCCGAGCGGAACAGTGAACCCGAGCGCGTAGGCGATCCCGACCCACCACGGCACCAACCCCAGGAGGGTGACCGTCAGTGCCGCCCATGACAGCGAGGTCACCCGAAACGTCGTCACGACCAGACCGGCGTCCAACCCCCACAGGAAGGCCGCCCGCGACGAGCCGAGCTGGTAGAGCAGGCGCTTTGGGGTCTGCCGGCGCCACGACGGCGCGCGGAGCCCGAACGCCCCGGTGTCGACGACCAACAACACAGCGAGCACCGCCGCGGCGAGGAGCCAGACACCCGTCTCGTTGGCCAGCTTCCGCGGTGGTGGCCGGAAGCCCTCCTCGATCGCCAGCCGGTTGCCCCGGAGCCGGTGCCACAGCCGCAGCTCCCGTGGGAGCCGGGCGCAGGCGAGACCTGCGAGGAGGACGGCCAGGCCCAACAGGCCCTGACGCGGCCCCCACGCCGGTGGGTGCGCCTGCGCGGTGGCGGTGAGCGCGAGCCAGCACGGCAACAGGGCGACCTGCCGCCAGCCCAGGATCTCCCCCGCAGGTTCCCGAAGCAGTTGCAGGCGATCTGCTGCCGGGTGAGGACTGCCCGAAGCCCGGCGGCGGCGACCCCGGCCGCGGCCGGGAGGGCAAACACCCGTCGGGCGCCAAGGCTCTCCAGCGTCCCTATGACCTCCCGCAGCGCGAGCGTCTTGGCGAGCGCCGCGAAGGTGAGCACACCCGCAAGCAGAGCCTGCGACGCAGGACTGAGAAGACCAATGACCCTCTGGCTCATCGCGCCGCCTGCTCGGAATGCCCGCAACGAACCATAAGTACGGCATGACCATCCGCTTGCTCATCGCGCCGCCTGCACGATATGCCGCAACCAAACCGTAAAGTACGGCATGACCGGCTGTCAATCCCGACGGTCGCGTCCCCGCCGACACGCTGGCACCCGGCGCATCACCGACCAGTGGCCGTGGGGGAGCGAGCCAACGATACTCACGGCATGCGGCAGATCCTGTGTCCGGTTGTGGTGGGGCGCCACGAGGAGCTCGGCCTTCTCCAGGCCGCGCTCGATGAGGCCCGAGAGGGCCGGGGCCGCCTCGTCCTGATCCTGGGAGAGGCTGGGGTGGGGAAGTCGCGGCTGACGCTCCAGCTCGAGGCGGCGGCGCGGTCGGTCGGGATGCAGGTCCTGCGAGGCCGGGCTGGGGCGTCGAGCTCGTCGGTCCCGTTCCGCCCGTTCGCCGAGGCCCTGCTCGGCGCCACGCGCGCGGCCGGGCCTCCCGAGGCGCCCGAGCTGGCGGCGTACCGATCCGTGCTGGGTGTCCTCATCCCGGAGTGGTCCAAGGAGGGCCCGCTGGTGGCGGACCGGGGCCTGCTGCTCCACGAGGCGGCGCTCCGCCTGCTGCGCGTGCTGGCTGGAGATGTCGGTGCCCTGGTGACGCTGGAGGACCTTCACTGGGCCGATGCGGAGACTCTGGCCCTGGTCGAGTACCTGGCCGACAACACCGCCGCGGAGCGCCTCCTGTGTTTGGCGACCATGCGCTCCGACGAGCCGCTGCCAGCACCAATGTTGCCCGCCCTGTTGGTCACACGGCGCAGCGCTCAGGTCCTCGCTCTCGAGCGCCTTTCGGATGCGGAAGTGAAAGCTATGGCCAGGGCGACACTCGACGCGCCAAGCCTCCCGGACGGATTAGGGCGTCTTCTGGCGTCTCGGGCCGAGGGGGTGCCGTTCCTGGTCGAGGAGATTCTGGCCTCCTGCGTGGCAAGCGGCGCGCTCGTGGGGGAGCGCGGCGTCTGGGAGCTGCGGACCGACCGCATCCCCAGGGTCCCTGAGACGTTCCAGGGGATGATCCGCGAGCGCCTTCGGAGCCTCGGCGAGCAGGACCGGGCGGTGTTGGGGGCGGCCGCGGTGTTGGGGAGGCGCTTTGACTGGTCCCTGATCCCCGGCGCGGCGGCCTTGGATCGGGGAACCGTCCTGTCCGCCTTGCGATCGGCGGTGAACGCACAGATCGTCTCCCCCGAGGACAGCGCCGGGGGCCCCGCCTTTCGCTTCCGTCACGCGCTCACCCGAGACGCCGTGCTCGAGGACCTGCTCCCGCCGGAGCGGGCGGAGCTGGCGGCACGGGCCGCCCAGGCGATCCAGCGGGCCCACCCGGGCCTGCCAGGGCCATGGTGCGAGCGGGCGGCGGAGCTTCGGGAGCTCGCCGGGGATCGGAAGGCGGCGGCGCGCCTGCTGCTGGAGTCCGCCCGCAGGTCCCTGGTTCGCACCGCCCTGGTCAGCGCCGAGTCGGCCCTGGACCGCGCCCGGTCCCTCGCCGGCGATGACCGGGACCTGACCGTCGAGGTGGACGAGGTTCTGGTGGAGGTGCTCTCGCTGGCGGGGAAGTCCGACCGCGCCGTCCAGGTGGGGGAGCGGCTCGTGGCCTCGCTCGCACAGTCGGATGCGCTGGCCGGGCGCGCGGGGAAGGCGCGGCTCTCGCTGGGCCGGGCGCTGGGGGAGGCGGGAGCGTGGGACCGAGCGTTGGGCGAACTCGACGAGGCCGCCCGGCTGGCGCGGACGGCCGACGACGAGGGCCTGCTCGCCCGCGTGTGGTCGTTCCGGGCGCAGGTCGAGGTGTGGCGCGGCGGCTACGAGGCGGGAATCGAGCTCGCCTCCCGGGCCCTCGCCATCGCCGAACGGCTCACGCTCTCGGAGGTGGCCTGCGAGTGCCTGGACGTGCTCGGACGTCGTGCGTCGGTGCGGGACCACCAGCGGGGCGTCGAGGTCTTCAAGCGGGAGCTGGAGATCGCCGAGCGAGCTGACCTGCGGCTGTGGAAGGTCCGGGCCCTGCTCGAGCTCGGCACGGTCGAGATGACGTCCTCGGGAGACATCGCCGATCTGGTTCGAGCAGGAGAGCTGGCCGAGCGCGAAGGGGCGGTCTCGGCGCTGGCCCTCACCCTCCAGAACCAGTGCTGGCCGCACCTGTTGGCGAGGCGGTGGGACGACCTGGCCGCGGCCAACCAACGGTGCGTGGAGCTCTGCCGCCGCTTTGGGTTGGGCCTGCTTCCCCACGCGTTGATCGTGACGGGCCTGATCCACGCGGTGCGGGACGAGTTCCGGGAAATGGAGGCCGTGCTTCGGGAAGCGGAGGACGCGACCGACGACCCGAACATCCACGGTGCCGCGTGGGGCTCGCGAGGGACGCTGGCCCTGCTCCGCGAGGACCGTGGTCGGGCCATCGACGCATTCGAGCGGGCCGCCGGGCTCCTTCGTCGAACCCAGGGGGTGACCAACTGGCACTTCCTGGGAACGTGGACGGTCCTGATGGAACTTGAGGGCCGGGGCGGCGAGGAGGCCCGGGGCGAGTTGGGCGGCATCGGGGCGCCGCTGGCCTATTGGAACGAAGCCTCCCTCGACCAGAGCGAGGCCATCGCGCTCGGCCGGGTCGGTCGTGCCCGGGATGGGGAGGCCGCGTTTCAGCGGGCCGCGGAGCGGCTGAGCCGGGCGCACTGGCTGCGATGCCTGCACGCTCGGCTGGTGGCGGAGGCGGCCATCGCCGACCGGTGGGGCGACCCGGTCGGGTGGCTCCGTCGGGCCCTGCCCGTCCTCGAGTCGGCCGGGCACGATCGGGTCGTGGCGGCCTGCAAGGCCCTGCTCCGCAAGGCCGGCGCGCCGCTGCCCCGGAAGGGCCGGGGCGGGTCCGAGGTCCCGCTCGATCTCCGGTCGCTGGGCGTCACCAGCCGGGAGATGGACGTGCTGCGCCTGGTGGCAGGCGGCCTGTCGAACCGGGAGATCGGGGCTCGACTGTTCCTCTCCCCCCGGACGGTCGAGACGCACGTGGCCAGCCTGCAGCGCAGGACCGGGGCCGGGTCCCGGGCCGACCTCGTGGCCCTGGCCTTGGCCGTGCTCGCGCGCGAGGGCTCGGGTTGACTGGAGACGGTGACAGCGGCCGCTAACTCCGGGTCCGGAGCCGCTAACTCCGGGCCGCTTCCGGATGTGCCCGGCACCGCTTCCGACGCACTCTCCCTCCAGGCCGAGAGAGCAGGAGGAGCCATGGCATCCAGGAACGTCGAGACCTACCGCGCCGGTCACGAGGCCTTCAACCAGAGGGACTTCGAGGCCATGACCAAGCAGTACGCCGACAGCATCGCCTGGACCGATCACCCGCAGGGCCGGACGTTCAGGACGCCCCAGGAGTTCAAGGACGACTTCCTGGCAGGGTGGGTCGCGGCCTCCCACGACATCCGCATCACCGACCCCCGCTACCTCGACGCTGGCCAGACGGTGGTGTGCACCTTCACCGTGGTCGGCACCCACGACGGGCCGCTGGGGCCGTTCCCCGCCACCGGCAAGCAGTTCGCCCTGCCGCTGTGCGAGATGTGGCACTTCGACTCCAGCGGGCGGGTCGTCGGTGGCGACCTCTACTACGACCAGGTCTCGCTGCTCACCCAGCTGGGCCTGATGCCGCAGCCGTCCAGCGCATAGGCGGGTTCGCGAACGCAAGAGGGAGCGACACCGCTCCCGATCACAGGAGAAGCTGATGTCCCAGATGCTGGACCCCACGTTCTACCGCACCCCGGCGGACGCGATCGCGGCGCCGCCGGAGCGGCTGGCCTATGTGGCCGCGTTCGACCCGGCGGGCCAGGCCAGGGACGCCATGACGGTGATCGACTGTGACCCGTCCTCATCCGACTACGGCAAGGTGGTCGGCTGGAGTGAGCTGCCGACCGCCGGCAACGAGCTGCACCACTTCGGCTGGAACGCCTGCTCCAGCGCCCTGTGCCACGCCGGCCACGGCGATGGCGGGCGCCCCCTGGAGCGCCGCTACCTGATCGTCCCCGGGATCCGCTCGTCGCGGACCTACGTGTTGGACACCAAGCCCGACCCGCGCAACCCCAAGGTGGTCCGCACCATCGAGGCCGAGGAGCTGGCCGCCAAGGCCGGCTATTCCCGGCCCCACACCATCCACTGCGGGCCAGGCGGCATCTTCATGTCCGCGCTCGGCGGGGCAGGAGGCAACGACGGCCCCGGCGGGGTCGCGCTGCTGGACCACGACACCTTCGACGTCATCGGCGCCTGGGAGCTGGACCGCGGCGACCAGTTCTTCGGGTACGACGTCTGGTGGCATCTCAACTACGACACGGTCATCACCTCCGAGTGGGCGACCCCGTCGATGTTCGAGAACGGCCTGAACCCGGAGGATCTGCTGGGCCGCAAGTTCGGCCATCACCTGAACTTCTGGAGCCTGTCGGGGCGCAAGCTCACCCAGCGCGTCGACCTGGGCGACCAGCACCAGCTGGTGTTCGAGGTGCGCCCCGCCCACGACCCCTCCAAGGCCTGGGGCTTTGTCGGCGTGGTCATCAGCGTCGAGGACCTGTCCGGGTCGGTGTGGCTATGGCACCAGGACGGCGACCGCTGGACTGTCCGCAAGGTGGTCACCATCCCCGCCCAGCCCGCCGACCCCGATGACCTGCCGCCGGCGCTGCAGCCCTTTGGCGCCGTGCCACCGCTGGTCTCCGACATCGACCTGTCGGTGGATGACCGCTGGCTGTACGTCTCCTGCTATGGCACCGGGGAGCTGAAGCAGTACGACGTCAGCGACCCGTTCAACCCGCGCGAGACCGGCTCGGTCAAGCTCGGCGGCATCGTGCGGCGCCAGCCGCACCCGGCAGCCCCCGACCTGCGGCTGGGCGGCGGCCCGCAGATGGTGGAGCTCAGCCGCGACGGCAGGCGCGTCTATGTCACCAACTCGCTCTACGCGGCTTGGGACGACGTCTTCTACCCGGACGGCGTCGGGGCCTGGGCGGCCAAGCTGGACGCCGACCCGCAGGCCGGGGGGATGGCCCTGGACGCGCGCTTCTTCCCCAACGGCGACGACTTCCGGGGCCTGCGCGTGCACCAGACCAGGCTGCAGGCCGGCGACGCCTCCAGCGACTCCTACTGCTACACCAGCTGAGCACGGCCCGATGCCGGAAACGGGACGGTTCACCCGGCCGGGTCTTGACCAGACCGTCCCGGTCGTGGCGGCGCTGGGGGGCCTTGCCGCCGCGGCGTGGGCGGTGCTGGCAAGCGGCACGGTGGGCCACACCTCACACGCGGTGGTGCTCGGCTCGGGTCAGCCCCCACGGCCGGGCGCGCTGGTCGCCTTCCTGGGCCAGTGGCAGCTGATGGTCGTCGCCACGATGCTGCCCCCGGCGATCCCGGCGGTCGCGGCCCGGGTGCGCCGCACGCAGCGGTGGTGGGCCACCACCAGCGCCGTGGCCGTGGCGACCGCTGCGGTGTGGACCGGCTTCGCGGTCGCCATGCTGGCCGGCGACGCCATGGTCCACCGGCTGGTCGCGGCATGGCCGTGGCTGGGGCAGCAGCAGTGGCTGGTGACCTCGGCCACGCTGGTCCTGGCCGGCGCTGTCCAGCTGGCCCCCCTCCAGCGGCGCGCGCTCGCCACGGCACGGGGCGACTCCAGTCCGCCGTGGCAGTCCGCGATCACCTGCCTCCGGAGCTGTTGGGCGCTGATGCTGGTGATGTTCGCCGTCGGTGTCGAGAGCGTGCTGTGGATGGCGGTGCTGGCCGCGGTGATGGCGGTGGAGCGGGTCACCAGGTGGGGCGTGCGGCTGGTGCCCCTGGTCGGGCTGGCGCTGATCGGCCTGGCGGTGCTGGCCCCGCTGCACCCCGGCGGGCCCGGATGACACGGTGAGATCCGACATTCGCCGCCAAGAGCTCCGCAGGACGTGGCACCGGGAGAGGATTGAGAACGATGGCCACGCTGGAAAGCACCACCACCTCCGACACCTACCCGTCGAACACCGCGCTCTACCTGGATCCCAACCTGGTGGAGACGGTGGACTACGCGCGCCGCTACCGGCGCCAGGAGCTGTTCGACGACGGGCTGCCCCACAAGTGCGCGGTCACCAAGACCACCATCATCGCCCCGCACGGGGGCGGGATCGAGTTCGGCACCTCCGAGCTGTGCCTGGCGATCGCCGGCTACCACCCGGCGACCCTGGCCGTGCCCCCGGGCACTGGCGTCACCTACGACTACTGGATGTTCGAAGGATTGCGGGCGGCAAACAACAGCGAGCTGCACGTCACCTCGACCCACTGCGACGACGGCGTCGCCGTGTCGCTGTGCGCGGGGGCGCTGAACGCGCTGGCCCTGCACGGCTGCACCACCTCGCGGGCGGGACTGCCCGACGGCGCCGAGGTGGTGCTGATCGGGGGCCGCAACGCCACCCTCAAGCAGCGCCTGCTGGAGGAGTTCGCCGCGGTGGGGATGGACGCGGTCGACGCCCTCGACCACGAGTCGCTCAACGGCGACGAGCCAGCCAACATCACCAACCGGACCCTGCTGGGGATGGGCGGTCACCTGGAGCTCACGGTCCCGCTGCGCTCGGCGATGTTTGGCGTCAACACCCGTGCTCAGCGCAAGGACACCACCACTGCGGTGTTCTGGGAGTTCGCGGCGGCGTGCCGCAACGCGCTCGCCCGCCTCGAGGCTGGGCAGGTCATTCTGTAGCCCGGCCGTGCCGCAACCGGTGCCGAGCGCTACCGTCCCATGGCGGGACAGGCTGGCGGCCGCGGTCCACGCCGCGTCGTGGGTCAGTTGTCGGGGGAGAACGGATCGACGCCCTCAGCGGAGCAGCGTCTCGGTCCGATTGATCTCCTCGCGGACCAGGTCGAGGCGGTGACGGAGCGCGACCTGGACGTCCGGGTCGCCGCAATGGACCAGCTCCTGGCGGACCTGCGCCTCGCCTCGCCGGAGCCAGGCCAGGCGTGCCTCGACGTTGCGGAGCAGCCGTAGCGCCCGGCCGATGCGGGCCTGCCGCAGGGTGCGCCGGAGCAGCGCGGCGACCCCGATCGAGCGGTGCTGGGCGCCGGTGCCGTCCGGAAGGGCGGCGCCCGGCGGTGGGGTGCGCTGCTGGTGGATGAGGTGGGCGAGGGCGACCATGCCGCCGGTCAGCGTCTCGATCGCCACGTCCTCCTGGGCCATGCCGCTCTGCACGACGTACTCGTCCATCCCCTGCCGCAGGTACATCAGGATCACCAGCGCCGCCGGGGCGACCCCGGGCCCGTCCAGCTCCAGACCCTGGTCGCCGAGGCAGTCGCGCAACTCCGCGATTGCCTGGTCGACCCAGGCGACGAAGCGGGGCTCGGTATATCGCTCGTCCTGCAGGACGGCCTGGACGTAGCGGCTCACGGCGTCCATGTGGCTCCTCGGGATCCCAGGCGGACTCAGCTGCGGGGGGTCCGGATGCAAAGCCTCCCACGTCACCGCCTGTCGAAGCCAACTCGCGAGACCGGGCGTACCGTAGCCTTGGACCTGCCGCCGGAGCTTCCAGGGGATCGCACATGGCAGAGCCAGCCGAGCGGCGCGGCGCCAACCGCCTCGCCGGCGAGACCAGCCCATACCTTCTGCAGCACGCGGGCAACCCGGTGGACTGGTATCCGTGGGGTCCGGAGGCGCTCGAGCGCGCGCGCGGCCAGGAGCGGCCGATCCTGCTGTCGATCGGCTACGCCGCCTGCCACTGGTGCCACGTGATGGCGCACGAGTCGTTCGAGGACCCCCACACCGCCGCGTTCATGAACGAGCACTTCGTGTGCGTGAAGGTCGACCGCGAGGAGCGCCCCGATCTGGACGCGATCTACATGACCGCGGTGCAGGCCATGACCGGTCAGGGCGGCTGGCCGATGACGGTGTTCCTCACCCCAGAGGGCGAGCCGTTCTTCGCCGGTACCTACTTCCCGAGGGAGGACCGGCTCGGCATGCCGGCCTTCGAGAAGGTCCTCCGGGCGATTGCCGACGCCTGGCGCGACCAGCGCGACAAGGCGCGCTCGCAGGGCCGCCAGGTGGCCGAGCACGTCGCGCTGCAGACCGGCGCGCTCAAGCAGGAACAGCGGCGCGGCCTCGACGAGAGCGTGCTGCGGGAGGCGTTCGAGGGCGTGCGGAAGGCGTTCGATCCAGAGTGGGGTGGGTTCGGGGGCGCGCCGAAGTTCCCCCAGCCGATGACGCTCGACTTCCTGCTCCGCTGCCACCTGCGTGGCTGGCCCGATGCGCTGGAGATGGTGCTGCTCACCCTCGACCGGATGGCCGCGGGCGGGATCTTCGACCAGCTCGGCGGCGGCTTCCACCGCTACTCCACCGACCACCGCTGGCTGGTGCCGCACTTCGAGAAGATGCTCTACGACAATGCCCAGCTCGTGCGGCTGTACGCGCGCGCCTGGCAGGTCACCGGCGCCGAGCGCCACCGCGAGGTCGCCCGCCGCACCGCCGACTACCTGCTGCGCGAGCTGCGCCACGCGGACGGCGGCTTCTTCTCGTCGCAGGACGCCGACTCCGAGGGGGAGGAGGGGCGGTTCTTCGTCTGGTCCTACCAGGAGCTGGTCGAGGTCGCCGGCGAGCCGGTCGCGAGCTTCTTCGGTGCGCTCCCCGACGGCAACTGGGAGGGCAGGAACGTGCTGTGGACGCCGTTCCCGCCCGAGGCGGTGGCCGAACGGACCGGGGTGGGCGTGGACGAGCTGGAGCGCGCGGTGCTTGGCGGGCGCGCCGCGCTGCTCGAGCGCCGCGCGGGCCGGGTCCGCCCCGCCACCGACGACAAGGTGCTGGCGGCCTGGAATGGCCTGACGATCGCCGCTCTGGCCGAGGCCGGCCGCGTCCTGCCGGAGCAGCGCTACGTCGAGGCCGCCGAGGCGGCCGCGGAGTTCGTGCTCGGCACGATGCGGACGCCCCGCCTGCGGCGGGCGTGGCGGGAGGGCCGCCTCGGTGGCCCCGGCTACCTGGACGACCACGCCTGCATGGCGGAAGCGTGCCTGACCCTGTACGAGACCACCTTCGAGCCGCGCTGGCTGCGCGAGGCGCTGGCGCTCGCCGACGAGCTGCTGGCGCTGTTCGCCGACCCGGAGGGCGGCTTCTACCAGACCGGCTCCGATGCCGAGAAGCTCGTGGTGCGGCCACGGGAGCTGTTCGACAACGCGGTTCCCGCCGGTTCGTCGGTTGCCGCGGAGGTGCTGCTGCGGCTCGGCCGGCTGGTCGGGAGCGAGCGCTACGAGCAGGCGGCCCTTGGAGCGCTGCGGGTGGTCCAGGGACTGTTCGCGCGCGCGCCGACCGGCTTCGGCCACGCCCTCGGCGTTGCCGACTTCGCGCTCTCCAAGGTGCGCGAGGTGGCGATCGTGGGCGCGCCGGGCGCGCCCGACACCGGCGCCCTGCTCGCCGAGGTCCGGCGCCGCTACCGGCCGAACCAGGTGGTCGCGATGGCGGCGCCCGCCGACGGGGAGGCCGCCGCGGTGGTGCCGCTGCTGGCCGACCGCGCGCCCGTCGACGGGCACGCCACCGCCTACGTCTGCGAGCACTTCGCCTGCCGGCAGCCGGTCACCGAACCCGATGCGCTGGCGCGGCAGCTTGGTTGAGGAGTGGTGGCGACGATGACGCGCAAGCGGGTCCTGGTGCTCGGTGGCGGTTTCGGGGGGATGTACACGGCGCGCCGCCTGGAGCGACGCCTGCCTCCGGAAGAGGCCGAGATCATCCTGATCAACGTCGAGAACTACATGCTCTACACCCCACTGCTGCCCGAGGCGGCCGCCGGCACGATTGAGCCGCGTCACGTGGTGGTGCCGCTGCGGCAGGCGCTGCGCCGCACCCGCCTGAAGGTCGGCAACGTCACCGCCGTCGACCTCGACCGCCGCACCTGCGACTACGTGACCACCGCCGGGGCCGAGCGCTCGCTCGAGTGGGAGCGGCTGGTGGTCGCGCTCGGCTCGGTGAGCCGCATATTCCCGATCCCCGGCCTCGCCGAGCACGCACACGGCTTCAAGACGCTCGCGGAGGCTATCTACCTGCGCAACCACGTGCTCGAGCAGCTCGAGCTGGCGGACGCCACCGACGACCTCGACGAGCGCAGGGCGCGGCTGACGTTCGTGGTGGTGGGCGCGGGCTACGCCGGCACCGAGCTGGTGGCCGAGCTGCAGGCGCTGGTCCGGCGGGCGCTGCGGCTGTACCCGGCACTGCGGCCGAGCGACATCCGCTGGGTGCTGGCGGACGTCGCCCCGCAGGTGCTGCCCGAGCTCGGCGGCAGGCTCTCCAGAACCGCGCTGCAGGTGCTGCGCAAGCGCGGGGTCGAGATCCGCCTGAAGACCACGCTCGACCAGGTGGGGCCGGACTGGGTGCGCTTCTCCGACGGCGAGTGGGTGCCGACCTCGACAGTGGTGTGGACCGCCGGGGTCACCCCCGACCCGCTGATCGGCAAGCTCGGCCTGGCCACTGACGAGCGCGGCCGGCTGATGGTGGACGAGTACCTGGCTGTGCCCGGCCGCGACGACGTGTTCGCGGTCGGCGACGCGGCCGCCGTGCCGGTCGCCGGGCGCAAGGGGGAGACCGCACCGCCCACCGCCCAGCACGCCCTGCGGCAGGCCAAGGTCTGCGCCGACAACGTCTCCGCCTCGCTGGGCCACGGCACCCGCCGGCCGTTCACCTTCCAGAACCTCGGCCTGCTGGTCAACCTCTCCGAGCGGTACGGCGTCGGGCGCGTCCTCGGCTTCCCCGTGTCCGGGCTGCTCGGCTGGATGGTGACCCGCTCCTATCACCTGTTCGCACTGCCGACGTGGACGCGGCGCCTGCGCGTCGGGCTCGACTGGGCGGTGGCGCTGGGGTTCCCCCGGGACGTCGCCGAGCTGGGCACGCTCGGGCACCCGGAGCCGCTGCCCGGCGAGCAGAAGCGTCCCCAGCCGGTTGAGCGCCCCCCGGAGGGGTAGTCACTGGCCGAGGGGGTGACTGAATATGCCTGTCACCAGGAAAAAGGACCTTCCGAGCACGCTGCAGCGCTCGCCGGCGAAGGCTCAGCGCACCTGGGCGGAGGCCCACGACAGCGCGGTGGAGACCTATGGTGAGGGCGACCGTGCCCACCGCACCGCGTACGCCGCGCTGAAGCACTCGTTCGAGAAGCGTGGCGACCGATGGGAGCCCAAGAACGGCAAGGGCCCGTCGGACCCGCAGGCCAGGCAGCGCTCTCCGGCCTCGCGGACGCGGCCCAAGCGGACCTATGGCGGCGTGGACGTCGAGGGCAACACCAAGCCGCAGCTGCTGGAGCGGGCCAGGGAGCTGGGCGTCACCGGCCGCTCCCGCATGACCAAGAGCGAGCTGGCCGACGCCATCGCCTCCAAGCAGCGCCAGCAGGACCGCAAGAAGCGCTGATCCGAGCGGCTCGCGCTGCTTCCGGTCGGCGTCTCTGCGGCGGCCCAAAGGTCGCTGCACCATTGCGCCCGGCCGGCGTGCTCAAGGGGTAGGCTGAACCACGGCGGCGCACACGCGCGGCCGATCCGGGACAGTCGTTGGTGCCTCGACGAGCCATGGCCGCGCGGCGCCCGGCTCCAGAATGCGAGAGAAGGATGCTTGTGAGCGACGACGCAGTGCCAGAGGCCGACGCCCTCGAGCAGGCTGAGCCACTGCGCGAGCAGGACGAGCTCGTGCCGCCGCAGCTCGGGGACGAGATCCCGGAGGCCGACGCGTGGGAGCAGTCCCAGCCGGTGCCGATGGACGACGAGGAGGACTGGCGCTAGCGCGATGGAGCGACGCAAGCTTGGCGCCGCGGGTCTCGAGGTGCCCGTGGTCGGACTCGGGACCTGGCAGACACTGGAACGGACGGCCAGGCGCGGACGGCAGGCCGTCGACGACCTGATCGCGACCGCCATCGACGCCGGCTCGAACCTGATCGATTCCTCGCCCATGTACGGCCGGGCCGAGGAGCTGCTCGGCGGGGCGCTCCGCGGTCGGCGCGAGCAGGCACTGGTCGCGACCAAGATCTGGACCTCCTCGGCGGCCGAGGGGAGGCGCCAGGCCGAGCGGGCGCTCGGCTGGTACGGCCGCGTGGACCTCTACCAGGTGCACAACCTGGTCGCCTGGCCTGAGCAGCTCGACCTGCTGGAACGGCTGCGGGACGGCGGCAGTGTGGCCGCGGTCGGCGCGACGCACTACAGCCCGGCCGCCTTCGACGAGCTGGCGGAGGTCATGCGCACGGGCAGGATCCAGGCGGTCCAGGTGCCCTACAACCCGCTGGAGCGCGAGGTTGAGCGGGAGATCCTGCCGCTGGCGTCCGAGCTCGGGCTCGGGGTGGTGGTGATGCGCCCGTTCGGCGAGGGTCGCCTGACGGTCCGGAGGCCGCCGGACCAGGCGCTCGCGCCGCTACGACCCTATGGCGTCCGCACCTGGGCCCAGGCGCTGCTCAAGTGGGGCCTGAGCGACCGGCGCTGCCACGTGGCCATCCCGGCGACCTCGAGCGCGGCGCGGGTGCTCGAGAACGCCGCCGCCGGCGAGCCGCCCTGGTTCGACGATGAGGCAAGGGCGCTGGTCGAGCGCCTGGTCGCCGCGGTCTGAGCGCTCCTAGGCGCGGCGGCCTCCCTGCCCGCCGTCCCGGCCGTGGCCGCCCTGGCCCTGGCGGCCACCGCGGCCGCCCTGATCGCGGCGCTGGCGCTGGCCGCCGCGGTTCGCCTGGCCGTCGCCCCGGGACTCGCGGTCGCCTTGGAACCGGCGGTCACCCTGGGACCCGCGGTTGCTCTGGCCGCTGCGGTCACCCTGGCCCGTCCGGTCGCCCTGGGCCCTGCGGCTGGGCTGGCCGCCGCGGCCGCCGGGCTCGCCACCGCGGCTGGGCTGGCCGCGGTTGGCATGGCCGCGGTTGGGCTGGCCGGTCCGGTTGGTCTGGCCGCCGCGGTTGGGCTGGCTGGCCCGGGCCCCTCTGCCGCCGCCCCCGCCGCCCTGGTGGCCGCCGCCGCGCTCGATGGCGGTGGCGAGCTGGTCGCGGCGCGCCTCCCAGCGCTCGAGGACCTCCTCGATCTCGCCGTCCACCGCCTCGTAGTCGAGCAGCTCGCGCTGGTTGCGCGAGCGAAGCGCCGCATACCGCTCGAGCTCCGCCTCCAGCTCGCGCTTGAGCTGGCGCAGGTCGCGGATGGCCCCGGCGAGGACCCGCCGTGCCTCGGCGAGCTCGCGCAGCTTGGCCGGCCGGTCGCTCGGCAGCACCTGCGTGAGCGAGCGGCCCACCGCCAGCTCGTGCCGCCGCAGCTCACGCTCGTAGTCCTGGGTATTCCGCTTGGTTTCGGTGCCGCGCCTGCTCGGCGGCCCGCGCCGATCGTCCGCGCGGTGCCCGGAGTCAGATGCCGTAGCGCTCATGGTCTCGTCATTCCGGCTGTCGCTCGTCCCGTCCTGGATGACTGCCGCCGGCAGGGCCCAAGCGTGGCACCCGTGGGCTGCTTCCCGGCCCCAAAGGTACCTGACTCCCTCGTCCGCCGATACGCCCAGCCGCCCATGACTGCGATCTTCTTTGCTCCGCGTGCTTTGCCGTGCTTTGCCGCGGCGGTGGCGCTTTGCCGCGCAGAGTGCTCCACAGATCGCCCAAACCGGGTGCTTCAGCGGCATACTGCGCGGCAAAGCTGCACTCACGCGGCAAAGCACGACCACCGCTTGCCGGACGTGCTCGTGCCAGGGTCAGCGCAGGGTGACCGCCAGCAGGGCGCCGAAGGCGGCGGCGCCCACGGTGAGCCAGGTCACCGAGTCGCCCATGAGCCCGCTGTGCAGGTTGCGCAGTGTGGTCGCGGCCGGTCCGGCGACCCGCACGGCGAACCGGCGTGGCCGGGCGGGCAGGTGCCGGCCGAACAGTGCGGCGAGCGCCATGCCGGCCGCGAGCAGCAGGGTCGCCGCCGACCAGGGCGCCGCGCGAGCCAGCCGCTCAGGTTCGGGCTCGGCGGCCTGGGACCGCGGCGCCGCGGCGCCGCCGAGCACGGTCGCAGCGTAGGCGGGCCGGTCGGCGAAGTCGGCAGCGGCCTGGTCGGCGCGGGCGGACAGGCCGGGGACCAGGCCGACCGCCAGGGCTCCGGCGAGCAGGGCCAGCGCGGGCAGCAGCATCGAGAGGCTGACCCGCGTCCGCGGGGCGTGCAGCTCGTCCTCCCGAGTCCCGCTCTCGCGCTCGGCGGTGACGTCCGGCCCGCCGACGACCCGCACCGGTCCCCAGCCGGCGAAGATCCGCCCGGTGGCGCGCAGCACCGCGGAGGCCGTCAGTGCGGAGCAGACTGTGAACAGCGCCGCGACCCAGACCCCGGCGCCGCCGGCGGCCTCCTCGATCAGCGCCTTGCCAATGAAGGTGCCGAATGGTGGGACTCCCGCCAGGCCCAGCGCGCCCAGTACGAACAAGGGCACCGCCCAGGCCAGCCGCCGTCCCTGCCCCCGCAGCCGCAGCTCGTCCAGGCTGCCGAAGCGATGGGCGACGATGCCGACCAGCACGAACAGCGCAGCCTTGACCATGCCGTCCGCGGCCGCGTAGAGCGTCGCGCCGCCGAGGCCGGTCGGCTCGAGCAGGGCGACGCCGACCAGCGTGAGCCCCACGTGGCTCACGGTGGCGAAGGCGAGCAGGCGGGCAAGGTGGTGCTGCATGACGCACATGACACCGCCGAGCACGGCGGTGAGCACGGCCGCGCCGAGCAGCAGCGCCCGCAGTCCGGCTGCGTGAGGGGCGAAGGGACCGCTGAACACCGTCCAGTAGATGCGCGCGACGGCGTACACGCCCAGCTCGCTGATCACGCCGGCGAGCAGTATGCACACCGGCGTGGGGGCGACCGCGTAGGCGTCGGCCAGCCAGAAGTGGAACGGCACCACCGCCGCCTTGACCAGGAACCCGACCAGCAGGAGCGCGAAGGCGACCACCACCAGGCGGTCCGACGGCGCCTCGGCGAGCGCCCGGCCGAGCTGGGCGAGGTTGAGCGCGCCAGCGCGGCCGTAGAGCAGGGCGATGCCGCTGAGCACCAGGAAAGCGCCGATGGAGTTGGTGATGGCGAAGTTCAGCGCGCCCTGCAGGGAGCCGGGGTCCTCGATCTTGTAGCCGGCCAGCGCGTAGGCCGACACGCTGAGCAACTCGAAGAAGACGAAGAGGTTGAACAGGTCGCCGCTCATGCTGAAGCCCACGATCGACGCCAGGAACACCAGCATGAGCGTGTGGAAGAGGGTTCCGACCGTCTCGAAGTAGTGCCACGAGAAGGTCAGGGCCGCGATCGTGAGCAGCCCGGCGAAGACGGCGAGGCCGGCGCCCACCGGGTCGACCGCGAACGCCACGCCGAGGGCGACGTCGGCCCGGGGCGTCCAGCCGCCGAACCAGGTGACCACAGTCCCGCCGAGCGTCCTGGACAGCAGGGCCGCGCTCAGCGCGGTCACGGCCGTCGCGCTGGCGACGGCGAGCGTGTCGGCGGCACGGCGGCGCAGCACCGGCGCACCGGCGACCAGGACAGCGGCCATCAGCAGCGGGACCGCGACCGCGAGGGCGGGCAGGGCTGGCAAGCTCAGCCCTTCAGCTGGCGCAGCTCGTTGGGGTCGAGCGTGCCGAGCCGCTTGTGGATCTGCACGGCCAGCGCCAGCAGGAGCGCGGTCACCGTGGCACCGACCACGATGTCGGTGAGGGTGAGGGCGCCCACCACCGGATCCACCGCGCGCGTCCCCTGCGGCACGTCGTAGAAGATCGGCGCGGTGCCGCCGCGGCGGTAGCCGACGGCCAGCAGCAGCACGTAGGTGGAGGACTGCACCACCGCGAGGCAGGTCACCGCGTGGATCAGGTTGCGGCTGGTGACGATGCCGTACAGGCCGACCATGAAGAGCCAGGCCGCCACCAGGTAGGGAAGGTGGTCGAGGATTCTCATCGAGGTCCTCCGGTGTCGCGCAGCACCAGGGTCTGCTCAAGGAACTCCGACAGCAGCAGGGTGAAGCCGCCGGCGACCTCGAGGCCGACGGCGAGGTTGATCAGCGGCACCATACCGGCCGACAGCAGCGCGCCGGGCCTGCCGAGCGGCAGCGTGTTGGCGAGGAAGGCGCCGCCGGTGACCAGCCCGAACAGGCCGATGACGACGTAGCCGGCGGCGCCGAGGGACTCGGACAGGTCGAGCAGGGCCTGCGGGCGCACGCGACGCAGGGTCACGTACTCGCCTGAGAGGAAGACGAGCAGCGCGCCGGTGGCCAGGATCACCCCGCCCTGGAAGCCGCCGCCCGGGGTGAGGTGGCCGTGGGCGGTGATGTAGATGCCGAACAGCACGATCGGTCCGAGCAGGGTGAGGCCAATGACGCGGACGGCGTTGGAGGTGCCGGGCACGCGCCGGCCCCTGACCGCCTCCTCGGGTGGTTGCTCGGCCTCGCCGCGCATGGCGCGGAGCAGGATGGCCACGCCGATGACGGCGGCGAAGAGGATGAACTCCTCGCCCATGGTGTCGATCCCGCGGTAGTCGAAGGTCACCGCGGCCACCACGTTGGTGGCGTGCCGCTCGGGCACCGCCACCCGGTTCAGCACCGGGCCATACGGACCGCTGCCGTCGCCGAAGCGCGGCAGGCCGGAGAACCCCCAGATCAGGAGGACGCCGAGCACCGGCGCGGCGATCAGGAAGGCGAGACGACGGGCGCGGGCGGTCATCTGCCGCCTCTCCGCACTTTGGCGAGCGCCAGCAGGATCATCAGCGGCAGCGCGACCGCGCCGACGGCGATCTGCGAGAGGGCCACGTCAGGGGCCTGCAGGACCAGGAACGCCAGGCCCAGCAGCAGCCCGAAGAAGCTCGCGACGATGGCCTGGTCGAGCGGGTCGCGGGTGAGCGCCACGGCGGTCCCGGCGAGCGCGACCAGCACCAGCACCAGGGCCAGCAGGGCTGTCACGGTCGTTCCACCTCCTCCTCTTCCTGGGTCGTCCAGGCGCCGAAGCGGCGGATGCGGGCGGCACGGGCGATGGCGTGGGTGAGCACCGGGTTGGTCACCAGCAGCGCGAGCGCGACCAGCAGCGCCTTGATGCCGAACGGGACCAGCGGGGTCCGCAGCAGCACCGCGCCGGCGATGGCGAGCGCTCCGAGCGTCGTGGCGGGCGCGGTGTAGTGCAGCTTGTCGTAGACGTCGCGCATGACCAGCACGCCGATGCAGCTGGCCAGCTCGATGCCGACACCGAGCAGCAGCAGCACGGCGCTGGCCACGACCCGCGGCGTCATCCCCAGCGCTCCAGAAAGCGGGCGAACACCAGACCGCCGGCGAAGGTCAGCAGCGCGAGGGCGAGCGCGAGGTCCAGGTAGATGCTGCGGTGGTAGGCGACCGCGAGCAGCAGCAGGATCAGCGCGTCGAGGTTGCCGGCCATGCTCAGGCCCACCAGCCGGTCGGTCGGCTCCCCCCGCAGGCATACCACTCCGCAGGGAACCAGCCCCAGCAGCAGCGCGATCGCCGCCACCGTCCACTCGTCCACTCTCTCACTCCTCGAGCATGCTCGGCGGGACCTCGCCGCCCGTGCGGCGGACGAGCTGGTGGACCAGCATGACGCCCTCGTCCCCCTCGATACCAACCACATAGGTGTTCGGCGCGAGCGAGACCACACCGGTCACCAGCGCGCGCCGCGCCGCCGCGGCGGCGTCGTCGCCCTCGCGGGGAAACGGCAGCACGCGGAACGTTCCGCGCACCGATCCGGGCCGGCTGAGCTGGCGCCAGAGCGCCGCCGCCAGCACTCCCGAGTCGACCACGACCTGCCACGGGAGCGTCCACACCCCGGCCAGCCAGCGCGGCCGCATGCGGAAGCGGACCAGGTCCTGGGCACGGACGACGTCGGCGGCGGTTGCGGCCGCGGCCGCGGCGAGCACGCCGAGCAGGACTTCCTCGAGTGCGAGGGAGTCCACCAGCAGCATCCACAGCGCGAGCAAAGGAACGTACCAGGCAAGCCAGAAGCGGCCACGGCGTGCCAGTCTTCCCTTCACGCCGGCGCTCATGTGTCGAGGGCGGGCATGGCCCGCTCTGAGCTGGAGCCCGCCTTCGAGCCGCGGCGGGACGGGACGGCGTCACTGGCGACGAGCAGGCCGCCGACCTCGGTGAGCATGGTCATGAAGGTCGCCACCGTGCCCGAGGGCGGGCCGGCATCGCGGCGGCGCACGGCGACGATCTCGCGCCGGGGCAGGGTGGTGTCGACCACGTCGACCACGGCCAGCACGCCGCTGGCGAGGTCGGTCATGACCGCGCTGTCGGGCACCAGCGAGATGCCGATGCCGTGCTCCACCATTTTCTTGGCCGCCTCGATGTTGTCCAGCTCCAGCACGCTGTCCGGCATCACGCCCGCCTGCCGGAAGACCGCCTCGGTGAAGTCGCGGTAGCTGGAGCTGCGACCGAAGAGGACCAGCGCCTCGCCGCCCAGATCGGCCAGGCGAACCTTGCGGCCGGCCAGGCGGTGGCCGGGGCTCACCACCAGTAACAGCGAGTCCGAGTAGACCGGCACGGCCTCCACCTCCCGGTGGCCGAGCGCCCGCATCAGGCCGAGCTGGATGCGGTCATGGAGGACCAGCTCCAGGATCTCCTCAGAGGTGCCGGTCATGACGGTGAGGCGGACGCCGGGGTGCTCTTCGGTGAAGCGGGCCAGCAGAGCCGGCAGCGCGTAGGTGCTGACCGTGGGCGGTGCGCCCAGCGTGAGCTTGCCGACGGTACCGCTGCGCAGCTCTGCGAGGCGCTCGCGGCCGTCATCGATCGCCTTGACCGCGTGCTCCGCGTACGGCAGGAACGCCTCACCCGCCTCGGTTAGGCGCATGCCACGGCGGGTACGAACAAACAACTGCTCGCCGAGCTCGGCCTCCAGTGCCTGGAGGCGAGCGGTCAGCGTCGGCTGCGACACGTACAGCGCCTCGGCCGCGCGACTCAGGTTCCCGCGGCGGGCAACTTCGAGGAACGCGAGGATCTGTGGTAGCACGAGGTCCCCAATTATCAGTGATTCCGATCTCGGCAATCAAAACGAACTATTGGACTGATAGCAAGCTCAACCCATACCGTTCATACCCTCGCCACCGACCCGAGCGGAGGCCCGATGCGCATCGTTCTCCTTGGCCCGCCCGGAGCCGGTAAAGGGACACAAGCTGTCCGGCTCGCCAAGCATTTCCAGTGCCCGCACGTGTCCACGGGCGACATCTTCCGTGCCAACGTGGTGGAGGGCACCCGGCTGGGCCTGACCGCCAAGGAGTACATGGACCGCGGCGACCTGGTCCCCGACGAGGTCGTCATCGCGATGGTGATGGACCGGCTGGCCGCGCCCGACTGCGAGCCGGGGTTCCTGCTCGATGGCTTCCCACGGACCGTCACCCAGGCGGAGGCGCTGGACCGGCGGCTCGCGGGCATGGAGACCCCGCTGCACTCGGTGCTGTGCTTCGAGGTCGAGGAGGACGAGCTGTTCCGCCGTCTGGCCGGGCGCTCGGCCGAGCTGGGCCGCTCGGACGACGGCGAGGAGACCATCCGCCACCGGCTCGAGGTCTACGCCACCAAGACCCGACCGCTGGTCGACTACTACATGCACCGCGGACTGCTCGGTCTGGTCAACGCGCTCGGCCACGTCGAGGACATCACCGCACGCATCCTCGAGGTGCTGCGTGTCGCCGCCTACAGCCGCAACGGCGGAGGCTCCAACCACAACGGCGTTGGGGGGGCGAGCAGGAGACCGGCGAATCCGGCTCCCAGAGCGGCGCGCTGACGAGGATGCCCCCTGGGAGACAGGGCGCGCTTGCCGTCGCCTCCGAGGTGGTCGAAGATCGCGGGCATGTGCCGCAACATCACCACCCTCCGGGGCCTCGAGCCGCCCGCCACCAGCGAAGAGATCGAAGCAGCCGCTCGCCAGTACATCCGCAAGGTCAGCGGCATCACCCGCCCGACCGCCGCGACCGACGAGGCGTTCGAGCAGGCGGTCGCCGCGATCACCCGTGTGACCGCCGAGGTGCTGCGCGACCTGCCGCCGCGACGGCAGCCCCCGAAGACCGTCCCGCCCCTGCGCCGCCCCGAGGTGCGCGCCCGCCTGACCTGAAGCCAGGCACGGCGTGCCGGATCACCGCTCGGCCGAACCCAACGTCCACTCTGGTCGATCGGCACCCCCGGCCAGCGTGTTGGCCTTGTGCCAGTGCAGCACGGCACAGATCCGCTCGGTGATCGCGTCGACCGGCCCGACGGCGTCGATACGCACCAGGATCCCGCGCCGCCGGTAGTAGTCGACCAGCGGGTAGGTCTGGGTCTGGAACACCTCCAGGCGGTGGCGGATCGTCTCCTGGGTGTCATCACTGCGACCCTCCTCTCGCGCCCGGCCGACCAGCCGGACGAGCAGCTCGTCGGTGCCGATCGCAAAGAACAGCGTCAGGTCCAGCGGCACGCCGCGCGCCGTGGCCCAGCGGTGGGCGGCCTCGGCCTGGGCGAGCGTGCGCGGGTAGCCGTCGAGGATGTAGCCGCCCTCGGTGTTGGCCTTGACGACCCGGGTCCTGGTCATGGCGATCACCAGGTCGTCGGGAACCAGGTCGCCGCGGTCGACATAGGCCTTGGCGGTCCGCCCCAGCTTGGTGCCCGCGGCGACCTCCTCGCGCAGCAGGTCCCCGGTGGCGATCCAGACGAGGTCGAAGTGGGCGGCGATCCGGGTCGCCTGGGTGCCCTTGCCCGCGCCGGGCGGGCCGATCAGGAGCACGCGCATCCTGGTTCCTTTCGCCTCGCGGGTGCTGGTGGACCAGGCCGGCGAGCCGGTGACCGTCTGCCCCGCGGCCGCCGCCAGCCGCACCTGGGGCGGCTGCTGACTCACCAGGCGCAGGCCTCATGGATCGTCAGGGTCACCCCCGAGGTCGGTATCCAGATGGATGCGCATCACAGCAGCATGCCCCAAATGGCCAGGAGCCCGTGCCGTCGTAGAGAATCTGGGGGCGCTCGTACCGGGCACGGGCGGTGTCGAGGTCCCGTCGGCCATCATAGACGTCAGCGAGGCTGTCGACGTCGCCACCACCATCCACGGTGCCCACTGGGCGCCGAAGCGACGAGTACAAGGAGCTCCTAGGATGAACAGCATCTCCAAGATCGTCGTCTCACGGACGCTCGACACGGCCGAGTGGGCTGACACACGGCTCCTCAAGGACGACGTCGTCGAGGAGATGACCAAGCTCTCCTACCAGCCCGCCGCTCGATAGCGCGCCGTTGGCGGCACCGCATCCACCGACCAGGAGGAGCATCGTGGCAGTCGATGACTTTCCCGCCCCTGACGAGCGGCGGGCCAACCGATGACAAGCCCGAGGTCGTCCTCGAGACACCGCGCGATCCCAACCGCACCAGCGCCTTCCTGAACATTCGCGTTGCCGACATCCAGGTCGCCTATCAGGAGTGGAGCTCGAGGGGGGCTGAGTTCCTCACCGAGCCCAAGGACCACGGCAGAGAGATCCGCTGCTACATGCGCGACCCCGACGGCCATCTGATCGAAGTCGGCCAAACGACGGGCGCGCTTCGCGAACAGCACGGTGGGGCGCACTGAGCGGGCCGGCGGCTCAGCCGGGCGGTCGCTCCGCCCGTGCATGTCTGTCGGTCTGTCGGTCTGTCGGTCTGTTCCTGGGGCCGGCGGCGTGGTCAAGCTTGGTCTGGCACGATAGCCGTTGCTCGGGTGGTGGGGCATCCCCCGCCAGCGGCCCCGCTTGATGCGTTGATCCCGTTGATGACCTTTGGCGTTCCTGTGACGAGGCGACCTGCGCCGGGCGGTGCCCGGGTGGGAACGCGACGCGCCAGGCGACTCCGTCGTCCCGGCCCGGCGCCGCCCGGCGGCCCGTTCGCCCAGTCGCCGGAATGGGCGGCCTGGGGGGACGGGATGCTCTACGGTGCCTCCACGCTACTGGCCGCGGTGGCGGCATCCGCCGACTACATCCCGTTGCAGCGGCAATGGGCCAGGCTGGCGGTCGGCCCGTATGCCGCCGCGACGGCGGTGGCGGTCCTGCTGGCGGTCCGCTGGCGCCGGTGGCCCGCGCGGCGGCCGCTGCGGACGCGGACGGTGCTGGCCCTGGCCGTCTTCGTCGGCGCCGCGCTGGTTCCCCTGAGCCTTGAGATCGGCTGGCGGGCACGCCACGGTGACGCCTTCCACGCCCAGTCCGAGGTCCTGCTCATCGAGCAGGGAGCCCAGTCGCTGGTGCACGGCGTCAACCCCTACGGCGTCTCCCACCAGGGCGGGGCGCTGGCGGGCTACCCGCCGGGCGTTGGAGAGCACATCCCCTACCTGCCCGGCGTGTTCGCCTTCGGGCTGCCGCGCGCCCTGTGGGGGCCTGGGCTGCTCACGGACGCCCGGGTCGGCATCACGCTGGTCTCGCTGGGCGTCGCGCCGCTGGCCCTGGGGCTGGTCGGCGGCTCAGCCGCCCGGCGGCTCCGGGCCGTGACGGTGCTGCTGGCCCTGCCCACCGGGGCGCGCTACCTGACCGGCGGTGGCGACGACGTGGCCGTGGTCGCCCTGCTGCTGCTGGCCCTGGTGCTGGCGCACCGCCGCCGGCCGGTCGCCGCCGGGATGGTCATCGGCCTGGCCGCCGCGGTCAAGCTGACCGCCTGGCCGCTGCTGCCGTTTGTGGCGCTGGCCGTCCGGGACCGCAATGGCCGCTCCGCCGCGGGGCGTTTGCTGGCCACCGCGGCGGCGGTCGTGGCGTGCATCGTGGCCCCGTTCGCGGTCTGGAGCGCCCCAAGGCTGCTCGACAGCGTGCTGCTGTACCCGCTCGGCCTGGCCGATCAGCCCACCATCGCCAGGGGACCAACGCTGGGCAGGCTGCTGGCGGCGCCCTTCCCGTACGCCAGGGGCGTCATCGCCGCGGTCCTGGCGGGGATTGCCGTCGGCGTCGGCGTCCTGCTGCTGGTCCGATGGACCCCGACCCGCATGCGCACCGCCGCTGTGCAGGCCGCCATCGTGTTGACCCTGGTGATCCTGCTGGCGACCGCGGGACGGCCCGGCTACCTGATCTACCCCCTCAACCTGCTGCTGTGGAGCGGGCTCCTCGGGTCCGACGAGCACTCGCCGGCCGGTGACGGCGGTGACGGTCGCCGCTCACGGTGGCACCGCCGGGGAGGCGCGAACAAACTCGCGGACGGCGCGCGCGAACGCCTCGGGCTGGTCGCGCATGATGAGCGTGTAGCTGTCCGGGATCTCGACGAGCCGCGCCGCGGGTAGCAGGTCGGCCAGACGCCGACCGTGGTCGGGGCGCTGCACGCGATCCTCAGGCGTCCAGACCACGAGTGCGGGACGGTCAAAGGACCGCAGCCGCTCGCAGACCTCGAGCATCTGGCGGCGGCGGGCGCTGGCCGCGTACTTGCGCAGGTCGCGTCGTACGCCCCGCTGGGTCTGCAGCGGCCGCAGCCAGCGGTCGATCAGCTCGTCGGGCAGCGGGCGCTTGGCCATCCAGCCAAAGGAGATCGGAAGGCGACGCAGGGGGCGCAGGCGCATCGCCTGCATCGCCAGGAAGATGCCGCCCGGGACCATCGCGGTCAGCCGCAGGTTCTTGCCCGGCAGCCCGGGCGGGTAGTTCTCAAACGCTTCGCACGACGAGATCACCAGCCGAGCGATCCGCTTGTGGTTCTGGCCTGCCAGCACGAGCGCGGCGGCGTGGTCGTTCTGAACCAGCGTCACGTCGCGCAGCTCGAGGCGCTCGAGCAGCTCGGCGACGATTCGGCCGAAGCCCGATAGCGACAGATCCGCGTCGGGCCGCATCGGCCGGCGATGCGAGCCCAAGGGAAGCGTGGGAACGATGCAACGATGGTCGCGCTGCAGGTCGGCGACCATCGGTTCCCACACCGACGCGTCCATGGAGACGCCCCCCAGCAAGACGAGCACCGGACCGTCGCCGCCGGTGTCTTGGTAGTCGATCGTTCCCGCCGTCAGCTCCAGCTCGGGCATGCAGGCTCCAGTCGATAGCTCGCTCTCGCTTGGGGCACTGTATCTGGTCCGGAGCGCTCTATCGGCAGCTCATCGTCAGGCCGACCTGGAAAGTCTGACCACCTCGGCAGATGCGACGGGCCGGATGTTGACCTCGTGGTGCCAACTGAGCGTGTTATCGCCGGTCTTGAGGATGGCCAGCGACGACGAGACCGCGCGCTGCTCTGGAAGCTGCCCGCCCTGCGGTGAGGCCACCGACTCCGACGGAGGAAAATCGAAGGGTTTGTTCGCGTCCTGCCTTTCACCCTTCAGAATCGTGACCTCCTGGACCCAACTGAGCGCCTCCAAGCCTCCCGGCTCCTTCTCGACGATAATCGCCGCACACGCGATCGCAGACGCGGTTGTGAATTGCTGCTGCTGATCCGTGGCGACTTCGACCGTCCAAGTGGCCAAGTCTTCTTTGACCGCTCTCTGCCCTCGAGCGACGATGTCACCCTGCCGAACGACAACATGGACCTCGGGGCGCTTGCTCGGCCTCCCTGACTCCGGCTTGAAGTCACCGCAGACCTGCAACGTCGCGCCATCGATCAAGACCACCATGTCGATCTGCGACATCGGCATCATGCACCTCCGTTGATTCGCGGCCGTCCCGCTGCGGGCGTCCCTGCCGCCAGTTGGAGTCGGGCTCGCGCGGCGGATACACGATCCTCCTTTCGTTCGTACAGCGCGAGCCCCTTTCGGGCGGCGGTCTCCGCCCCGGCGGACAGCCCACGGAGGTCGAGTATCACGGCCAGGTCGACCAGCGCGTCCGCGCGCATGGTGAGCATGTCCGTCGGCTCTGCGAGCTGTACCGCCTCGCGGGCCAGCGCCTCCGCCTCACCCATGCGGCCTTCCCGGCCGAGGATTTTCGCCCGCACGCCCCGCCACTTCACGTGCGTCGGGAGATCCTCGGCCGCGGCGGTTCGCTCGCTCACCAGGCAAAAGGAGTCGGCCTCCTGGTAGCGGCCCTGCGCGTGGATTGCCTGCGCAAGCATCGCCGCGGTCGTGGCCAGCAGCGCCCGCTCACCCATTTCCTGAAGCTTCTCGTATCCCAGGCGCAGCCGTTCCTCGGCCGCCGCGGGTTGCCCGGCCAGCATCTCCACCAGGGCTTCGTGGTGCGAAACAGCCGAGTGCAGGCGGCCGAGCTCGTCGAGGATCTCGTTGCCCTCGCGGATGAGCCAGCGCGCTTCGTCGAAATCACCCTTCATGGCATGGAGCAACCCGAGCGGATGGAGCGTCACGGCGACCGCGACCGGGCTCGCGTGGACCTGCTCGCGAATTTCGGTGCAGCGGCGGATCGCGTCCGCCACCGGCACTGGCCCGAACACCGCCGCCGAGGCACGCCAGCAGAGGATCTCGAACAGCTCCCGCTCATCGCCGGCGCGGCGGGCGTGCTCGGCAGCCCGGCGCCAGGCCTCGTCCGCGTTGGCTATCAGGCCTTCGGTCCACCCGATCCAGGCCCGCAGGCACCACGCCCTGCACAGCCCGAGGTCGTCGCCGCGCTCCCCGAGTATGCCCAGCGCAGAGTCCGTGACCCGTCGTGCTTGCGCGATTCCCCTGCTCGATTCCACTTGGAGCCGTACGAATTGCTGCTCGACGCGAGCGCGGGCCTCCAGGCGCGGATCGTTCTCGGCGGTGGCGCGCTCGATTGCCTCCTCGAGGACGCGGTCGGCCTCCTTGAGCCTGCCGGACTCGAGGAGGGCGACCCCGAGCGTGGGAAGGAGGACTGAACGTGCGGGCTCGTCTGGTGGCAGGAGCGACACCGCCCGCTCCAGCAGGTGGGCTCCTGCGGGAAGGTCGCCACGCGTGAGCGCGCCGCGCGCTGCGGTTGCCAGCCGCTCCGCGGCCCGCGCCGCCAGCGCCCGTTCCTGTGGGCCGGCGCGGCCCAGCTCGGTCCGGTACTGGTAGGCCTGCTCGAGGTGGAAGCCCAGGATCTCGTCGTGGTCGCCTGCCCGCTGGCCGGCGGCACTCTCGAGCCAGTGGGTGAAACGTTCGTGCAGGTCGGCGCGCAGCGACTTCGGGACCGCCCGGTAGGCAGCCTGCTGGACGAGGATGTGCCGGAAGCGGAAGTCCTCGTCGGCGCTTGTGCTGGACCGCTGGGGCTGCACGAGCCCCTTGGCGACGAGCGCTTGCAGGTGGCGTCCCAGGGGGGCACGCGCCTGCTCGGGCAGGAGCTCGGCGATAGCTGGAAGCGAGAAGTCCATGCCGAGGATGGCCGCGCGGTCGAGCACCGCGCGCTCGCCCGGGCCCAGCCGCTCAAGACGGGCGGCCAGCAGGGCCTGGATCGTCGGTGGCAGCGGTGGGCGGCCCTCATCCCGGCGCTGCTCGCCGAGCGAGGCAACCAGTTGCTCCAGGAAGAGCGGGTTGCCGGCGGCCGCCTCGACCAGTTGCTTGCGTTCCCACGCTGGCCGCGGCGCTCCCGTCAGCGCATCGAGCAGCGTGGTCGCGTCGTCGTCGGCGAGCGGCTCGAGCTCGACGGAGACCGCTCGCCTCGCGCCGGCCGCCCAGTCCGGCCGCTGGTCCAAGAGCTCGGGACGCGCCAGGCAGAGCAATAGCATGGGCGCCTCCGCCTGGGCCGCCAGCGCTTGGACGAGGTCGAGGAAGGTCGGCTCGGCCCAGTGCAGGTCTTCGAGGATGACGAGCAGCGGCCTCCGCTGTGCGAGCGTCTCCAACAGCCTGCGCGTCGCCCAGAAGATTTCCACGGCCGACGAGGCGCCCTGCCCGCTCGGGCTGAGGGCCGCCGACAGCCACTCAGCCACCCACCCCGCGTCCGCCTCGTCTGGCAGCAGCGCCTCCAGTTCGTCGCGTGTGCCGTCGACCGCACCGGCCTCGCGCACGAGCTCACGCAGGGGCCAGAAGGTGATGCCCTCGCCGTAGGGCAGGCAGCTGCCTGTCAGCACGGTCGCGTCCCCGGCCACGTGGGCGGCGAGCTCGCGCGCCAGCCGTGTCTTGCCGATCCCCGCCTCGCTCAGCACGGTGACGAGCACGGGCGCCCGTTCCCGTAGGGCATCCGTGAAGGCCTCGACCAGGCGGCGCCGCTCCGCGTCCCGGCCGACCAGCGGCGCGTCGAGGCGGACGGCCAGTGGCCGCGCGCCGACCTGCGCCGCCCGCAGCCGCAGCCGGCCGGGCCCGGCGTGCTCGACCTCCAGCGCGCCGGCGGCGAGCTGGAGTGTCTCCTCGCTGACCAGGATCTCGCCGGTCGCGGCCAGGGCGGCCAGCTCGACCGCACGCCTTATGGCGTCGCCCGCAAAACCGGGCGGGTCGGGCCCGCCGACGAGCGCCTCGCCCGTCGCCAGGCCGCAGCGCATCGTCAGCCGTAGCCCACGCTCCCGCTCCAAGGCGGCCGCTGCGGCGTCGAGCGCGACCTGACCCGCGAGCGCAGCCTGTGCAGCGCGCAGGGCGTCATCCTCGTGCAGAGTGGGAACCCCGAAGACGCCAAGGATGCGCTCGCCCGCCACGGCGGTGAGCTTCCCCCCGTGGCGTTGGAGGGTTGGCCCGAGGACGGCCAGCGCATGCCCGAGCACGACGTCGAGTGCCTCCGGGTCCAGTTCCGCAGCCGCACCCGCGGCTGCCCGCAGCTCCACGCACAGCACCGTCACCTGCTTGCGCGCCGGTGCCGGTACGGTGACCTGGGGTGGCGCCTGAGGCGGCCCGAGCGAGGGGTCTTGGCGCAGGATCGCGGCCTCGAGCTCGCGCAGGACCGGCGCCGGTTCGAGCCCCAGCTCCTCGGCGAACAGGCCGCGGAGCTCACGGTAGACCGCGAGTGCATCGGCTTGGCGTTCGCTGCGGTACAGCGCGAGCATGAGCTGCCTATGGAGACGCTCCCGCAGGGGATGCTCGGCCGCCAGGCGCTGCAGCTCGCCGACCAGCTCGCCGGCAGCGCCGAGGGTGAGGTCGGCCTCGATGCGTTCCTCGATGCAGATCAGGCGCAACTCTTCGAGCCGCGCGATCTCCGCCTGCGCGAAGGGATCGAACCGGAAGTCGGCGAGTGCCGGCCCGCGCCAGAGCGAGAGCGCTCGCCGCAGCGTCCCCGCCGCCTGCGCGGCGGCGCCGTGGGCGAGCGCCTCGCGCCCGTCAGCGAGCAACTGCTCGAAACGCTCCACGTCGATCTCGCCGGGGGCGGCGCGGAACCGGTAGCCCAGTGTCCGCGTGACGATACGGCCCTGCGGGAGCGTTCTGCGCAGACGCGAGACGGCCGCCTGGAGTGCGTTCGCCGCCGTCGGCGGGACATCCTCCCCCCACAGCTCCACGAGCAGGCGCTCGGCCGGCACGACCTCGTTGGCGTGCAGCACGAGCAGGGCAAGGACAGCCCTCTGGCGCGCCCCCCCAAGCGTGACGCGCAGCCCGCCTTCCGCAACCTCGAGCGAACCCAGGAGCCGAACCTCCATGGCTCCTCCTGACGAGCTGTCAGCCGGGTGTCAGCGTCCGCGCGCATTGTCGCGCTCAGCAACATTCAGGACAAGCGCCCGCGGGACAGGGTGAGGCGGGGGAGGAAAGGAGCCTGGCATGGCAACCGCAGCAGACGTAGGACTCGACAAGACGCAGTTCGGGCACGCGCAGGCGATCATCGCAGCGGTCAAGGCACGGAGCCTGCACGAACGGGCGGCACAGATCGCAATCGAGGTGGCACTGACCGAGTCAGGATTGCGGGTGTACGCCAACCGCAACGTCCCGGAATCACTGAAGCTGCCCCACGAGGCAGTCGGCCAGGACCACCTGTCGGTCGGTATCTTCCAACAGCAGACGCCGATGTGGGGAAGCTGTTCTGACTGCATGGGCGTCGCAACGTCGACCGCTAAGTTCCTGAACGCCCTCGGCAAGGTCAATTGGCAGAGCATGAGCAACTGGATGGCAGCCCAGTCGGTGCAGCGGTCCGCGTTCTCGGATGGCCGCAATTACCGGGCTCACGACCGCCACGCTGGCCGTATCGTCGCGGCGCTGTGGGGAACCGCAAGCCTGCTGTCTGACACACCATCCTGGTACCACCGCCTGCTGTCGGTCCAGAAACCGATGCTGCGTGGCGCTGATGTGTCCACCGTTCAGCACAAGGTCGGCTGCCCCGCCGACGGCGTCTACGGCCCGGTCACCAAGGCGCACGTCCAGACCTTCCAGGGCCAGCACAGGCTGACGACGGACGGCGTCGTCGGCCCGATCACTGCCAGAGCGTTGCGGAGCTGATGCGACGTTCCGCGGCGAGGGCATGCGGGCATCGCCCATCCCGATGGGCGATGCCCGGGGGTGGTTTCATGGTTTCTCGCGCCACATTTCCGGACGAGGTGATGCACATGACCAAGCGGTCAACCGGGCAGGGGCCGTATGTGGGCCTGCGAGACCGAGATTACTTCCACATACTACTCAATCTCGACTCCTATCAGGACTTCCTTCCGGCGGCCTGGTCGCTCGCCAACCACTTCCTCGACCAAGCCAGGAAGAAGCAGGCGGATCCGCGCCTCGAGGCTGAGCTCCGCCCGTTCCGCTACACCAAGGCCGGCTACGAGGCTCGCCTCGATCAGATCTACCAAGGCCTGGTCGACGACGTGAACCGCTACGAGGCCCAGCGCGGCTGGGCCCTGAGGACACGCGACGACGTGGTGGAGTGGATCCGCCAGATGGCGCCGTTCAACCAGACGGACGGCGCGTGGTTGAGAAACATCGTCCCTGTCGGACCGATCGACGAGGTCCGCGCCCTGCTGGTCAATATCTTCATGGACGAGGTGGGCGCCGGTGACCCGAGGCTCAATCATCCCAACATCTACACGGCACTGCTGCACAGCGTCGACATCTACTTACCGGACATCCGCACGCGCGAGTACGCGGAGAACCCTGACCTCCTGGACTCGGCCTTCACCGTGCCCTTGCTCCAACTGGTCGTCTCGGAGTTCTCCCAGGCCTTCTTTCCGGAGCTCTTGGGGATGACCCAGTACCTGGAATGGAGCTCGGTCGAGCTCAAGAACATGGTGCTGCTCAACGAGCATTTCGATCTCGACCCCCACTTCTACGAGATGCACGTGGCGATCGACAACGCCGCCACCGGCCATGGGGCCATGGCCAGGCGAGCGGTCGAGCTTCATCTCGAGCAGACGCGTGCCGAGTTGGGCGAGGACGCGATGCAAGCCCAGTGGGAGCGGGTCTGGAACGGGTACGTCGCGTTCGCCACAACAGGGACGCTGGCGGAGGACATGCGCAAGAAGCGCCTCCACCCGCCCGCCGTCGCGGACAAGGTCGCCGCCATGGTGAGGGAGCGAGCACCGAGGGCCCGGGTCAACCACGGGCAGAGGCGGCTCACCGGTACGCTGATCAACGACCTGTTCGCCGATCCGGCCGAGCTGATGGCAGCACTCGTCGACGGCGGGATGATCGTCGGCGGCGACCCGGACAACAGCCCGTTCTTCAGCCTGCTCACCTCGGACGGGCCGATGTACAAGGTGTTCAGCGACGCGGAGATCGAGACCTGGAGGACCTGGGTCCGCTCATTGCCCGGCGTCAAGGCTGCCCCGCTCCCGGCCGCGCCGGCCGAGCGGATGGCCTCCTTGATCGACACGATGCGCCGCCGCCAGCAGGGCCAACCCTCCCACGAGGCGATGATGCTGACCGGCCCGGACCCTTCCGACCCCAGCCAGCTCGTGTCCCAACCGGTGGCGTGGTGGTTCCGCCAGCCGACCCCGGCCTTCATGCAGGCGCTGGCAAACGAGGACAACGGCTGGATCGTTCGTGGCGACGCCGAGCACAGCCGTCTGGTGACGGATCTGTTGCAGGGGAACAACGCCATGGGAAGGGCGCTCAGCGGGGTAGCGCCCGGCACCGACGGCGTGACGTGGGCGACCATCGCCATCGAATGGATCGACAATGGCTGTCCCCTGCCTGCCCAGGACGCCAGTGATGCGCGGCCGCTGACGCTCCTGTCCCCGCCCGACCGGGTCGCCGCCCATCCAACCGGGACGATCCACGGCACCGGCAGTGTGCACTGACAGGTCGAGCCTTCAGCGAGTGAGCCCAGCGTCCGATCCAACCATTGGAGAGCAGCGCCGCTGCCGCGTGCAAGCCCGAACGGCTGGTCGCCGCTCCGGCGAGCCGCGCCCGCTCCGAGACGTCGCCCCGGCCGACATCACGGCCGCAGAAAGGAGAGGTCCTGATGGCAGGGTTGGAGACCAGGAGTCTCGATTCCCCCGATGAGACGCGGCCGTTCGAAAAGGGCAGAGCTGAGGTCGTGACCGTTGGGGCCGTGACGGTCGGACGAGCCGTGCTGGAGCCGGGCTGGAGATGGTCGAAGCACGTCAAGCCGATCGTCGGAACGGACAGTTGCCAGGTGGCACATACCGGTTATGTCGTATCGGGGCGCATGAAGGTCGTGATGGACGATGGTTCCGAGGGTGAGGCCGGCGCTGGTGACGCGTACGTGATCCCTCCCGGCCACGACGCTTGGACCCTGGGGGAGGAGACGTTCATCTCCGTGGACTTCTCGGGGGGCATGGCCGACTACGCCAAGCGAGCCTGAATGGATGCCCTGGAGAAGGCTGCCTTGAGACGTGCGTTTGGTCGATCAGTCGATCGCGCGTCTGAGGAAGCCGCGTACGCCGCTGAAGATCAGCAGGATCGTGGCCACGATCAGCATGATCCCGGCGATCCAGGGCCGCATGTGGGGGACCTGGGGCACCAGTGAGGCGCGGACGCCCTCGCTCATATAGGTGAGCGGATTCAGCAGCGTCAGGTCCTGGAACCAGCGCAGCCGTGAGAGGGAAGGCCATGGGTACTGGCTGCAGCCGGTGAACAGCAGCGGGGTCAGGACCACCGCGAACACGATGCTGATGCTCTTCGCCTTTACCGCGGTGCCGAGCGTCAGCCCGAGACCGGAGCCCATGAGCGCGCCGACCAGCAGGAAGATGGCCAACATCCAGACCCTGCCGCCATGGATCGGGACGATGCCGAGCACCAGCCAGCCGATCGGGAACATCACCAGCCCGGCGAGCAGGGCCCGCAGCGTGCCGAACAGGATCTTCTCCAGCGCCACGAGGCTGACCGGGAGTGGCGCGAGCAGGCGGTCCTCGATCTCCTTGGTGAAGCTGAACTCGATCACGAGGGGCAGCGCGGTGCCCTGGATGGCGGTCATCACCACGGTCAGCGCGATGATCCCGGGCAGCAGCAGCTGCGCGTAGTCGGCGCGCGCGAAGCCGAGCTCGGTGAGCACCTTGCCGAACACGAACACCAGGAAGAACGGCTGCAGGATGACCTGGAGCAGGAAGGCCGGCAGCTCACGGCCGGTGACGAACAGGTCGCGGCCGAGGATGGACAGGAACGCGTGCAGCACGTCCGCGCGCTGCCGCGAGCGTGCCAGCGGTGGGGCCGGAGCGGCGGTGGCGCTCATCTTCGCAACCCCCTTCCGGTGAGGTGGATGAAGACGTCCTCGAGGCTCGGCCGGCCGAGCTGCAGGTCGGCCAGGGTCGCCCCGCACTCCCCGATGATCCGAACCACCGGCGCCACCAGGGCGGCGGCCTCACCCTCGCAGCAGAGCCGCAGGCGGGTGCCGCCGGCACCATCGGTCGCCGCGCCGGGCGGGCCCGCCATGCCGGGCGGGTCCGCGATGCCGGACGGCGGTCCCCCCGGGAACGCGCCGGCCATGGGATGCGGCGGTTCGGCCGGGCCGCGCTGCACCTGCTCGACCCGCTCGACCCCGGGCAGGGCGCTGAGCGCCGCGACCAGGCGGCCGGCGCCATGGGCCCCGGCGCTGTCGGGCTCGATTCCGACCTCGAGCGTGCTCTGCCCGGGGACCAGGCTGGTGAGTGCGTCCGGGGTGTCGAGCGCGAGCAGCTTGCCGTGGTCCATGATCCCCACCCGGTCGGCCAGCTCGGCGGCCTCGTCCATGTCGTGGGTGGTGAGCAGCACGGTGACGCCCCGATCGCGCTGCTCGCGGACGCGGTCCCAGACGAACAGGCGGGCCTGCGGGTCCAGCCCGGTGGTGGGCTCGTCCAGGAACAGCACCTGCGGATCGTGCATCAGCGCGCGGGCGATCATCAGGCGCTGCGACTGTCCGCCCGAGAAGCGGTCGACCTTGTCGTCGGCGCGGTCCGCCAGGCCGAACTCCTGCAGGAGACGGTCGGCCCGGGCCAGGCGCTCGGCCTCCGGGATGCCGAAATAGGCGGCGTGGAACAGCAGGTTGCGCCTGACCGACAGCGACCGGTCCAGGTTGTTGAGCTGCGGCACCACGGCGAGCGCGCGCTTGGCCCCGACCGGGTCCCTGGCGACGTCGATGCCGACCACCCGCGCCCGTCCCGCGGTCGGCCGGACCCGTGTGGTGAGTACGCCGATGGTGGTGGTCTTGCCGGCACCGTTGGGCCCGAGCAGCCCGAACACCTCGCCTCGGCGCACGCTGAACGAGACCCCGTCCACCGCGTTGAACGGCAGCTTGGGGTAGCGCTTGACGAGCTGATCGACGATCACCACGTCGCCGTCGCCGGCGAGCTGCCTCGACTGCGATGGCGCTGGGGTGGTGCCGCTCATCATTCCTCCGGGTCGCGATGTGCCTCCGCGCCCGACATGGTCGGTGAGCCTCGCGCCGCGTGCAACCGCCGTTCCACAGGCTCGGCCACCCGGCGTGAACCATAGCCATCGACCACTACGAGATTCCTGGTTGTTCTAATTTGTTTGCGTAAGTTCAGCTATTTGCTCCAGAGAGTCCGCTGGACTAGATTCTCCCTCTTAGTTCGTTTGGCCGGCTGGATGGGCTGGTGCCGTTGGCATCCGGTGAGGCTGTCACCGCGCCGCTGGGGGGTGCGATCAGTGTTCCGTAACTTGCAGATCCGGTCGAAGCTGGTGGCGATCCTGGTGCTGCCCTTGCTGGCCCTGACGGTCCTCGCGACTTCGCAGGTGCTGACGAGCGTCTCCAGGCGGGTGGAGGCCGACCGGCTGAACCGCGCGACCCAGGTCGCCTCCGGGCTCACCGCCCTGGTGGACGCCCTCCAGCGCGAGCGGGCCAGCTCCAGCGGCTACGTGGCCAGCGGCAAGCACGCCGACCCCGGAACGATGGCCGCCGATCGGGCCCTGGCCGACACCGCGCTGCAGTCGTTCCGCCGCAGCGTGCGCGCGCTCGACAGCGGCGGCTTCTCGAGCCAGCTCCGGCGCGACCTGGCCGCTGCCACCCGGCGGCTTGACCAGCTCACCGGCCTGCGCGGGACCATTGACCACCGTCCGGTCGAGACCCAGCAGGTGGCGCAGGTCTACAGTGGGCTGCTCGAATCGCTCCTCGCGGTGATCGGCGACATCGGCGCCGAGGACGGCAGCACCCGCCTCGGCGGCAACGTGGCCGCGCTGCTGGCGATCGCGCGTGCCAAGGAGGCGGCCTCGCAGGGGCAGAGTCTGCTGTTCGCGGCGCTCACCGCCGGGCGCTTCGCGCCAGCCGACCACCAGCGGCTCGCCGTCCTGGCAGGCGAGGAGCAGGCCTGGCTCGACCAGCTGCGCAGCGCCGCCACCCCGGCGCAGCGAGCCTTCTATGACCACACGGTGACCGGGCCGGACGTCCAGCAGACCGAGTCCATGCGGCAGGCGGCGCTCGGCGGGCGCGACGTGCCGCGCGGCCTGGCGCCGCGGGCCTGGTTCCTCGCCAGCGGCGCAAAGGTGGACCTGCTGCACCAGGTCGAGCTGCGCATCGCCGGCGACCTGGCCACGCTGAGCGCCGCGGCCAAGACGGCAGCGGCCCGCCAGGCCACCCTCGGCAGCGCGGTCGTGCTGCTGGTGCTCGGCCTTGCGGTGGGGTCCTCGCTGGCGCTGGCGCGGTCCATGGCGCGACCGCTGCTGCTGCTCGAGCGCACCGTGCGCCGGGTGGCCGAGCAGCAGCTCCCGCGCGTGGTCGAGCGGCTGCAGCAGGCGGACGAGGCGGTCGACCTGACGGCGATCGCCGAAGAGGCGGCCACGGCTGTGCCGGTTGTCTCCTGGGACGAGATCGGCCGCCTGGCGAATGCGTTCAACTCGATCCACCGGGTGGCGGTGCGGGTTGCCGCCGAGCAGGCGGCACTGCGCAGGAGCATCGGCGACATGTTCGTCAACCTGGCGCGGCGCAGCCAGGGCCTGATCGACCGGCAGCTCAACCTCATCGAGGAGCTGGAGCGCCAGACCGACGACCCCGACCGGCTCGACGAGCTGTTCCGGCTCGACCACCTGGCGACCCGCCTGCGCCGCAACGCCGAGAACCTGCTGGTGCTGGCGAGCGCCGAGCCGGCCGAGCGCTGGAGCGAGCCGGTCCCGCTGAGCGACGTCGTGCGCGCGGCCGGCTCCGAGGTGGAGCAGTTCACCCGCGTGGAGCTGCGCGGCGGCGAAGAGGTGCGGCTGGCCAGCCATGTCACCAGCGACCTGGTGCACCTGCTGGCAGAGCTGATCGAGAACGCCATCGACTTCTCGCCACCGGACGCGCAGGTGCGCGTCACGACCCAGGCCGCCGCGGGCGGGTACCTGGTGGAGATCGAGGACCGCGGCGCCGGCATGAGCGAGGAGGAGCTGGCCGCGGCGAACGAGCGCCTGGCCAACCCTCCCGAGATCGACTTCGCGCTCTCGCGCATGCTGGGGTTCTATGTGGTCGGTCGGCTGGCGGAGCGCCATGGGATCCGGGTCCAGCTCCGCCGCTCCTGGTACGGCGGGGTGACCGCGCTGGTGCTGATCCCCACGGCCCTGCTCCCCGTCGAGCGGGAGGCCCGCCCGGCCACGGTCGGCGCGCTGCTCCCGCGGCCATCCCGGAAGCCCTCGGCCTTCGAGCCCTCCGGCGACGAGCCGTCGGGCTTCGCGCCGTCGATCTTCGAGCACCGGCCAGCGGGACCCGCAGCCGAGCCGAGCGATGCGCCGCACCCTCCGCGGCGCTGACCCGGCCAGCGGCCCGAGCCGGCTGCTGCGCGCCTACGCGGTCACCCGCGGGCGCACCCGGACCTGGCACGCCGACCTCGAGATGGAGTCGCTGGTCGCCACCACCGCCCTCGGCCGGACCCACCGCGCCAGCCTCAGCCTGGAGCAGCGCACCATCGCGCGACTGTGTCAGGACGTGCTCTCCGTCGCCGAGGTCTCCGCCTATCTCGACCTGCCGCTCGGGGTGACCAGGGTGCTGGTCGGCGACATGGCGGATGAGGGGCTCGTCTCCATCCACCGCCCGGTGAGCTCCGCCGCCCAGCCCGACCGCGCCCTGCTCGAGCGCGTCCTGGCGGGGCTGCGGGCGATGTGAGCCCGGGCGACCTGCGCCGCGGGCGGCTCGGCCCGGGCACGACCACAGGCCAGCATTGGTGCGGAGCCCTACCATAGGAACATGCGCAATCGCCCGGACGACGCCCATCTCGCCGCTTGGCGCTCCCTGCTGGAGGCCCATGCCGCCGTGACCGACCTGCTGGAGCGGGAGCTCGAGCGGGAGCAGGGGCTGGCCCTCAGCAAGTTCGAGGTGCTCCTCAGGCTGGCCGACGCGCCCGGCGGGCGGATGCGAATGCTCGAGCTGGCCGAGTCCGTGCTGCTGTCCAAGAGCGGGCTGTCACGCCTGGTGGACCGCATGGAGGGAGCCGGCCTGGTGCGCCGCGAGCGCTGCCCGTCGGACCGCCGCGGCGCCTTCGCCGTCCTCACCGACGAGGGCAGGCGGGCCCTGCGCCGTGCCGCTCCGGTGCACCTGCGGGGCATCCAGGAGCACTTCGCCCGTCACCTGGACGGCGAGGAGGTCGGTATGCTCGCCAGGCTGCTCGAGAAGGTGAACGCGGCGGCCCGCGCCGGCGGCAGCGAGCGCCAGTGTCCCAGCGAGATGCTCAAGAGTGCCGCCGGCCCCGCCGGCGACGGCGACGGCGAGCTGGCCGAGAGCCGGGCGCTCACGAACTGACGACTGCTGGCGGTTCTGCCGGGCTGGTGTCCTCCAGATGCCCCACACGACCATCGCCCGCTTGAGTCGTCGATGTCGTCCAGACGAGGCGTTTTCCCCCGGAGAATCCCTTCAATCGGTCAGCCATCTCAAAGCAGACTGTTTTGTGGACAGACCGTCCAGGTAACATCCGCGCCGCAGAAGCCGCGTGTCGCCCGGTCCGGGCGATGCCTACAAATTGTGGGGGGACCATGCCGGGATTCGATGTAGTGCGCGCGTGGAAGCAGCGCGTCGTCGTCGATCGCGAGGGCTATCAGATCGGCTCCGTGATCGAGGTCTACTACGACGCCGAGAGCGATCAGCCCGGATGGGTGCTGCTCGACCTCCCGGACGCCGAATGGAGCACCAGTTTCGTCCCGGTTGCCGAGGCCCGCGAGGAGGCGGGCGCCATCCGGGTCCCGTACCACCGGGCGACCGTGCTGCGGGCTCCGGGCATGCCGCCGACCGGCCGGCTGTGGCCGCAGGACGAGGCTGCGCTGTACCGCTACTACGACCTCGCCTACACCGGCGCGTCGCTGGTGGACCTGGAGGAGCTGGAGGACGGCGGCAACGGCAACGGCAATGGCAGTCCTTCTGCGTCCGCGGACGCCGTCAGGGTCGGTCCGGCGGCGCGCTGGCGCCTCGACGACGAGTGCGAGCCCAGCTGACGCTCACACCACCACCAGCATCAGCCTGGTCACGACGTGGTCGCGGCGGGCGCAGAAGGACTGTGGCTCAGAACTCGCGCACGCGCGAGTTGAACGGCGCGCTCACCCGCTGGCGCTGGCGCGCCACCTTCTGCCAGTCGTTCGGCCTGGCGGCGACGTTGAAGACCGCCGCCGGCAGCGAGTTGCCGATGCGCAGCAGGCGCAGCTCGACCGCGAAGAAGCGCACGTCGTCGTCGCTGTGGGTGTTGAGCCAGTCGAGCACCGCGCGGTGCTCCTCGCTGACCTTGGTGGTGATCCAGATCACCGCCGACAGGTCCAGCCCCGCCGCGAAGGTGACCACCTGGCCGAGGTGCATGTGGTCGCTCGGCTCGAGCTGGTTCGTGACCGCGACCCGCCTGCCCTTGTCGGTCTGGGCCAGGATGTCCACGGTGAAGGAACCGACCCCGATGTCGCGGCCCACGTCACGCAGACCGGTGATGCCGATCTCCTTGGCCAGCCTGTCGAGGTTGCCGGCCAGCCAGCCCGAGAACCCGTCGCCGTCACGCTGGAAGACAGTGCGGACGTCGACTTCCTCGAGCTCGGCGAGCTGTACCGAACCGCCACCGCCGAGATGGCGCGCAGACCGGTCGGGGTCGACCTGCCTGTTGTTGCCAGCGTGGGAGATTGCCGACCGCGTGCTCGAGGTGGCCTCTGAGCTGGCGGACGCGCTGACGTCTGGCTGGGTCACGCTGGATCCTTTCGCCTGGTCGACATACGCGAGGGAGCGTCTCGAAAAGTGCACCGGCGAGTCAAATCGCATCCAGTCGAAATGCTCGGAAGGGGGAAGAACGGGCTCTCCATGGGGGAGGCGCTCGGCGCCGTGCTTGATTAGGATCTTGCTTGCCATGCAGGGGGGGAATCGGTCTGGGGCCGGCCATGCTCCTCACTTCGGCGTCCGTCAGGAAGTTCAAGAGCATCGACGACTCGGGTGTCGTCCGCTTCGAGCCGGACGTGACCTGCCTGGTCGGCAGGAACGAGAGCGGCAAGACGGCGTTCCTGGAGGCGCTCGCGCGCGCCAACCCCGTTGCGGGCGACCCGCAGCACTTCGACGAGCTGCGCGACTATCCGCGCAGCCTGCGCGCCCGCGAGCGGGCCATGGTCGCGGACACGGTGCCGGTGTCGGCCACCTTCGAGCTGCGCGACGAGGACGTCGAGGCGCTCTGGGCCAGGTTCGGCCCGGGGGTGATGAGCTCGCGCGAGGTCCGCCTCGAGCGCTCCTACTCGGGCCGGCGCCGGCTGATCGTCCAGCAGGACGAGGCCGCCCGTGCCCGTGGCGACGGCAGGGAGCTGGTCGCCTTCCTGATGGAGCGCCTGCCCCGCTCGCTCTACTTCAGCCACTACAGCGTGCTGCCGGGCCGGGTGTCGATCCCGCGGCTGCAGACCCTGCCCGCCGGCCAGCTCACGGCGGGGGAGCGGACCGCCCGCTCGCTGCTGCGCCTGGCCGGCGTGGACGCCGAGGACTTTGCCGAGTCCGCCTACGAGCGGCGCAAGGTCGCCCTGGAGGCGGCGGCCGACCGCATCAGCGAGGAGGTGCTCCGCTACTGGAGCCAGAGCCGCGACCTCGCCGTCGAACTGGACGTGGACTTCCGCCCCGGCATGACCGGCCCAGGGTCCAGCCTGTCCGGCGCCGGACCCGGCCCGTTCCTCGACATCCGCATCCGTGACCAGCGGCATCGCGTCACCATGAACTTCGGCGAGCGATCGGAAGGGTTCGTCTGGTTCTTCTCGTTCGTGGCGGCCTTCCTGGAGCTGCGCGACGCCGACCAGGTGATCGTGCTGCTCGACGAGCCCGGGCTCGGGCTGCACGCCGCCGCCCAGGCCGACCTCCTGCGCTACCTCCGCGAGCAGCTCGCCCCTCGTCACCAGGTCGTCTACACCACCCACTCGCCGTTCATGGTCGACCCCGACGCGCTGCACCGCGTGCGCACGGTCGAGGACCTCGCCGACGAGGGCACCAAGGTGCGGACTCTGGACGGGGTGACCTGCCGCGACACTCTCGCGCCCCTGCAGGCGGCGCTCGCCTCGCGGGTCGCCGGCCAGCTCGGCGCGGGGTCGGACACCCTGCTGGTCCCCGGGCCGGCGGACGTGCTCTACCTTGAGCTCATGAGCGCCTACCTGCGCGACGCCGGCAGGCACGGCCTGGACCCGCGGTGGGTGCCGGTCCCAGCCGGAGGGCTGCACGCCCTCCCCGCCGTGGCCATGCTGCTCGGCACGCCGCTGCGCGCCGCCGTCCTGCTCAGCCTCGGGGCCGGCCACCCGGAGGTCACCGGGCTGCTGCGGGGCGGCCTGCTCCTGCCCGAGCGGCTGGTGCCGCTCACCGAGCTGACCGGCAGCAGCGAGGCGGGCCTGGAGGACCTCTTCGAGGAGAGCTTCTACCTGGAGCTGCTGCGCTGGTCCGGGGTGGAGCCGCCGCGCGCCGACGAGCTGCCCAAGGGGCGCGGCTCGCTCGTCACGCGCATCGAGGGCGCCCTCGGCCGTCCGGTCGACCGCTACCGGCCCGCGCGCTTCCTGCTCGTCAACCAGGCCAACCTGTTGCCCGGCCTTGGCCGATCGACGATCAACCGTTTCGCCCGGCTGTTCGAGCTGCTGAACGAGCTCGAGCCGCCGGCCACGTCCTGAGGGGACCTACCGGTGCAGCCAGACAGCTTCTTCCAGCAGCCGCCGGCACTGACCAACACCTACCGCACCGACGTGGCGCTGCGCGAGCACCTCGAGCGGTTGCTGCCGGCCGAGGTCCGGGCCCAGGTCGAGCCCGAGCTCGACGGGATGGGGGAGGCCGCCGCGGGCGAGCTCGCCCGGCTGGCCGGCGAGGCCGAGGCCTCGCCGCCGCGGCTGGTCCGCTACAGCCCCTGGGGCCGGCGGGTCGACCGGATCGAGGTCAGCAGCGCCTGGCGGGCGTTGCACGTCGCCCAGGTGCGGGCCGGCCTCGCCGCCCTGCCGTACCAGCACCGCCACGGCCCCCACGACCGCATCGTCCAGCACGCGCTGCTGCACCTGTACGCGCCCTCCGCCGCCATCTATGCCTGCCCGGTGGCGATGACCGACGCCGCGGCCCGCGTGCTCAGCGACCACGCGCCCGCCGAGCTGCGCGAGCGGGTGGTGCCGCGGCTGGCGTCGCGTGACCCGGAGCGTGCCTGGACCTCGGGCCAGTGGATGACCGAGCGCGAGGGCGGCTCCGACCTGTCCCGCCACTCGACCGTCGCGCGGCGGGACCAGCAGGGGCGCTGGCGCCTGCACGGCGTCAAGTGGTTCACCTCGGCGGCGACGGCGGACTGCGCGCTGGTGCTCGCCAGGCCAGAGGGCGCCGCGGCAGGGAGCCGTGGCCTCGGCCTGTTCCTGGTGGAGCGCGTCGACCCCAGCAGCGGCGAGCCGCAGGTCGGCACGACGATCCTCGTCAACCGGCTGAAGGACAAGCTCGGCACGCGAGCGCTGCCGACCGCCGAGCTGACGCTCGCGGGCGCCGCCGCCACACCGGTCGGGGGCGTCGAGGGTGGCCTCAGGAAGATGGCCGGGATGCTCAACGTGACCAGGGCGCACAACGCGATCAACGCGGCCGCGGGCATGCGCCGTGGGGTCGACCTGGCGGTTGCGTACGCGCGGGTGCGCGAGGCCTTCGGCCGGCCGCTGCTGGACCTGCCACTGCACCGTGAGACGCTGGCCGCGCTCGCGGTGGAGGCGGAGGCGGCGTTCGCGCTGGCGGCCCGCGCGATGGAGCTGGAAGGCAGGCTCGAGCACGGCTTGGCGGGCGATGCCGAGCAGCGCGCGCTGCGCGCGCTGATCCCCACGGTCAAGCTTCTCACCGGCAAGGACGCCGTGGCCCACGCGAGCGAGGTGGTCGAGGCCTTCGGCGGCGCCGGCTACATCGAGGACACCGGGGTCCCGCGCCTGCTCCGCGACGCGCAGGTGCTGCCGATCTGGGAGGGGACGACCAACGTGCTGAGCCTCGACCTGCTGCGCGCCGAGCTGAAGGACGAGGCGGTCACGGCGCTGCTCGAGGAGGTATCGGAGCGCGCCGTGTCGCTGCGGAGCGCTCGACCACTCCCGGCCGGCCTCGGCGTCACCGGCGATCTGGTCGAGCGCTCGGCTGAAGCGCTCGCCAAGGACGTCCGGGGCTGGACGCTGGTGGACGGCGACGTGCTCCAGGCGCACATGCGCGACTTCGCGCTCCGGCTCGGCCGGGCCTGCGCCGCGAGCCTGCTCACCGGACATGCCGCGCACCGCCTCGCCCGCGACGAGCACGACGACCGCGCCGCCCGCGTCGCCGGCCGCTACGCCGAGCGCTGGCTCACCACCACCCTGCCCGCCATGCCCACTCCAGAGCACGTGGCCGGGTCGTGCTCGCTGCTCGCCGCGGAGCTCGCCGCGGAGCCGTGACCTTCCGGTTCAGACCTCATGCGGAAACCGTTACGCCCTCGTGACCGCCGGCGTCGACGATTGCTGGCACCAAGAGGAATGCCGCGTGGGATCCTTGGGCAGGCTTCTTCATTGAGCTGGGCCCATTCGGGGGACGTGTCCGGCTTGCACCCACGAGGGGGTGGCGAGTGCGCATGGCGCTGTGGGGGAGAGCTTCGCGAACCGCCGGGCTGCTCGCAGTCGCACTGGTCGTCGCCGTGGCGCTGGCGGCCTGCCATTCGGCGGTCACCCATGTTGAAGGCGACGGCTCGAGCCGGTCCGCGGCGGGACAGCGTTCATCGGCGTCGCCCGCGAAGGTCGCAGCCGGCTCGACCACGACCGGCCCCGGCGGGGCCAAGGGTTCCGGCGGGGCCAAGGGTTCCGGCGGGGCCAAGGGTTCCGGCGGGGCCAAGGGTTCCGGCGGGGCCAAGGGTTCCCGCGGCAGCCGGCCGACGAAGAGCACCGGGCCCGCGCCGCCGTCGACGCTACGCCTCGGCGACCACGGCGCGGCCGTGCTCGCCCTGCAGCGGCGCCTCGCGGCGCTGGGCTACCAGGTCCACGAGCCGGACGGCGAGCTCGGCTCCGAGACCCACCACGCGGTGGTCGCCTTCCAGAAGGTCAACCACCTCGACCGCGACGGAGTCGCCGGACCGAAGACCCTGAAGGCGCTGGAGCACCCTCGGCGGCCGAGCCCCCGCTCGCGCCACGGCTTCCACATTGAGGCCGACCTCACGCTCCAGGTCGTCTACGTCGTCAAGAATGCCGCCATCGAGGAGATCCTCGATGCCTCCTCAGCCTCGGGACTGCAGTACGTGGTCGACGGCGACGTCCGCATCGCCCACACCCCAGAGGGCAGCTTCCAGATCGAGCGCAAGATCAACGGCTGGCACCGCAGCCCGCTGGGCCTCCTCTACCGGCCAGCCTATTTCGTCGGCGGCTTCGCCCTGCACGGAGCGCCGAGCGTGCCGCCGTTCCCCGCCAGCCACGGCTGCATCCGCATCACCACCACAGCCATGGACAGGCTCTACGACCGCCTCGCGCTCGGCACCCCGATGCTCGTCTACCGGAGCTGACGGCGAAGCCGGCCCCCCGGTGGGGTGCAACTCTGCGTAACGGTCACTTGCCGCGCAGGAGGCGGTGCTCTGCCGCGCCAGTGCAGCTCTGCCGCGCAGATCGCTCCACGAACCCCCCAAACCGGGCGCCCCAGCGACACGTGCGCGGCAAGGCGGCACCCACACGGCAAAGCACCACCACGCCCCCGGCAAGGTCCGCGACCCTGTGGACAGCGCCGTGCGGCGTTCGCCGTCAGGAAATACAGTCGGGGGAGCAACCGAACCTCCGACCCGTAAGCGAGGACCCACATGGCCAAACTCGAGCCGGGCGCGGCGGCGCCGTCGTTCAGCCTGCCCGACCAGGACGGTAAGCTCGCCTCCCTCGACGACCTCAAGGGCAACAAAGTGGTCGTCTATTTCTATCCCAAGGACGACACCCCTGGCTGCACCGCGGAAGCCTGCCAGTTCAACGACAACCTGCAGGCATTTCAGCGCATCGGCGTCCCGGTGCTCGGCATCTCCGCCGACGACGGCGACAGTCACCGCAAGTTCCGCGAGAAGTACGGCCTGCGCTTCCCCCTGCTGTCCGACCTCGACCATCAGGTCATGGAGGCCTACGGCGCCTGGGGCGAGAAGACCCTCTACGGCAGGACCAGCGTCGGGGTGATCCGCTCGACCTTCCTGCTCGACGAGCAGGGCAGGGTCGAGCGCGCCTGGTACAACGTCAGGGCCGACGGCCACGCCGAGAAGGTCCTCGCCGAGTTGCACGGCTGAGCGCCTGGTGACCCTCACGGGCGACGCGGGAGCGCCCCGGTGACCAGCCAGGCGCTGCCGCGTGCCCGCAGCGTCAGCGTGACCAGGCGGGCGAGCATGAAGACGCCGAACGCAGCCCACAGGGCGATCAGCCCGCGGTCGAGGGCGAGCGCGGCGTAGGCGCCCGGCAGGAACGCCAGCATGGTGAGGAGCCCGGCGACGGCGAGGTAGCGCATGTCGCCGGCACCGATCAGGACGCCGTCGAGCACGAAGACGACGCCGCAGACCGGTTGCAGGACCGCGACCGCGACGAGCACGGCGAGCAACAGCGCACGCACCTCGGCGTCGGCACTGAACAGGCTCGGAAGGAACGGGCGGACCAGCAGCACGAGCAGGCCGAGCACGACGCCGGCCAGCACGCCCCACTCGACCATGCGCCGGGTGGCGCTGCGCGTGCCCGCGACGTCGGCGGCGCCGAGGTAGCGGCCGGTGATCGCCTGCCCTGCGATCGCGATCGCATCCAAGGCCAGTGCGAGCAGCGACCACACCCCGAACGCGATCTGGTGTGCGGCCACCTCGGCGTCGCCGATACGCGCGGCGACCGCGGTCAGGGCCAGCAGGACCGCGCGCAGCGTCAGCGTCCGCACCAGCAGCGCCAGGCTTGACGCGGCCGAGGCGCGGATGCCGGCGCGGTCGGCGCGCAGCGGGACCTTGTGCCGGCGCGCGGCGCGGAGGGTGACGGCGAGGTAGGCGAGCGCGCTGCCGTACTGCGCCAGCACCGTGCCGATCGCCGAGCCGGCGATGCCCCAGTGCAGGCCCAGCACCAGCCAGGCGTTGAGCGCGAGGTTCACGACATTGGCGCCGACCGCGACGGCAAGTGGAGTGCGGGTGTTCTGGAGCCCGCGCAGCACCCCGGTGCCCGCCAGCACCGCCAGCATCGCCGGCACGGCGAGCAGGCTGATGCGAAGGTAGGTGACGGCGTATGGATGCACGGCGAGAGAGGCTCCGAGTGCGTCGACCAGCCACGGGACCAGCGGCAGGGCGGCGAGCAGCAGCAGGGTGCCGAGGCCGATGGCGAGCCAGATGCCGTCGATGCCCTGCCTGATGGCGCCTCGCAGGTCGCCGGCGCCAAGCCGGCGGGCGACCGCGGCAGTGGTGCCGAAGGCCAGGAAGACGCACAGGTAGACCAGTGTCGTCAGCGTGCCGAGGCGGCCGACGATCGCGGAGTCGGCCAGCAGGAACAGCGGCTCGGCCACGAGCGCGCCGAGCGACGGCAGCGCCAGCCGCAGGATCTCCCGGTCGTGGGGATGGCGGAGTGGCGGCGGGCGGAGCGCCGCGGGCCGGCGCGTCATCGGGTGCCGGGACGCGGCCCCGCCCCACGGCGCGCCGGCCACTGGCCGAGCAGCTCCAGGGCGAGCGCGGCCATCGCCGCGAGCGGGACGGCGACGGCGACCCGCTGGACGACGCCGTTCCACGGCTCAACCGTGCGGGACCAGAACAGACCGAGCAGCACGGTCGTGCCGGCCGCGGTGGCGACCGCCGACGGTCGCAGGGCATCCCACTCCGGGTCACCGCGGAAGCGCCGAGCGAGCAGCAGCGGTGCCACCAGCAGCGAAGCGTAGATCACCCCACTGGCCAGGTCGTGGCCGTGGTTGTGCCAGGACTGGCCGCTGACCGCATCCGAGGGGTGCAGCAGCATCCGGTCGCGTCGCAGCAGGCCCGCGGCGACGGTCGCGATCCCGGCCGCCTGCACCAGCGCCGGTCCCCGCCCGGCGCGCCCGCGGCCACCCAGAGCCTCCCGGAGCGCGGAGCCGAACGCGATGGTGCAGGCACCGAGACCGACGAACCCGGCGACCATGATCTCCGGATCGCGAGCGTCGGGAGCGGCCAGACCGCTCAGATGCTCCGCAGCGATGGAGTAGCCGGCCTGGCGCAGGGTGCTCGCAACCCAGGCCGCCGTGAAGGCGACCGGTCCGGCGAGGCCGCAGGCCGCTCGCACCCGGAACCCCACGCTCTCCATGTGGCCTGCGCTCTCCCCACGTCTCGTCCCAGCTCGCCTCCCGCCGCGGCGATCCGCCCCCTGCAGGATAACGAACCCCTCCCAGTACCCGATAAGCATCTCGAAATGTCCAGAGGCCCGATCCGGGGTTCCGCCCCGGCCGCGGGACCCGGCCTCAGCCATCCCCCGCCCGGGCGACGGGGTGCGGCAAAGCACCAAAGCACGACCACGGGATCCCGCGTCCAGCCGCGGCGCAACCTTGACAATAAATTGTCAAGGTTGCTAGCGTGCACACCATGGCGATCGAGATCGAGCGGCTTGCGCTGCGGCATGGCATCCGGCCGGGGACGAGCGAGGTGGTCGGGGCGGCGGCGGCGCGGCTCGGCACCACCCCGCGGATGCTGCGCTACCGCGAGGCGCTGGGGCTGCTGGCGCCGCGCCGCGGCGCGAACCGCTACCGCAGCTACGACGAGCGGGACCTGCTCGCGGCCGCCTTCGCGGAGGAGATCGAGCGGCGCCACGGCGTGACGCCGGCAGCGGTCGCGTTCGCGCTGCGCGCGCTCTCCGACTCCGAGGTGGCCGGCGAGCTCCACGCGCTCGGCCGGCTCGCCCGCCGCAAGGAGGCGTCGCCTGTCGCGGCCCTCGACTTCGAGACACGCAAGGCGCAGCGCCTGCTGCGGCTCGCGAGCTAGGGAGAGCCAACAGTGAGCATGCTCAAGGATCCGGACCTGGCTGTTGAGGGGCGCCGCAAGGTCGAGTTCGCGGCCGGGCGCATGCCCGTCCTGCGCGCCATCCAGGAGGACTTCGAGCGCAGGCGGCCACTACGGGGCGTGCGCATCGGCGCCTGCCTGCACGTCACCACCGAGACCGCCAACCTCTGCCGGACGCTGGTGGCCGGCGGCGCCGAGCTGGCGCTGTGCGGCTCCAACCCGCTGTCGACCAAGGACGACGTGGCCGCGTCCATCCAGGCCGACCTCGGGGCGCAGGTCTTCGCCATCCACGGCTGCGACCGTGACACCTTCTACCGGCAGGTGGAGGAGGTGCTGGCCAGCCGGCCCACGCTGATCGTGGACGATGGCGCCGACCTCACCGCCACCATCCACGCCCAGCGGCCAGAGCTGCTGCCCGGCATCGTCGGCGGCACCGAGGTGACCAGCACCGGCGTGCTGCGGGCACGGAACATGGCGCGCGACGGGGCGCTGCGCTACCCGATGGTCGCGCTGAACGACGCCGACACCAAGCACCTGTTCGACAACCGCTACGGCACCGGGCAGAACACCATCGACGGGATCCTGCGTGCCACCAACGTGCTGCTGGCCGGGTCGGTGCTGGTGGTCGTCGGCTACGGCTGGTGTGGCCGCGGAGTGGCACTGCGGGCCCGCGGCATGGGCGCGCGGGTGGTGGTCGTCGAGGTGGACCCGATCAAGGCACTCGAGGCGGTCATGGAGGGCTACCAGGTGCTGCCCATGGCCGAGGCTGCCGAGGTCGGCGATCTGTTCGTCACCGTGACCGGTAACCGCGACGCGATCCGGCTCGAGCACCTGGAGGCGATGAGGTCCGGCGCGATCGTCTGCAACTCCGGCCATTTCGACGTGGAGATCGACCTGGAGGGCCTGCGCGCCCGTGCGACCGGGTCCAGGGCCGTGCGGCCGGACGTGGTCGAGCACCTGCTGCCGGGCGGCAAGCGGATCATCGTGCTGGCCGAGGGCCGCCTGGTGGGGCAGGCATGCGCCGAGGCCCACCCGGCGGAGATCATGGACTTGAGCTTCTCCACCCAGGCGCTGGCCGTGGAGTACCTGGTGGCTGAGGGCAGCTCGCTGGAGGCGGGTGTCCACGCCGTGCCGCCGGCGATCAGCGACCGCGTCGCCCGCCACAAGCTCCGCTCCGTCGGCGTGCGCTGGGACGACCTCACCGAGCGCCAGCTCGCCTACCTCTCGAGCTGGCGCATCGGCACCTGACTTGAGGTGCGCTGGCCGCGAGCGTGAGGGGATCGAGCGGGTGCCGGGTCGCGCTGGCGACCACCGGGGCGGCGGCGAGCCAGCCGGCGGCGCCGAGCAGCGCATGTGAGCGGGCCATCATCCGAGCCGCGGTATCCCTCCGTGTAGGGGCATTGGCGGCAATCATGCATCATGGGCGTGACATGTCGAGCTGGGGCGCCTGACCGGCCGGTCACTCCACCCGGCGCAGCTCGGCGGCCAGGTGGGGGAGAAGCGGCTCGCCGACGGCGGCCATGGCCAGCGTGTAGCGGAGCAGACCGTCGCCGAGCTCGAGGTGCCGCTCGATGGCGCTGACCCGCTTGGCACTGCTGGTGCCGACCACCGCGCGGCTGGTCAGGTCGATGCGGCCAGCTTCGAGCCGGCCTTCGAGCACCTCGACGATGCCGGTGGGGTGCGCGAGCACCACCTCGACGTGGCCGTCCGGCCCGGCGCGCCAGTAGCCGCTCTCGGAGTGCAGCGGGCGCTGGTCGTCAGCCGCCCAGGTGCGCTGCTCGTAGGCGAGGAACGGCTTGCCGACGTGCCAGAAGCGCACCTGCTCGCGGTAGCGGAACGACGCGATGGTCGGATAGTGGCCCTCGCCCTCGCCACGCCACGTCCCCAGCAGCGACGCGAGCGGCGCTATGTCGGGATGCGGGGGCGGCGAGGACGTGATGGGCTGCATGACCACGATCCTAACAGTGCAGACCGTCCAGGGCAGTCGCCACGATCGGGTCCTCGGGCGGTGTGTCCGAGGTCATCGGCGGCGCGTCGGAGCTGTCCAGACGGCCGAAGTTCTGCGTGGCCCAGGCGCGACCGCCCGAACAGACCACGGCGATCCCAACCGAGTCGAAGCCCGGCTGCAGCAGGTTGCTGCGGTGGCCATCCGATCGCATCCAGCCGATGTGGAGCTGGTACGCCTCGTTTGGATAACCCTCCACCCAGGCGATGTTCTCGCCGAGGGCGGAGAACTTGTCGATGCCGGGGAGGCTCGAGGCGGTGCTCAGGTCGCGGTGGGAGAAGTCGCCGGTGGCGGCCATGTGACCTGACCAGTCGGCAGCCATGTCGGCCAGGCTGCCATCCCAGGTCAGGGCGGCCAGCCCGCGGGCTTTGCGCTCGGCGTTCAGCCGGCTGAAGAGATCCTGGGTGATGCGCTCGGCGACCGTTGGGGCCCGGCTGGTCGCCGGAGCGCTCGAGGACGAGGGCGCGGCGGTGGTCCTGGGCGGTCTGGTCGTCGTGGGTGCGGCGCTGGTGGTCGGCGCGGCGGTGGTGCGCGTGGTCGCCGGGGGCCTGCGCTTGACGCGGGTCGTGGCCGGGTGCCCAGAGGCGGTGGCGCCCTGGTCGCCACCACCGACGATCTGGCCGACCCGGGCGGCATTGGCTTGGATCGAGCGCTCGGCCGACTTGGGCCGCTCGGCGCCAGGGCCGAGCGGCCGGGCCTGCGCGGGCAGCAGGAACCACGCCAGCACCAGCGGCAGCACGATCAGGCCGACCATGCGCAGGTTCGCGATCCAGGACGAAGTCGGCCGGGCGTGCTGGGGGGCTGCCCTACGTCCAGAGGTTCGCTCGTCTCGCACCGTGCCAGCCTCTCGCTCGGGGGACCGAGGGTCGACGACGCAACAACGCCGAGTGCCCTGTCAGGGCACCCGACCGGCAGGTCGCTATCGCCGCTGGCCCGTCGAGAGCTCCGGGGGGATGGCCAACGACGGGCGTACCCTGTCAAACCAGCCCGTTCAATGTCAAGCCGGCGCTGGCCGCGGCGAAGCTCGCCGCGGTCCGGCCGTCAGGTCAGCCGGCGGGGCAGCAGCTCGACCACCACGCCGACGATCGTGAGCAGGACGGCCACGCCGACCAGCACCGGAGCCGGCGGCAGGGCCAGGGCGAACTGCCCGCGCAACCAGGGGATGGCGAGGATGCCGGCCATGGCGCCCACCATTGCGGCGATCACGGTCAGCCGCAGAAGGTTCAACGGTCGGGACAGCGACCACAGCACCAGCAGGCCGGCACCGGTCAGGGTGATGGTGGCGGTGGTGCGGGCCTGCTCGAGCGAGACTTCGGGGCTGCGGTGGGCGAGCCAGTAGGCGAGCAGCGTGGCGCTGGCCGCGATGAGCCCGGCGGGCGCGGCGAAGGCGATCACGCGCCGGACCAGCGCGGGTCGGGCGCGCTGCAGGTTCGGCTCCAGCGCCAGGAAGAACCCGGGGATGCCGATGGTGAGGCTGCCGACCAGCGTGAGCTGGCGGGGCAGGAAGGGGAACGGCAGACGCGCGATGCCCACGGCGACCGCCAGCGCGGTCGCGTACACGGTCTTGGTGACGAACAGCTTGGCGACCCGCTCGATGTTGGCGATCACCCGGCGGCCCTCGGCGACCACGTGCGGAAGGGTGGCGAAGCGGCTGTCGAGCAGCACGAGCTGGGCGACCGCTCGCGAGGCCGGGCTGCCGCTGCCCATGGCGATGCCGATGTCGGCGTCCTTCAGGGCGAGGACGTCGTTGACCCCGTCGCCGGTCATGGCCACCACGTGCCCGCGCGACTGCAGCGACTTGACCATGACCTCCTTCTGGTCGGGCACGACCCGCCCGAAGACAGAGCGCCGCTCGAGCACGCCGGCGAGGTCGTCGGCGTCGTGGGGCAGGGTGCGGGCGTCCACCGGCTCCTCCGTACCGGGGATGCCGACCTGGCGGGCGACCGCCGCCGCCGTGCGGGGGTGGTCGCCGGAGACGACCTTGGTGCGCACGCCCTGCTCGAGGAAGTAGGCGATGGTGCCTGCGGCGTCGTCGCGGACCCGGTCGCCGAGCACCACGAACGCCTGCGGCGCGAGGCTGTCGGGGAGCTGGCCGTCGAGCGCGGGCGCGCCGTTGGCCTCGGCGAGCAGCACCACCCGGCGGCCCTCCACGGCGATGGCCTCGGTGCGGCGCAGCAGCTCACCGGGTCCGGGCAGGAGCACTTCAGGGGCGCCGAGCACGAAGCTGCCACGGTCGCCGAAGCTGGCCGCGCTCCACTTGCGGGCCGACGAGAAGGGGACCACGGCGCTGGCCGTCCAGCCGTTGGGAGCGGGGAAGGCGGCGCCGATGGCGCGCAGGGTGGCGTTGGGGTTCGGGTCGGTGGCGGCGATGGCGCCGAGCACGGCGGCCGCCGAGGAGCCGCCGCCTCCCTCCGGCCCTCCCACCCTCCCAGACAGCGGCACCAGCTCCTGCACGGCCAGGTCGCCGACGGTGATCGTGCCGGTCTTGTCGAAGCAGAGCACGTCGACCCGGGCCAGGATCTCCACCGCCGGCAGCTCCTGCACCAGCACCTGGCGGCGGCCGAGGCGCACCACGCTCACCGCGAAGGTCACGCTGGTGAGCAGCACCAGGCCCTCGGGCACCATGGCGACCGAGCCGGCGACCGCGCCGCGCAGCCCGCCGCGGAGGTCCGAGTGGCCCGCGGTGAGCTGCGTGGCGAACAGCAGCGCGGCGGTGGGGACCAGCACCCAGGTGACGAAGGTGATGATGCGGTCGATGCCGGCGCGCAGCTCCGAGCGCGCCAGGGTGAAGCTCCTGGCGCGCTCGGCCAGGCGGGCGGCGTGGGCGTCGCGGCCGACCCGGGTGGCGCGGTAGGCACCGCTCCCGGCGGCCACGAAGCTGCCGGAGAGGACCTCCTCGCCCGGGGCCTTGGCGACCGGGTCGGCCTCGCCGGTGAGCAGCGACTCGTCCACCTCGAGGCCGAGCGAGTCGAGCACCTCGCCGTCGACCACGACCTGCTCGCCGGGCCCGACCTGGATCACGTCGTCGAGCACGACCTCGCCGAGGTCGACCTCGTGGCGCTCGCCGTCCCGCACGACCCTTGCTCTCGGCGCGTTGATCAGGGCCAGCCGCTCGAGGGTGCGTTTCGCGCGGACTTCCTGGACAATCCCGACCAGGGCGTTGGAGACCAGCACGACACCGAAGAGGGAGTCCTGCAACGGGCCAACCACCAGGATCACCGCCAGCAGCGATCCGAGCAGCAGGTTGAACCGGGTGAGGACGTTCGCCCGGACGATCTGGCCAAAGGTCCGCGTTGGCGCCTCGGGCACGTCGTTGAAGAGGCCACGCGCGATCCGCTCGCGGACCTCGGCGCTGCTCAACCCTGCCAGTGCTAGCCGCCCCATCGTCCCCCATGGACCAGGAGACCATGGACCAGGAGACCATAGACCCGGGCCGCCCGGCCGCATGGTCGATCGTAGCAGGCGGGGTCCCCAGCGGCCGGGAAGCAGGTTACGATATCTCAATACACGCGAAAGACGCGAACTACTTCCATTTAACCAGTCAGCCAGCTCTCGGCGGGCCAGCGGGAGCCCAGGGAGGTGCGGTACATGGACGACCGCTCACGGGAGCAGCAGCCCGAGGACACTCGGCTCGGTCGCCAGAGGCTGCTCGAGCGGTCCCGGGCCGATGGCCGCCCGGTCGAGGGCGGTGACCGCCGCGGCGAGGTGCTGCCGACGGGACGCCAGCTCGAGCTGGCTCGCGGCAGCGTCCGCGCGGTCGTCACCGAGGTCGGCGCGACCCTGCGCGTGCTCGAGGCGAGCGGGCTCCAGGTGCTCGACGGCTTCCCGCGCGACCGCCTCCCCGACGCCACCCGCGGCCAGGTGCTCATCCCCTTCCCCAACCGCGTCGACCACGGGCGCTACGTCTTCCACGGCAAGGCCCAGCAGCTCCCGCTCGACGAGACCGACCGCGGCAACGCCATGCACGGGCTGGTGCGCTGGCTCAACTGGGCGCCGCTCAGCCACAGCCCCAGCCGCCTGGTCATGGGACTGGTGCTGCACGCGCGCGAGGGCTATCCGTTCATCCTGTCGCTGCGGGTCGCCTATACCCTGACCCCGGGCGGGCTGCGGGTGCGCCAGACGGTCCGCAACCTCGGCGCCGGCCCGGCGCCCTACGGGGCCGGCTTCCACCCCTACCTCCGCGTCGGGATCCCGCGTATCGACGACGTCGCCCTGCGCTTGCCGGCGCAGACTTACTTCCTGACCAACCCCCGGCTGATCCCGACCGGCCGGGCCACCGTGACCTCCACGCCGTTCGACTTCCGCCTCGCCCGGCCGATCGGAGTCACGGCGATGGACACCGGCTTCACCGACCTGATCCGCGACCCCGACGGTCTCGCCCGGATCGAGCTTTCCGCGCCGGACGGCGGTCCCCGCGTGACCGTCCTGCTCGACGAGGCGCAGCGGTTCCTCCAGGTGTACACCGGCGACACCCTGCCGGACGTGGCCGCGCGGCGCCGGGCGATCGCCATCGAGCCCTACACCTGCGCCCCGAACGCCCTCAACAACGGCCTCGGCCTGCGCGTGCTGGCGCCGGGCGCGACCTTCACCAGCGCCTTCGAGATCGCGGCGGCCGTCTGAACGCCCGCCCTGACGGCCGTCGCTACAGTGGGCGAGGTCTGCGAAGGGAGGCTGTGACGGGTCGCTGGTGGCAGCGCAGCTCCACGCTGGCGCGTCGCCCGGTGGCGGAGCCGGCGACGGCGGCCGCCGGGCTGTTCGCGCCGGCGCGGCGGGCGCTCACGATCGGCCTGGTGCTGACCGTGACCCTGGTCGCCTTCGAGGCGCTGGCGGTCATCACGATCCTGCCGACGATCAAGGACGACCTCAGCGGCCTCCGGCTGTACGGCTGGGTGACCAGCGCGTTCTTCCTCGGCACCATGATCGGCCTGGTGGTGGCCGGCGCGGAGGCCGACCGGCGCGGGCCGGCCCCGCCCTACGTGCTCGGCATCGTGCTGTTCGCCGGCGGGCTGGTCATCGGCGGCCTGGCCCCGAGCATGCTGGTCCTGGTGCTGGCCAGGGCCCTGCAGGGGATCGGCGCCGGGGCGATCCCCGCCACCGCCTATGCCAGCATCGGTCGGGGCTACCCGGAGGCACTGCGCCCGCGGCTGTTCGCGGTGCTGTCCACCGCCTGGGTGGCGCCAGGGCTGATCGGGCCGGCGATCAGCGCGCTGGTGGCGACGCATTTCGGCTGGCGCTACGTGTTCCTCGGCCTGCTGCCCCTGGTGCTGTTCGCCGCCGCGCTGGCCCTGCCCTCGCTGCGCCGCCTCGGCCCGCCCTCCCAACCGGCCGCCAGCCCCAGAGCAGCCAGCCTGCTCGACGCGGCGCGGGTCGCGGTCGGGGCGGGGATGTTCCTGTCCGGCCTCACCAGCCGCTCGCCGCTGCTGGCGGTGCCGCTGGCCGCCGCTGGCCTGCTGATCGGCCTGCGACCCCTGCTGCGCCTGCTGCCGGGCGGCACGCTGCGGGCGCGCCGCGGGCTGCCGGTCGCCATCCTCTCGAGGGGGATGCTCACGTTTGCGTTCTTTGGGACCGACACCTATGTCCCGCTCACCATCACGGCGGTCAAGGGCCACAGCACCGCGGTGGCCAGCATCGCGGTCACGGCGGCCACGCTCGCCTGGACCGCCGGCGCTTGGGTGCAGGAGCGGCGCGCGGCCACGTGGAGCAGCCGGCGCCTGGTGCGGACCGGGCTCGCGACGGTGGTGGCGGGCATCGCCGGGGTGGCGGTGTCGCTGCTCGGGCCGGTGCCGGTCGGCGTCGCGATCGCCGGCTGGGGGGCTGCCGGCTTCGGGATCGGCCTGGCGTACTCGCCGATCTCGGTCACGGTGCTGGGTCTGGCGCCGGCGGGGAGGCAGGGCAGGGCCAGCGCCCAGCTGCAGCTGTCGGACACCCTCGGCACGGCGCTGGGCGCGGGCCTCGGTGGGGTGCTGATCGCCGCCGGCGCGGCGGCCGCCTGGCCGCAGCGGGTCGGCCTGGCCGGCGTCTTCGCCATGACCGGCGCGGTCGCGCTGGCCGGTCTGGGGCTGGCCCGGCGCCTGCCGGACCGCAAGGTGCCGGCGCTGCGACCGCCGGCCGACCCGGAGACCCCCCCCGCGGCCTGAGCCTGGGCGCCGGGTCAGGGCAGGCGCCAGCGCAGCGGCTGCTCGCCGCTGTGGACAAGGCGGCCGCGGCGCTCCAGGGCGGCCAGGTGGGCGTGGGTCTCGCCGACGGCCGCGCGGCGCATGTACCCCTGGATCTGGTCCCAGGGACGCGACCACTCGAGCCGGGTGGCGACCTCCCAGACCGTCTCGGCGCCCGCCGCGACCAGCGCCTCGGTCGCGTCCAGGCGCCGCTCGTGATGCTCGACGATCTGGTCGATGCGCTCGCCGAGGTGGTCGAAGCGCCATTGGTGGCCGGGCAGGGCCGGGCTGCCGGCGTACTTGCGCAGCCGTTCCAGGGAGGTGAGGTAGTCACCGAGCGGGTTGCTGTCCGACTGCGGGTGGAGGGAGACGTTCGCGGTGATCCGCGGGAGCACGTGGTCGCCGGTGAGCAGCAGCCCCGAGCGCTCCTCGTGGAAGCAGAGATGGCCGGGCGTGTGCCCCGGGGTGTGCACGGCCACGAGCTGCCAGCCGGGCACCTCCGGGCGATCGCCGTCCTCCAGCAGCACGTCCGGCCGCGCGACGACCACGAAGCTCCGCAGCGCCATGCTGGCGTCGCGCATGTCGGCGAGGACGCTGGCGGGGGCGCCGGTGTCGCGCAGCCACGCGAGGATCCGCTCGAGCAGGTCGTCGACCTCCTCGTAGCGGTCTGGGATGAGCGCGGCGTCGGCCGGGTGCAGCGCCACCCAGGCGCCGGAGACCTCCCGCACCCGCCCGGCGAGGCCGTAGTGGTCGGGGTGCAAGTGCGTGACCAGCACCCCGCGCACGTCCCGCAGGCCGGCGCCCATGGCGGCCAGGCCGGCCTCGAGCGCGGCCAGCGACTCGGGGGCGTTCCAGCCCGGGTCGACCAGCACCAGCCCTCCGGGAACCTCGAAGGCGTAGGTCAGGACGTAGCGCAGCGGGCTCGCGGGGATCGGCACCGGCACGCTCCACAGGCCGCCGCGCACCGGCTCGACCGGCGGGAGGTCGGCGGAACGCTTGAGGGGGCTGGACACCGGACTCCTCCTCAGTTATCCACATTCTCTCGCCAGCATGCCCTTGAGGGCTCGAGCTGTGCCATCCTCGCTCGGCGAGAGCCGATGCGATACCCGGGGTACACAGGGTCAGGCTCACAGAGCTGGCGGGAGGAGCGCAACATGGGCAACGGCAGCGAGTTCGGCATCACCGGCCTGGCCGTGATGGGACAGAACCTGGCTCGCAACGTGGCCAGGCACGGCATCCCGGTGGCGGTCCACAACCGCACGGCCGCGCGCACGCGCGAGCTGATCGACCACTACGGTGACGAGGGCCCGTTCACCCCGGCCGCCTCGATCGAGGAGCTGGTGGCCGCGCTGGAGCGGCCGCGCCGCATCCTCATCATGGTCAAGGCGGGCGCGCCGGTGGACACGGTCATCGACGAGCTGGTCCCTCACCTGGATTCCGGGGACATCCTTATCGACGGCGGCAACTCGTACTTCGAGGACACCCGCCGGCGCGAGCGGGACCTGCGCGAGCGGGACCTGCGCTTCATCGGCACCGGCATCTCCGGGGGCGAGGAGGGGGCGCTGCACGGGCCGAGCATCATGCCCGGCGGCTCGCGGGACGCCTACGCCGCGGCGGAGCAGGTGCTCACGGCGGTGGCAGCAAAGGTGGACGGCACGCCCTGCTGCACCTACGTGGGGCCTGACGGCGCGGGCCACTACGTGAAGATGGTGCACAACGGCATCGAGTACGCCGACATGCAGCTCATCAGCGAGGCCTACGACCTGCTGCGCCAGGTTCTCGGGCTCGACGCCGCCCAGCTCGCGGAGGTCTTCGCCGGCTGGAACCGGGGCGACCTCGAGTCCTTCCTGATCGAGACCACCGCTCGGGTGCTCGCCCAGGTCGACGCGGCCACCGGCCGGCCGCTGGTGGACCTGATCCTCGACGAGGCCGAGCAGAAAGGCACCGGCCGCTGGACCGCCCAGTCCGCGCTGGAGCTCGGGGTGCCCATCACCGTCATCACCGAAGCGGTGTTCGCCCGCATGCTGTCAGCGCGCAAGGACGAGCGGACCGCCGCGGCCAAGGCGCTGGCCGGTCCCGGCGGCGGGGCCCACCATCTCGGCGACGGCTTCGTCGACGACGTCCGCGACGCGCTGTACGCCTCCAAGGTGGTCGCCTATGCCCAGGGCTTCGACCAGCTCGCGACCGCTTCCGAGCAGTTCGGCTGGGACGTCGACCTGGGCGCGATGGCGACCATCTGGCGCGGCGGCTGCATCATCCGGGCCCGCTTCCTGGATCGCATCCGGGCCGCCTATGAGCAGGACCCGGCGCCGCGGAACCTGCTCATGGCTGAGTATTTCCGCGATGCCGTGGCCACCGCGCAGGGGGCCTGGCGGCGGGTGGTGACGACCGCGGTCGAGCTGGGGGTGCCGACCCCGGCGTTCGCCTCCTCGCTGGCTTACTACGACGGCCTACGGCGCGAGCGCTGCCCCGCCAATCTCCTGCAGGGCCTGCGGGATTTCTTCGGCGCCCACACCTACCACCGCATCGACAGGCCGGGGGCTTTCCATACCCGCTGGGCGCAGGACGGGCAGGAGGTAGAGATCCGGTAGAGGTCGGTCGTGACGGGGCCTGAGATCGCCCGCGCCGCGGCGGGCTGGCGCTGCCGCGCCGTCGCGAGCGCGTGAACCGAACGACTGCGGTTCGGTTTCGGTGGGAAGTGACGGTATGGTATCTCTGACCCGAGTACGAGGAGTCGGATCTTTCAGACAACTCGGTCGAAAAATCTGGTCTGGCAGCCGCTCCGCCGGTCACTCGGCCGGCACAGCCCAACGAAGGGGACGACCTACGCAAATTGCCGTAGGTAGAAAACTGAAGGAGGAAGCCGTGCTTGCGGCGGCACGACCGGTCAAGATGTAGCGAAGGGGTGTGTAGCGCATGGGGCAGGCAAGCCGATCGGGATATATGACTGCCACCGAGGTGGCCGCGATCCTGCACGTCACGCCGAAGACAGTGTCCCGCTGGGCAAAAGAGGGAAAGCTGCCGTACATGCGGACCCTCGGCGGTCACCGTCGTTTCCCCGCCGACGCGATCGAGGCGCTGGCGCGGGAACTGCAGATGCCACCGTCACAGGACGCGGCTGCTTCTGAGGACTCGGAGTAACGGCGACAACAGCTCGCTCTGACCGTCGCCCTGATTGTCATACCCGCTGTCGCGTTTGCTTTTCTTGACGTGCTCTCGGGCGGATGGCTTCGGGCCCTTCCCGTTCGCGTCGCCGCCCGGGGCCGCCGCCGCGCTCGCGTCCCGCCCCTCCGGACGCGAGGACGGAGCCACCGTGATGGTCACGCCGTCGCCTTGGCGCAGCGCCCCCGACGGGTCGATGCCGACGACTGTGCCCGGCTCGCCGTCCGGCGGCCCGGTCTCAACGCTCACCCGGAGGCCGAGGCGGATCAGCGCGGCGCGCACGGCGTCGAGCGGCTTGCCCAGGTAGCGGGCGGGGTCGACGGCGACGCTCGCGGGCCCGCTCGAGACGGTGAGGGTGACCAGGTCGCCGCGCGCCAGCCGGGTGCCGGCGACCGGCTCCTGGGCCAGGACGATGCCGGCTCTGATGAACCGATCGGACTGTACCCGCACGTGGACCTCGAACCCGGCTCGGGCCAGCGCCTGCCCGGCCTCGGTGATCGGCTGGCCGTCCACGGATGGCACCGCGACGGCAGGGGTCTGCTGTCCGGTGGCGGCGGTGAGGACGACGGCGAGCAACGAGAGCACGGCGAGCACGGCGGCCAGGGCGAGCGGGCGCCGCCGCCGCGACCAGGACCACGCCCGGGTGAGCAGCAGCGAGACCGGCGTCCACTCGCCGGTCTCCTGCTCGGCGTTGGCGCGGCGGCCGGCTCGCCCGTCGCGCCAACCGACCTCGGGCGAGCCCCCACCCCCGTGACCTGGTCGGTATCCATCGACGCCGGTCCAGCCGTTCCGGCAGGGCGAGCTGTTCGGGCCGGGTAAGCCGCTCAGACCGGGTGAGCTGCTGGGAGCCGGTGAGCCGTTGCTGACCGGTGAGCCGTTGCGGCTGGACGAGCCGTTCGCGTCCCGGTCCCGCCCGGCGGAGAGGGCGGCTCGCGTAACCAGCGCATGCCTGGCCAGCGCGGCCGCGGTCGGCGGCCGCGCCTGCGGGTCCTTTGCCATGGCCAGCTCCACCAGCGCACGCACCGGCTCCGGCACGTCGGGGGGTAGCGGGGGTGGGCGGTGGCGATGGTGCGCGAGCGCCAGCGCGATCGGGTGCTCGCCGGTGAACGGCCGCCGCCCCGCCAGGCACTCGTAGGCCACGACCCCCAGCGCGTACACGTCGCTGGCAGGGGTGGCGGGCTGGCAGGCGACCTGCTCGGGCGACAGGTACGCGGCGGTGCCGACGACCATGCCGGTCTCCGTCTGGGGCGCCTCGCCGGTCGCGCGGGCGATGCCGAAATCGGTGACCTTTACCACGCCGTCGCGGCGGATCAGCAGGTTGCTCGGCTTGACGTCGCGGTGGACCACACCCGCCCGGTGTGCGCAGTTGAGCGCGAGCGCGGCCTGCGCGACCACGTCGAGGGTGCGCTCGGGGCCGAGCCTTCCCTCCAGCGACAGCAGCGCGGACAGGGGCAAGCCGTCGACCAGCTCCATCACCAGGTAGGCGGTGGGGTTGGGCTCCTCGATCTCGCCGTAGTCAAAGACGCTGGCGATGCCGCCATGGGAGAGGGCCGCGGTGCGGCGCGCCTCCGTCCTGAACCGTTCGAGGAACGCCGGCTCCTCCGCGTACTCGCTCCTGAGCAGCTTCACCGCCACCGGCCGTCCCAGGATCTCGTCCGCCGCCCGCCACACCTGGCCCATGCCACCGCTGGCGAGCCGGTGGACCAGCCGGTAGCGTCCGGCCAGGACGACCTGGGGGGCGAGAGTGGACGTCATGGATCCGTAGTTACCCCCCGAGGCGTGACTCCAAGCGCCAATATGGTCGTTGTCGGTTGTCCATCTGTCGGCCTTGATGGCCGGCGTGCCAGCACGCTCGGGTGCCGAGCAGCGCCGGTGCCCCGGGGCGAAGTTCCAGATGGGACTCTGCTGGCGGATTGGGCAGAGGACCCTGGTATCGGAATAGTTGAACGCTCAATCTGGTTCCGGTGATCGCCGCGCTCAGGCGCTTCACGGGAGGGCCCTGCCATGCCGATCCACCGCCTCAATCATGCCGTGCTCTACGTGCGCGAGGTCGAGCGCAGCGTCGCCTTCTATACCGACGTTCTCGGCTTCCGCACCGTCAACGCCTTCCCGGGTGCCGCGTTCCTGCAGGCGCCCGGCTCCACCAACGACCACGACCTCGGCCTGTTCGAGATCGGCGCCGCCGCCGGGCCGTCCCCGGCCGGGAACGGCACCGTCGGCCTGTACCACCTGGCATGGGAGGTCGACACCCTCGCCGAGCTCGACCGGCTCGCGGCCAGGCTCTCCGAGGCCGGCGCGCTCGTCGGCACGTCCGACCACAGCACCACCAAGAGCCTCTATGCCAAGGACCCGGATGGCCTGGAGCTCGAGGTCGCCTGGGTCGTGCCGGCCGACATGCTCGACGAGGCGACCCTCGCCGGTCGGGCGCGCATCCGGCCGCTGGACCTCGAGCGGGAGAAGCAGCGCTACGGCGCCGAGACCCACGGCGGGGTGTGAGCGATGACACTGCGACCCGGCAGCAAGACCCGTGCCCGGGTGCGGGTGGTGTCCGACGGCGAGGAGCGCCGCCGTGGCGACTACCTCGCGACCGAGGAGCCGCTGGAGATCCGTCTGGTCGCCGCGGGCCGCGGCGAGCGCCTGGCGGTGACCATGCGGACCCCGGGCAAGGACTTCGAGCTCGCCGCCGGGTTCCTGCACGGCGAGGGCGTCGTCGCCACGCGCGAGCAGGTCCGCGCGATCAGCTACTGCACCGACCCGGAACTGGACGCCGCGCAGCAGTACAACGTGGTCAATGTCGAGCTCGCCGGCGCCGCCCTGCCGGACCTGCGCGGCCTGGAGCGGCACTTCTACACCTCGAGCGCCTGCGGGGTGTGCGGAAAGGCGAGCCTGGACGCGATCGAGCTGCGCGGCTGCCCGCTGCCGTCAGCGGGGCCGCGGGTGGACGCCGAGGTGCTCTACAGCCTCCCTGAGCGGCTGCGCGAGGCCCAGGGCCTGTTCGAGTCGACCGGCGGCCTGCATGCCGCCGGCCTGTTCACTCCCGAGGGCGAGCTCCAGTGCCTGCGCGAGGACGTCGGCCGGCACAATGCTGTCGACAAGCTGGTCGGCTGGGCGCTGCTGCAGGGCGAGCTGCCGCTCAGCGACCGCATCCTGCTGGTCAGCGGCCGTGCCAGCTTCGAGATCATGCAGAAGGCGCTCGCCGCCGGCGTGCCGGTCGTCTGCGCCGTCTCGGCCCCGTCGAGCCTGGCCGTTGACGTCGCCGAGCGCTTTGGCATGACCCTCGCCGGGTTCCTCCGCGGCCGCCGCTTCAACCTGTACGCGGGCCACGAACGGCTCGAGCTGCCCACCACGACCGCGGACCGCGCCTAAGAATCGTCTGAGATGCTGTGCCCCGCAATTGACGCGGATGCTGCCGCGGCGGGACAAAGCACGCGGGAAAGCGCAACCAGGGTGGAGAGGGGCGACGACGGTGGGCAGGAGTCGGCGGGCGCTCGGCATGGTGGGACTCGCCCTCGCCGTGGCCCTGGCGGCCGCGGCCTGCGGCGGCGGCGGCGAGGAGGCGGGCGGCGGGCAGGGCGCCGCGGTCCGGCGTGGGGGAGTGTTCCGCACGGCCCTTGACGACTTCGGGCTCACCGGCGCCTTCGACCCGACGGGCGAGTACGCGGGGATCGCGTTCAACTCCTACCACGCCCTGCTGCGCACGCTCATGTCGACCAGGCACGTCGTCGGGACCGAGGGAAACAAGCTCTACCCGGACCTGGCCGCGGGGGCGCCGACGATCTCGAGCGACGGGCTCACCTACACCTTCAAGCTCAAGCAGGGCGTCAGGTTCGGCCCGCCGGTGAGCCGCGCCATCACCTCCAGGGACGTGGAGTACGCCTTCGAGCGCATCAACAGCGCGCCCCTGGTGGCCCAGTCTGGCCCCCACTACTGCGGCGTGATCAAGGGCATGGACTGCAAGGCCCCGCGGCCGCGGCCGGTCGCCGGCATCGAGACCCCCGACGGCGCGACGATCGTGTTCCACCTGAGCCAGCCGGCCGGCGACTTCCTGTACCGGCTGACCATGCCGGCGACCGCGCCGATCCCACAGGAGGTCGCCAAGTGCTTCACCAGGGCCGGTGGCTACGGCCGCTTCGTGATCGCCTCGGGCCCGTACATGCTCAAAGGCTCCGACCAGCTCGACATCTCCTCCTGCGGCGCCATGAAGCCGATCTCTGGCTTCGACCCCACCAGGAAGCTGCTCATGGTGCGCAACCCCAACTTCGACCAGGCCACCGACCAGCTGCTGGCGAACAACCTCGACGGCATCCAGATCGTGGTCGACACCAACGTCAACGACATCTTCAACAAGGTCCGGTCGGGGGCGCTCGACGCCTCCTACGCCAACCAGCCGCCCAAGTCGATCCTGGCGCAGTACCTGACCGACCCGGCCAAGAAGAAGTTCCTGCGCTCCAACCCCGATGACCAGACCTGGTACATCACCATGAACCTGGCCCAGCCGCCGTTCGACGACCTTCACGTGCGCAAGGCGGTCAGCCTGGTCATGGACAAGGCCGCGATCCTGCGGGCCTGGGGCGGACCGGAGCTCGGCGAGATCGCCACCCACGTCGTGCCGCCCACCATGCTCAACGACCAGCTCGACCAGTCCTACGACCCCTACGCCACGCCCGACTTCCACGGTGACCCGGCCAAGGCGCAGGACGAGATGAAGCGGTCCAGGTACGACAGCGACAAGGACGGCACCTGCGACGCGCCACAGTGCAGGAGCCAGGTGATCGTGAGCCGCAACGTGGCCCCGTTCACCGACATGGAGCCGGTGGTGGTCTCCAACCTGGCCAAGGTCGGCATCCAGGTGACACCGCGAGAGCTTGCCACCGGCGCCGGCTACACCGCCATCCAGGCGGTCAGGAACCGCGTCCCGATCGCGCTGAACCCGAGCTGGATCAAGGACTACGCCGACGCCTACACCTTTGCCGCGCCGCTGTTCGGCAGCGCGTCGATCGTCCCCGACGGCAATCTCAACTACTCGATGGTGGGCCTGACTCCGAGCAGAGCCGGCGAGCTCGCGATCAGCTATCCCCAAGGCGCGACGATCCCGAGCGTGGACGCCGACGTGACCGCCTGCGAGAAGATCCCGGCCGCCGACCCCGACCGGACGGCCTGCTGGGCGAACCTCGACAAGCAGCTGATGGAGCAGGTGGTCCCCTGGGTGCCGTACCTGTGGTCCAACAACGTCACGATCCTGTCGCCAAGCGTCACCAAGTTCGAGTTCGACCAGTCCTCCGGCTACATCTCTCTCACCCAGATCGCCGTCGGCAACAGGGTGGACCCGGCCACCTTGAGCTGAGGCGGTCAGGCGAGCAGTCCCTCGAGCCAGGCGCGCAGCCCCTCGGGGCCGTCGACCACGAGGTCGGCCCGGGCGAGCAGGTCGGCCGGGGCCTCGCCGGAGCGCACGGCGATCCGCAGGCCCTCCAGCCCGGAGCGCTCGGCCAGGTCGGCGACCGCGTCGAAGGCGGGCAGGTCGCCGCGGTCGTCGCCGGCCACCACCACGGCGGCGGCGGCGGATGAGGCCACCACCTGGCGGACGGCGTCGCCCTTGTCGCGCCGCACGGAGGGCTTGAGCTCCCACACCAGCCGGCCGGGGAGGACCTCGAGCCCGTGCCTGCCGGCGACCTGGCGCGCGATCGCCTCGATCTGGCCTGCCCAGCGCTCCGGCCCGGCCACTCGGCGCAGGTGCACGCCGAGCGCGTTGCCCTTGTCCTCCAGGTAGGCGCCCGACTCCCGGATCGCCGGCGCGGCCCGCAGGTCGGCAAGAGCGGCCCGCACGGCCGGCTGGGCGGCCGCCAGCGCGGGATCGACGGCGACGCGCCCGTCGCGCACCTCCTCGAGCCCGTACAGGCCGAGGAGCCGCACGCCCGGGGCGGCGGCGTGCGCGGCCAGGAACGCGGCCGGGCGGCCGGAGATCAGCGCCACCGCGGCGAACCTGGCCGCCAGCCGGCCGAGCAGCTCCACGGTGCCCTCGAGCGGCCGGGCGGTCTCGGGGTCGGGCACGATCGGCGCGAGGGTTCCGTCGAAGTCGAGGCACAGCGCGGTGCGCTCGGGCGCCGTGGCCGGGCGTGTCATGCCACCGGCTCCAGGTCCAGCTCGATCGTGCCCCCGGGCTCCAGGTCGATCTCCTTGTCGCCCAGGGCGAGCTTGATCGGACGGGCGGGGCCGGGACGGGCGCTGACCCGGACGCGCTCGCCGGTGATGGTGACCTCGACCCGATGGCCGCGGTAGTGGGCGCTGAAGCGCAGCTCGGGCAGCTCGGCGGGCAGGGCGGGGTCGAACCGGAGCACGTCGCCGCGCGCCTCCATGCCGCTGAAGGCGCGCTGCACGATGTCCACCGTGCCGGCCATGGCGCCCAGGTGCACACCCTCGGCGGTGGTGCCGCCCTGCACGTCCGAGACGTCGCTCTCCAGCGCCACGAGCAGGAACCTCCAGGCGCGCTCGCGCTCGGAGCGGGCCAGCACCCAGGCGTGCACCACCCCGCTCAGCGTGGACCCATGCGAGGTGCGGGCCAGGTAGTAGGCGATGGTCCTCGCGATCGCGTCCGGGGTCAGCTGGTAGCCGAGCCTGCCGAGCAGCTCCCGCAGCTCGTCCGCGGACAGCAGGTACAGCAGCATCAGCACGTCGGCCTGCTTGGAGGCCTTGTAGCGGTTGGGGTCGTCGCCCTCGGCCTCGAGGATGCGGTCCAGGCGCTGGATGTTGCCGTACTTGGCGCGGTAGGCCTCCCAGTCCAGCTCCTCGAGCTGCTCGTAGCCCTCGAACTGACTGATGACACCGTCCTGGTGGAACGGCACCCGCATCTTGCTCGAGATGTCCCGCCAGCGCTCCAGCTCGATGTCGGCCAGGCCCAGCTGGTCGACCAGCTCCTGGCGGTAGTGGGGCGGCATCGCCTGCAGCGCCTCCAGCGCCCGCAGCAGCACCCACACGGTCATGACGTTGGTGTAGGCGTTGTTGTCGAGCCCCGGCCGCTCGCTGCCCGGGTAGCCGTCGTGGTACTCGTCCGGCCCCATCACCCCGCGGATCTCGTAGCGGTCCACGGTCGGGTTGTAGCTGGACAGGCTCGCCAGGAAGCGGGCGATCTCCACCAGCATCTGCGCGCCCTGGAAGCGCAGGAACTCGATCGAGCCGGTGACCTGGTAGTGCTGCCAGACGTTGAAGGCGATGGCGATGTTGACGTGGCGCTGCAGGTGCGAGTTGTCCGGCAGCCAGCGGCCGGAGCGTGGGTTCAGGTGCAGCCGCTGGGTCTCCTCGCGACCGTTGGAGCCGCTCTGCCACGGATAGCAGGCGCCCTCGTGGCCTTCCTCCCGCGCCAGCCAGCGCGCCTGGTCGAGCCGGCGGTAGCGGTAGGCGAGCAGGCTGCGGGTGAGCGTCGGGCTCTCGAAGTTGAGGAACGGGGAGATGAACAGCTCGTCCCAGAAGATGTGGCCGCGGTAGGCCTCGCCGTGCAGGCCGCGGGCGGGGACGCCGACGTCCAGGTCGATGGTGTTCGGGGAGACGGTCTGCAGCAGGTGGAAGATGTGCAGGTTGAGCACCAGCTGGGGGTGGCTGTTGTTGCCCGAGATCGAGATGCCGTAGCGGTTCCACAGATGATCCCAGGAGCGGGCGTGCCCCAGCAGCAGCTCGTCGAAGCCCGGGGCCCGCTGCACCGCGGTCCGCGCCTCGGTGCGCACCTCCGAGATCGCCCGGTCGCGCGAGGTGTACAGGGCAACGAGCTTCTCCACCGTGACCGGCTCCTGCTGCCGCACCTCGACCGTGAGCTCGTGCGCCACGTAGCCGTCGCGGCTGCTCACCTCGCGGCCGAGCGGCGCCGGCCCGCCGGCCCGCGCCACGCGGGTGCGGGCCGCCTCGGCGACGCGCACGTGCGACTGCGTTGTCTGCACCTCCAGCTCCACCACCTCGCCGTCGACCGCCTCGGCGGCGAGCACCTCGAGATGCTGGTTGGCGAGGCTGCGGTAGCGCTGCACTCCCGAGTTGGTCACGCCGCCGTCCAGGCCGGAGCGCACCAGGAGCGTGCCAGACCAGTTCTCCGCCACGAAGGTGGTCTCGAGCCCGGCAAGGTGCGGCTTGTCCATATGGACGAAGCGGCGCTGGTCGACCCGGGTGACATGGCCGTCGCCGTCGCGCCAGCGCAGGCGCCGGAGCAGCAGACCGGTGCGAAGGTCCAGCTCCTGGTGGTGCTCGAGCAGCTCGGCCTCGCGCGCGTCGAACCAGGAGCCGCCCTCCAGCCGGAAGTCGAGCCGCAGCCAGTTCGGTACGTTCACCAGGTCCTCGTTCTCGACCGTGCGGCCGGCGACGGTGCTGGTCAGCCGGTTGTAGAGCCCGGCGACGTAGGTTCCCGGGTAGTTGACGCCGTCCGCGCGCGCCTCGGGCGCAGCCCCGCGGGTCGCGAAGTAGCCGTTGCCGAGCGTGCACAGCGCCTCTCGCAGGGCCTGCTGCTCAGGCTCGAATCCCTGGTACAGCAACGACCACATGGTTGTCATCCCTCCTCGACCCCACCTTTCCGCTCCAGACGGCCGTCCACGAGAGCGTCCGCGTCCACCTCGTCCAGCGAGCCGACGAGCAGGTGGGCACCGGCCTCGCGCAGCATACCGGCGTCGTGCTGCCGCGCCACGGCCAGGGCGGCCATGCCGCCGGCCCTGGCGGCCTCGATGCCGGCGGGCGCGTCCTCGACCACCATGCAGGAGCCGGGCGGCAGGCGAAGCTCCGCGGCGGCCGCCAGGAAGATCATCGGATCCGGCTTGCCGCGCGCGAAGTCACGCCCGGTGACGTCGGCGTCGAAGGCGTCCATCAGGGTGAGGCCCGCGCGCACGGTGGAGGAGTCCAGGCCCTGCTCGGCGGCGAAGACGTCGAGGCGGATGCGCTCGAGCATGGCACGGGCGTTCCTGGACGACGAGGCCGAGGCGACCCGCAGGCCCACGCGCTTGACCGCCAGGAGGAAGCGCAGGGCGTCGGGAAGGCGTGGAACTCGCCGGCTTCGATCAGCTCGACCACCCGCCGCTGCTTGCGGTCGGCGTACTCGATGGCGCGGCGCTCCGCCTCGGGCACGCCGAGGGCCTCCAGCGCGGCACGGGCGCCGGCCAGCCGAGGCTTGCCGGCCATGACCCCCTGGTAGAACGCGTGGGAGAAGCGGGCGGGCGGGTAGCCGGTCGCGGGCCGCAGCTCGCGCCAGTCCGTCTCCATGAGCTGCTGGAGCGACTCGCGCCAGGCCCGCTCGTGCGGCGAGTCCACCAGCACGCCGTCGACGTCGAAGATGCCGCCGCCGAGGCGCGGCTGGTCGCTGCTGGGAGCCATGAACGCTCGCGGCCCTCTCCTCGATAGCTGATACTCGCAACGTGACGTCCAGGCTAGCGCCGGGCCATGGCGTATGCCCTGCGCACCTGGCACCATCCTGGGAATCTTTGGCGAGGCACCAGGCTCGCTTCCAACTCGATGAGGACCGCCGATGGACGAGGCACGAGCACGAGAGCTGCTCGCCAACGAACGCGTCCGGCTCGAGCGACTGCTCCGGGCCGAGATCGCTGCCACAACCCCTGACCTGGGTGACGAGGTCGACGACGCCAACTGGCGCATCGCTGAGGAGACAGGCCGGGCCGTCAGCCGCTCGCTGCGGGATCGCTGGTCATCGCTGGAGCGGGCCGAGGACCGGCTCGCGCGTGGCGCCTATGGCCGCTCCGTGCTGAGCGGCAAGACCATTCCCGAGGAGCGGCTGGAGGCGGACCCACTGGCCGAGCTGACCGTGGAAGAGGCGGCCAGCGAGGCGATCAGGGCCAGGTTCTCGCCGGAGCCGGTCTCGGGCCTCACCTCCACCCGCCGCACGCTCGCCGCGCTGGTCGAGCGCAACGACACGGGCGACGAGGACGCGGTCGCGCCCGCCGCCGACGTTGACGAGGTCGAGGACGAGGAGGACGAGGAGGACGAGGTGGTCGACGTCGTCGCCGCCGACGCCGACCTGGAGGTCGACGAGCTCGAGGACGAGGAGCTCATCGAGGAGGACGCGGCGTTCGAGGAGACGGCCGAGGCGGCCGCGGAGGACGAAAAGCCGGCCGAGGCGGCCACGGAGCGTCCGCGTCGCGGACGCCGCGGCCGCTAGGCCAGGGTCTCTCAGCGGGGTGGGTCCTCTCAGTCCGCTCAAGCCAGGGCCAGGAGGTCGATGTCAGCGCCGACCGACCGCAGCTTCCCCACCAGGTTCTCGTAGCCGCGCTCCAGATACCGAGTGCCACGGATCTCGCTCGTACCCTCGGCGATCAGCGCCGCCATGATGTAGGCGAAGCCCGCCCGGAGGTCAGGGATCTCAAGCAGCCCGCCCTGTAGCGGCGTCGGTCCCATCACGATGGCGCTGTGCTCGAAGTCCTTGCCGGCAAAGCGGCACGGCCGACCGCCAAGGCACGCGGTCGAGAGGGCGATGTTGGCGCCCATGGCGTTCAGTTGGTCGGTGTAGCCGAAGCGATCTTCGTAGATCGTCTCGTGGATGATCGAGGCGCCGTGCGCCTGGGTCAGCAGCACCACGAGGGGTTGTTGCCAGTCGGTCATATAGCCTGGATGCACGTCCGTCTCGACGTGCTGCGACTGAAGATGCGCAGATCGATAGAACGCCACGCCGTCAGCGGTGACCTCGAAGTCCCCCCCGATCTTGCGCAGGTAGTTCAAGAACGTGACGATGTGCTCCTGGCGAGCGCCGACGACCTCGATGCGCCCATCGGTGGCGACCGCTGCGGCGGCAAATGAGGCGACCTCGATCCGGTCGTTGATCGGCGTGTGCCGAGCCCCCCGAAAATGCTCGACTCCTTCGATGACGATCTTGCGGTCAGCCTCGACGGTCACCAGCGCGCCCATCTGCTGAAGGAAATGGATCAGGTCCATGACCTCCGGCTCCACAGCGGCGTTGCGGATCATCGTGGTTCCCTTGGTCCCGACCGCGGCCAGGAGCAGGTTCTCCGTCGCACCGACGCTAGGAAACGGCAGCTCGATATGTGCGGCTTCGAGAGCGTGGGACTTGACGCTCACCGAGCGGGGCTGCTCCATCACCTCGGCGCCCATCTGCCGCAGCCCCGCAAGGTGAAAGTCGATGGGTCGCTTGCCGATCCGGCAGCCGCCCGGCAGGGGGACGCTGGCCTCGCCAACGCGGTACAGCAGCGGCCCCATCATCAGGATCGGGATGCGGTTGACCCCGCTGTAGCGCTCGCTCAACGAGGCATTGACGACCTTGGGTGTTGCGACCTGGACGGTGTGCTCGTCCGGCCATTCGATTTGTGTGCCAAGCTCGGACATCACTTCGAGCACGACTTCGATCTCGCGGGTGCGTGGCACGTTGGTCAGGACCGAGGGCTCCTCGGACAGCAGCGACGCGACGAGCTGCTTGGTCACGGCGTTCTTGGCGCCGCTGACCGCCACCTTGCCCGACAGCCGGCGACCGCCCACGATGCGGTAGTGGTGCCGGTCGTACGACAGGTCGCTGGCGGCTCGTTGTGGTGCGCGGGCGCTCATCGTGTGTGGACCGGTCCCTTTCTAGAGACGCATGAATCCGGACGAGAAAACAGTGGGTTCGGGTCGATGCCACGTCGGCATGCTGGACGATCCCCCCGGGCATATCGAGCGGGAACGGATTGGCCAAATACGACGCCTTTACCGCCGCGCTCCTCCAGGCATTTCATCGACCGACCTCCTGTCGTGGTGGCGCAGCCATCGCCTGCCGGTACGTCCGCCGCTGGGACACTACAACCTTTCGACCCGGTTGGCGTCGCGTCGCGGCGACGCTCGGTCATGACGTGTCCCGCTCGCTGGGCTGCGGTCGCGCGGGCCTCCTACCCTCTAGCTCATCCGGCCGAACATCGCCAGCAGGCGTGTCTGCGCGTCCGCGTGCGGCGGCAGCTCCGGCCTCGGACCGATCGCGCCGGCGCCGCGGTAGGCCTCCTCGACGCCCGCGAACCAGGCGGCGCAGGCGTCCACCAGCTCCGGCTCCAGCCGCTCGTCGGCGCCGATCGCGCGCGCCAGGTCCCAGCCGTGGACCAGGGTGTCGGCGAACAGCTGCAGGGCGTACTCCCGCCCTGGCAGGTCGCCGAAGGACAGGTGGACGGTCCGTTCGAGCGCGCCGTCGTCCTGCACCGCGGCGACCGCCTCGCCGGCCGAGTCGTCCCAGGTCGCCTTGGGATCGTCGCCCAGCAGGTCGCCCTCGAACTGGTCCCCGATCTCGGCGATGGTCCGGCCCGCGAACAGCGGCGGTGCCCAGCGGTTCTCGGACACGAGGTGATTGACCAGCGTCCGCACGTCCCAATCGGAGCAGGGCGTTGACGCCTTCCACTGGTCGTCGCGCACAGCGTGGACCCGCGCGCCGAACTCGTCCACGGCGCGCCGGTACAGGTCGCTGACATCTCTCTGCATCGGTGACCCCCTTTCATCCGCCGCTCTGACCGACGGTGCCACACGCTACGCCGTCGCATCGCGGCTGTCCGGCAGCCCCGACCCGGGGCCGGCTGCAACCCTTGATCGGCAACGACGGGCTCCCCTTGACTACGATCACGCGGCGGAGCCCTGGCGGGACGACGGAGGAAGGTTGCGGTCGTGCACAAGCTATCGACACGGCTGGCCGACGGTCGCGAGCTGATCCACTACTTCGACAAGGCACCCGGCGGCGCGCCGCCGCCCGCTGACGCCCGCGACCTGAAAGCCCCCAGCACCAGCTCACAGATCCGCCACGACCCGGTGCTGGACGAGTGGGTGGTGATCGCCTCGCACCGGCAGGACCGCACCCACCTGCCCCCGGCGGAGCAGTGCCCGCTGTGCCCCTCGACGCCTGAGCGCCTGACGGAGATCCCAGCGCACGACTACGACGTGGTGGTGTTCGAGAACCGCTTCCCCTCGCTGGCCACAAGCGTGCCGCCGGTCCCCGAGAGCAGCGGGCTCCTCGCCCGCCGTCCGGGGATCGGCCGCTGCGAGGTGCTCTGCTACACCAGCGACCACAACGCCTCGTTCTGGCGCCTGCCACCGCGGCGGCTGCGCACCATCGCCGCGGTATGGGTGGACCGGACCGTCGAGCTGTCGCGCCTCGCCGGGGTGAAATACGTGTTCTGCTTCGAGAACCGCGGCGAAGAGATCGGCGTCACGTTGCATCATCCGCACGGCCAGATCTACGGCTACCCGTTCGTGCCGCCCAGGATGGAGCGGGCCCTTCGCAGCGCCGGACGCCACCGGCGTCGCACCGGCCGCTGCCTGTTCTGCGAGCTGGTCGCCGCCGAGCTGGCCGCGGGCGAGCGGGTGGTCGCCGCCAGCGAGCGCTTCGTGGCGTTCGTGCCCTGGGCCGCCCACTGGCCCTTCGAGGTGCACGTCTACCCTCGGCGTCACGCGCCGGACCTGCCCGCGCTCTCCCAGGACGAGCGCGACGAGCTGGTCGCCCTACACGCCGACGTGCTGCGGCGCTTCGACCGCCTGTTCGACCGGCCAGCGCCCTACGTCGCCGCCTGGCACCAGGCACCGGTGTCGGTCGACCGCGACCTGGCCCACCTCAGCCTCCAGGTTCTCACCGCACGGCGCTCGTCCAGCAAGCTGAAGTACCTCGCCGGCAGCGAGTCCGGCGCCGGCGTGTTCATCAACGACGTGCTCCCGGAGCAGGCCGCCGAGCTGCTGCGCCAGGCCGGGCGCTGACCGCCTCGTTGGGCCGGGAAGCGTAAATATTCGCCGGCCCTATATAGAGGGACCGCTTCTAATTCATCCACTATTTGATGGCAACCGCCTGATTGTGGCAGCATCGGATTTGTGAGCTGGAAAGCAGCGGGACTTATACCCGCGTATTTGGTTGGAACCGGGACGAGGGGCCGGCCGGACCTGAGGCCGAGACCCGCGCGCCGCGAGCGCGGCAACCGTAAGGTCACGCTCCTGGCCGCGGCGCTCTGCCTGGCGCTGGTCGCCGGCGGCTGCGGCGGCGGGACCGGCGGCGGGACCGGCTCGGCCTCAGCGCCCCGTTACCCAGATCGTCAGCGGGTGTCTGCGATCGGGGTAGCCGGTGCTTGCGCGCCGGCGGTGCCGGTCTTATCCGGGCAGCGCCCGGTGCCGGCTTCTCGGTTCATCGCGGTCTGCCCGGCCAGGCCGGGTCTTACATCCGCTCCCCGAGCGTTTCGCGTCTCGGGGCCACTCCCCGCGACGGCTGGGACCTCAAGGTGTTCGCGCTCGCCGACCTGTCGGCCCGCAACGAGGCTGGCGAGGTTGCGGGCGGCGTTCAGGTCCCGGTCCAGCTCAAGCCCGCACTGCTGATTGTGGCAGCGAAACACCCGCTCGCCCAGGTGCAGCTTGGCTCTCACCGCACCACAGGCCGAGCAGGTCTTGCTGGACGGATAAAACCGGTCGGCGACCACCAGCCTGACGCCGCGCCACCGGCACTTGTAATCCAGCAGCCGGCGGAGCTGCCCGAACCCGGCATCGGCGATCGCCCGGGCCAGTCGGCGATTGCGCAGCATCCCTTGGACGTTGAGCTGCTCGACCACCACGCTGCCATGCTCTCGGACCAGTCGGCTGGTCAGCTTGTGGAGCCCGTCGCGGCGGATGCTGGCAGCCCGCGCCTCCACCTTGGCGATCCGCCGACCGGTCTGCTGCTGGCGACGGCTGGGGCGGCCGTACCCGGTGGCGATGCGCCGGCGTTGCTGGCGGTGCCACTGGCGTTGCAGCCGGCGGCGTTTGCGCTGCGCCCGCTCCAGAGGCCGCGGGTTGGGGATCTGCTCGCCGGTCGACAGCACCGCCAACTGCCGCACGCCCACATCCACCCCGACCGTGCTCGTGTTGCCGCCTGAGGTGGGGAGCTGGCGGATGAGCTCGCAGGTGAACGCCACATACCAGCGGTCGGCCACCCGAGTGATGGTGGCCGCCAGGATCCGGCCAGTGCCGCGCTCAAGGTGGCGGGCGAGCTTGCGGGTCGACTCGTGGGTCTTGATGACCCCGATCCGCGGAAGCTGGATGTGCTTGCGGTCGGCCAGGACCCGGATCGCCCCGGTGGTGAACCGGCAGGCATCCCGGCGCCCGCGCCGTTTGAACCGCGGGAAGCCGACCCGGCGGCCGTTGCGGCGGCCATGCCGGCAGTCAGCCCAGTTCTTCAGCGCCCGCGCCAGGCCGTCCAGCCCCGAGGAGTAGGCTTCCTTGCTGTTGTCGGCCCACCAGGGCGCGACCTGGTGTTTGGCGCGGTTCCATTCGCGCCGCAGCGCCGGCAGCGTCCACGGCACCTGGAGCTGCTGTCCGGCCGCGCGGGCATCCAGGCGTTGTTTGACCAGCTCAAGGCCCCAGTTGTAGGCGAACCTGGCGCCACCGACCGCCGAGGCGAGCGCGCCGTGCTGGCGGGGGGACGGGTCCAGCGCGAACCGGTACGCCTGGTGCACGGTCGCCGCCGCCATCACGTGCTCCGCTCGGCGTAGCGCAGCGCCCGCTCCGCCCGGTTGCGGGCAAAGCGCCGACCGTCCAGCCGGGCACAGAAGCTGGTCAGCACCTCGATCCCAAGGTCGGCGCCGAGGAACCCGGCTGGGCTGGTCTGAGGGGCCTCGGGGGCCTCGCAGGTGGCGTACAGGTACCATTTGCCGTCTCGGCAGAGCAGGTCGGACTCGCCTTTGCGGTGGGCGAGCAGCGCCTGCTGGTGCTCGCCCAGGGTGAACCGCAGGCCTTTGAGGCGTCCGGCGATGGTCCAGATGCTCACGGTGTGCTGGTCGGGTTGCCAGGATAGGCAGCGGTCGTCGTAGGGCTGCGCCGCGTCCGCTCGGAAGGTGCGTTTGGTGCGCCGATCGGTCTTGTAGGCGTCGGCGACCTTCTTGATGACGTGCTGGGCGGGCTGGGCGGACAGGCCCTTCGCCCGGACCTGGCCGTAGGTGATCTTGCGCAGGTCGAAGTTGCGGAACACGCTCCGCTGCCAGGCGACATCGCTGACGAGGTTGGCGGTCTGGTTGGTGAGGTCGAGGGTTGCCCGTAGGGCCGTCTCCTGGGCGGGGTCGGGCAGTAGCCGGACTTGGACGGTGAGCTTCACGTGAGCATCATAGTCGAACACCAGTTCGCCTGTCGCGTGAGGATGGTGAGCTGACGCTTCGCTTGCGGGGTTGCCCGCCGGGTCGCCGCGTTCGTCCAGGCTGCCCTTGGTGAGAAGGTGGCCCGACGCGTACCGGGAAGGCGATGGTCAGGGGTGGGGCGGGTTGGCGGGGCCGAGGGCCACGGCGAGGGTTGCCTGCAGTTGCTGGCGGATAGCGTCGGGTGGGGCGGGCTGGCCAAGGATCGGCTCGACCAGCAGCCCGTACAGGTCGCGTTGCAGCCAGG
>WNGB01000882.1_pt1 | contig 76469 bp, 71 predicted proteins | sample 5400681 | NCBI WGS metagenome assembly WNGB01 (sample SAMN13153367, study PRJNA577476) | soil metagenome | isolation source: 115 cm soil or saprolite under grassland replicate 2 | place: USA:California | collected 2016-06-15 | reverse complement strand
TACAATACATCTGCGGCCTGTTTCTTCTGGACTGAGTGCGGTAACCCAATCCTTTCGGGAAGCAGGCCGCCTTTCACGTAGCCACGCCGCTATTCAATACATTTTGTTACAGGACGGACGTCCCCCGTGAATAACCCTCATCGTTACAGGCTTGGCGCTATTCATGACCTCAAGTGAGGTATCAAAGCAGCTTCACTTCTTCAGGCGCCGAGTGGCGGCAGCGTTTGGGATCACAGTCTTCCTTGAGTTCTTCACCAACTTGTTCGTGCTGAACCTGATCGCGGAGTTCCTCCTGCAGCCGTTCTTGGCAGTTTTGGCTATGGTCGCTGTGGTTGCCGAGAGGGATGAACGCTCACGGAGCGTAAAGAAACTGGTCGATGGCTTTCTTGCTCTTATCGGCTTCACATTATTGGCCTTCGTTTCTCGGCAGCTATATGTCAACTGGGGGAACATCGACAAGCATGCCACACCACTCCAACTAGTTCTGCCGATCTGGCTCACATTCGGTCTCCTTCCGTTCATCAGGCCTCTGTCGTCGGTTTCATCTGAGCCGGCATAGCGCCGAAGCCGCTCTTGCTCATCGATGGCCGCTCGTTCTCGCATCCCGCCGCGACTTCTGGAATTGAGCCACCACCTGACGGGCAGCGCCGAAGTTGGGGGCCGACGCCATCCGCTGAACCACGGTCCGGCGAAGTCATGGCAGTATCGACTCCTGAAGCGGAGCTTGGATGATTAGCGTAGTGGTTACTGATTCGCCACGTCACCGTCGCCCGGGGAAGTGCGCCGACCGTTAGCCGCATGAACCAGGCAAGCAACCGCTGCTCGTATGAGCAGTGCTAGCTGCTCGTATGAGCAGTGCTAGTCGGTGGGCAAAGGAAGCGCGTCCGCGAGAGTTGGCGCGGCGGCGGCTTCGAGCGTGTACCTCACGGCAGCTCGGAGCGTCCGAACGCGTTGGCTTGCGCCGCCGATGCACTTCAGGAGCGTATCGTCGTCTGCTTGATCGATGAGTTCCGGCGTGCCAAACCCTGCATCAACAAGGCTGAGATAGTGCTCACGGACAAGACCCGCGTCGGCCGTCGCTAGCGGAGCAAGTTCGGCCGGGACCCGAGTTCAAGCTGCACTGGCAGGAGTGCTGCTAGACACGTCAAATCGGCACTTGATGGATGGCGGCCGCGATTACTGCGGGTTGCTCCGCCGTAGCATGGCGTGGCCGACCGACTTGACTACCAGGCTGGCGTCGGCGAGACGCACGGAGCAGAACCTGTTTTCCAGGTCCGCGAACCAGCATCCGGAAAAGCGACAGCTCATTCAGCAGGAATGGGAGCAGCCCGGAACGCGACCATGCGGCATAAGGAGACCCAGGGCGCATAGATCCTGAGCGTGATACTGGGTCAATACATCCAGGGCCCGATAATTTTGCTGGACTTTATCGGGTAAGCGCTCGCCGCGAGATGAATGTTACCCGCTGGCTTATGGGTACTCGCATGGTCGGCGCTGCCGTAGTCCGACGATGCCGCTGCGTCGGCACCGAGGCTGCCGAGCACGAGAGCCAGAATGAGAATTCCGCGCGCCGCCCAGACCGGCGAATCGGTTCGCAGCGCTCCCGGTATGCCCTCGACTGGAACGGTTCGCGCCTGTATGGCATGCAGTATCCACCTATGAGTCTTCATAGGGACGATCCCCTCATCGGCGACTTAGATAGCAGAGTCTGCAGAATCTCTAAAAAGAGAAGCTACACCATTGTCCCTCTCGGGATGTGACATTCGGATCGATCCGCACGACATTTTGTCAGGGCGTGCTCGGTATCATCAGCGGCGCGCACATGGCCGTATCTGCTCGCGCCGTACTGAGCCGACCGCTGCCGTCCGTTTCGGCAGAAGACAAAGCGCTGGGCCGATGGCGGTGATTGCGGTTGCGGCGGCTGCCAGCGACGGCCCGGCCCGGCGGGCCGGTGGTGGCTGTGCCGTTCCGGACGGATAGGAGCATGATGAACTGCATCGCGCCGCACCAGATCTTCTGGGGATATACCGGCGGCCTATACGATCGTCGGCCCGGAACCATTGGCAGGCACCGGAGGCGGCTCATAGTTCCGGCCGCCTAAGCCCCAGCCGGGCGAGGCGAGCGGCCCACGGTGCTGCCGACCACGCCGCCGGTAGCGGCGGCCAGACGATTTCACCCGGGAACGCGGAAGTAGCACGCGGGCGATGGAGAGAGGCGCGGGCCGGGCAACTTCGGGGAAGAAGGGCCTGGGCACCGCTTCCCCTGCCGGGGATCTCCCCCAGATCCCTGCAACAACGGGCACCTCACTGGCCGCATCGTGGTACGGCAGCCTGCACCGCACCGTCTGCCACTCACCATCACCGGCCCGTCCCAGCCAACTATGCGAATAAGCCCTTCAACACGGCATTGCAGGCCGCTAGGCGGGCGGCGCAAGGAAATTGCGATGAAAATTGCAAGGCATGTTGCGGCAGAGGCCTGATCATGTTCCTGTTCCGCTAATTCCCTCAGGATACGGGTGTGAACTGCCCACAGAGGGTATTAACGCGACGGAATGTTCGGCGCATCTCGTTCAGGTGTCAGCGGCGACCCTGTCCACGAGCGGTAGAAGATGCAAGGCGGTCATGGAATTCCGGGCGCTCGGACCGATTGAGCTCTGGTCGGCTGGACAACGACAGGATCTTGGGCCAGCCAGGGCGCAGTGCATCCTGGCCATACTCCTGCTGACGCCACGCACGATAGTGCCGGTTGAGACTCTCATTGACAGGCTGTGGGATACGCGGCCTCCGCCAAAGGCCAGGGAGAACCTGTCGGTCTACATCGCGAGGCTCCGGGCGTCACTCCGGCAGGCCGTGGGCGACAGCGTGCAGCTGGTGGGGCGCGCGCGGGGCTACGTGCTCGAGGTCGATCCCGAGGCAGTCGACCTGCATCAGTTCCGCCGGCTGCGTCGGCAGGCGGATGCCCTGGCCGCAAGCGGCGACTACGATCACGCAGCCGTGCTGCTGCGCGAGGCGGACGGGCTCTGGCGCGGCCAGGCGCTGGCCGGGATCCGCGGCGACTGGGTAGCGCGGATGCGCGACGGTCTCGAAGAGGAGCGCCGGGCGGCCATCTTGGAGCGTGTCGGGTGCGAGCTGGAGCTTGGCCGGCACGCCGAGCTGGTAGGTGAGCTTCGCCATCTACTGGCTCAGTACCCACTGGATGAAACGCTCGTCGCCCACCAGATGACGGCCCTCTACTGGTGCGGTAGGCCAGCCGACGCACTGAGCCTCTACCGGGAAACCCGCAGCCGCCTCGTTGATGAGCAGGGCACAGAACCGGGACCGATGCTGTCCGAGCTCCATCAGCGCATCCTGGGCCGTGACCCCGACCTGGCCGTCACGCCCTCCGACCAGCGCCCGGGCCGGTCGGCACCGCCAGACACCCTTCCGCCCGAGACGGCGGAATTCGTGGGCCGCCACGAGGAACTCGGGTTGCTCACCGAGGAGCACGGCAGCATCCCCGGGATCGCCGTAATCGAGGGCATGCCGGGCGTGGGAAAGACCGCGCTGGCGGTCCGCGCGGCCCGCCTGGTCTCCGGGCAGTACCCGGACGGGACGCTCTACCTCAACCTTCATTCCCATGATCCCGGGAGCTCTTCGCTCGACCCAGCCGAGGCGCTGCACCGCCTGCTCCAGATGCTGTCGGTGCCGGCCGCGCAGATACCGGAAACCATCGGCGAGCGCGTCGCGCTGTGGCGGGCCCACCTGAGCCGCCGCCGCGCCGTCGTGATCCTCGACGACGCTGCCGGGCATGACCAGATCCGCCCGCTCTTGCCGGTGACGGGCCGGTGCCTGATCCTGATCACCACCCGGCGCAGGCTTCCCGACTCCCGGGGCGCCCGCACGCTGACCCTCGACGTGCTGCCCGTCGACGAGGCGATCACGCTGTTCCGGCAGGTCGCGGGCGAGCGCAGGGCCGGGGACGCGGATCAGGTCGCCGCGGCCGTGGGACTGTGCGGGCGGCTGCCGCTCGCGATCCAGCTCACCGCCAGCCGGATCGCAAAGGACGGCCCGCTGAGCCTCGACGGCCTGATCGAGGAACTGTCGCAATCCCCCGCGTGGCTGGGCGGCACCGGCTCGGCGAGCCCGGAGGTGATAGCGGCCTTCGATCTGTCCTACCGTGCGCTGGAACCCGACCATCAGCGGTTCTTCCGGCGGCTGGGCCTCAGTCCGTGCGCTTGTCTCAGCCTGCCGGCCGCGGCCGCCCTGGGCGGCTGCACTCTCGCCGAGGCGGAGAAGGCCCTCGTCACCCTGCTCGATTGTCATCTGCTGGCACGGGCCCCCGACGGTCAGTTCCGCTTCCACGACCTTATCCTCGGCTATGCGGCTGTGCGCGCCGCGCGCGATGACTCCGAGGCTGAGCAGAGGCAGGCCGTGGGCAGGCTCCTTGACTACTACCTGCACACAGCCGATCAAGCCGACCGGGTCCTGCACCCGTTCCGGCGCCGGACGCCCGTGCGGGTCACCCAGTTGCCAGCCGCCAGCCCGGCCCTGGGCACGCAGGAAGACGCGGCAGCCTGGCTGGAATCGGAGTGGCGCAACATCCTGCAGGCCGCGCGCCACGCGGGCAGGCGCGAATGGAAACAGAAGTGCGCCGACCTCATCCACGTGGTGGCCGACTTCATGGAAATCAAGGCGTACTGGGACGAGGCGATCGCGGCCCACACCCTTGCCCTGCAGGCTGGCCGTGATTTCGCTGCTCCGGCCATGATCGCACAGGCGTCGCTGGCGCTCAGCGAGGTGCGCCAGCAGACCGGGCGGCACGACGCGGCGCTTCCCCTGGCTGAGGAAGCCGCGGCGATCTACCGGTTGCTGGCCGACCGGAGAGGCGAGGCCGAGTCCCTCGACCAGATAGGCCTAGCTCACCAGCGCACAGCCCGTTCCCGTGAGGCACTCGCCTATTTCCATGAAGCGCGGATTCTGTACCGCGCCGCCGCGGATCAGCGCGGCGTGGCCGATACCTTGAGCCATTCCGGGATCGCCTGCTGGCATCTGGGACGCTACCCCGAGGCAAATGCTTACCTGCGTGGCGCGCTTTCACTCTACCGTGACGTCGGCGACCGGCGCGGGGAAGCGAAGGCGCTCAACAACCTAGGAAGGGTACATCTGTACAACGGCTACCATAGAGAGGCGCTCGACGCCTACGAGAAGTCCCTGCAGATATTCCGTGAGATAGGCGGAACGCAGAACGAGGCGATCCTGTACCAGAACATTGGCAGCGTCCACCATTACAAGGGCAGCTACGAGGAAGGACTTGCTGCCTGTCGGCGGGCACTCGCGATATACCGTGACATCGGCGACCTCCCGGATGAAGCCGACGCGCTCAATGACATTGGTGCCATTTACCAGAGCGCGGCATGCTACGACGAGGCGCTTATTCATCACCAGAAGGCGCGGCTGATCGCCGAGGAGATCGGGAACCTGTCCCAGCAGTTGATCGCACTTCGCAGGATTGCCGACATACATCGCGGATCGGGCCGATACGGGGAAGCGCTTGATCACTACCACACCGCTCTCAGGCGGGCCCGAGAGATCGGCGACCCATACGAGGAAGGCAAGATCCTCGAAGGAATCGCAGAATCGACGCTTAATACACAGCGGCAGCCCGATGCGGCGCGGATTGTATTCAGGCAGGCGCTTGACATCTTCGAACGGCTCGGCCTGCCAGAGGCAGAGTCAGCGCGGATACGCATAGAGACCATGGACCCCGCCTTCGGCCTCCGCATCTCCTAGCGATCCTTGGTCGCTAGTCCGGCGTTCTGTCGCGGGTACCCGGCTTGCGCCGTGACCTGGGGTGCAAGGTAGGCGTCAAGGCGAGTGCAAGATGAACGTCCAGGCTGGTAGCACACGATTGTGCTGCGGTCCCCGGCATCGGGAGCCGTTGGCGGCCCGCTATCGAAGGGCGCAGCAAATGCTCCGGGCTACCGGGGAGGTCTCCGTGGGTCTGAACCAAGGTCGAATCCCTCCGGATTCTCACTGGCGTATTCCTGATCCCGGCCGGTCACACGGCCGCAACTACGGCCTGGAGCCCGGCGAGGAATCCTCCGTGGACCCGTCTTTCCAGGCCTGCCCGGTGGCGTCGCACGAAATTGAGACCAGCTTCGCCGCTGACCTGGGCAAGCCTCCTGGCGGGCGGTCCTTGGCGGGCGACGACTCGTTCGCCCTTGACAGCCTGTTCATGAGCGCCGAGCGGTTCATCACGCTGTTCCATAGCGAGAATCGCGCGGGGCCACCCGACCGGCGGCTACGGCACGTCCGCCGCGAGATCGAGACGACGGGCACCTACCGGCACACCGCTGCTGAGCTGGAATTCGGCGCGCGCGTCGCCTGGCGGAACAGCTCCCGGTGTATCGGGCGACTGTACTGGCGGAACCTGCGGGTGCGCGACCGCCGCGAGGTCACTGCGGCATCGGACATCGCGGCCGAGTCGATCGTCCACCTGCGCGAGGCGACGAACGGCGGCCGGATCCGGCCGGTGATCACCTTGTTCGCGCCGGATGCTCCGGGCCGGCCAGGTCCGCGGATCCTCAACTCGCAGCTGGTCCGGTATGCGGGCTACGAGACCGCCGACGGCGCCGTCATCGGGGATCCGTTGAACGTGGCCGTCACCCGCCTGGCCCGCGATCTCGGCTGGCCAGGCGGCCGACCGGCCGGCCGGTTCGACATACTCCCCCTGCTCGTGCAGGAGGCCGGCGCGCCTCTCACGCTGCACGAACTGCCCGCCGACGCGATACTCGAGGTAGTCATTGAACATCCGGAGCTTGGCTGGTTCGCCGACCTCGGGCTGCGGTGGTATGCCGTGCCGGTGATCAGCGACATGTACCTGGACATCGGCGGCGTCTGTTACCCCGCCGCGCCGTTCAACGGCTGGTACATGGGCACGGAGATCGGGTCGCGCAACCTCGGCGACACTGGTCGCTACGACCAGCTGCCAGTGATCGCCCGCCACATGGGCGTGTCCACGGCCAGCGACCGGACCTTGTGGAAAGACAAGGCAATGACCGAGCTTAACCTCGCGGTCCTGCATTCGTTCAGCACCGCCGGGGTAACGATCTCCGATCATCACACCGAGTCGGTTCGCTTTCTCCAGCACATCGAGCGGGAAGAGCGGCACGGCCGGGCCTGCCCGGCGGACTGGACCTGGATCGTGCCGCCCGCCGCATCGTCCGCGACCCCGGTCTTTCACCGGTATTACCAGGATTTCGACCAGACGCCGAACTTCTACCGCCACCCGGCGTGCGCACGGCTGAAGTCGGCATCCTTCCACGATCGTCAGCCAGGCCCGGCCGCAGAATGCTGAGCCGATGCGTCGGATCAACTGCCGATGCCCCGGTGATCGGCGTGCCACTGCGTTGCTTCCTGGAATGAGGCTGCCTGCTTGCGCTCCCACTCCTCGATACCGCGCATGACACCCTCGGTGTAGGCCCGCAGGTGTGCCCGGTAGACGTCGCCGTAGGTCCGCAGATACGCCAGCTCGGCCTGGGCGGCCTGCCGCTCGCGGTCGGTCTGTGGCGGCGCCGGGAGGTTCAGCGCGGAAACCGCCGCCTCGCGGGCCCTGGCGTGACTATCTTCTAGGATCATGTCCGAGTGCTGCTGGGCCTCTCGCATGATGTGATCGCGGCGCAGCCTGGCCTCCTCGGTCACCCGGCTGCTGTAAGCCTGCGCATCGGCCACGTATCGGTCCGCGGTCGCTTGCGCGGTTGACAGTATCCGCACCGCATGTATGTGCGCATCTGCCTTACCGAACAGCACCTCCTGCGGATCGCCGTCGGCTTCTCCGACGAGAACCCGCCGGCGCAGTCGCTGAACTTCCTGCCACAAAGACGCCCGCTCGTTCACCAGACGCTCGAACTCGGCGTGCACCATGCGCAGGAACTCCTTGACCGACTCCTCCTCGTAACCGCGCCGCCCCAGCCGCGACAGAGGAAACGTCACGGTCTGCAGCTCCTCGAGAGTCAGCCGATCTTTCTCGTCGAACCACGTTGTTGTCAAGGCTCGCTCCACCCGAAATCCTCGATATGTATCTGATCCTGCGCCATGCCCGCCGAAGCCAGCCGGGTGACAGTTTCCTGGACCATCTCGGTCGGGCCGGCCAGGTAGGCATCGTGCCCTGACCAATCGCCGTGCCGGGGCACCACATCCGGAAGGCTGCCGGTCTCGCCGGCAAACCTACAGTCGGCTGACACGGCTGGCGTGACGGTCAGCCACGAGTGCTGGGCGGCCATCTTCTCCAGACTGTCCAGGTCATACAGCCCGTCAGCATTCCGCGCGCCGAAGAACAGGTGCGCCTTTGGCGGCTGCTGTAGAGCCGCCACCTGATCGAGAATGGCTTTCAGCGGGGCCAGCCCGGTACTTCCCGCCACGAGCAACAGGTCCCGGCCGGAGAGGGGCTGACTCAGCGTCAGGGCACCGACAGGAGGTCCCAGCCTGAGTTCGGTGTCAGCGATCTTGCTGCTGGTAAGCGCCATGCTCACCGCGCCGCCGTCGATCAGCCGGATATGAAACTCGAGGAGACCGTCAGGACGCGGCGCGTTCGCCATAGAGTAGTAGCGCCACAGCTTCGGGCGGCTCGGGGACTCGATCGCCACGGACTGCCCCGGCAGGTATTCCATTTGCGGCTCCGGCCGGACGCGCAGCACGGAGATATCGAACGCCCTCTGCTCATAGGCTACGACCGTGCCCCGCCACCAAGCCGGCCGCAGTTGCTCGTCCGCGGCGGCCGCCGCGGTCATGACGGAGCCGATGAGCTCGTAGGCCGCCTTCCAGTCGGCGGCTAGCTCTGGCGTCCAGGCTGGCCCGGAAAAATGCTCCAAGGTCGCTAGCAGGCTGGCGCCCACGGCTTCATAGTGCTCGGCGACAGCGCCGAACTTACGATGATCACGGCCCAGTCCCTCAAGGAACGCAGTCAGATCATCAGCTTTGTCTACTTGGGAAACGATCTTCACCAGCGCATCGACGAGGTGTCCGCGCTGCGCCGCCATCGAGACTGGGAACAGCTCCCGCACCTCAGGATGCTTGATGAACAGGTCGGAGTAGAAGAACAGCGGCAGCTCGTCACCGTGCATCGCGACACGGCCGAAGTTTTCCCGCAGCCGGACAATGTCCAACGGTCCCGCCTTTCTCCGCCGTCACCACCCAGTTGACTGATCTTGGCCCGCTGACCTGCGGCCTAAGAGATCCGATCAAACTGTTTGACGCTGGATCGTGCTAGCAATTGCACGACAAAGATTGCTGCAAGTTGCAGGCGGAGACATCGGTCAGGTGACGGACTTTTGAAGCCGTGACCATGACCAACGAGCCTGTGGCAGGCCTGACGGCGCCTTTGGGGTGCGGGCTGCGCGCCGCCCGGATGCGGTCCCGACTGGTTACGAGTGCCGTGGATGAATGACGGTCCGGCGAGGTCAGCCGTGCCGGTGGCAAGCGCGCCGTTGCGGAGCCGGGCTGGCCGCGACGGGCAGGGCGCCGACCGCTTGTCCGCCTCGATGAACGGGTAGATGTACGACCGGTCCGAGCGGTGGCCGCCTGTCCATCAGCCTCGTTCACCGGCGCGGCGCTACGCGCTGAGCAGGCTGAAGTATGCGCCGAGCAGGCTAAGGAACGTTGGCTAGCGGCTTTCGCCTCGCCGGGACGTCCGATCCAGGATGTTAATCTCGCGTTAATCCACGCGCGTCGTTTAGGTGTTAGTTGTTCATCCAGTCCGGTGTGTTGTTCATCCAGTCCGGTGTGTTGTGTGCCCCGGCCGCAGCCAAACTTAGGTTCGCTGGTTGGGCGGCCGCGACCGAGGCCGCGGCAACTGACGTGACCAACCCGGACATTGCGAGCGCTGCCAGAGCTGGGACGGCGACAATTCTCCTGATTCGCATGATGCCTCCCTGAGGAACCCGGAGACCGGCAACCGGTCCACGCGGCACGACTCTCCGGCACGCTGACGCTACGTGCAGGGTGTTTTACTGGGCGGCGTACTTCTTGTAACAGCCCAGTAATTCTTGGTTAAGAGGCGCCACCGTCTCCCTTAATGCCCTTTATGCACGCGAGCGAAACTCTAGTCAATTCCCAGTAAGAAGAGTAAGACTAGTTCGTTAGCTAAGAAGTCCGAACAAAATGCACTGAAAGTTGCATTGCAAATTGGTTCGGTAATTGCTAACTGTCTAGCCGTTACCATAGTCTCTTCTTTATCCGATGATCTTCACGGGAATGACCATGCCGGGCGCGCGGCACGCAGGCGCAAACTTTCCAGAAACCTGCGATGCAAGTTGCAATGCATTTATCGCGTGTGGTACCGTCCCAAGATGCGTCCTCCCGCCATAACCGAATCAATGTTCGGCCGAGATAGCGAGTTATCCAGGCTGGTCAGCTGGGTGAACGGGGTGGCTGACGGCCAAGGCGACGCGGTGCTGATCGAGGGCGAGCCGGGGGTCGGCAAGTCCGCGCTCGGGCGCGTCGCTTGCACAAAGGCGGCCGAGTTAGGCTGCCAGGTGTTCTGGGGGGCCGGTGACGAGCTGGGGCAGGCGTTGCCGCTGCTGCCGCTGCTTGACGGGTTACGGGTACGCGAGCCAGCCGCCGACGTGCGGCGAACCACGATCGTCCGGCTGCTGCGGGGCGAGTTCACCTCAAGCCGCGGCGAGGACCTGTCGGGCGCACTCGGGGAACAGTTGCTCGCGCTCGTTGGCGAGCTGTGCGACAGATCACCGGTTGTGCTCGTCGTCGACGATCTCCAGTGGGCGGATCCGGCAACCGTCGCGCTGTGGGCCCGCATGGCGCGGTCGGTGCGCCAACGGCCGCTCTTGCTGATCGGCATGATGCGCCCGGTGCCCCAGCGGGACGACCTGCTAGCACTGCGGCGCTCGGTGGGCGTGACCAAGCGGCTGCGCCTCGCCGGGCTGGTCGAGCCCGCTGTGGCCGAGCTTGTTGGGGAGCTTGCGGGTGGCAAGCCGTGCGAGGAACTACTCCGGCTTGCCGACGGCGCGGCAGGTAACCCGCTCTACCTGACCGAGCTTGTGGAGGCGCTGGCGCGCAGTTCCTGCCTGACTGTCAGCGAAGCGGGGGTGGCCGAGCTGGGGAGCGGCCCCACGCCTGCCTCACTGCCGGCGGCGATAGCCGACCGTCTGGGTTTCGTGCCGGGCGGGGTGCGCAAGGTGCTGCGGGCGGCGGCACTGCTTGGGGTGGAGTTTTCGGTGTCCGACCTGGCGATCGTGCTCGGACGTGGCGTCGCGAACCTGATCCCGGCGGTGGACGAGGCGCGCGCCGCGGGCGTGCTTGCCGAGTCGGGCGAGGGTCTGCGGTTCCGGCATCCGATGATCCGCGCCGCGCTGTACGAGGAGCTGGCGGCGCCGGTCCGCGCCGCCTGGCACCGGGAAGCCGGCCATGCTCTCGCCGAGGCGGGCGCACCGGTCGAGCGGGTCGCCCGCCAGCTTCTGCCGGTCCTGGCCGGCACGGCGGAGCCGGTGGATGAGTGGATGCTGGCCTGGCTGACCCGCACCGCGCCGCTGCTCGTATGCCAGGCGCCCCAGGCTGCGGCGGAGTTGCTGCGCCGGGCGGTCGCGAGCCCGCCGGCCGGTTCTGCGGCCCACGACGGCCTGACCTGCCGGCTGGCGGATGCCCTGTACCGGGTGGGCGACGTCACCGCGGCCGAGCAGGTGGCCAGCCAGGCGCTCGCCGGGGCTGCCGACCCGGCCGTGGTGGTCGACCTGCATTGGACGCTGGCGCAGTGCCGCACGGTCACCGGCCGGTTCGCGGAATCACTCGCCGCGCTGACGCAAGTGCTTGAGTCGCTGGAGATCTCGGCGCTGCACCGTGCGCGGCTTTCCGTGCTTACCGCGCGGATGCACTTCAACCTTGGCCAGATCGAGACGGCGGGCCAGGTCGCCGCGGCCGCGCTCAGGCAGGCAACCGAGGTGGGGGACACCTGGGCAATCGCTTGGGCATTGCACGTGCTGAGCATCGTCACGGTGATGCAAGGGCAGATGGCCGACGCGCTCCCGCTGTTCGAGCGGGCCCTGGCCGTGACCCAGGCTGACCCGGCTCTGACCGACCTGCGGCTGCTGCTACTGGTGAATCAGGCCGTCGCGCTGGGCGACCTCGATCGGTACGAGAGTGCCTTCGCGGCGGCCAAGGAAGCACGGCACCTGGCGGACCGGGCCGGCCTGCTCGTCCGGCAGGCCCAGGCACACAATGGCCTCGGCCAGCTGCTGTTCGATACCGGCCAGTGGGATGAGGCGCTTGCGGAGGTCGGGGCGCTGCCCGACGACATGAAAGACCCTGGCGTGGCGTGCTGCGACCACGGTGTCGCCGCGGTCATCTGCTTCCATCGTGGCGAGGCACACGCCACGCGGCACCACCTCGGGTCTGCGGCTCCAAGCGCGAAACGGATCGGAAACAGGGTCGTCGCTTCCCTCGCGCTGGCGCGCAGTTTGGACGCCGAGCACTCCGGCGCACCGGCCGAGGCGCTCGCGGTCCTGACCGCCGGGTTCGATGATGCCGAAGAACTCGAGGAGATCGAAGACCTGCTCCCCGACGCCGTCCGCCTCGCCGTCGCCGTCGGCGACAAGCGCGTTGCGATGACCCTCACGCGCCGCGCCGAGACCCTCGCCCACGAGGCGGAGATCCCGCACCGGCACGCCAACGCGCTGTATTGCCGCGGCGTGCTCGAGCGCGATGCCACGCGGCTGCTTGCGGCCGCCGACCGGTACCGCGATGCCTGGCGGCCCTTGCCGACCGCGAAGGCGCTGGAAGCGGCCGCAGGGATCCTCGTGGCCCGCGGCGACCGCGGACGGGCACGCGCCGCGTTCACCGGCGCCGTCGATCTTTATGCATCGCTCGGCGCGACCAGGGACGCCGCACGCCTGCAGGCCAGGTTCCGCGCGCATGGCATTCGCCGCGGCCCGCACGCGAAGCACAGGGCGGCCCGATCCGGCTGGGAGAGCCTGACCCCCACAGAGTCCAGGATCGCCGCACTTGTGGCAGACGGAATGTCAAACCCGCAGATCGCCGCCAAGCTGTTCCTGTCCCGCCGGACCGTAGGGACCCATGTCTCGCATATTCTGGGCAAACTTGACGTTCGTTCGCGCATTGACATAGCTCGCGAGGCCGCCCTGCGCCAGAGCGCATAGCGCGATTCCCGGGAGAATCGATCCGGTCAGCCGCACCGGCCGAGCCCTCATCGCCAGAGGCGAGGTGCGCCGTCAGTGGCCGTCGCGGGCCACGTCGGCAGATCCGTTCCCGCCGGCATCGGCCCTAAGCGTGAAATAGACGGCCTTGCCCGTGGCCGTTTGCTCGAAACCCCAGCTAGCGGACAGGTTGGCCAGCAGCTCCAGCCCTCGCCCGTCTTCCGCGTCGGGCGACGTATGCACCAGCACCGGTGCAGACCGCGAGCTGTCGTGGACGCAGACGCGCATCCAGTTCTCGGCCGAGGTGATCAGGAGCTCGATGGCCTCCTCTTCGCGGAGACCGTGCCTGAGCGCATTGGTGATCAGTTCGCTGGTGAGCAGGGCGGCGACGTAGGCGTCGACGCCGAGGCGCCAGGCATGGATGACCGCCTTGACGTGGCGGCGAGCTGCGGCTGCCGACGTCGGGTGCGCGGGAAGGCGGATGCGGTGAGTACGCAGGCGCGGCGCCGCCACGCAGTTCGGTGCTGTCATGTCCATGTGCTTTCCAGCCCTGCCGGTAGAGCCATTGCAGAACGAGCGTGCCCGCCCCCTCGTGAGGATCGCGGGTAACCACCGATGGGCCGTTATCTCCCGGCCTCGGTCAGCCCACGCGGCGACGACCGCTGCGGTATGTGGACAGGATCGCCGACGCTTCCAGTCCGAGACATCCGTCCGCTGACCGATATCGCCGACGGCTTCCAGCTACGCTCGGGCATGACAGCCCATGATCCCGAACGGCTGCGCGAGGCCGCCAGGATCCGCGAAGCCGGCGCGCGGCTCACCGTGACGATGACCCGCCCGGCGCGGCACCGGCCCTGCCGGGCACCGGCCGCGCAGCCGTTCGGGATCATGGCTTTCGGCTGCGCCGGGCACGGTCATCACGGCCCATGAGGCTGCCCCTGTCCGCCCGGGACCGGTGCACCATCGTCGGCAATGCTGCCGCGCTGGCCCAGCTCGATCGGCCAGTCGGCGTGGGGAGCGCGGCCGGCCGGACGGCCGAGGACTCAGCGGCCTCGGCGGCGGCGGACGACGGCGCGGACGAGGGTACCAACGGCGACCAGGCCGAGGACCGCGGTCCGGATGCCGGGGGGCGGCTGCTGGCCCGGCGGTGTCACGGGCCACTGGGTCCCGCTGGCCGGGACGGTGGCTAGCGCCGTCCCGCCGTCGCCTGTGTGCAGGAGGCGGCGGCCCTGAAGGGAGAACAGCAGCGCGAAGGAGGGGCCGACGAGCAAAGCGACGACGGCGAACAGGACGGCTAGTGCGACCAGGGTGGCGTGCGGGGCGCCGGCGTTGCTCAGGGTCACCACGGTGCCGGGCAACAGCGCCGGGTACTGGGCCACACCCCATCCCCATATCACGGCGGCGACGCCGAGCGCGGCGAGGACCCGGACGCCGCGCGGCCGGCCGGCGGTGAGCAGGGCCAGGACGGCGAGGCCGCTCAACCCGGCGACGATCACCAGCGGCAGCGCCCGCCAGGTGAGGCGGCCGAACAATGCCGCATTCGAGCTGTGCAGTTCGGCCAGGGTGGCCAGCGACAGCGTCCCGGTCACGATCCCGGCGGCCTGGGCACGGCGGGTGAAGTAGGCCTGGAGGCGGCGGTCGCCGCGCCGGGCCGCCTCGCCGATGAGGTAGACGGCGGCGAGGTAGCCGCAGGCGCCGACGAACAGGAAGCCGGTCAGCAGGGACGTCGCCCCAGTCCAGGCTGACAGACTGGCGTGCCTGGCGTCGCCGGGTATCTGACCGGCCGCGATGGCGCCGATCACGGTGCCCATGAAGAACGGGGTCAGCAGCGAGGAGAAGGCGAACGTCGCGCCGAGGGCGCGCTGCAGGCTGAGCCCGCGAGCTTCCTTGCGGAACGCGAAGCCGGCGCCGCGCAGCACGATCCCGAGCACAGCGAGCCAGAGCGGCAGCGCGACCGTGGTCATCACCGCGGCGAACGCGCGCGGGAAGCCAGTCCAGAAGATGACCAGGTCGAAGACGAGCCAGACGTGGTTGGCCTCCCACACGGGGGTGATCGACTCGTCGATCAGCTGGCGCGGCGTGCGCCCGCGCCGGTCGCCGCCGGCCAGCAGATCCCACAGTCCGCCGCCGAAGTCGGCCCCGCCCAGGATGGCGTACAGGCTGACCGAGGCAAGCAGGATGCCCCCGACAGCCGCAGCCGCGATCACGTCCCGGCCCCGCCCAGAGCCCGGTCGCCCGGCCCGGCCGGCGGGCCGTAGGGGACGGTCGGCTCCTGGGCGTCGCTGCGGCGCCAGCGGCGGGCCAGCATCCGCAGGATCAGGATCGTCGCGGTGCCGAGCACCGCGTACACGACGATGACGATGCTCAGGCTGGCGATGACGCCGCCGTTGGTTGTGGCCGCCGCCGTGGTGGTCTGCAGCTGGTAGACCACCCATGGCTGGCGGCCAACCTCGGTGACCACCCAGCCGCATTCCATGGCCACGATCGCGGCGAGGCCGCTCACCGCGCCCAGCAGCCAGAACAGCCGCTGCGGCGGCAGCCTGCGGTGCCGCCACCACCCATAAAGCGCCCACAGCCCTGCCAGCAGCAACAAGAACCCCAGGCCCACCATCACGTCGAAGCACAAGTGGATCAGCCACACCACCGGCGGGCGGCCGGCGGCGGGAACGCTGTCCCACCCAATGACCTGCGTGCGGGTGCTGAACCCGGCCAGCAGCGAATCCATGCCGGGGACCCGCAGGCCACCGTAGATGTGCCCATTGGCGTAGACTCCGCCGAGCCATTCGGGGACATCCCTCGACGTGCGTGCGACGTACTCCATGGACGCGAACTTCACCGGCTGGTCGTGCGCGATGGCCCGGGCCGCGGTGTCGCCGACGAAGATCTGGAACGGGGTAAGCACCGCGGCTGGGATGAAGGCGATGGCGAAGCCGGTGTAGTGGTAGCGGTCACGCCGGCCGCGCAGGACGCCCGCCGCATACACCCCGGCGACGGTGAATCCGGTCACCATGTAGGCGGCCAGGATCATGTGCGGCATCTCATAGATGGCCGCATGGTTGAAAAACACCTGCCACGTATTGACCGACACGATCCGGCCGCCCCTCACGGTGAACCCGCCCGGCTGGTTCATCCACGAGTTGACCGCGATCACGGACATCGCCCCGAATATGCCGCTCGCCGCGATCGGCACCCCGCTCCAGAAATGCGCCCACCCACCCAGGCGCCGCCAGCCGTAGAGGTAGATCGCGGTGAAGATGGCCTCCAGGAAGAAGAACAGGCCCTCGATACCAAACGGTAACCCGAGAACCGCCCCGTACCGGCGCATCAGCCCGGGCCACAGCAGGCCCATCTCGAACGACAGCACCGTCCCGGTGACCGCGCCGACGGCGACCAGCACCCCCATCGCCTGCGACCAGCGCCGCGCCAGCGTCATCGCCACCTTGTTGGACCGGCGCAGGCCGATGAACTCAGCAATCAGCACGATCGTCGGGAACGCGATCCCCATGCAGGCCAAAATGATGTGGAACCCGAGGGTGGTCGCCATCTGAGCCCGAGCCGGGATCACCTCGTCGGCGGCCCGCGCAACAGTGACCACCACCACGTCAGCGAAGCGCATTACTATCCTCCGGCCCGCAGAAGTCTACATCTGCATGAGGCAGCGCCAATGTGCGCGCCCGGCTAGCGGTACCGGCCGGATTCCGGCTAGCTGCAATGCGCTCCGCAGGCCCCGCGGCCATGCTGGAGCCGATGACGTGGCTCCTCGTCGTCGGCGCGTGGGCCACCGCAGGAAAGGAGCCGTTATGGCAGGCCCGGATGACCACGTCATCGTCTTGTTCGGGGCGACAGGCGACCTGGCTAGGCGCAAGCTGCTGCCGGGGCTATTCCACTTGTTTGTGGCCGGGCTGCTGCCCGCCGGGTACCGCATCATCGGCTCGGCCCGGCGGGCGCTTACCGACGAGCAGTTCCGCGGGCATGCCCGCCAGTCGGTGGCCGAATTCGGGACCAGTAAGCCGACGGGTGACGCATGGCGGGCGTTCGAGCGGGCCCTTTCGTTCGGCAGCGCGGAACCCGGCGACACCGCCCCGCTGGCGGCCGCGATCCAGCGGGCCAGCGAGCAGCTCGGCGCTTCACCGCGCCGGCTCTTCCATCTGGCCATCCCGCCGGCGTCCTTCGAGCCGACGGTGACCATGCTCGGCGCGGCCGGCCTGGCCCAAGGTGCCCGCATTATCATCGAGAAGCCCTTCGGGACGGATCTGCGCTCAGCCCAGGATCTCAACCGGGCAGTGCACGCCGTCTTCGACGAATCGCAGGTCTTCCGGATCGATCATTTCCTCGGCAAGGAGTCGGTCGACAACATCTTGGCCTTTCGTTTCGCCAACGGCCTGTTCGAGCCGGTCTGGAACCGCCAGCACATCCGCTACGTGCAGATCGACGTGCCCGAGACCCTGTCGATCGAGGGGCGGGCCGGCTTCTACGACGCAACGGGCGCTTACCGCGACATGATCGTGACCCACCTCTTCCAGGTTCTGGGGTTCGTGGCCATGGAGCCCCCGACGTCGCTGGACGCCAAGCACCTGCGGGACGAAAAGGTGAAGGTCTTCGACGCTGTCAAGCCGATCGACGTTGCGCATGTGGTGCGTGGCCAGTACGAGGGGTATCGCAGCGAGCCGGGCGTGGCGCCGGACTCGGGCACCGAGACCATGGCGGCGGTGCGGGCCGAGATCGACAACTGGCGGTGGGCGGGGGTCCCGTTCTTCCTGCGTTCCGGCAAGCACCTCGCGGCGAGCCGGCAGGTGGTGACGCTCGGCTTTCACCAGCCGCCGCTGCGGATGTTCCGCACGCGCGACAAGGACACCCCGGCCGGCCGGGGGAACGAGATCGTCATCGACTTCGCCGATCCCGGTTCCATCACGGCCGGATTCCTGGCCAAGGAGCCAGGGGCCGCGATGCGCCTGGGTGCCGCGCAGATGGCCTTCCGCTACCAGGACTCGTTCTGCGCCGCCAACGGCCTCGAGGGCTACGAGCGGCTCATTCTCGACGCCATGCTCGGTGACCAGGCGCTGTTCACCCGGGCCGACGGCGTGGAGCGCCTGTGGGAGATCTCCGCGCGGCTCCTGGACAACCCGCCCCCGGCCGAGCCCTACGCCCCGGGGTCGTGGGGCCCCGAGCCGTCGCTCGGGCGGCTGGTCGCCCCATTCCGCTGGCACCTGCCAGACGCCGGCGGTCGTCGGTACCTGCGCGGCCGGGCCTAGCCACCACCAGCGAGGCGACGGTCACGTTGTTCTACACCCAGCTCGCCGTACGGATAGTCGGTAGCCCGCGGGTCGCTCGCCGCGTCGAGTGCGGCGGTTTCCGCTGAGGTAAGCCGCAGGTCAGCAGCGCGAAGGTTGGTCTCGAGCTGTCCGGCGGTGCGGGCGCCGAGGATGGTCGAGGTCACCGCTGGCCGACCGGTCACCCACGCCAGTGCGACCTCGGCCATCGACGCGCCGCGTCTGTCGGCGACCTTCTGCACCGCGTCGATGACCTCCCAGGTGCGCCGCGTGCCCCGCCGGTCGTAGGCCTCCATGCCGCGGTCCGGGTCCTCGCCCAGGCGCGTGGCGCCGGCCGGGCGCTCATCGCGCCGGTACTTGCCCGACAGCCAGCCGCCGCCGAGCGGGCTCCACGCCAGCAGCCCCACGCCCGCGTCCACCGCAGCGGGCACGATCTCCCACTCGATCTCCCGCACCAGCAGGCTGTACTGCGGCTGCAGCGTCACCGGCCCGGCGGCGTTCAGCGCGCGGGCCAGGTGCACCGCCTTCGTCAACTGCCAGCCGGTGAAGTTCGACAGCCCGTAGTAGCGGATCTTGCCGGCGCGCACGAAACCGTCGAGCGTGCGCAGTGTTTCCTCCAGCGGCGTCCACGGATCAAACGCATGGACCTGATACAGGTCAACCGCCTCGAGCCCCAACCGGCGAAGCGACGCGTCAAGCGCGCGGGTCAGATGCCGTGCGGACAGCCCGGCGCCGTTCGGATCGTCATCCAGCGGGAAACGGCCCTTCGTGGCCAGCACCACCGGCTCGGTGACCTCGGCCGGCCGGCTGGCGAACCAGCGGGCGATGATCTCCTCCGACCTCCCGTCGCCGTACACGTCGGCCGTGTCGACCAACGTGCCGCCCGCCTCGACGAAACGGTCGAGCTGCTCATGCGCGCCCGGCGCGCCGGTCTCCGCGCCGAAGGTCATGGTCCCCAGGCAAAGGCTCGACACCGCGCAGCCGCTACGCCCCAAAGTGCGATAGTCCATGTTTCAACCTACGCGGCCCTCGACTGAGGCGCGCACAGCCGCCGCGCCAGGAGACTGGTCAGGGTGCACCGCCACGCGGCCCGCAGGACCAGTTGGGGTGGGACGCAGGTGAAAACGCCCGCGGTGCCGTGTCACCACGCGGAGCCGTTAAGCAATCCAGATACATAACGGCTGCGCGGGGAAGGACCAGCCGGTCCGGTGCGTCCGCGCGCCTGCGCTCCTTCCGGCCAGCACCGCCTCTTGTAGTGGACGCGTCCGAGACGCGCGTTTCGCCGCCTGCCATCTCGCCTCCCCTTGCCAATGCCTGTGATCCGCCCCAAGGGATTTCCGCACGCGAGCCGCGGTCATCGTGGCCAGCGCCAATCGGCTGCTAGCGGCACCTGCCAGAAGCTGGTCGTCAACGCCTACATGTCCATCCTTATCGAGGGTGTGGCGGAGACGATGGAGCTTGCTGATCGCCTCGATATCGGTCACCAGCAGAGCTAGGACACCGGCGCGCGGGCGCACGAGACCGCCCTCAGTAGATCAGGTAATGATGGCCTCGATGGTGCCGGTGGCAATCTGGCCGGCCCGTTTGCCATCCGGGCCGAACGACCAGAACGCGTGCACCGTATTGTTGATGTAGTCGTGCACGTGGCTGATCGAGTCGCCGTTCGGCTTGATCCAGTTGATGAAGTACACACCTGGTGTCACGCGGGCGACGGTGATGTCGAAGTCCATCGCCTGGCCGGCGTGCTCGCCGGAGAGGCCCTCCATGCGTAGCCTGGTGCCGTCATCGGAGAAGATAAGTCGAAACGACCAGCCGTTGGGTAGCGAGTAGAGAAAGGTCTTGCCCTGGTAGGTGGGTTCTGTTGCTGATTGACTCATTCACATCGCTCGCTCTCCGGTGGCGGTATCAGGTGGACAGGCACGCGTAGGCGCGCAGCCGCGTCGGGTGGTAGCTGTCACGGTGCACGCGCAGCGCCCGGTATGGCGCCACCGCGCTGCCAAGCCGGGGCACGTGGTGGAGGAGCAGCCGATCTCCTGGCTTGACCGCCCTGGTCAGGACCGCCTCGGCGAGCACGTGGTTGAGGTGTACCAGGTAGTCGGCCATCGCCACCCCGGCGGTGGCCACGTAGAGCCGGTAGACTTGGCCGCCGCTCGCTCCCGGCACGTCCAGTGTCAGCGCGGCGGGCGGGTTCGGAGCCACCGTGCCGTCAAGCAGCTTCAGCAGCCGACGCAGACCCGTGGACCGCTTCGTCGAGGTTGGCCCGAACCAGGCTACCGAGCCGTCTGCGGCGATGTGGTTGAAGCGAAATCGCCCGGTGAGGTTTACCGGGTTGCCGGCCAGGAAGAGGGTCCGGGTGAACGCTCGGAACCAGGCGTCCCGCTCCTCGGCATCCACGCCGAGGGCGAACTCCAGTGCGGATCGGGCGAAGGTGGCCAGGTCGAAGTGGTGTAACACGGCGATCGCAGCCACGTCCGGGGCGTTCTCCTCGGCGTCCGCCAGGTGGGTGAGGTCGGGCAGATCCGTCGCCGGGACAGGTCGCCCGTTCAGGCCGACGGTGGCGGCCCGCACTCGGCGTGCCAGTTCGGTATGCAGCAGGTCTTGGGTGAACATCAGCGATACACCTGCTCAACGAGGTCGTGGACGGATGGTTTGCAGCGCTTGGTCAGCATTGCCGAGGTGAGCCGATACGGGTCGACGTGGCGGTTGTCCCCGCTGTACCGGCACACATATTCCGCGAGTTCGGTCGCGGTCAGCCGGGGTGCGGCGGCGGCCAGCAGCTTCTGGGCTCGGGCCATGGTCTGGCGCAGCAGATCCTTTCGGAAGGACTGACCGCTGCCCTTGCCCAGTACGGCGATGAAGTACAGCCGCATGCCCAGCTTCAGCACCTCGGGTTCGACGTCTTGGCAGTCCGCGAACATCGCCGGGAGCGTGTGGCTCTGCCAGCCGCCGTACCGACTGGACTTGATCACGCCGTTGATCGGCACCCGGTCCACCGCGACGCGCACAATGTTGCCGCCCACCGCGCCGAGCAGCCGCTGCAGCAGTACATAGTCCTCGGTCAGCGCCCGGTCGTGCACCAGCACGGTCTCGCCGTACTGCTCCACCAACGGAATCAGTTCGCGGAGCGCGCAGGCCAGGTAGTTGGGCTGGTGTTCGTGGGTGACAATTTGCCGCAGCGGAAGGCCGTACCTGGTGGCGTCCAGGTACACCGGCCCGCCGATAGGCCGATAGTCCAGGCATAGGTCGCGGACGGCCAGGTACTCGATCATTTCTTCCAGCCTCGTCCCAGGCGGCTGCACCTTCGTCAGTCCTGGGTCGTACATGCCGAGCCGGGTGTAGTAGCCGGTCCACAGCTCGAGCAACCGGGTGCTGGCGGGATGCACCCAGCCGGTGTCCTCGACCGCCCGCAGGTAGGGCCGCAGCGCGGCAAAGGGGGCGTGTTGCGGCTCGGACTGGTAGCGCACGTACAGCTCGCCTATCTCCTCCTCGCCATGCAGGGTGAAGTCGATATCGCCGAAGGTGCGGTCGAGGTATTCCCAAAAGCCAAGGGTCTGTCTGGTGACGTTGTAAGTGGTGTTGCTGTAGCGGTAGGTCGCGTCCGCAACTAGTGAGGTCGCTCGGTACATCACATCCACCCAGAGCAATCCCTTCAGATGGCTGGGCGTGAGCGCTTTGGTGGGGGTGATGGTGACCGGGGCGATCAGGACCTTTGTCATCGACACGCCTCGCTGAGGATCCGGACGAACTCGGCCCGCTCGGGCACCGGGATCCGGGCCGGTTGCCGGCCCGCGAGCACCGAGCGGACCCGGGCGCGCATCGCCGGATCGCCGTAGAACAGCTCCGGTGGGTCTAGTGACATCAGCACCCTGGTCAGCCGCCGCCACACCACGACGTCGAAGGCTGACGCCATGGCGGCGGTGCCGAGGCCGAGGTAGTCGTCGGGCAGTGGCGGCAACTGTTCACCGTGGACGGCTATGCGCCATCCGCGGATTCGCTCCAGGTCGTCGTGGACCGCCTGCCGGAACCACGGCACGAGCAGCGTCTCGGTCGCCTCGGCTGTTCGCGCGCTCTGTTCCCTGCCGATCTCGGGCTGTTCGGCGAGTACCTCGGCGAGCTTGTAGACATGCGCGATGGCCAGCGCGACTCCTCGGCCGTAGAGCGGGTTGGTGACGCAGGCCGCGTCGCCAAGCTGGAACAGTCCGTGCACAGGCTGTTGCCAGGTAGTGGCCACCCCGCGCACCGTATTATCCGGGAACCTGATGGCGTTCACCGACGAGATCGGGTCGCTGACACCCTTGGCGATCCACGGTGCCAGCAGTGGGGTAGCGGACAATACGGCAGTGAAGGCAGCTTCGTCGCGCACAGCCTTGAGCAGCGGGTCATCGGGCAGCACGCCGATGCCGACGGAAAACGTGCCGTTGTCCCCTGGGTGCACGAATGCCATGTAGTGCCCAAAGATTCCGCCGCCGGCGTTGCCCCGGTTCAGTGGGCCCGGCAGGCTTTCGCCCCGGCAACGGTAGAACCGCGTATAGCAGGCGATGTCGCACGCGCGCACCCGGTCCTCAGCGACGGGGATCGCGGCCGCGGCCAGCCACCGTCGGGACTCCGCGCGGCGGCCAGTCGCGTCCATAACGACATCGGCTTGAATCCGGCTGCCGTCGGCCAGACGCACCCCCACCACCCGCGGACTGCCATCATCGGTCAGATCGAGGCCGCGCACGACCGCGTTGCGCCGCACGGTGATTCCCAGTCGCTCGACGGTGGTGGCCAGCACCGAGTCGAAGGTCCGACGGCGGCAGGCCAGCACGGTCAGCTCCGCGTCGCCCGGCTCAGGCGGGGTGTCTCGCAACGCGGGTGGCTTGGTCGTGCTGAGGTCGATCTCCGTGGCACCGGCCGCCAGCAGTCCTGCGTGCACCTCGGGCGCGCGATTGCGAAGCAGGCCGACGCCGAGGCTCGTGAAGGCGTGTGAGTGCAGGGTCTGAGGCGCGCTGGGCCGGAGCCAGTTGACGTTGGCCTGCTCGACCGACACCGGTGCCGGAGCGGGGTCTCGATCTAGCACCCCCACGTCGTAGCCGAGTGGACGAAGCGCGAGGGCGCCGGTCAGCCCGGCGACTCCGCCGCCGACGATCACCGCGGTGGGCATCTTCTCAGGCCCGCTTTCCATGCACGTAGAACACACGTGGGATGCCCGGCACCTCGCGCGCGATTACCGGGTCCTTCCAACGGCCGTAGTCTGCGCCGCGCTCCCCGGGCTGCACTGCGATCGCGTCGAAGCCATAGGAGGTCATCAACTGCTCCGGTTCGTCGGTACCAAACAGCCACGGCGATCCCCAGGCAGCGAACAGCTGTGACAGCTTGCGGGTGGACGGCGCGGTGAGCGCGACCTCGTTGATCAAGTCGCAGGCCAGCGGGCTGCCCAAGGTACAGAAGTCCTGGAGCTCGGCGAGCAGCCTGCGGGCGCTCGCCTCCGGGATGTAGTACAGCAAGCCTTCCAGTAACCACACGGCTCGCCGGCTCGGGCCGAACCCTGCGGCGATCAGATCGGCCCGCCAGTCGTCGGCCAGGAGGTCGGTACGGACGAGGTGCCTGGTCACGTTATCGGCGGGCACGTACTCGGCGAGCACGGCCTGCTTGTGGTCGAGCACGGCGCGCCGGTCGATCTCGTAGATATGGACCGGGTGCGGCCAATTCAATCGGTAGGCCCTGGTGTCCATTCCGGCGGCGGCGATGATGACCTGGTCGAAGCCGCCCTCCGCGACGGTGGCGGTGAGCCAGTCGTCGAGGAAGCGGGTGCGGATTGCGTTGTAGTCGAAGGTGTTCGGTAGATTGCGGCTGTCGGAGGCAACCACCTCCCGATTCAGGTGGGTCATCTTGGCGACCTCGTCAAACAGCGCTGTCCCGACCTCACCGGCCAGCGCGTGCGCATAGGGGTCGTTGTACAGCCGGTCTGGTCGGGTGCTCTCTTTCGTGCGCAGCGCCGTGGTGAGCAGGGCGGTCCTGGCCACCGCATCGAAGCCCTGAGGAGTCATGCTTTTGCCTCCATCCGCGACGGACTGCTCAGGACGCCGGACAAGCCAGCAGCCGCTGCCACGCCGCATCGTCGCGCTGGAATACCCGGTCTTTGACCTGGGCTGGCCTAATGCCCGACTCCACTCGCGCTTGCCATTCCTGCAGGAACGCGTCCTCGGCCAGCAGGTGCAGCACCGGCTCGCCCAGCCGTCGGTCGGCACGCGCCGATTCGTAGTCAGTCGAAAGCCCGCACAGCGCGCTGTCCACCGAGGACACCAACGCTGTCATCTCCCGCGCATGGAACGGACTCTGCGGAGCGAGAGCGAACTCGTAGCGGGTGGTCAGGCCGGCCGGAGTGGCCGGGCGGCAGGTCGCGTTGCGAACCTCCAATCCGGTCGTGCCCAAACCGGTCTGGAGGGCGCGCACGACGTGTGACTCGCGCAACCGCTCGCCGGCCGTGTTGGAGAGGTTGCTCCGTCCTGCGTAGCTCACCCTGGGCATTCCTTGCCCCCGGTCGACCACGCGCACTACATCGCCGAGTGCGTACCTGTACAAGCCGCCGACGTGGGTAAGCAGCACGTGGTACTCGCGCCCAACTTCCAACTCGTCGAACAGCATGGTGGCACTGTCCGGCCGCAGTTCGGCGTCCGCGTCGACGAACTCGTGGAAAGCGGCGGTGACCGCAGCCGAACAGGCCGTGGGGTGCCGGTCGAGGGCGACGCCAACGAAACCCTCGGAGGCAGCGACCGGGGCGGGCAGTACGGTCACGTCCTGGCCGAAGCTCTCCCTGAGCCGAGGCAGGTACAGCGAGGCCAGCCCAGTGGTCCAGCAGAAGATCAGTTGGAAGTTCGGCCAGACATGCGCAGGGCGCAGGGTGCCGAAGTAGCCGGCCATCCGCTCCAGTCCGGCCGCAAGCTGCGGGTTGGGCGAGCCAAACCGACGGCCGCCAAGGGTGCCGTCGCGCAGGTCCTTCACGATCCGCGGCCACCATTGGTCGAGTTGATAGGGCACCGCCGCGACCATCGCCGGGTTGATGCCGATAAGGCAGCGCACGTCGTGTTCGACCGCCAGCCGCAGCCGGAGGTATGCCTTCTCCAGGTAGTCGGTGTCGCCGATCGAAACGGGCAGCACGGCCCATGGCGCCCGGGAGCCGGGCTCAGCAGACAGCGGCTCGCCGAATGCCGTGCCGAAGTCCACCTGGCTGGCGCCCAGGTGCGGTCGGCCGGAGGGAGTGGTTGCGGTCTGACTCACTGGGTCGTGCTTGAGGTTGAGTGTGCTGTCCTCGTGCGCGATCACATCCGGAAAATGCTCGACGAAGTTAGCCCAGGCGGCATAGAAGGGCGGGAAGAACCCGGTCCGCATGAACTCACGGGTGATCGGGATCTTCTTGCTGTCCCCGGTGCTGCCACTGCTCATGAAATAGACGACCGGGTCGTCAGCGGACAGCACGTTGTGCTCGCCCCCCGCCACCCGGTCGATCCACGGCGCCAGCACAGCGTAGTCGCGGATCGGCACGGCGGCACGGAAATCCTTCCAGTCGCGTATCCTCTTGAAGCCGTGCTCCACGCCGAAACTGGTTCCCGCGTTCGCGGCTAACAGGCTGGCCAGGACTTGACGCTGCGCGTCACGGGGCGACTGCAGCGCGCGCAGCAGGGTATCCCGCTCGAACAGCACCCGGTGCTGGTACTGTGCCGCCGAGTTCCGCGGCATCGTCCCTCCTGATGATCTGTTGAATCGCGTTGGCCACCTGATCGACACTGTCCGGTTCGCCCAGGACGCTCACCGGGACAGTGCCCACCTCCTTCACCATGAGCTGACGGAGGTCGGTCTGGAACCGGTGGAAACGCTCCCGCGTAGGGATGGTGCCGTAATACTCGAACGGGTTCAGCCGGGCACCCTCACCACTGCGCCGCCAGGCGGTCTCGGGTTCCACGTCGAGATAAATCACTCGCCGCGGCTGAGGAAAGGAGCGCCACCAGGTGAACAGTTCCTCATTGACCAGTCCGGTCAGCACGCACTTGGCTAGGATCTTGTAATAGTAGGAGTCCATGACTGCGGGCCGGCCTGGCGCAACTCGCATGACCTGGTCACGCAGATACACCACCGACGTCTGCAGCAGCGTGATCACGAAGTCCGGCGAGTACGACTCGCCAATCCCCTGCAGTGCGCGACTGATGAAGCTGTCCCGCAGATCGTTGACCAGTGAGCATTCCGGGCGGACGAAGTCGTTGTCGCACGATACGCACTGCCACCCGTTTAACGACAACGCTGAAAGCACCGACGACTTACCCGCATAATCGGGCCCCAGCAGTACGAAGAACTCCGGCCACACGGTCCGCTCACCCGGCATAGTCAGGTTCATAGGAAATGAAGAGGAACGTCCCCTGGCGCGGGAGCATGAAATCACCGTATACCTCTAGCGATTTTCGAGTTCCGGCGTCGTCTCGTGACAATCACACAGTCGCTTGGCTTTCAACTCAGGGTACGGAAGATCGACTGGTAAAACCACTAGTCCAGTGGTTAAAGCCTTAGTCCAGATGAACTAAGCCCAGATACCCTGAATGGGCCATGATGCCGGTCCTTGTGCTGATCAGGCGGCGTGTGGATCTTGATTTCGGGGTGGAAGGCGCGCTGGACCGGCGATGACCGTGGGTGTGTCCACAATCAGACACTGGGCCCGGCCCATTGTCGGGGCGGGTGCTGGTGCCCGGCCGGGGACGTCAGAGTCCCGTCATTCATGACGACGAGCCCGAGCGATGGAGGCAGGTTACGAGTTACCGGTTTTGGGAGCCTCAGTCATGCGGGAGGGGCCGCGATGGGCCACCGAGGCCATGGGGCAGGGGCTTCGGTGGCCACTCAGCGCGTTAGTTGATCTCTAAACCCGCCAACGAAGGCGCCGGAGTGGGCCGCGGGCCAGCTTGATCCCTTACGTCGGAGCCTTTTCAGCGCAGACAACTGAAAAGGCTCCGACGTAGCGGATCATGGACGGCCCGGCTGGCATCAGGGTGGTACAAATTGACGGCCATGCGGGATTGCGGTTGGTGGACCATCCATCGCACGAGATGATCGCAGCGCGCCGCCCAGCCACCGGAGGCGGCGCTGGATCGGCCGCAGGTCATGATCACGGAAGCCTGACCCCCAAAATAAAGGCTCCTCTGACGTATCCGTGGATGCGCCAAGTCGAACTGGTCGAGCAGGTCCTTGGCCCGCTGGCGGGCGGCGCGGCTGTGGGTCGACCTCAGGCACCGTGTAGGTGAAGACGGGCGCACCGGAGCCGCGCGCGTATTCCGCGGTGGCGAGAGATGCGTCGGCGGCGGCGTTCAGATCGCGGTAGTGAGGTCGAAGGGGTGCGGGGGCGGGGTGGTGGCGAGCAGCCTCCGGGTGCCTGCGCAGCTCCCCGATCTCATCGTCGCTGATCCTCACCGCGGCCATCGCGACGGCCTGAGGCTCAAGGAGCCGGCGCACCTCGAAAAACTCAAGGACGGTGGCGTCGTGTGGTTCGTCGCCACGGCGGCGGCGAGCTGCCGGACTTGCCGGCGGTGCACGGCGAACTGGGCGCGCCCCTCGGCGTCGTGAGCCGCGCGCTGAGTACGAGGCAATCCTGCGCGTCGTCGACGACCTCGTCCGTACCCACACCACCAACTCCGTCGGCCTTGACCTGCTACGCCAGCGCGTAAATGACCGGGAGACCGTCGAGCTGCTGCTCGTCGTCGGCTACTACCTGGGCGTTGCGCTGCTCGCCGCCGCCGTCGACCTCGACCCCGACCCGCCGGCCCAGATGGCAGTCATCGACGCGGCTACCACCACTCCCAGGGAAACCCCGTGACCCCCGAGCCCACCACGCCCGCGCCGCTCGCGGCGTACCTGCCTGACGCCGCCACCGGCACCGCGCCCGGCCACGGACTCCTAGCAGGCCGCCGGCTGCTCGTCGTGGCCGGCGGTCAGCAGACCTACGGCCAGACCGACCCGCCGACTGGTATCGGCCGGGCCATCAGCCTCCTGGCGGCCCGCGAGGGCGCGGCCGTCGCCGTCGCAGATATCGACCACGACGCCGCCCAGGCCACCGTCGACCGCATCACCGCCGAGGGTGGCACGGGCCACGCCGTCGCCGGTGACGCCAGCGACCCCGGCGACGCCGGCCGGATCCTCACCGACGCAGCTAACGTGCTCGGGGGACTGGACGCTATGACGCTCAACACCGGAATCGCCGCCGGACTTGGCCTCACCCAGACCACCTGCGCCGACTGGGACCGCGTTATGGCCGTCAACGTCAGGGCCCACTTCCTTGCCCTGCAGGCTGCCGTCACCGTCCTCGAACCAGGCGGCGCGATCACGCTGACATCCTCCACCGCCGCCCGAGTCGTCACCACCACCGACATCCCCGCCTACACCACCAGCAAAGCCGCGCTTGAGGGTCTCTGCGCCTACGCCGCCAAGGAGTACGCCCCACGCCGAATCCGGGTCAACGTCGTCATGGCCGGGCTCATCGACACCAGCCTCGGCCGGCTCGCCACCCAGTTCCGTCCCGAGCGCGCCGCCACCCCCATCCCGCTCGGACGGCAAGGCACCGCATGGGAGATCGCCGCCGCGACCGTCTTCCTGCTCTCCGACACCGCCTCTTACATCACCGCCACCACCATCCCCGTCGACGGCGGCTTGTCCTCCATTCTCTGACGCCCAACATCACAGCGGCCGGACCGCCTGGGATGCCCGTTGTGGGACCGTGCAACCGCGGTCATGGGGTGAGAACTGGAACACGTTCCTTTTACGTGCACGCGACGTAGCGATGGGTCAGCGTCGGGTGGCTATGTCTGGGATGCGTCGACCGGCGGTGCCAGGATCGGAACATGACCAAGCCCTGGATGCTCGACGAGCTCGCCCACGCGGGTCCTGAGCATCTCGATCCCGGCTTCGTTGCCGGGTACGACCGTAAGCAAGGCTACCCGGATCCCGCCGGGGACATCGCCGTGCTGCTTGAGTACGGCCTGGACCGGACCGGCACGCTGGTGGATCTCGGGGCCGGGACGGGACGCCTCGCCCTTGCCGCCGCGCCGCATGCGCGGCGGGTGGTGGCCGTCGACGTCTCACCCGCGATGCAGAGCCTGCTGCGGCGCCGTGTCGCCGACGCCGCGCTGTCGAACATCGAGCGGGGCTACACGCGCGGGGACTTCGCCGAGCACATCCGGGCCGAGTTCAGCACCTTCCGGTGGCTGCTCGAACCCATGCTCACCGCGGTCGGCTTCGAGATCGCGGCAGCCGACTTCCGCGGCTGCGTCTACGGCGCCTACACCTGCGTCAGACGCTGACCTGCGATCCGCTGTCTCTTCTTCGCGCAATTTCCTGCGGCGTTCCTCATACAGCAGCAGTGATGGCGGCCGCCATCTTCTTCTCGTCGTGGCTAGCATCGAGGAAGGTGCTGGGGTCATCTTGCCGAGCGGGCCAGCCGGGTGATGCCGGCGCGCAGCCGCTTTTCGCCGAGTTCGGGCAGGATGGCTGCCACGTGCTCGGCGGCGAGGGGGGCGAGCAGGGCGTGCGCGGCATGTTCGGGGTCGGGCGTGCTGGCGAGCAGGATCGCGGCGTGCCGGTGCCAGAACCGGTATGCCCCGATCCGGTAACGGGCGCCGGGCGTGGCGGTCTCTGACATCCGGACCAAGTCCAGGTGCTCAAGCAGGTAGTCGAGGTAAGCGTCGGTGAAGGCGGCGAGCCTGTCGGCTGCGGCGGCCCCCGGGCCGAGCGGTGGCGGGCCGTGCAGGATCGCCGCCTGCAGCGTGCGTTCCCGGGCATCAAGGAGGGCGGCAGCCAGCCCTGACTTGTCCCCGAACCGGCGGAAGAGCGTGCCCTTACCGACTCCGGCGGCCGCAGCGACCTGGTCCATCGAGACCGCCGCCACGCCGTGGTCGGCGAACAGCCGGGCAGCGGCCCGCAGCACGGCCGCGCGGTTCCGGGCCGCGTCGGCCCGTTCCTTGGGTGGCGGTGTGCGCAGGAGCTCCAGCGGGATTGCGGAACCGGACTGTGGTCCGGTACTGTCGTAAGCCACAAACGGACTATAGTCCGATTCTTAGGAGGTTGCGACATGACCGCACTCATCTCCCGCGACGAGCTGAAGGCAGCCATCGACGCGGGCACCGTCACCGTGATCGACGCGCTCGGCGGCGACTACTACGCCCAGCGGCACCTGCCCGGTGCGGTGGCGCTCGCGCCGCCGGACGTCGGCGCGCTGGCGTCATCCCTCCTGCCCGACCGCCACACCGCGATCGTCACCTACTGCTCCAACCCCTCCTGCCCAAACAGCGGGCAAGTCGCCGACCGCCTCACCGCCCTCGGTTACCTCAACGTCCGCAAATACCGGGAGGGCATCGAGGACTGGGCCGACGCCGGCCTGGCCACCGAATCCGCCTGACACCGCAAACCCGCGGGGGCGGCGCAGGGCATCCCGCCCCGCGCCGCATCCCGCGGGGTTCCGCGACTCTGCATGGGCCTTCAGCTCTAGCGCGCACCGAAATTGACCAGTATCCAGCCAGCCACGGTGACGACCGATGGCCGGTCACGCTACACGCGGAAGCGACGCTCTGGCGCCTGCTGTCTTCGACTGCAAGCTAGCGACCAAGGATCGCTAGCGACCAAGGATCGCTAGGCGCGGCCCTTCCCGGGACGGCGGACCGCGGAGTCCCGCGCGAGGTAGCCGCGGTCGGCGTCGGGAAGCCATGCCTGCTGCGGGTCGCTGGCAAACGCGAGGTCGGCCGCGCGCCCGGCCATCATGGTGGTGGTAAGCCGGTTGATGAGCTCGGCGGGCACCCGGCGCGTCCACATCACCCACCAGGCGAAGACAGGTGTCGGCGCAACGAGTGGCACCACCCGGACCCGCTCGTCAGGCGGTTCTCCCATGGCCATGCCGAAGAATGTCGGCTTCGCCGTGGCTTGCTTGAGGAAGTTCGCGAAGCCCATGGTTGTGCCCGAGTAGTCGATCTGCAGTCCGAACCGGTGGGCGAGCTCGGGCAGGTACTGCGTCCAGTCGGCGGGCGACCCGTGCAGCGGGAACCACAGTGGCTCGGTGCGCAGCTCGTCGAGTCTCACCTGGTCCCGGCGGGCGAAGCGGTGGTCGGCACCGACGAGCAGGCCGATGCGTTCAAGGAGCACCGGCCGGCGCAGCACGTCGTCAGGCCACTCCGGTCCGAGCGCTCCCGCGCGGCCGAACGCCACATCGGCGGCACCTCCGCGCAGCGTGGCGAGCGCTGGCCTCGTCGTGCGCATCGTGACGTTGAGCGCTAGGCCGGGATCGCGCTCGAGCGCGCGGTCTACCAGCCGCAGTGGGGCGAGGTGCTCGTCGATCACGTCCACGACCAGGGCCCGTTGCCGGACCTGGACGGCCGCGACCGCGGCATCAACGTCGTCCACGAGGCGGCGCGCGTGCGGCAGCAGCCGCTCCCCGGCGGCGGTGATGTCGACCCGTTGGTGGGTCCGGTCCAGCAGGCGCACCGACAGCAAGTCCTCCAGCCGCTGAATCCGTTTCGACAGGGCCTGCTGGCTGAGGTACATCCGCTCGGCGGCGCGGCCGAAATGGCGCTCCTCCGCAGTCACTACGAAAGCCCGGAGCAGCGCGCTGTCCAGGTCCATGCCGAAATCCTCCGTCACAACCCCTGGTTGTCAATCCTGCCTTCATAGCTGTTGGACCGGAATGCACCCGCTCGCGTGGACTGATGAGAGACCAGATTCGACGCCAACGAAGGAGGAGCAAGCCATGAGAGGCGCTCTCTACCGGCTCGGCGGCGCCTGCGCGCGCCGCCCGTGGCGGGTCATCGCGGTGTGGCTGGTGGCGATCGTGGCCCTGGCTGGGCTGGCGGCGGCAGTGGGCGGGGTGTACCGCGACGAGGACGCGGCGCCGGGCAGTTCCAGCGCGCGGGCGAATGCGCAGATCGTTGCCAGCTTCCCGCAGCAGGCCGGAGCCGAGGCACGCGTCGTCGCCCGCTGGCCTGACCACGCGGACCGGACCGCCGTCACCGGGGCCGAAAAGGAGCTTCGTGCGCTTCCTGGCGTCCGCGGCGTGCAGGACCGGACCAGCGCGGACGGCCGCACCGTGATGCTGGTGGTCGGATACCGGGCCAGGCTGGCCGACCTGAACTACAAGCGAGCCACCGGCGAGCTCGCGGCTGCGGCTGCTCCGCTCCGGCGGGCAGGTGCCCGGGTGGGCGTCGGCGGCGAGGTTCCCGAGGCAATCCAGGGGCCCAACGGGACAGCTGAGGCCTTGGGCGTCGTTGTCGCGCTGGGGATCCTGCTGCTCGCCTTCGGCTCGGTTCTCGCCGCCGGGCTGCCGCTGTTGATGGCCGCCGCGGGCCTGGGTGCCGGGCTGAGTCTCATTGGCCTGCTGGCCGCGGTCACCAGCGTGAACTCGGTGAGCCCGACGCTGGGCAGCATGCTCGGCCTGGGCGTCGGGATCGACTACGCCCTGTTCATCGTGGCCAGGTACCGGGACCGCCTGGCGGCGGGGTCCCCGCCGGCCGTGGCCGCCGCTGAGGCGAACGCCACCGCCGGCCGGTCCGTTGTCCTCGCCGGCACCTGCGTCTTGATCGGCATCACCGGACTGGCGTTCAGCGGCATGCCCAGTTTCGCGACCATGGGCGTCGCCGCGGCGCTCGTCATCCTATGCACGGTCACCGCCGCGATCACCCTGCTGCCGGCGCTGCTGCGGCTAATGGGGCGGCGCGTATTCGGCCGCCGAGCACGGCGCGCGGCGCAGCTGCCGCTGACCTCCTTCCGGTCCGCCCGCGCCGAACGGGTCACGCGTGCGGTCATCCGCCGGCCGGTTCGCTCGCTGGCCATCAGCGCGCTGCTTCTCATCGTGCTCGCCGCGCCGGCGGCCTCGATGCGGCTCGGGCAGAACGACGCGGGCAGCGAGCCGGCCGCAAGCCCCACCCGGCAGGCATACGACTTGGTCGCTGACGCCTTCGGGCCCGGCGCGAACGGCCCGCTGGAGGTCGTGGTGAACCGGCGTGTCGCGTCGGCCAGCACGTTCGCCGCGCTTGCGCACCGGCTCGCCGCCACGCCGGGCGTGGCCGAGGTGTCCTCACCGGCTCAGGCGCCGCACAGCCGGACCGCGGTACTGCAGGTGATCCCCACCACCGGTCCCCAGCAGCCGCAGACACGCGATCTGGTCGAGCGGCTCCACCACGGCGTGCTCCCCGCCGGTGCGGACGTAACCGGCCCGACCGCCGCGATGGTGGACATGACCACCGCGCTGTCCGGGCACTTGTGGCGCGTCCTCCTCGCCGTCCTGGCCGCGACGTTCGCACTCATGGTGATCGTTTTCCGGTCGATCGTGCTGCCCGCCAAGGCGGTCATCACCAACCTGCTGTCCGTCGCCGCGTCCTACGGCGTGATGACCCTGGCCTTCCAGACCAAGACCGGAGCCTCCGTGCTCGGGCTGCCAGGGACAGTCCCCATCGCCGCATGGGCGCCCCTCGTGCTCTTCGCGATCCTATTCGGCCTGTCCATGGACTACGAGATCTTCATGCTCAGCCGCGTCCAGGAACGCTACGAGAGCAGCGGCGACCCGCGCGGCGCCGTCGCTGACGGCATGGCGGCGACGGCCCGGATCATCACCGCGGCGGCCGCCGTCATGGTCGCGGTCGCGACCGGGTTCGCCCTCGACCCCAGCGTCATGGTGAAGATCATCGGGGTTGGCATGGCCTCGGCGATCCTGGTCGACGTCACCATCGCCCGGCTGCTGCTGGTACCCGCCGCGATGGCCCTGCTCGGCGCGCGCAACTGGTACCTGCCCCGGTGGCTCGACCGGATGCTCTCCCGCCCCGAACCTCACACCGGCGCCCCAGCCGAACCCGAGCACATCACACCCGACCCGGTGACATACGCGGCAGCGCCCTGACGCAGGCGCGGGCGGCGCGGCGGGCATGGCTGGTGGCCAAGTCGTCAGCCAGCGGGCGGGTCGAGGAACGACAAGATCATCGATCGCAGCCAGCCGACGCGATCGAGCAGGCCGACGTGCGATGTGCCGGGCAGGATCGCGAGCTGCGAAGTGGGGAGCCCGACGAGATCGGCGACGACGCCGCCGCCAAGCAGTCGGAACATGTGCACCGTGTGCTCGGGACGTACGATGTCCGAGTCGCCGATGATGAGCAAGGCCGGTGCCTTGACCGCTCGGATCGCCTCGGCTGGCCAGCCGGCGAATGCCCGGTCTAGCTCGTTGACCTTGGTGACGAGCGCTGGCCATGCTCCCGGATCCGGTGCCACGGTCACGTAGGCCCGATGCCATATCGATCCGGCGAGCTCGTCGAGTGGCGGCGATTCGAACGTCGCGAGCAACTCGGGGTACAGGCCCTGCGGGTCGTAGCAGGTGCCGCCGGCGTACACGAGCCGCCGCACAAGCTCGGGATGCCGCATGGCGATCTCCAGGGCGACGGCGCCTCCCATGCTGTAGCCGACGAAGTCGGTGACCTCGATGTCAAGCGCGCGGAGCAGCGCCGCGGTGTCGTCCGCCATCTGCTCGTAGCTCAGTGGCCGATCGACGTCGGCGGTATGACCGTGGCCTTGCAACTCGACGGCGACGACGCGCCGCGTCTCGGTGAGCGTGGGCAGAAGCGCCCCGAAGCAGCTCTCGATCGTGCCCATTGCCCCGTGCAGAAGCACAAGCGGGAGACCGGCACCGTGAACCTCGTAGTACATGTCGAGCCCGTTCACCCGCGCGTATCCCGTCGCAACGAGTGACGCGTGAGAGACACCCTCCGTCATGCCCGGTCCGATTCGAGGGTCAGCCGGATACCCGCCACGCTTTCGTCACCCCTGCGTCCCGCTGGCAGCCGGCTCGTAGTCAAGGACTACAACCCCAGTGCTGGTCGTGATCGTGTCGATGAGCCGCAACTCCTTCTTGTCGCCGCCGTCTGTGAAGAGGAGCGTGCCCATCCCGAGAACAACGGGATGGATCATGAGCCGGTACCGGTCGATGAGGTCGTGGCGCATCAACGTCCGCACGAGTGAGCCGCTGCCGTAGATCAGGAAGTTCTGGTCGGACCCGTGCTTGAGTTTGGCGACCTCTTCAGAGACCTCTCCTTCGATCAGGGTCGCGTTCCACTCCATGTCCTTCAATGTTCGTGACGCGACAAACTTCGGCATTGTGTTCATCTTGACGGCGAACGGGCCCTCTTCATGCTCCATGTCCGGCCATGCGGCAGCAAAGCCTTCGTAGGTCACTCTGCCGAGGAGCAGAGCGTCGCTGGCGAACAACAGGTCGGTCTGGAGCTTCGCCAACTCGTCATTCCAGTGCGCGTTGCTCCAGCCGCCATACTCGATCTCGCCGACTCCGCCAGGATCTTGCATGACTCCATCCACGGACAGGTACTCCGCAGCGACGATCTTGCCCACGGGAAACCTCCATGTTGCGTCTTCGTCTGACCGATTCGCGTTTGTCGATGCCGACCAGGAAAGGCACCACGTTCATCGTGGCTGCTCCACCGCCCGAAAGCCAAGGCAGAAAACACCGGTAGTTTGTCTTGTCGCACCGCCGACATAATGCCCGGAACGGGTTGAGCGCGCACGTACAGTTACCGGACGTTATCTGCGCTGGTCGGTGGGTTAGGCCGCGACGGGTCCGGCCATGGTGTACAGGTCGCTGCCGGCCCAGGGGATGGTGTCGTGCGGTGGAGTCGGCGGCTGGGCGGGGACGAAGTTGCTCGCGTCGTCGATGCTGCCCGTGCCGTAGTATTTGGCCCGCTGGAGGTAGGGGAACACCGGCCGGGACCGGATGATGTTGCTCTGGGTATCGCGCTGGCGGGCGATGATCCGGTCGGGTGGCTGGCCGTGCTCGACCCAGGCGAGCGCCGCGTCGTGCAGGGCGGGCAGCTTCGCGATCGTGAGGATCGGCGCGCCGTTGTGGTCCGTGTTCGTCTTGGCCAGCCAGGTGAAGTAGACGCCCAGCAGGGGTCCCATGTAGTTGGCCGGATCGCCGCCCAGCTGCCGTCCAAGATCTGGGGTGAACGGGTTGTCACTCTGCCCCACGTGGCCGTCGTCGGTGGCCGCGACCGCGAAATCCCCGCTGTCCGGCGCGGCACAGGCCGGAAACGCCGGCGGGATTATCACCCCGCACAAGCCCTGGCACCCGTACTGCACATAACGCCCCGTGTACGTGGCGGTCGGCAGCTTCAGCTGAAAACGCACCGCGGGCTCAACGGCGCGATCTAGCCCGCCGGACCAGGCACCTCACCTCACCGTCTCGCCAGGCGGGCCAGAGCGCGACGGTCAGCACCGCCGCGGTCAGAGCGAACCCGGCTGCGTAGCCAGCCCACCCGACCACAAGCCCGAAGCCGACCGCGCCGACGCCCATCCCGCCGTCGTACGCGAGGTTCCACAGCGCGCTTACCCGGCCGAACTCCGACTGTGGCACCCGCTCGAACATCAGTGCCAGGGTCACGTTCTGCGCCACGCCGAACCCGATCCCGAACAGCCCCATCCCCGCGATCACCGCGAGCGGGCTGCCCACCCAGACGAGGCCGGCCGTGCCGACAGCGGCCGCGACCACCGCGGGCACGAGCAGGCGGGAGGAGCCATGGCGGTCGCCGTATCGGCCCGCACCCCAGCGCGCAAGCGGGGCGAGACCTGCCTGGACCAGCAGCGCCACCGCGGCGACCTGACGTGAACCGCCCGGTACGGCCAGCGGCAGGAACGTCACCACGACGCCGACGGCCAGCGTGACAGCGGCGAAGACCACGGCCGGGCGGGCGAGCCCAGCCACGCGGAGCCCGCTGAGCACCGCGCCGTGGCGCTGAACCTCGGCCCGCTGGGCCGGCAGACCAGCCGCTGCGAGCAACCCGGCCAGCGGCAGCGCGGCACCGGCCAGGAACACCGGACCGTAGCCGGCGTGTCCGGTCAGCCACACCCCCAGCGGCAGGCACGCGACGGCGGGGACACCCACGGCGACGCCGTACACCCCCAGCCCTTCGCCCCGACGCTCAGCGGGGACGACCTCGGCGGCCAGTGCGGTGCCGGCCACCACCACGATCCCGAGCCCCGCCCCACGCGCCAGGCTGACAACCAGCACGAGCGGAAGAGCGGGCGAGAAGGCCAGCGCGGTCGCGGGTGCCCCAAGCAGCGCCAGCCCGATGGCCATGACCGCGCGGTAGCCGAGCCTGCCGAGCATCCGCGGCACCGCTAGCTCCATCAGCACGGTGGACAGCATCATCGCGCCAGTGGACAGGCCGGCGCCCACGCCACCCGCGCCCGCCGTGGCCGCATAGAGGGGGACGACCGACAGCAGCAGGTAGAAACCCGAAAGCGAACCAACTGATGCGGTCAACAGCAGGACCATCGGACGGCTGAGGATCGGCGGTCGATCGGTGGCGGCGGGAAGACAGGCATCGGCGCCAGTCACGGTCGGACCTCCTTACGGCGCGTGGCTACCAGCGTTTGCGTCCTGGTGCGGCCGGCGTCCATCAAGTCTTGGCGGCGAGCCCGGCCGAGGATACCGTCTCCGCGCTCGGCTGCTCACCGGTGGGCTGCAGCTTCAGGAAACCGGTCGCGTCCACAACACCAGGTCGGCTCGCGACCGGCTCCACCTCGATCGCGTGAGGGTGCTCATCTTCACCTTCCTCAACCTTCTCGGTGGCGTTCTACGTCTTACCGTGCCCGCGGCAAAGGCGGGGATCAACGGCGTCGCCCTACACGGCCGTTAACTCACGCTGCAAGATCCGGCCTCGGGCTGGGACCTTCCGCCGCCGCGGCGCCAGCCCTCGTGGGGCTGCAGGCCGCAGGCCTTTCCGGCCGGATGCTAAAGACTACGAAATGGGTGTCAGCTTCTTGCCGGGATCGCCGGATCGGTCGGCACGCGTGCGGAAACCGCCCGCCCTACACTCCCAGGATGGGCATCGACGCGGTGACCGCCGGCACCCGGGAGGAACTCCAGAGCACGATGGTCGATCGGCTGCGCGGCCATGGATTGGTCGCTTCAGCGTCAGTTGAGGCGGCCATGCGCGGTGTGCCGCGGCACTTGTTCCTCCCCGGTGTCCCCGTCGAGCGGGCCTACGCGGAAGAGGCCGTTGTCACGCACCATGGAGTGGCTCCAACGGCGGCGTCTGCCTGGCTAGGCCGGCCTCGCCGACGAACTCCTCACCTGCCCAACGGCCACCATGTGCCCCCGCGCCGCGGCCGGCGCGGGGGACAACGTATGGACATTCCCGGACACTCATCGTGTCCGGGAATGTCCGCAGAGCGAAAAGGTGTGATGTCCAGCGAACTCGGCACGTGGCTGCGCCAGCAGCGCGAGGCCCGCGGCTTAGAGCCTGTTTGAGAACCCCGGTTCGATCAGCGAGCGGGTCACCCGCGCCCAGCCGGGATGCGGGGGCACGCGAGCCGGATCGGGGTTCTCAAACAGGCTCTTAACCCGGCCCGAGATGGCCCGCCAGCTCATCCAGGCCGGCCAGGCCAAAGGCGACACGTCCATGCCCGGCACCGACGGCATGTGCCACAACATTTACCGCTGGGAACGCGGCGCCGACAGCCCTCCGAGCGCTACAGAATGGCCGCACACGACGGCAGCGAAAACGCCGCAAGCGCCGAGGAGCGCGGCGTCGGCGACACCACCCTGGAACAGCTCCGCGCCGATGTGGTACGGCTGTCGCGGGAGTACATGACCGGCGAGCCGGTGATCTGGAGGAACGGATCGAGGAGTTCGGCCGGGAGGCCATCGCCGATGGACTGCACACCCTTCCAGGCGGCCCCGGCTGACGAGCCGTCCGCCCCACGGTGCCGCAAGCCAGCCCGGAGTCGGCCGGGTGGCCGCAGATCAGGTCGGCGGCCTCCCGTCACGTGTGGGTCAGCTGCCGCGGACTTGGAACTCCCACAACGAATACCCGTATGGCGTGGCCCGTTGTGTGCCGTACATTCGCACGTAGCGGCCCGTACCGGTCACGGAAATGGTCTGCACGCCTCCGGTGCCGGTTGCCGTCGAGTAGATCGTCGTCCATGTCGTGGCGTCATTCGACGTCTGGATCTGGAAAGCCCGGGCATAGGCCGCTTCCCAGTTCAGTGTCACCTGGCTGATCGTATGCGTCGCCCCAAGGTCGACCCGCAGCCATTGTGGATCACTGAACTGACTCGACCAGCGGGTCCCCGTGTTCCCGTCGACGGCGTTCGCGGCCGGGAACGAGGTGTTTTCCACCGAGGACGCGGTTGCGGGGTGGCCTTGCGACAGTAGGGTGCCCGATCCTGTTGCTGCGGTGCCGCTGACGGAGAACTCCCATAGTGAGTACCCATATGGGGTCGCACGTTGCGTCCCATACATCCGGATGAAGCGACCAGTCCCGGTGACGGCGAGATTCTGCACGCCTCCCGTGCCGGTTGCCGTCGAGTAGATCGTCGTCCATGTCGTGCCGTCATTCGACGTCTGGATCTGGAAAGCCCGGGCATAGGCCGCTTCCCAGTTCAGCGTCACCTGGCTGATGTTGTACGCCTGGCCCAGATCGACCCGCAGCCATTGTGGATCACTGAACTGACTCGACCAGCGGGTGCCCGTGTTGCCGTCGGTCGCCGCGGCCGCGGGCGTGCCCGAGTTCTCGACCGACGACGCCGTCGTCGGTTTACCCTGCGCGATGTTGCCGCCGCCGCCCCCACCGGGGGGCTTGTTGTAGACGGCCACGTAGTCCACGTTGAGCTGGCCACCCGAGACGGTGGACGAGTTGGGGCCGCCACCGAAGGCGGCCGGGAACCCACCGCCCATGGCCAGGTCAAAGACGATGAAGAACGGATGATCGACGGCGTTCGCCCATGTGGTGGGATCGACCTGGTTGGCGGAGACCGTGAAGTAATTGGTCCCGTCGAGGTACCACCTGATCTGCTCGGGAGATACCGAGCGGTCAATCTGCACGGCATAGGTGTGGTACGCGGTCTGGCAGCCCGAGCACGGCCGTTCGCCGCTGCCGATACCGGTCGGCTCATTGCACGGCCCACCCGGATACGTGCCGCAGTGCAGCGTTCCGAAAACGGAGCTGCGAGCGTTGATGTCCTCCATGATGTCCACCTCGCCGGACGTCGGCCATGGCGTTCCGCTGCGCAAGGTAGAGCCGAGCATCCAGAAGGCCGGCCAGTAGCCCGCGCCGTTGGTGGTCGTCAGGTTGGGCTGCTGGAGCGAGGCCTGCATCATGACGACCCCGCCGGCGGGAGCGCCGAACGTGGCGGCCTGCGTCTCGACGCGTCCCGACGTCCAGCCGGTCGACGGATCGGTCCCGGTGTGCAGTGCCTTGAGGACGAGATGGCTCGCGCCGTCCTGGTAGACGTTCGCCGTGCTGTTCGTCATCGTCTCGATCTCGCCGGTGCCGAAACTGCTGCCGGGCCCGGTGTCGTACTTCCAGGTGCCCGTGTCGACTCCCGTGCCCGCGGCGCCGTTGAAATCGTCGCTCCAGGTCAAGCTGAAGCCGGCCGGGGCCGGTGGCACCGCTGCCGCGGCGGTACCGGGAACGGTCACGGCCGCGATGCCGGCGAGGCCGGCGGTGCTCGCCACGACGGCCAAGGCGGACACCGCGGCTTTGAGCCGTATCACCCGCCGCTTGCGCGCGCGGTCGCCTTCCACACCCCCGTTTGTTCGCCTCTTCAGCATGCCTTCTCCTTGGTCTCGGGGATCGATTTGGGGCATGACCCGGTCGATTGGTTCATCACGGGTAGCTGACCACGTCGCTCGGTGTGGTGTTGGACGCCGTGACCGCTCCTGTCGTGTTGATGACATTGGTGATCGTGCCCACGCCGCCCAACGAGACCGTGAGCAGATCGTGGAACTTCACCGAAGCGGTGACCGGCACTTCGAACGCTCTGGCGGCGTTCACGGCCGGGTTGACATTGAAGTAGCAGTAGCTACCGAGGCCCCACCCTTCGTGGGATGTGACATTGCTGGCCACCTTGTACGCGGCATAGCCGTTGGTCGTGCCGTTCATCCATGCCGCCTGGTCGGGCGGGTCGTACGGCATCTCGTTCTGGAAAAAGATCGTCTTTCCGTTCTGGCCGTTCCAGGTGACCTCGTACTTCTGGTAGTGCTCGACGAACAGTCCGGTCGCCTCGACGTTGTTGCCATTGACGATCACGCCGTTGTCGGCGGTGTTGACGGTCCACCCGAAAGTGCCCGCGTTGCCGTGGTCCGCGCGCCAGGCCCAGATGTCGTCGACGAGGGTGTCGTTGGCGTTCACGATCAGGCTGGCCGTGGCCTTGCCAGCGATCTCGCCGCCGATCCGGAAGAACACATCCTGTACCGACGTCGGGTTGCTCGCGTGGCTCGTCCCCGAGCCGGCTGTGCCGACCGTCAGCAGGGCCGCCGAGTTGGTCGTGCCCGCGTCGAACAGCAGGCCGGAAAGCCGGACACCGTCCACGTCAGCGACCTGCATCGCATTCACGCCGCCCGACGGGACCAGCGTCGGGAATCCGACGCCGAGAACGACGGTGCTCGCGCGGGTGACGTTGAGCGTCTGGCTCAGGTGGTAGACACCCGGGGTGAAGAACAGGTTGCAGCCCTCCGCCAGTGCGTTGTTGATGGTCGCCGCGGTGTCGGTCGGCTGCGCGACGTAGAACTGGCTCATCGGCACCGAGGCGCCAGGCGTCGAGCCGCTGGCCCAACTGGCGCCGGACGCATTTGCCCGCAGCGACGGGAGGAAGACCCGGTACTTACCGCTCGAGTCGACGTAGAGGTACGGCACGTCCCGTGAGACGGGCGTGGTGGCGAGGGTCGTCATCGGCGGGCTGGGGAAGCTCTGCGCCGGGGCGCCGGTCACACCCGAGAACACCATGTTCCATACCGAACCGTTCCAGCTTCCGAAGTTGCTGTCCCGCGAGTACCACTGCTGTTGCGACACCGAGGCGACCTGACCCGAAACCTTGCTGTCGGCGATGTAACCGCCGCTGGCGTAGCCGTAGCTGGCCGGGAACACATTCAGCCCGCCGTGGACGTCGATCCGCCGGAATGGCCCCGCCTGCGCCACGGCCCAACGGTCCGAACCGGCAGAAGGAGTGATCGCCAGGTTCTCTGCCGATCGCCAGAAGTTCTGTGTGGCGTTGCCCGTACCGTCGAACGCGTCGACGGTGACGTCGCCGTTGATGGTGACGTTGTCCGGGCTCTGGCCCAGGCCAGCGATGGAGGTGTAGTACCCGATGTTCGCCTCAACGCCGTAGGTGCCCGGCTTGAACAGCAGGGCATCGCGGCGCTCACCGAACTGGTTGAGCTTTTGCGCGCTGAACACGGAGTCCAGCGTGGATTGGATGGTCGCGCTCGACATGCTGGAGTCGAAGATGTGGACGTTCGGGCCGAAGTTCGGGGTGTCCGACTGCGTTGGGCAGCCGGTGGTGCCGCCACCGCTGCCCGTCGTGTACACGCTGAACTCCCACAGCGAGTAGCCGTACTGGGTCGCCCGCACCGTGCCGTACATGCGAACGTAACGACCGGTGCCCGAGACGGTGAGGGTCTGGATGCCGCCGGTGCCTGTGGTCGTGGCGAAGATCGAGGTCCAGGTCGTGCCGTCAGGCGACGTCTGGATCTGGAATGCCCTGCCGTAGGCCGCTTCCCAGTTCAGCGCGACCTGGCAGATCGTCTGGCTGGACCCCAGGTCGACCTGCAGCCACTGCGGATCGCTGAACGCGCTTGACCAGCGAGTGCCGGTATTGCCGTCGAAGGCAGCCGAGGCGGGGGTGCCGGCGTTCTCGGTCGATGACGCGGTGGCGGGCTTGCTCAGCGCCGCGTTGGTCGTGCCGCAGGTGCCGCCACCGCCAATGGTGCCGAAGACCTGGAACTCGTACAGCGAGTAACCGTACGGCGTCGCGCGCACCGTGCCGTACATCCGGACGTAGCGGCCGGAGCCGGTCACGTTGAGGCTTTGCGTGCCGCCGGTGCCTGTGGTCGTGGAGTAGATCGAGGTCCAGGTCGCCCCGTCAGGCGACGTCTGGACCTGGAACGACTTGGCGTATGCGGCCTCCCACTGCAGCACGACCTGGGTGATCGAGGCGGTGGAACCGAGGTCGACCCGCAGCCATTGCGGATCCGAGAAGGCGCTTGACCAGCGTGTGCTCGCGTTCCCGTCGACCGCGTTGGACGCGGGATACGAAGCGCTCTCCGTCGATGACGCGGTCGCGGGTTTGCCCTGCGACAGCAGTGTCGCGGCGTTCGCCCGATCGGCTGGACCAGCGACCGAGATCAAGGTGGCGGCTAAGGCCACCACCACGGCGACCATCCGGGCCCACCGGCACGCAGACGACCGGCGCAAACCCATGACAACCGAGCCCATGGCCAACCCCTATCCGCCAGGAGATAGACTTGATATAAGACTTATTTCATAACGTAACTAAACTGTGCGGAACGTCAAGAGTTCGGCGTCCATTCGGATGAAGCTCGTTATCAGCTCAAAATCCCCTAAATCGGACATAACCGGGCGAACGTTCGATGGTCATGAGCGCCCGAGATGTCCGATCTCCACGGCGGGCGACCCCACGGGACACCCCGCAGGTGCAGCGGGTGGCGCAACCCGCGGCAGCCGTTCGGGATCATTGGCCGAAACGGCCAGGGGTATGGCGGGTCACTGGCCAGCGTGGGCCGCGGCGTGTCTGCTGGCGGGGCAATTGCGCTGGGTGGTGGCCTGTGTGGTTCCGGTGAGGAATTGCTCGATCGGGAGGATGGCGGCGCCGCGGGCGACGGCGTCGGGGCCGAGGCGGCCGAGTTCGATGGAGGTTTTGGCGAAGGGGTGTTTGAGTGAGTGGGTGCGGGCGGCGTCGCGGATCGCGGGCAGCATCTTCTCGCCGAGCAGGAGCCCGGCCCATCCGCCGAGGATGATCAGTTCGGGGTTGAACAGGTTGATCAGGTCGGCGATGCCGACGCCGAGGTAGAAGGCGGTGTCGTCGAGGACCTGGGCGGCCTCGGGGGAGGTGGCGGCCAGGGCGATGAGGGCGGCGAGGGCGGATTCTTGGTCGCTGCCCGGCAGCGCGAGGCCGTAGCGGTCGAGGATGGCTTCGGCGCCGACGTAGGCTTCGAGGCATCCGTGTGACCCGCACCGGCAGGGCCGGCCGCCCGCCATGATGGTGGTGTGCCCCCATTCGCCGGCGCTGGAGGTGGAACCCCGGTGCGTGTTTCCGTCGGTGATGATGGTGGCGCCGACGCCGGAGCCGATCAGGCATACCACGGCGTGACGGGTTTCGCGCCACGCGCCGGACCACAGTTCTGCCTGGCCCATCGTCTTGGCGCCATTGTCGATGTACAGCGGCAGGCTGGTGCCGGCCCGCAGCAGCCGTTCCAGCGGAACTGACTCCCAGCCGTAGGTCTGCCCGTGCACCAGCACTTCTGGCCCGTTTTCGACCACGCCCGGAATCCCCACGCCGACCCCGAGCACAGCGGCCGGGTCGGCGCCTTCGCTGGCCAGCACCGCAGCCAGCCCGGCCAGGATCGCGTCGACGATCATGCCGGGGCTGTGTTCCCTGGGGTCCATCGGGTAGTCCGCCTTGGCCCGTTCGGTCATCATCAGGTCGAACAGCTCGACCCGCACCCGGGTCTCCCCGACGTCCACCCCGATCACATACCCGTAACCCGAGTTGATCTGCAGCAGCACCCGCGGGCGGCCCCCATCGGAATCCACCGAACCCGCCTCGACAACGATCCCCTCACCAATCAGCTCACGGATCACATTGCTAACCGACGCCGGGCTCAGCCCCGTGGCCTCACTCAGATCCTGCCGGCTCAGCGGCTGCTCAAAATACAGCGACGACAGCAACACCGACCGGTTATCCCGGCGCAAATCACGAACGGTCAACCGGCGTGGTGCCACCACCTCACCCGTCCTTTCGGCAGCTGGGATTCAAATCTTATAACAAGTACTGACTTATTCGCCGGCGGGCACGACTGGCCCGCGCTTCCCGGCAGGCCTGTTCCTGTCCGCTGGAAATGATCAGACCCCACTGTCCCGAACGGCTGCCGCTTGCTGACACCCCCTGTATCGAGGCGCCCTCGCTGGGGCTCGCGGCGGTCAGCTAGGGGTGACCACCGCTTCGCCGTGCGTGCGGTCGCGATGGGCCTGGATGATGTCGGCGAAGCGGTAACCGCTGTCCTTCACGGTGCGCTGCTGCGTGGCGAAGTCCACGTGGGCGAGGCCGAATCGGGCGCCATAGCCGTCCGCCCATTCGAAGTTGTCGAGCAGCGACCAGGCGAAGTACCCAGCCAGCGGCACACCCCGGCGAACCGCGCGGCCGCAGGCCGCCAGATGCTCCTCGAGGTAGCGTGTCCGATCGGGGTCGTGCACACGGCCGTCGGGTTCGACCCTGTCGGTCCAGGCGGAGCCGTTCTCTGTGACGTAGATCGGCCGCGTGCCATAGTCGCCCGTCAGTTTGACCAGCACATGTTCTAGCCCCGCGGCGCGTATCTCCCAGCCCAGCATGGTTCGCCGCGTGCCGTGGCGGTGCGTCTCCTGCGCGTGGGGCGGGGCGCCGCCTGGGTCGTCGGCGATGACGCTCGGCGAGTAGTAGTTGACGCCCAGCCAGTCGAGCGGGGCAGCGATCGTGTCCCGGTCGCCGGGCTGTTCCGGCAGGTCCACACCGTAGAGCTCGAGCATGTCCGGCGGAAATCCGCGGCCGTGGACCGGGTCCAGCCACCAGCGGTTGGCATGGCCGTCGAAGCGCACCGCCGCCTCGATGTCCGCGTCACTGCCGCTTGCGGGTTCGCAGACGGACAGGAGGTTCACGATGCCGACTCGTGCCCCTGGCACGTGCGCCCGCACGGCTTCCGCCGCCAGGCCATGGCCGAGGAGCAGGTGGTAGGAAGCAAGCACGGCGGAGGTGATGTCAGCGAGACCCGGTGCGTGACGGCCCTCCAGATGGCCGATCCAGGCCGAGCATCGGGGCTCGTTGATTGTTGCCCAGCTGGTAACGCGGTCGCCGAATGCCCCGGCGACGCGGGACGCATACGTCGCGAAGTGCTCTGCCGTCTCCCTGGCCGTCCAACCACCGCGGTCCTGCAGGATCTGCGGCAAATCCCAGTGGTACAGCGTCGGGTATGGGGTGATTCCGGCGTCGAGCAGAGCGTCAATCAGGCGATCGTAGAAGGCCAGCCCGCTGGCGTTCACCGCGCCGTCGCCGGCGGGGATCACGCGCGGCCAGGCAATGGAGAACCGGTAGGCGGTCACGCCCAGGCGCGTCATCAGGGCGATATCGTCCGGCCAGCGGTGATAGTGGTCGCAGGCGATGTCGCCGTTGCCGCCGCCGGTGATCTTGTCTGGCATGCGGGAGAATGTGTCCCAGATGGACGGCGACCTCCCATCCTCGGCCACCGCGCCTTCGATCTGATACGACGAGGTCGCCACACCCCAGGCGAAACCGGCAGGAACCCAGCTGTAGTCGTCCACGAACTGCCTTTCTGCTACGGCCGCTCTGTTGTGCCCGAAGGTCTGGCCGAACGGCGGCGTCGTGGCCGAACGGCGGCGTCGTGGCCGAGCGGCCGCTCACTTGACCGCCCCGGAGGTGAGACCAGTAACCAGGAAGCGCTGAAGGAACAGAAAACCGGCGACCACCGGCACGCTGACAACCAGTGACGCGGCCATGATCTGGTTCCAGTAGACGTCGGTCTGGGTGGAGTAGTCGCGCAGGCCGACGGCGAGGGTGCGCGTCGTGCCATTGGTCATGACGGAGGCGAACAACACCTCACTCCACGCGGTCATGAACGCGTAGATCGCGACCGCGACGATGCCGGGAAAGGACGCGGGAATCACGATGCGGACGAGCGCGCGGAGCGGGCCGCAGCCATCGACGAGGGCTGCCTCGTCGAGGCCGCTTGGGATCGAGTCGAAATACGCGGCGAGCAGCCAGATGGAGAAGGGAAGCGAGAAGGTGAGGTAGGTGATGATGAGCCCGGCGCGCGAACCGTAGAGCGCGACCCCGGTTGCGTTTCCTATGCTCACGAAGATCAGGAACAGGGGCAGCAGGAAGAGGATTCCGGGGAACATCTGAGTGGACAGTACGGTCACCGTGAAGACCCGCCTGCCACGGAACCGGTACCGGCTCACCGCGTACGCCGCGAAGATCGCGACCACCACCGACAGCCCGGTCGCCGCACTCGACACGATCAGCGAGTTGATGAAGTAGCGGGCCAGCGGGACGGTGCGCCACATGTCGAGGTAAGGGCGCAGCGTGAAATGCGCGGGGATCCAGCGGAATGTGCCGGTCACGTCCTGGAGGGGCTTGACCGAGCTGCTGACCATCACGTACACGGGGAGCACGGCGAAGATGGTCAACAGCGTCAGAACGATCCGCCGCGTCCATATGAACGAGGGGGGCGACGCGGTTGGCGGCCTGCGGGAACTACGCACGCTGCCTCCTGCGGGAACTACGCACGCTGCCTCCTGCGGGAGGTGAGCAGCAGGTAGGCGGCCGTCACCAAGAGCAGGAACCCGAGCAGCAGCGCGGACATGGCCGAGCCCTGGCCGAAGTTCCACGTGATAAAGGACGCCTGGTAGATGTGGATCGAGATGACATCAGCCGCCTCGGGTGCGGCATTGCCGAACAGCACGTAGGGCGTCGTGAAATCGTTGAATGTCCACAGGAACAGCACCAGGACAAGGACCTGGTTGATGCCGCGCAGTGATGGCAGCGTGATCCGGCGGACCTGCTGCCAGATCCCGGCACCGTCGATCGCCGAGGCCTCGTAGAGCTCGCGCGGGATGGTTTGGAGCCCAGCCATCACGCACAGGAAGGCGAACGGCCAGTTGCGCCAGACGGAGACGACCACCAGCGAGATGAAGCTCTTGTTGCCGAGCAGCCAGAAGGTAGGTCCCCTGGTCAGGCCAAGCTCGTCGTGCAGGACGTGATTGATGAGGCCGTTGCTGTATTGGAACATGAACGCCCAGGTGATCACGGAGGCATACACGGGAAGCGCGTAGGGCGTGAGGAAGATCGCGCGCAGCGCGCCGCGGCCGCGGAAGTTGTCTTGCGCGAGGATCGCGGCCACGGTGCCGAACAGCCATGAAAGGCCCACGGCCGCAGCGGTGAAGGCGCAGGTGATCACGAAGGAGTGGAGCAGCGCACGGCCGACAGGCGCGTTGAAGTCAACGACCGTCCGGTAGTTGCCGAATCCGGCCCATGGTGCGCGCGGCCAGTTGTTGATGTAGAGCTGCGTCAGCTGCTTGAAGCTGATCGCGATGCCAACGAACATCGGCACCAGGTGGATCAGAAGCTCGAAGGCCAGCGCGGGAAGCAGGAAAAGATAGGGCAGGCCGCGACGGCGGATCCGGTCAGCGAGGCGCGACTGGCGTGGTCGCTGGCCCCCCCGCACGCTCCCCCGGCCGGGACGCCGCTGTACCGGAGGCGCGTGCTGGGGCGCGGTGGCTGTCACCAGTGGCCTCAGCCCTGCATTTGCTGCTGGGCTTTGGCGAGCTGCTGCTCCACCATTGCCGTGGTGACTTGGTGCCCTGCTGCGGCGATGGCGAACAGGTTCTTCATCGCGGTGCCGACGAGTGTCTCGAACTGCGACTCCTTGGGCACCTGCGGAAGCGCGGCGGCGCTGTTGGCGAGCACCTGGCGAAGGACGGTCAGCTCAGGGCTGGAGAACGCCGGGCTGTTCAGCGCGGACTTTACTGGCGGGATCGAGCCGTATTCCTCATTGAGCTGCCTTTGCACGGCGTCACTCGTCATGAACTTCACGAACTTCAGCGCGCCCGCCAGGTTGCCCGAGTTCTTGAATATGGCGATGTTGATGCCCGCGACCATCGAGTCGATGTTGCTGGCGCCCGGCGTGCCGGACTGCACGGGGACCGGTGCGACCCCGTATGTGCCCGGTGCCATGCCCCGCGCCTTGAGAGCCGGGCCTGCGGCCTGCCACATCACCATCGCCGCCTTGCCGTCGGCGAAGTCCGCCAAGGACTGGTTCTGGTCGTACTCCGCGTCGCCGGGAGCGACGATCTTGTCAGTGGCCATGAGATCGATGAACTGCTTCACACCTTGTACGGCACCGGGTGAGGTGAAGGTGGGGTTGCCCGAAGCGTCGAAGAAGTCGGCGCCGTGCTGCTTCGCGAAGACGAAGGCGTGGTGAATGTTCTCCGGAATGCTGGCGCCCTCGACGGCCAGGCCGTACGTGCCGCCCTTGGTGAGCTTCTTGCCGTCGGCGATCAGCTGGTCCCAGGTGACGGGCGGGCTGGTTATCCCCGCCTGGGCAAAGAGCTTCTTGTTGTAGTAAAGGCCGTATGCGAGGGAATACAGCGGGGCTGCGGTCGGTGGCTTGCCCACGGCGCCGGTCGAGCCGACGGCCGAGCTGAGGAAGCGGCTCTCGCCGCCGATCTCCGCGGAATTTTGGCTGTTGAAGGGCAGGAACGCGCCGGTTGCCTGCAGCGAAGCGGACCACGTGTTGCCGATGTTGAGGACATCGGGTCCCTGGCCGGAGGAGGTCGCCGCGAGGATGCGGTTGAGCAGGTCCGGCCATCCGATGACATCCAGTTTGACCTTGATGCCTGTCTGTTGCTGAAACTTCCGCAGCACCGGGTTGAGCACCGTGTAGTCGGCCTGGATGCTGCTGCCTTGGTCGCTCGCCCAGTAGGTGAGCGTCTTGGGGTGGGTGTTGCCAGTGCCGCCGGTCGAAGTGCCCCCACCACAGCCGGCCAGGATCGCGGCTAAAACAGTGGCGACGGTGGCGGTGAAAGGCATGCGGGTAATACGCACGGTGGCTCCTCTCGCTGGAAGCCCATGCTACGCAGCTAAATTTAGGATCTGATTTAAGACGTATAATAAATGCTTGTCAAGACCCCAGGCGCCTCGATGCCGTGACGGTAGCCGAACGGCTGCGCGCGCTGGCCCACGCATCCAGGAGTCTCAAGCACGCACGCGACCGGGCGGATGCCGTCATGGCATCCGGTGGCGGCGCACCTTGGCGCGGTTGCCGCATACCTGCATGCTGCACCAGCGGCGGGTGCCGCTTTTGCTGGTATCCAGGAACAGCCATCCGCATCCATCGATGCCTGGGCATTCGCGGACGCGAGCGAGATCTCCTCTTGTCAGCAGGTCGGCGGCGGACAGCGCGACGGCCAGCAGGGGGAGGTCCAGTCGTTCCAGATCACGCCAGCACCAGGCCAGGGAGGATTTCGCGGCCAGCACCAGCTGGCGTGCGTTGTGCGCCGTCGCAACGGCGTCATTGAGGACTTCGAGGGACGGCGCGGGCATTGCCTTGGCATCGAGCAGGGCCCGGATTCCGCGGTATAGCTGTTCTCGCAGCTCGCCAGCTGCGCGGAGTACTTCCGCGGCGCGTTCGGGCTGCTCCGTCGCGGACCGTAGAAGGGCGTCGACAGTAACGGGTGGGATCGCATTGGCATGCCCGGCCCAGCGCGCGAGGGCGTGGTAGTCGGTGAGGTAGTCGATCCGGTCCTCAGCATGCCGAGGGTCAACCGTGTTGAGGAAGTCCAGGCAGAGCTCACCGCCGAGGAGCCGGGGCAGGCGATTCCCTACGGCGAGGTGGGCCACAGCTGTATCCGTCTTTTCCCTTTAAGGAGGTTACATAAAGGATCAATCGATGACACCATCATAACCAAGCGTGCTGGTTACAGGAGGCTGGTGGCGATGACCGCTCCCAAGGACCTGACCCGTCGTCGCTGGCGGGATTTCCGCTGTTTGTGGGCCGGAGAGTCGGTGTCACTGCTGGGCAGCGAGGTCACCCGGCTCGCGCTACCGCTGGCCGCGGTGGTGACCTTGCACGCGTCTGCCGGACAGCTCGGCCTGCTCGGCGCGGCGGCTTATGCGCCGTTTCTGGTGTTCGGCTTGCCGGCTGGCCTGTGGGTGGATCGGCATCGGCGTCGGCCGGTGCTTATCGTCGCCGACCTCGGCCAGCTGGCCGCCATCGGCTCGGTGCCCCTCCTGGCCGTGCTAGGTGCGCTGAGCGTCCCGGCGCTGCTCATTGCGGCCTTCGCGGCTGGCACCTTCGCGGTGTTCTTCGAGCTGGCGTATCGTGCCTACCTCCCAGCCATAGTCCCAGTCGAGGCGCTTACCGGCGCGAACAGCCGGCTGACCGCAAGCGAATCAGCTGCGGAGATAGGCGGTCCGGGGCTTGGCGGAGTGCTGGCGCAGGTTTTCGGCGCGCCGTATGCCCTGCTGCTCGACGCTGCCTCCTTCCTTTTCTCCGCCATAGGGCTCGCCAGTATCCGGCAGCGCGAGCAACCGCCGGTCCGCGACCCGGCGCCACTGCGCGCGCAGGTGGCCGATGGCTTCACCGCGACCTTCCGGGACCGCTACCTGCGGGCATTTGCCGGTGAGGCAGGAAGCTACAACCTGTGCTGGCAAATCGTGCAAACCGTCCTGGTGCTCTACGCCATCCGCGAGCTCCACCTCGACCCCGGCCGACTAGGACTGGTCCTCGCCATAGGCGCCGCTGGCGCGCTGCTTGGCGCGCTGGGCACCGCCGCTACCGCGCGGAGGTTCGGCCTGGGCCGCACGGTTATCGCAGCGGCCGTCATCGGCGACGCGGCGCCGCTGGCGTTGCCGTTCCTTCAGCCAGGCGCGCTCGCTGCCCCGCTGCTTGCTGCCGCGTTCTTCGTTCGCGGGATCGGCGTCACCGGCTGCAACGTGCACGTCAACGCGATCCGCCAGACCATCACTCCTGACCGGCTGCTAGGCCGGACCAACGCTGCCTACCGGCTCCTCGTCTATGGCGCCGTCCCCGTGGGCGCCTTACTCGGCGGGTGGCTGGGCAGCACGTTCGGGCTGCGCACTACGCTGGCGGTCGGCACAACCGGCCTGCTCAGCACCGCGCTGTTCCTCATCTTCTCGCCTGTACGTCACGTTCGAGAACTAAGCGACTGCGCCAGCCTCGAAGCGCCGAGGTCGTCACAGCCGGGCGCTGATCGAAGCAAAACAGATGCCTGAGGGCGATCACTGGATGTAATCGATCAGAGTCTCGGCGACGGCGATGCGCGCGAACCTGGTCAACTTAAGGTTGACGACGTAATGGCCGTCAACTTATGGTTGACGTATGGTGAACCGGGTCCGCATGACCAACCCCGTCCGGCTCGATGACCTGATCGAGGCCATCAAGAAAGTGCACTCCGATCCTCTCGAGCAGCTTTCCGACGCGGTCATCGCCGCGGATCACCTCGGCGAGGTGGCAGATCACCTGATCGGCCACTTCGTCGACCAGGCACGGCGTTCGGGCGCGTCGTGGACAGATATCGGCAGGAGCATGGGGGTCACCAAACAAGCAGCCCAGAAGCGTTTCGTCCGCAAGGACCCCGGCGAACCATCGGATCTCGATCCCAGCCAGGGATTCGGCCGGTTCACCGAGCGGGCCAGGAACGTCGTAATGGCTGCGCAGAACGAAGCGCGTGCCGCAGGCAACGACGAGATCCGCCCCGAACACCTGGTGCTTGGGCTGCTGAGCGAGCCGGACGCCCTCGCCACTGCGGCGATCGCCGCGCAAGGCGTGCCGCGAGAAAACCTCCGGCACGCGGCAACCAACGCGCTGCCGCCGCCGGTCGGCCAGGTGCCCGAGCTCATCCCGTTCGGCCCGCGTTCAAAAAAGGCGCTAGAACTCACATTCCGGCAGGCCCTCCGAATGGGCCACAACTACATCGGGACCGAGCACATCCTGCTCGCGCTGCTGGAACTCGAAGACGGGGCAGGTGTGCTCGCCGGTCTTGGCATCGACAAGGCGGCCGCCGAAGCCAGCATCACAGCTGCCGTGGCCGCAACCCTCGCCGCCGACAAGCAAAAATGCCCTGGGGAAACCTCATGATCGAAGGCCACAAGCGGCTGACTGGGCTGCTCGTCTGCCCGCAATGGCGGCCGGCCGAGCTGAAGGTGCTGCTCGTCACCACCGCCCGCCACCGAAAGTGACCGCCGATGCTCCTCCGTCAGCGGGTCGAAAGCGGCGGCGGATGGCCCGTGCCGCGTGCCGGGTCGCGGCGAGGTGGTCCAACCGGTCGTCCAGCCGCTACCGATCAGGCATCATGTCGAGCGTCTAGGTACGATAGACGCTATGGATGAGAAGCTGCTGGCCGAGGCCATGCAGGCCCAGGAGCGGCTGATCGAGGCTGAGCACGATGCCGAGGTCGCGCGGGCCGAGTTCCACCGCGCCGTGCGGCGCCTGCACCTGCACGGCTGGTCGCTGCGCGAAGTCGCGGCCGCGCTCGGGCTCAGCCACCAGCGAGTGCACCAGATCATCGAAGCGGCCGGTGGTTGCCGCCGCTGGGGCCGCCGCCGCGTTACGCACCCCGATCTGGCGTGCTCGTTCTGCGGGAGGCCGCAGCGCAAGACCCGGAAACTGGTGGCCGGCCCGGGCTTGTACATCTGCGAGGCGTGCGCCGATCTGGCGGTGAGCGTCCTCACCACCGGCAGCACCGCCGAAACCCCACTCGGGCTCGTCCGCGCCGTGCCGGAACAGGAGAAGCGGGAGCGATGCAGCTTCTGCGGCAAGCACCGCCAGCAGCTCAGCGGGCTCGCCGCCATCCCAGCCGAAGCGGGCGGCAAGTTCACTGGGCACACGGCCATCTGCGCCGACTGCCTGTCGCTGTGCACAGAGATCATCACCGAGCAACTGGCATGAGACGCCGAGCCACCCTCCCCTGGTACGCGCGCCCAGCTATCCCGCGGTTTGGCTCGTAACATCGTCAGCCGAGCCGGGAGAGTCCCTTCTGCAGATCCTCACCGTTCATCACTGGGGCTATCTGCACATCGGCGTTCAGTTCCATGAAGAATGGCTCCGCGAATGGTGGTATGTCGGACGCATCCGGAAGGTTGAACACCATGAGGGCGGTCCGGCGCCCGTCGAAGGTCGTAAAGTACATCGCCTCCGGCTTCCAGCGTTCTGCGGCTCGCTGTATGACCGTGCCCAGAGTGCCGTCCTTGATCGCCCGGTTCCCTGACTCGACCGGCATGCTGATCCTGGCTATGACTCGCATGAGTACCCCCCGATGATTGCGAGCTTCCCCATAACGTACCAGGTCACAGCTCTCCACTGCCCGGCAAGTGGTCGCGCCCGGATGTGCGCGGGAGCGGTAGGTGCGAGCCAATCAAGCCGCACACAGAGCATCCACCTGCACGCCATCGACCGCAGCCACGGAGGGTGACGTCTGGCGCTGGGTCGGTCTGGCCAGACCGCGGGATCAGCTTGGGCTTGGTTACGGTGGCGGGGTGGACGTGGTGTCGCTTGGCTTTCGCACCGACCTGATGGTTCGGCGGCTGGCCGGGTCGATCATTGTCGTGCGCGAGCGGTATCTGCTGGTGCGGACTCCGGCGAATCCGGGGTTTAGGTGGGGCAATTTTCTGCTTTTCCCTGCGCCGCCCCGGGCGGGCGATGCGGTGGGCTGGCGGGCCGCCTTTGCTGCTGAGTTCCCCGGCGCCGGGCATCTGACGTTCGGGGTCGATGGCACCCGGGGAGATCGCGGCGATCCTGGCGAGCTAGCTGGCCTTGGTGTGACCGCGCAGGTGAGTACCGTGCTGGCGGCACGACAGCTGAGCGAGCCAGCCCCGCCGAAGGAAGAAATGGTGTGCCGCCCGCTCGTCGGCGACAACGACTGGGCACAGGCGGCCGAGCTGCGCTTTGCGTGCTATGGCCGTGGCGATCCTGCCCACCAAGAGTTCACTGAGCGGCAGCTCGGCGAAGCTCGTGAGCTGTGCCGCCGCGGCCATGGAACGTGGTTCGGCGCCTTCATCGGCCACCGTATGCGATCCAGCTGCGGAGTCATCACCGACGGCTCAGGGTTGCTGCGCTTCCAAAGCGTCGAAACCGATCCCAGCTACCGGCGCCGGGGGCTGGCCAGTCGGCTGGTCTACGCCGCGGGCCAATACGGGCTCGCCGTCCTGGGTGCCCAGACCCTCGTCATCGTCGCCGATCCAGACGACGTGGCCATCGGCATTTACCGGTCACTCGGCTTTGCCGACGCCGAACACCAAGTTCAGCTCGAGCGAGAACCGTAAACCGGCCACCGGTCCCCATCATCGCCCACCTGATCTGGCCGCCTATCCCCGCACAGTCGGCTGATTCGCGGCATGACAATGCGCTGGCGAGGCGGCCGCCATGGTTGGGTGGGTCTTGCGTGATGACTGCGGTCTGCGCTGGCGCTGCCCCCCACCACAACGGAGGCTTCAGATGAGCCAGGACGACTTCCCAGAACCGCAGACCGGTTTCGTGGTGACCCACTTCCTTGTGGTGCCGCGAAATCCGGGCATACATCCGCGACCCTGATGGGCACTTGATCGAGGTCGGGCAGACGATAGCCCGGCCGAGCTAGCCATAGCGCGACGATTTCGGCGAGGCCGCCCGGTCTGTGCCGTAGGTCACGCAAGAATCGCCAACGCCGCGGTCGTGCACGTCACCCGAGACCGGCTGCGGGTGTTACGGGCGAACGTCGTTCGCGAAGCGGGTGATGCAGTTCGAAACGTCGCTCCGATTACCAGCCTGGGCGATGCACTTATCGAACCTGGTGAAGACATCTGTATTGCGCGCTGCCCACGTGCCGACACGGACTGAGAACACGATCGCGATGATTAGCGCGAGAAGGCTGCAGACGACACCGGCTACGGCCTGTCCGGTATTGGTCGCGCCCTTCGAGGCCCCACGTCTGAGCGCGATGACGCCCAAGATGGCGCCGACCAGCCCGCCCAGCAGGGCGATCGGGAACAGGATGAAAGACACGGCTGCGACGAGGCTCGCCACGCCGATGACGAGCGCGGCGACACCCAGGCCGTTCCGAGGCCGTGGGGCCGCCGCCGAGGCGGGCGCTGGCGTGGGCTGATCGGCGGTCATGACGGCTCCATTAGATAGTTACCCGCAGCCGGTTATGCCCGTCCTCACGCGACGAGAACACCACGTCGAGGTGCCCGACGTCGAGGCGGCGCTCGCAAAAGCCGACAATCTCGGCGGCAAGCGGCAGAGGTCACCCGGCAGGACCTCGGCGGCGGTCAGATCCCTGTCCCGAGTCGGCCAGAGCCAGCTGCAGCAAGGACCGGAGCTGGGCGAGTTCTCCCATTCCGAGGCCGCCGAGCGGCCCGGCTTCTTTAACTAGCCGCTGCCAGAACGTGGCGCGGAGCCTGAGCCCCTTGCCGGTGAGGACGATGCGTTTCACGCGCCGGTCACGGACGTCTGGGCGCCGTTCAACCGCGCCGAGTTCTTCCAGCCGGTCGATCACCGTGGTCAGATTCGATGGGTCGTAGTGGAGCCGGCCGGCGAGCGCCCGCATCGTCACCGCGCCGCCTGGGTCCAGCTGGATCAGGATTTTTGCCTGGATCGCCGACAGCGAGTGCTCGGCCGCCAGCGCGGCGAAGTGCGCCTGCAGCCGCGACTGCATCTGGTTGACCCTCAGACCGCCAGCACCACGCCACGGCATACCCCGCAGGGCCAGGCGATCCCAGCACAATTCCGGCAGCACCCAGATGCTCCAGAGACAGAAGTCCGATCCGACGCCACCCCTGGCAGGGACCGGAACGGCCGTTGGCGAACAGAACAAGCGGACCAGACGTGCACCCATGTTGCTGACTATCCGAATGCCTGCCGGGTCGTCCATGATCCACTACGTCGGAGACTTCTCAGCTGTCTGCGCTGAGAAGTCTCCGACGTAAGGGATCAAGCTGGCCGCGGGCCCCCTCAAGTCCCTTCATTGGCGCGCTAGAGATCATCCAGGGGCCGACGATGGGCCACCCGGGCCCACCCCGGACATCCAGCCAAGGCCCGCAATGGGCCACCCGGGGCCACCCCAGGGGCCACGATGGGCCACCCGGCCACCCCAGGGGCCGCACTGGGCCACCCGGGCCACTCCCGCACGCCTTTCAATATGTGCCATCGGGGCACAACGCCCAATTGGCCGCGGGCAGCCGCGGCCCGCTTCCCTCAGTCTGATCGGCGCCGCAACGCGGCTATCAGCGGCCAAGAGACCAGCCACACTACGAACACGACACCAGCGACGGTGAGGTTTTCCCGCAGCGTGAGCTTATGAAACAGGCTCTCGCCACGGACCAAGAGCGCGTAGCCGCCTGTGCCGATCGTCCCAAGCGGAATCGCAAGGTAGAGCGCGCTGAGGGCAGCCGGTCGGCGTGGCGTCTCGGCGGCACGGCGCCGCTTCTCGCGCCGTAAGAGTCGGCGCAGCTTGTCGGGATCGTCACGCGCCCAGTCGGCCAGCTCCCGAGAGCTCATCTCGGAGATCGGCCGTGGTAGCTCGTCCACCGGATTCAGCCCTGTCACCGCGTCCGCCGGGTCGGCAGCGTCCGCCGGGTCCCGTGGCGCCGGGTCCCGTGGCGCCGGGTCGGCAGCGTCCGCCGGGTCCCGCCGCCGTCGGCGCTGCATGTTGTCGGCGCGGCCCCACCGGAACCGCACCGCCATGATCGTCGCGGACGTCCCGAGCACCGCGAGCGCCGCAGCTAACGCCAATGCCATCACGCCCCTTCCGCGCGGTCCCCTCAGCGTCCCATGGCATCGGCGCCCCTTCGACTGGAGGTGAATTCGGCCAGCCGCGGCAGCCGCGCAAACGACATGGATATCCCCGGTTCCTGGCGCACCTCACACCGGCAACGCCGCACGGTGGAGGCGAGCAGTTGGCGCTCAGTCGCACCCCATCGCCAAGCAGGACGGGTGTGAGGTGGATGAGGATCTCGCCCACGAGCCCTTCGGCGAGGCATTGCTGGGCCGTGCTGGCACCGAACACAACGACGTTCTGTCCTTCCGCCGCCACGAGGGCCGTGGCGAGCGCTGTGCGGACGTCGCCGGTGAGGAAGGTGATCGCCGGGTCATGCGGACCCTCTGGGGATTTGTGCGTGAGAACGAACAGCGGCCCGGCCCATGCCCCGCCGTAGGCTTTGTGGCCTTGCCTGATCCCCACATCGTAGGTGCGTCTGCCCGCCGGGATTACTCAAGGCCTCGGGTTGATCCTTAGCGCGCTCGCCGCGGGCGGAATCCGCCGGTCGTTGGGCCGTGGCCCGATGAGACAAATCGAGTGCCGTTCCGGTCACGAACCCCAGTGGCTCAGAGCCTGGTCAGCTTGGCGCACGGTATCGTGATGCGCTGCGTGTGCGCGCCGAAGTCGATGAGCACGGCAATCCCATTTTCGACGTTAATGACCGTGCCGAGGCCATACTTGTCGTGCGTGACACGGTCATCGACGCCGTAGGATTCGGCAGGCGGGGCGGGGGCTTCCGGACGGTTGAAGGGGCTGCCTGCCAGCTGGCGCCGGGGCGCGGCGCGGGAAGTTTTCATCATCACCATTATGCGCCTGCCTGGCCTGCAGCGAGGGGAAGAACAGCCACACCTGGCTGCGGGCGAGCCAGATACCCCCACTATGGCCTAACAATCATGTGTCAAGGCGAGATCCGCGTCCCCCCGGCGCTCCGAGCCGCCAACTCGAATCCCAAACAGAACCTTCCGAACTTGTCCTCCCTTGATAAATAGTTAGCTAAATAGCTAATATGCTCATGTGAGTAATGACGCCGGGGTGTTTCGGGCGCTCGCCGACCCGACCCGCCGCCAGATCCTGCAGGACCTGCGCGACGGTGAGCTTGCAGCAGGGGAGATCGCCGCCCGCTTCACGATCAGCGCCCCCTCGATCTCCCGGCACTTGAGCGTGCTCAAGGCCGCCGGACTGGTGACCGAGCGTCGCGCCGCCAACCGCATCCTGTACTCGCTCGTGCAGGACAGGCTGGCTGTCTGCGTAGGAAACTTCCTGTCCGCGGTCTGCCCGGAGCAAATCGTGCTTCGCCAGCGCCACAACCGCAGCACGGGTGCCCCCAACCATGAAACCGCAGGGTCTCAAGCATGATCACCACAACGATGGAGTGCACGATCGAGCGCCGGTTGCTCGTCAACTACCGGATCCAGCCCGAATTCGTGGCGCCGCTGCTGCCCCGGCCGTTTCGCCCGCAGCTCATCTCGGGACTCGCGGTCGGCGGCGTGTGCCTGATCAGGCTCGGCGGCTTCCGGCCAGGTCGGCTGCCGCGGGTGCCCGGGCTAAGCACCGAAAACGCCGCCCACCGCTTTGCGGTCGAATGGGACGACGGCAACGGCACACAGGCCGGCGTGTACGTGCCTCGGCGCGACACCAACTCAAGGATCACCTCATCCGCCGGAGGCACCCTGTTCCCCGGCTCCTACCAGCTCGCCCGCTTCGAGATAGACGAACGGGCAGACCACCTCCGCATCGACGTCAGCTCCCGCGACGGGCGTATGCAGCTCACGGTCGCCGCTGCCACGGCCGGCGTTCTGGGTAGCGAACTGTTCGCCACCCTCGGCGACGCCGTCGGCTTCTTCCGCCGTGGCGCGCTGGGATTGTCACCATCGGCACGCACCGGCCGCCTGGACGCCGTGTGCCTGCACAGCGCCACCTGGGCCGCGCAGCCCATGATCGTCGAGCACATCCGCTCCAGCCTTTTCGACGACACCCGGCTCTTCCCCCGAGGGACCTGCTCGCTTGACTCCGCCCTGGTGATGCGAAACCTTCCCGCCCGGTGGGCCACCCACCAAGCGCCGACGCTCGTGGTGCCCAGACTTTCCGCTCTCGCGCGGTTGGCTCCGGGTCGCATCATCATGGCAAAGCGGACCGTCGCGGGGGTACTTTGGCAGCTACCTGATCACCCGCTCGCGCGAAAGGTCGCCCGTCATGGCTATCAAGGTCTATCTGGGCAGCGCCTCGGCAGCGCACAGCGAGATCACCTATGACGAAGCGGATGCATTCAGCGTAACCTCCGGCGGCTTCCTGCTCATTCAGCGGCATCATTCTGGCGTCCAGAAGGATCTCGCGGTGTTCGCGCCGAACTCCTGGCGCCACGCGGAGGTCGTACATGAGGCGCAGCCAGGTTCGGCGTGACCTATCGGCGGTACCCAGCAGGCCCAGCTCAGCACCCGGCAGAGCCGCGGTTTTCGCCCCCTCTGGTGGTGTGCTGCCAGCAAGGTTGCGGAGCGGATCAGGAATATGCGGTCCCTTCGACACGCTACACACTGCGGCTGTTGTCGAAGTTTGCGATCGTTGAAGGCGCCCGCAGTTTTGGCAGTGGGCGCCGCGCCGTTTGCCTGGATTTTCCTCCGGCGGCCGGCAGACCCAGCTGGTCTGCGCGATTGCGCGGATCCCCGGCCCGTCTTTTGAAGGAGACAGCAGATGGCTCAAGGAACCGTGAAGTGGTTCAACGCGGACAAGGGGTTCGGTTTCATCGCCCCCGATGACGGCACCTCGGACGTCTTCGTGCACTACTCGGCGATCGACACGGGCGGCTACCGCACGCTGGAAGAGAACCAGAAGGTCGAATACACCGTCCAACAGGGGCCGAAGGGCCCGCAGGCCGCACAGGTCCGCGCGGTCTGACACGTCCGTGCGGCAGGTCCGTGTCTGTTGGCACGGACCGGCCGCGCACGCGCGGGCACCAGTACGGGCGTTCTCTGCGCCTCCTCGCGGCAGGCCAGTCAGGCGCATAATGGTGATGATGAAACCTTCCCGCGCCGCGTCCCGGCGCCAGCTGGCAGGCAGCCCCTTCAACCGTCCTGAAGCCCCCGCCCCGCCTGCCGAATCCTACGGGGTCGATGACCGGGTGACGCACGACAAGTACGGCCTCGGCACGGTCATCGCCGTCGAAGATGGGATTGCCGTGCTCATCGACTTCGGCGCGCACACGCAGCGCATCACGATACCGTGCGCCAAGCTGACCAGGCTTTAGCAGAGGCACTTTTCGCTGCGCTCGACACCCAAGCCAGTACTGACGGCAAGATCGGGCCGGGCGGCCTTGGCCTCCGCCAATCAACCGCCGGGAAAGATGTTCGCGGATTGGTAAACGGGCGTTCCGCCCAGAACCGTTGCAAGAACCTGAATGTCGCCGATCTGCTCGGGGTCTGCATCGAGCGGGTTCTTATCCAGAACAACGAAATCGGCGAGCTTGCCCGGCTCGAGCGAGCCAATGTCGCCCTCGCGGTGCACGGCGAAGGCGGCCAGTTGGGTGTAGAGGGCGAGTGCGTCTCGGACCGAGAGGCGTTCCCCCGGACCAAGTACGTGACCTTCGGCGCTGCGGCGCAGAACGGCATCCCGGATACCAATGAGCGGGTCGGCGGTGATGACTGGGGCGTCAGACGATCCGGCGGCGGCGATGCCCGCTCGCCGCCAGGACGCGAAGGGGTAGAGCTGGTCGCTGCGATCGGGAAATGCCGCCGCGAACCCGTCGCCAAGGGCCGAGAGGAATCCGGGCTGGCTTACGACCACTATCCCGAGTTCCGCGGCCCGGGCGATCAGGGCGGAATACATCGCGCCGCCGTGCTCGATACGGTGCCGGCGCGGGTTTTCCTGGGCGCCCGCCAGTATTGCGGCGTATGCGTCGAGGACAGTCTCGATCGCCCGGTCCCCTTGGGCGTGGATGCAAATCTGGAACCTGCGGGCATCGAGGTCACGGACCATCTCGGTCAGCTCGTCACGCTCGAAGAATAGGATGCCCGAGCCATACGGCGGGACGGGATAGGTTCCGTGGATCGCCGCGGTGCGGCTGCTCATTCCACCGTCGGCCCAGATCTTCACGGCCTCGGTGGCCAGCCGATCCGAGTGGCGGCCCCGCAGGCCGGACGCGACGAGCCAATCCACCTCGTCGTGAACGACCAATCCGTAGATCCGCTGTTTGAGGACGCCGTTAGCGTCCGCCTCGGCGAAGGCGGCGAACGTGTCGCGGCGCAGATCCGCATCACATGCCGAGGTGACGCCAAGCTTCGCGAGGCACTGTCCCGCGGTCTCGACGAGCCTGGCGCGCTGAGCGGCGCCCATGTGGGTGATGTCATGACGCAGGTTGCGCTCGAACAACGCGAACATTGGGCCCTCGTACACCACGCCGTCGAGCCGACCCTGCCGGTCGCGGCCGAACGCGCCGCCCGCAGGATCTGACTGCCCGTCCTCGAACCCGGCCTCCCTCAGAGCGGCCGTGTTAAGCACACAGGCGTGCAGTGATGTGTGATACAAAACGGCCGGACGATTCGGCACGGCCTCGTCGAGATCTGCGCGAGTTGGATGCCGACCCTCGCGAAGCTTGTACTCCACATATCCGCTCCCGGTCACCCAGGAGCCCGTCGGCGTTTGGTCGGCGGCTTCCCGCAGGCGCGCCTGAATCGCCGGGATGTCGGGTGCGGACGGCTGGCCGCAGTCGGCGCCCGCCGCGAGATAGCCGATATCGGCTACATGGCAGTGCCCGTCGATCAGCCCTGGGATGACGGTGGCACCGCCGCACCGGACGACTCTCGCGCCCGGCGCCGCTACCGCGTGGATCTCCTCGGCCGACCCGGCCGCGGCGATCCGGTCATCGCGGACCAGCATGCATCCGGCTGGGCCGGTGCCCGCAGCCATCGTGACAAAGACGGCGTCCTCAAGGATCAGCTCCATCAGTCAGCCCTCCGCAACAAAACAGGTATATCGCTCACCAGGCCTGGCTGAGGCCACCGAAGCGAATGCCGTCGCCCTCGATGTGCCCGGCGGGCTGAGGCAGATGTCTTTCGGCCGGGTATTTTGCGAGTTACTGTCGTGACGCAACAGGTCTTGTCATGGGGGTCTGAATGGCGCGCCTCGCAGTCGGCTCAGGTTTGTTCCGCCCGGCCGCGGTAGATCGGGAGGACCGCGCCGATGGGTCGGTTGTTTTGCGCAGCCGCTACCGGCTGGATCCCTATCCGGCGACCGTCGTGGAGGTCTTCGCGGCCAGGGCGCTCGACCACCCGGAGCGCATTTTGGTCGCGCAGCGCGGTGACGACGGCTGGCGTGCGGTGTCTTGGGGCGAGGCTGCGGTTCAGGTTGAAACGCTCGCCCGCAGCCTGGTGGATCGCGGTGTTGCGGGCCGTCCGATCATGATTTTGTCCGGCAACTCGGCCGAGCATCTGCTGCTGACGCTCGCGGCGTTCACGGTCGGGAGCCCGGCCGTGCCGGTGAGCGTGGCCTACTCGCTGCAGAGCAGCGACTACCAGAAGCTGCGGACGATCGCTGCTCTGATCACCCCCGCGGTGGTGTTCGCCGACGACGCGGGCCCGTTCGGCCCGGCCCTGGCCGCCGTGCGGGACGCGTGTGCCGCTCGGGAGTCGGTCGGCGAGCCGGCCGTGGTCACGATCACAGGTGGGCAGGGCACGCTGGCGTGGCATGATCTTGCGGCGGCCCCACCTGGGCCGCGCGCCGGCGGCGCGGAGGCTGGTGTCGGCCCTGACACGGTGGCCAAGCTGCTGTTCACCTCCGGGTCGACTGGGGAGCCCAAGGCGGTCATTACGACGCAGCGGATGCTGTGCGCCAACCAGCAGTCGATGCTCCAGGTTTGGCCGTTCCTCAACGAGCAGCCTCCGGTGCTGCTGGACTGGCTTCCGTGGAGCCATACCTTCGGTGGTAGCCACAACGTGGGGATGGTGCTTTATAACGGCGGGAGCCTGTACATCGACGACGGGCGCCCTCTCCCCGCCCTGATCGACCGCACGCTGCGTAACCTCAAGGACGTCGCGCCGACGGTGTTCTTCAACGTGCCGGTGGGATACTCGCTGCTGCTGCCGCGGCTGAACGCCGACCCTGCACTGGCCAAGGAGTTCTTCCGCAACCTGCGGGTCGTCTTTTCCGCCGGCGCAGCCCTGCCCCAGCAGGCCTGGGACGGCCTGCTCCAGCTGGCCGACACCGCCGCGGACCATCCGGTGGCTGTGACCACATCCTGGGGGACGACGGAAACCGCGCCGGCGGCGGTCTCCGCGCACTTCCCGTCCGGCCGCTCCGACTGCATCGGCGTCCCGCTCCCCGGGGTGGAGGTCAAGCTCGCGGCCAAGGACGGCAAGCGCGAGATGCGGGTACGCGGGCCGAACATAACCCCCGGCTACTACGGTCGGCCGGACCTCACCCGCGCCGCCTTCGACGATGACGGTTTTTACCGCACCGGGGACGCCGCCGAACTGCTCGACCCCGCGCTCCCCGAGCGGGGACTGCGCTTCGCCGGCCGCATCGCCGAGGACTTCAAACTCGACACTGGAACCTGGGTCAACGTGGCCGCGGTCAAGTCTGCGCTGCTGTCGGCGTGCGGCGGGGTCTTGCAAGACTGCGTCATCGCTGGGCACGACCGGACATACGTGTCAGCGATGGCGTGGCTCAACCCGGTCGCTGCCGCGCAACTGACCGGCGATACCCACCCGGCCGAAGGTCACGGCCCTGCGCTGATCGACGATCCACGGGTGCGGGTCTTTCTGGCCGAGTCCTTGGCCGCGCTCAACGCGGGCGCCGGGTCCTCGCGCCGGGTCGCGCGGCTCATGCTGCTCAGCGACCCCCCTCAGCTCGATGGGGGCGAGATAACCGACAAGGGCTACATCAATCAGCGCGCCTGCCTCACCGGCCGCGCGGCCGATGTGGCCGCGCTCTACGGCGAGGCCAAACACCCGCGCGTTGTACTGCCCGCCACCCCCTGAGCCGATGGACCCTCAAAGTCGGCCACCGGCGTCCACGATCGCCTCGTTCTCATCGAGCGGGCTTCAGCTGGCGGCCCCGGCGGGCAGCAGGTCGCGGGCTGCGCGGACGAGCAGGGCGAGCTTGGCGCGTTGCGCCTCGGGGGTGATCGCGTTGCCGCCCACCGAGGTGGCGAAGCCGCATTGCGGGCTCAGCGCGAGCCGTTCGGCATCAACCACGGAACTCGCCTCAAGGACCCGGGCGTTGATCTGCTCCAGCGGCTCGATCCGCGAGGTCTTTGTCGTGACCAGGCCCAGCACTACGACCTTGTCATCGGGGACCAACCGCAATGGGTCGAAGGTGCCGGAGCGCTCGTCGTCGTACTCCAATAGCAGCCGGTCGGCGCGAACACTGCCGAACACCGGAGCGGCGATCGCGTCGTACCCACCGGCCACCAGCCAGCGGCTGAGCTGGTTGCCACGGCACAGGTGGAAACCGAACGTGGCCTGGCGTCCGGCGTCGATCACCGCGTTATCCAGTTCGATCCCGTACCCCAGCCAGCGTTCCAGCGGCCAGCCGCGCTCCTCATAGAATGCGCGCCAGCTTGAGTCGATCAGCAGCGGGTAGTGCGGCGCGTCCAGCTGAATGTAGGTGCAGCCCAGCCGCTCCAGCTCCCGGACCTCATCGCACAGTACCTGCACCACGTCGGCCAGGAACGCGTCCAGGGTCGGGTAAGCGTCGGCGGACCGCTGTGGTGACCACAGATTGGCGAACAGCGACGGGCTTGGCAAGGTGACCTTCGCCTGTCGGCTGGTGCAGCCGCGCAGGAACGTGAACTCCTCCGCGGCGAGGTTGCGGCGCTTGCGCAGCGGCGCGATAACCGCCAGTCCCGTGGGCCGCGCGATGGTGACATCGCCCACCTCCGAGGAGTGCCACTCACCCCACAGCCAGGCGTTGATGTCCACGCCGGCCAACCCGTCGCAGGCGGCGGTGAGCCCGCTCTGAAATGACTCCCGCCGCATCTCGCCGTCGTTGACGACCGGAAGGCCGAGTTCCTCCTGCATAGCGACGACCTCGCGGACCGCCCGGTCCTCGGCCGCCTTGAACTCGGCAGGCGTGAGCTCGCCCCGCGCGTAGGCTTCGCGAGCATCGCGCAGGAACTGCGGCCGCAGCAGGCTCCCGACGTGCTCAACCCGGGCATGCACCGTCACAACGTCCAGCGTCCCACACCACGCCTTCCCAGTTAGCGGGGTGCCTCGATGGGGCGACCGTGGTCGGTCAGCAGAGCAGGCGGCGTTCGCTGGCGGCGAGCAGGGCCTGGGTCCGGTTCCGCACGTTCAGCCGTCTGTAGAGCACGCTGAGCCTGCGGTACATCGACCGCTTTGAATACCGCGCGTCGCGCGCGAGCTGCGCGACCGTGATACCTCCTGCGAGCGCCTTCAGCCACCTCACCTCCTGGTCAGTCAGCCCCGCCCCCCGCGCCTCGTGCGAGCCTTCCCCCGTCAAGCCGCCGGCGGCCACCTTCGGCAGCACGACAAGTCCGTTGATCACGAGCGTGGCGGCGTGCACCAGCTCGCCGAGTTCCACGTTCATCGGCAGCACGGCGCTGGCACCGTGGGTAAGCACCTCCCGGTACTCCGCTGAGGTCGCGTTCGCCAGCAGGACCACCAGGGGGACAGCGGGCCAGGCCCGGCGGACGTCCCCGACGCCGGTCAGGTCCGCGTCGTCGGAGCAATAGATGATGGCAGCGGGCACGTCGGCCCCGGGCAGCCCTGAAGGACTGGGTAGGTCCGGTAAGGACTTGGGGTCGAAACCCGAACCGGCCAGGGTCGCGGCGATGCCGCGCCGCCGTACCGGGCAGATGTCGACCACAAGAATCACCGGCCGGTTACGCATGGGTAACCCGGCTTCATCCGTCATCGCTTGCTCGACCGATTCAAAGTCACGTGCCATGGACTGCTGCATGCCTGGTCGCACCTAGCCTGGAAACAGTTTCGAAGCTACCCATCAGTATAAAGCCAGTAGACGCATGTTTCGGCGGAGGTTTCCACGTCCTTATGCACCGCCGCTGGGCCACTATTTCACAGCGGCAGAGTGAAAAAGTACACAGATGCTGGCCCATAACTGCCACCGACGGGCAGCAAAGCCATCCGGGGCACGAATGTGACACGCCATGGCAGCTTACCGCCAACATTTGTCCTGGACCTGCAAACCTCATGCGAGGTACACAACAAGTGTAGCTATTGGTAATCCCCGAAATGGCCTGTGATCGAGGACCCATGCCGCGTTCGCCGCCAATGCCTAGCCGGCCACCAATCCGGATGAGGCGGTAAGCCGGGAGAAAACAATCCAAGAAAGGGTAAACAAAAAAACCACCCACCAGCAGGAAAGAGCCGAGCAATGCTATTTTTGGTTAACCTCAAGCCGTCACCGTACAAGCAGGTCAACGCCGCGCACTTCATCAACGTGGAGAAGCGGCTCAAGAGGCAAGTGGAGTTCCTGCGCAAGCTCCGCGACGAAGGCACCATCGTCGATGGGCCATACGCCATCCTCAACGTGGCGTTCCCCACGCCCTGCTTCAAGGTTAAGGCCGACTCCTGGGAGCAACTGTCCCGCATCTTGCATGACGACCCCATGTTCCCGTACCAGGTGGCCGAAGTGAGCTACCTGGCCGACTGGGAAGAGGCCATGGCCAAGCACGCGGACACCATCGGCAGCCACTCCGCCGAAGACCTGATGCACGACGTACTCATCGACACCGGGCTCGACTACGCCTCGCGCATCGCGGGGCGCAAGGAAACCTGACCCGCGTTCAACCGGTTCGCGGGGCCCGCGGCGTTCTCCTTGCCGGTCGCGGCCCCGCGAACCCGGGGGCGCATTGAATGTGAGGAGGAAAGCGTGATGGGCACGGATGTCGAAGCTGTGACCGTTTATGGCCGGGCGGAGTTCCAGGACGTGGATGTCGGCGCGATCATGCGCGACGGGCACCCCGACATCGCCGAAGGCGATGAGCTAATCGTCTCCCTGGTCGGGGATCACGCGCGAAGGAAGGGGCGGCCGCTTCGGATCATGGACGTTGGCTCAGGGTCCGGTGTGCTATCCGAGTTGATCGCCCGCCGCCTGCCTGGCCACCAGGTGATTGCCAACGATGTCGAGCCAGCGCTCATCGCGCTCGCCGAGCGCCGCCTGCTCGGCTACCCCGACACGGAGGTGTTCGGTCGCCGATTCCAGGAGTGGGGCAGCCCGCTTGATGTGATCATCTCGTGGGGATCGCATCACCACCTGCCGAACACCTATCTCGCGCAATCACGGCGTCTCCTTGGCCGAGACGGAGTCCTGATCATCGGCGATGAGTTCAGTCCCGAGTACTGCACCCCGGAGGCTTCGGCACGGATCTCCGCGGCGTCGGTCATCTACGTTGCGGACGGTTTTGTGCTCACCAATGCCGCGGAGGTGTCCGCCTACGAACGAGATCACCAAGTGCCTGCCTGGGCGCAGGCTCTTGAACGGCGGCGCAGGGACACACTGTGGACCTGGTACAAGTACGTCATCGACTACGCAACGCAGCGGGACTGCTGGCTGGTGGCGCTGGCCGAGCTGCAGATCGCCCGCGACGATCTGACTACCGGCTTCGCCGGGGAGCACAAGCTGTCACCGCTCATCGTCGAGCGGGACCTCGAGCTGAGCGGTTTCAGGCAGCTATCGCGGCACGTGATAGGTGACAACCCGCCGCATCTGCAGAGCTTTGTCGTGTACGTCTACTCGTCGGCCGCCGGCGGGCAGCGGTGAGCAGCGGCGCGACAGCCCGTGCCCTGCGCCTTGGCCTGGTCTCTGGCTGGGATGACGAGCGCCTCGGCGCTCCGGACCCGAAGGAGTTCGCATATCTGCTGCACGAGCGGGCATTGACGTTGGCGGACGACGTCTACGATCCGGCCGCCTACGAGCTGGTTGAGCTCGAGCCGCAGGACTACGCGGGACGGCTGGCGTTCTATCTGCGGCGCCGGTCATGGGCAGAGTGGTTCTTTGGCACGGTCACGCCCGCCAGGCAGATCACACTGCTTCCAGAGCAGGACGTGGCGATGCGGCTGCGGCTGGCGCGGCAGATCAGCGACGAGGTCCGCCATCACGACGTATTCGCCCGCGAGGTCAAGCGGCTCGGCGGCGAGTGGCGCATCACGACGTTCCCCGCCCCGGCCGGGCTCATGCGCATGCACCACGCGCAGCTCGGCAAGCAGTCAGTCGGCGAACTGGCCGCAGCCAACCAGTACTCCGGCGAGGTCGTGCTGTCGGTACAGGACAGAGTGGACGGCAACATCTTGCGCCTGCTGCTCGATGAGCAGGCGATGGCCGCGATTGAGGACATCGAGTCGGACGAGCCTGCGCACATCGCCATCGGGCGCGATCTGGTCCGAGCGCACGCCGTATCGCTTGCTGAGCGGCGGCGGATGGCCGCTGCCCAGGAGGTCTTCCTCACCGCGCTGATCGTGCAGCATGTCACCGAGATAGAGTCGCTCGGCGCGCACCGGATACGTCCGGTGCCCAGTTTTGAGCCGGCGAGCGGCACCGCCGATGCCGGTGGCTGAGATGCCCGCGCAGCGGCCGGGCGGGCTGGAGCGGGCGGTCCCCTCCGCCGCGCGGATTCCGCCGAACTGCCTGCACGCCGTGTTCCGTTCGGTGGACGAATGGCAGCGTCTGACCGGCCGTGAGGTCATCAAGCTCCATGTTGGCGAGCCCGCCTTCGCCCCACCGCCAGAGGTGGCGGAGGCCCTCGCGGAGGCCACCCGATCGGGCCGCACTGCCTACACCTCCGCTGAGGGCATGCCCGAGCTGCGGGCGGCGCTGTCCGCCAAGCTGTCGGAGCGCAACGGTGTGCACACCACACCCGAACGTGTGTTCGTCTCCCCTGGTTCCTGCCAGGGCCTTGCCGCCCTACTGCAGTCGATAGCGTACGACGGCGGCGAAGTGCTGCTTCCAGAGCTGCACTGGCCCATTCACCTGCAGCAGCGCCTGCTGGCCGGGCTCCGCCCGCGGTTCTATCCGCTCGACGAGCGTTACCGGCCACACGTCTGCGGCATTTCCGCGGCGGCCACGCCACGTACGTGCGCGCTGCTCGTGAACAGCCCGGCCAACCCCACCGGCGCGGTTCTCGGGGTCGAGCTGGTTACGGCCTTATTAGAGCTTGCCCACTCACGTGGCTGGTGGGTGATCAGCGACGAAGCGTACGAGGATTTCGTCTACGAGGGCAGGCATATCGCCATGGCCGCACTGGAGTCGGACCTCCCCGAGCGGCAGCGCCGGGTCTTCGCCACCTACAGCTTCTCAAAGAGCTTCGCGATGACCGGAAACCGGCTCGGCTAACGTCGTGACACCGAACGCGGCCACGGCCAGCGCCCTGCGAACGGTCCAGGAAGCGAGCATCGTCTCACCCGCCACACCGGTGCAGCACGCGGGCCTCGCCGCACTCGCCGCGTATGGCGCGGTAGCCCGGCACCGTGAGCACGTAGCGCAGGCCCGCGCCGTGGCCCTGCCCGCGCTCGTCGAGGCGGGCCTGCTGCGCGGTCTGCCGCAAGGCGGATGGTACGCGCTCGTGGATCTCGGACCCGGTATCGACGGCGGGACGTTCGCTGCCGAACTGCTGCGCCGCTTCGACGTGGCCGTGGCACCTGCGGACGGGTTCGCGCTCAGGCCCACGTTCACACCGGGCGGTTGTGACGTCCTAGCCAGCCCGGACCCGGCCGCCAAGACCCTGGTACGGGTCGCGCTCTGCGGCGATTCCAGCCTGCTCGGCACGGGTGTGGCGAGGCTGCTCGAGTTGGCGGCCGAAACAGCGGGACGGCCGGTGGCCCGGTGCGACCGGTGACGAACGGCAGCTACGCCACTTATCTGCGCCTGGCACAGCTCCTGACGGCGCAGCACCCTCGCACCGATACCGGCGAGGCCCATGATCATGCGTGCGAGCACTTCTTTATCACCGCGCATCAGGCTTCCGAGCTGTGGCTCAAACAAATCTTGATCGACTTGAGTGTCGCTGCCGCAGCAATCGCGCCACCGCGTACGGATCTCGATGCTGCCGCGGCGCACCTGTGCCGCGCCGCGGAAGCGGCGCGGCTGCTCGCCCGGCACTTGGCCGCACTCCGCCAGCTCCGCCCAGCCGAGTTCGCGGCCTTCCGCCGCCTTCTTGGTAGCTCAAGCGGCGCGCAGTCGGCACAGTTCCGTGCTTTGCAGCGGGCCCTCGGTGTGCGCGGCGGCGACAGCCCAGTCTTTACTGGCTTCAAGCGGGCTCTGGCCAGCCAGGGCCTCACCCTCGCCGACCTGTACCGCCAGCCGGGCCGCGCGTGTGGTCTCTACCGCGTCGCCGAAGCCCTCACTGATATCTCGCAGGAATACTGGCACTGGCACATAGTTCACTTGCAGACGGCAGAACGCATGCTCGGCAGGGGCACCGGCGGGACCGGCGCCACCTGCGGGGTTGCGTACCTGGCGGGCAAGATCCAAGCCAAGCCGTTCCAAGAGCTGTGGGATGCCCGGGCAGCACTCTACCGGGCGGGACCGGCCGATGATCTCCCGTGATAAGCAGGCCGACGGGCTGGCGGCCGCGCTGCGGTTCCGCGACTTCCGTCTGCTGTGGCTCGGGCAAAGCGTCAGCTTCATCGGTGATCAGGTGTTCCCTGTCGCGGTTGTGCTGCGGGTGCTCGAAGCGGGCGGAAGGGCCGGCGATCTCAGTCTCGTGCTCGCGGCCCGTGGCCTGGCACTGGCGCTGCTGCTCATCCCCGGTGGCGTCCTCGCTGACCGGATAACGCAGGTCCGCGTCATGATCGGCGCCGACGTTGGGCGCTTGCTGGCCGTCATCTGCCTCGCGGTCGCGCCCCTGAGCCTGCCCGTCGCCCTGCTGGCCTCGGTTACCTTTCTCGTCGGGGCGGGTGAGGCGCTGTTCCTTCCGGCCTATAGATCGGTCTTCCCGACGATCCTGCCAGACGACAAGCTGCAAGCGGCCAACGCGCTGACCTCCGTCTCCATGCGTGTCGGCGCAATCGCAGGGCCGGCGCTCGCCGGTCTTTTGACCAAGCTCGCCGGTGTGGAAAGCGCCTTCGCGTTCGACGCTGTCACCTTCGCGGCCAGCGTGGCCACGCTACTGGCGATCAGGCAGGCGCGGGCCGCGGCGCCACGGCCGCGGGCGGCGGTGGCCCGTGAGGTGCTCGACGGCTTCCGTGTGCTGCGCGCACTGCCCTGGATAGGCGTGCTGACCATCATGTCCGGCGTGCACATGTCGCTCGCCGCCCCGCCCTGGTTCGTGCTGCTGCCCATCGTGGCGCGCGGCCGCCTGGGCGGCACCGCCGCGTATGTACTGTTGCTCGCGCTCTTCGCGGCTGGCGCGGTCGCGGGTGCCCTAACGGCCGGACGACTGCAGCCACGCCGCCCTGGCCTGCTCAGCTTGATCCTGCTGACGTTTTTCGGCGGGGTGCTGCTGGGCCTCGCGATCCCAGCGCCATTGCCGTTGATCGCCGTCCTGGTCGTCATCGCGGGCGCAGGAATCGAGATATTCGGTGTCTACATGGATACGGCGATGCAGCGAACCATCCGTCGCGACATGCTGGCGCGCGTGATGGCGGTAGACATGGTAGGCAGCATTGGCCTCAATCCGGTGGGGTTCCTGCTGACCGGCTGGGCGGCCAGCGCGTTCGGTGCCCCTGCCGTCCTGGCCACGGCCGCCGCCATCATGGTCGTCAGCTCGCTGCTGCCCCTCACCGTGCCAGGCGTCGTCCGGCTGCGGACGCCCGATGCGGTCAAGCCCGCAGAACCGCTGCCCGCCAAACAGGCCTATGAACGCTAGCCGCCTGCCTCTGGAGGGGCAGGTCGTCATCGTGACGGGCGCTGGCACGGGTATCGGGCGGGCCGTGGCGGTCGAGGCGGCCGCGCGTGGGGCCCGGGTTGTCCTCGTCGGGCGGGCCGCTGCTACCTCGAAGAGACCGCCCGCGAGTGCTGTGGGCCAGCGAGCGCAGCGGTGATCATGGCTACCGATGTGACCGCGTCCGAGGCACCCGCACGTATCGTCGAGACGGCAGTCCGCCGCCTCGGACGCGTGGACGGTCTTGTGAACAACGCTGGGCTGGCTAGGTTCGGCGCGTTGGAGTGCAGCCGCGACGACGACATCGCTGCGATGGTCGCGGTTAACCTGCTCGCTCCGCTCCTGCTCGTCAGAGCCGCGACGGACCCACTGCGTGCCGCCCACGGCGCTGTCGTCAACGTGTCGTCGATCGGCGGCGTCGTGGCGACCCCGGGGCGGGCCGCCTACGGGGCGACCAAAGCGGCGGTGAACCACCTGACCAGATCGCTGGCACGCGAGCTCGCGCCTGGCATCCGGGTGAACGCCGTGCTGCCCGGTCCGGTTGACACGCCGATGTACGGCGACCTCGGCATCGATGACGACGCGGCCGCTCGGCTCAGGGACGAAATGATCCGGACGACACCCGCCGGGCGCATGGGCGTGCCAGGCGAGGTGGCGCGATGGGTCTGCCATCTACTTGACAGGCAAAGTGCCTGGGTCACGGGATCTCTCGTGACCATCGACGGCGGGAGAAGCTGCTGAGATGATGAAACTGCCAGTATCCCCAATTGATGAGGCCAACGCGACGGTCAGCGAGGTTGGGCGTGCGTTCGCCACCACACCGCCGCTGTTCGAAGTGCTGCGCACGGTCCGCAGCCGCCGGATCGGCCTCGGTTATCACATCGACGCGGGCATTACGCAGGCCCATCCGGTGACAGGCCGGGAGGTGACGGTGCCCGACGGCCCGCGTCCGTTCGTCTCGACCGATTCGGTGGTGCCCCTCACAGAAACCGAGGAGGCGCTGATCGCCTGGGCCGCTTGCGGGCCCAACGGCCGCGCTACGTGGGACCGCTCGTACGTGCCGGGGGTCGACGAGCCGGTCGCGCAGGCCGGGCACACCGCGCCACACGCTGGCAGCGCTCCCGCCACGAACCTGGTGATCATCAATGACCGGGGCGCGGCCGTCTACCGGCCCGTCCCGGACAGCGCCGATCCAGCCGAGATGGCAGGACCAGGCCGCGACCGGTACGAGCCAATTCTGCGCTGGTACCGGGCGGGCACGACCCGCTTTCTTGACGGACGCCCGGATATCGATCACGCGCTGCGCTTCAGCGGGGGACCTGACCACCCTGCGCTTGGCACTTATCAGCACAACATCAACCGGCCCGGTAGCACTTGGTACTTGCCAGTGACCGACTGTGGCCGACTGGCCGCCACGCTGCTGACAGGCTTGGGCACCCTGCGGGTGTTTCCAGTCGACGAGTTCAACGGTGGGCGGCCCTGTGGGCTGAACACGCTGGTCAGCGAGGGAACACTGCGTCACCCGGCGCCGATCAGCCAGCTCGAGCAGGCCATCTTCCAGGCCGAGCACTATCCGGTCGGCTGTATTGTGCAGAACGCGCGACTGGCCGCCGAGGCGCTGGGCCTGGGCCACTGGTGCATCTGCGGCTACAGCCAGGAGGCGCTCCTGGGCGCCCTTCCCGACCTGACAGCCGGGCTCGGGTTTCACGCCGAGCCTGCCAACCCGCGTGCGCCAGTTGCGGCTGGAGCGCTCAAGGTGTTCGGTATCCGCGGGGTGATCGAGGCGACTTACGTACCGTCACCCAGGTATCCGACGGCGGAAAGCCTGGTCAGTGCCTGGTGGCACGCACGATTCGGAAGGGCAGGCACAGGTGCGCATGACGATCCGTCCGGCCAGGTGTGGGTGCGCGAGGCGTGCATCGGGTACATAAGCTATTGCGTCGAGACGTTCGGTCAATGGCCAGTGACCTATAACCCGATGCAGGCACGATTCAGCGTCGTCGTGCACCATCTTGACCCGGGCTTCTATGACATGTACTACCCGCCTGGGTATGTCACCGAGCGACATCGTGAACACATGACCGAATGGCATTAAGAGCCTGTTTAAGAACCCCGGTTCGATCAGTGGGCGGGTCATCCGTCCCGGCGTGTATCCGGCTCTTAGAATTCGTCGGCGGCCTCGAACACGACGGGTACGCCGTCCGGATCGCGGACCATGAACGCCCGGTTGGACTGGAAGCCCGACATGGCCGGGTAACCGCGCTGGGTAAGCTGCTCGCGAAGCCCTGGCAAGTCAGTTGCCTCGAAGATGAGCATGGGCTCGTCCTCGGATTCATGGCCGGCCAGATCCACGCAGAGCTGGGTGCCGCCTGCGTCGAGCTGAACGTACTCCTGCTCTTCCCTGGTCAGCCGCAGCCCGAGCGCTTCTTCGTAGAAACTGCGGGCTTTTGCCAGGTCACGCGTTCGCACCGTGGCAAATCGCAGGCTCACCGGAATATGATCAGCCATGGGGTCTCCTGCGAATTCGGTACCGCAGATCGTCACGACGACATCATTTTGGTACGCAGTCACGAGTGTACGCCGATATACGCCGCGTGCCGCCGATATACGCCGCGTCCGGCCTGGGAACGGTAATTCGGGCAGTTACCCGCCAACCTTTCCGCGAAGCATGTTAAGTCACTCTGCGATCTTGCGCAGCGCGTCTAGATCGCGAATCAGAATCCGGCGGCGGCCGGTCTCGATCCAGCCCCGTTCACGAAGGAGCGCGAGGGCTTTGGACACCGCTTCGCGAGACGCCGCCGTCCAGCCGGCGAGTTCGACCTGGGTCAGCGATTGCGGAAGCATGATGTGCGGTCCAGCCGACTGCCCGCACCGCTCGGCCAGCTCAAGTAGGCGGCGCACCAGCCGGCCGGTGACGTTGAGGGTCGCGAACTCGATCCGGCTCCGCTCCGAGTAGCGCAGCCGCGTGCACAGCGCCTGCGTGAACGGGCCGACGGCACCGTCGTGGCGTTGCAAGAAGTCGCTGAAACCCGCGCAACTGAGGATTAACGCTTCGGCGGGTTCGAGCGCGCTCACCGTCGCGAGCCGCTCCCTTCCGTCGGCGACCTCCAGTTCGCCGACAAGCATCCCCGGCCCCTGAATGGCGAGCAGCGCCTCCTTCCCGTCATCGGCTAACCACGAGACCTTTACGGCTCCGGAGAGCAGCACCGCGATCCACAAGGAAGGCTCGCCCTGCACCCAGAGCGCGGCGCCCTTGCGCCAGCGCCGCCTGCGCCCGCGGTGTTGGAGTTCAATCCGGTCCGGTGGCGCGAGGCTGGCCAGGAACGATCCTGCCTCAACCTGTTCCGTCCAATCCGCCATGCGTTCCTCCTGAGCGCCTGCGTGTGGACCGGGGTTCCCAGGCCACGGGGCTACTGCGTGGACACAAGGTGCGGGGACGGGATCCAGGCGGGGCCGGGCTAATCGGCCACACGCTTCGACCTGTCGCAGGTGTCGGAATCGGATGCCGTCGGCCTGTTCAGGCAGCGCGGCGGTCGGGCGGTCACAAGGGCGTTGGTGCCAGGGTTGGTGCGTGGGTGTTGGTGCCAGATTCGCCGTCAGGCGGGGTGTGCTCGCCGGTCCCACCGGCAGCAGCTTCCGCCTGCCCAGGTCACTAACCTATTGCGGCCGGAAGCCCGGAGTCGCAGCAACGTGAAAACGCACCGTCGGCCGACGTATAGTGAACGAAATCCACCCGTATGCACCCCAAAAGTGTATCTGGGCTGCCCCGCGTTTTTCGGACAGAGGAATTGCGGTTAATTCATGCTGCCGCCTGCATAATCAGGTACCCGTCCAAGACCTCTTGAGGAGTCCGGTAACCAAGCCCTGAATGAAGACGCTGCCTATTATAACGGATC
>WNGB01000912.1_pt1 | contig 76541 bp, 72 predicted proteins | sample 5400681 | NCBI WGS metagenome assembly WNGB01 (sample SAMN13153367, study PRJNA577476) | soil metagenome | isolation source: 115 cm soil or saprolite under grassland replicate 2 | place: USA:California | collected 2016-06-15 | reverse complement strand
ACGGCCATGACGAGACCGATCAACAGCGACTGTCCGGCGAGACCGGTAATGAGACACAAGCCCACCAGCATTAGCGCAAAGAACTCAGGCGGGCCGAAACTCAACGCAATCTGCGCCAGGGGCGGGGCAACTACGATCAGTGCAATAGTGGCGGCAATACCGCCTAGGAACGAACCGATGGCGGCTATCCCGAGGGCGGTGCCGCCGCGGCCCTGCTTCGCCATTTGATAGCCGTCAAAACAAGTGACGACCGAGGCCGCTTCTCCCGGCACATTGATCAGCACCGACGTGATGGTGCCGCCGTACATGGCCCCATAGTAGATGGCGCTCAGCATGATGAGAGCGCCGATCGGATCGAGCGTGAAGGTGAGCGGGATCAGGATCGCTGTGCCCGCTGCCGGCCCAAGCCCTGGGAGCACTCCGATCAGCGTGCCCAGGAAGCAACCAATCAGCGCGAAGCCGAGGTTTTGCAGGCTCGTTGCCGCCGTCAAGCCCGCCAGGAGATGCTGGAAAGTGTCCACTGTGCATCCCCCTCAAAGTCCGAGCGCGCCGATCGGCAGCGGTACCTTGAGCCAGTAGAAGAAGACATGGAAGACGCCGAAACTTCCCGCCAACGCGGTGAGCAAGATGGCGGACGGCGAGCGCGCGCCAAGCGCAAACAAGAGACCGGCTATGAAGAGCAGCGTGGTCAGCCGGAAGCCAAGCGGCTCGAGCAGTGCCGCCGCGGCTGTCAGCGCGATGAGCACGCCGCCGACCTGCCAGGCCGCCTGCCGGTTCGGCAGGATGTCCACGGTGGCAATGTCCTGGCTGCGCGCGTTTTGCATCAGGATGGCGACTGTCAGCGCAGCCCCGATCAAGCTCAGCCAGAACGGAAAGAAGCCCGGCCCCGGACCCAAAGCATCCATGAGCGAGTAGTCGAGCGAGGTGACCAGGGCAGCCGCAAAGATGCCCAGCAGGCAGACGCATGCGAGTTGGCGCCCGCGCCGCACAGTTCCTCCCCTCGGATTTGTCTTGTTGAACGGAGGCTAACATGATCCGCGCGGTTGGGACAATCGATGCCCAAGACCTGATGCGTAAGACCCGGCGTTCGCCAATAGACCTGCTGGCACAAGCGCGCCGACCGCCGCGCGTGGCTTGTGAAGTCCGTTCTGTGCCGATTACGATCCGTGCCGTGCGGAGCCCGCATGACCCATCCGACTTCGCCAGGGCCGCCGCTCACGTCACCGCAAAATATGCCGACGCCCTGCGCAGGGCCGGGCTGCCGGAATGATCGGAGGGAATGGCGATTTTCGGTCAAGCTCTTCTTGCCGCCGGGCACGTGCATCCATAGATCGACCAGCACGCGCGCGACCGTCGACCGGGGGACCGTCATGAGTGCATTGGAAGAAAAGCTGCGGCAGATGGGCTCCACGCTGCCCGAGCCGTTCAAGTTTCCCAAGCCGAACCGGACCGGCTGCGTCGTGGTCGGCTCGATCGTGTTTGTCTCGGGCCATGGCCGCTACAACGGCCCGACGCCGGGCATCAAGACAGTCGGCAAGCTGGGCCGCGATCTCACCATCGACGAAGGCTACGCCGCCGCGCGCCTCGTCGCCCTGTCGATCCTTTCGAGTCTCAAGCAGGAGCTCGGTGACCTCGACCGCGTCAAGCGCATCGTGCGGCTGCTCGGAATGGTCAACGTGGCGCCGGGGTTCGACCGGATGCCCGAGGTGATCGATGGGGCGTCCGATTTCTTCTACGAGCTGCTCGGTCCGCAAAATGGTCGGCATGCGCGCACCGCGGTCGGGCTTGCGGAGCTCCCGCACGGCATCCCGGTCGAGATCAACGGCGAATTCGAGCTTCGCTCCTAGGCGGGACATCTCGGCGCATCGACCGCTCCAGGGGCACTCCCATCAGTCAGGCATGGAGGCACAGATGACAGCACGCCCGCAGCTCGGCCTGACCCTGTTCGGGGCGGTCCTCGTCGCCCTGGTCTCGCTCGCGGACGCCAAGGCGCAGACTTATCCCAACCGGCCGATCACCTTCGTGGTGCCGTTCGCGCCGGGCGGGCTCAGCGATGTCCCGGCGCGCGTGCTGGCCGCGGTGATGCAGGAGCGGATCGGCGCGTCCATCGTGGTCGAGAACAAGACTGGCGCGTCGGGCGTCATCGGCGCAACCCATGTCTGGCGGGCCGAGCCGGACGGCTACACGCTGCTGGTCAATGCGCTGGCCGACGTGCAGAACTTGCACTACATCCCGGTGCCCTACAACGCGGTGACCGACTTCGCCCCGATCGGAAAGGTCACCGACGGGCCGCCGCTGGTCCTCATCATCGATGCCAAGCTGCCTTACAAATCGCTCGCGGAGCTGATCGCCGACGCCAAGGCGAACCCGAGCAAGGTGAGCTTTGGAACCTCCGGCCCCGCCAGCTCGCCGGTGATCGCGCTGACACAGCTCAACGCACTCGCCGGCACCAGGATCGTCGATGTGCCCTATCGCGGCTCCGGGCAAGCGGCTGCTGCGGTGGCGACGGGTGCGATCCAGGGCACCTTCACGTTCTATTCCAGCGCCAAGCCTTTGGCGGATGACGGCAAGGTGCGCGCGCTTGCGGTCTCGAGCCCGCAACGGATCGCCGGCTGGCCCGATATTCCCACCATGGGCGAACTCGGTTTTCCCGGCTTCGACCACCGCGGCTTCGTCGGGCTCGCGGCGCCGGCAAGGACGCCCGCGCCGATCATCGCGCTTCTCAACAAGCACCTCAACGAGGCGATCAATTCCGATTTGTTTCGGCGGCGCATGGAGGCGCTCGGCATGACCATCCCGACCGACAATACGCCGGAGAACTTCGTCGAATTCATGCGCCGCGAAACCACTCGCCAAGGGGAGCTCGCCAAGCTCTCCGGCCATTCGCCGACCGAGCCGAAGCGGTAAGCAAACTGAACTGTAGCCGTCACAGGGAGAGAAACGATGGCGAAGATCACCAGGATCAACCCCGAGGGCATCTCGAAGCCGTTTTCGAACTACTCGCACGTGGTGACGGCCGAGGGCGCGCAGAAGCTGGTGTTCTGCGCCGGCCAGGTCGCGGCCGACGTGGACGGCAAGGTGCTCCCGCCCGACGATTTCGAGGCCCAGGCCAAAATGGTGATGGCGAACCTCACCAAGGCGCTGGCCGCCGGCGGCGCCAAAATCTCCGACGTCACCAAGATCACGATCTACATCTGCAACCCGCACGACGTGCCGAAGGCGCGCGGCCTGTTGCAGACCTATTTCGCCGGTCATCCGCCCGGCAGCACGCTCTGCATCCTGCGCGGGCTCGCCAACCCCAATTTCCTGCTGGAGATCGAGGCGATCGCCGCGGTGTGACCCTATGGCGTCGTCAATGCGCTTTGGTGGTGTAGGCGGCGCGAACTTTGTCGAGCAAGGCCGGCGACAGGTTGCTGACCTCGGCCACGAGCTTCTGCAGCTCTTCACCCGTCATCGGGGAGACGCCGAGCTTTATCTTCTCGACGTCGGCGAGGAATTCCGCATCCTTCATGGTTGCATCGAAGGCGCGGCGAAGCGCGGCCAGCCGGTCCGCCGGCGCGCCGGGCGTCGTGAAGAAGGCGGTGCCGACCTCGGCCGCGTTCATGATCGCGCCGAGGATTGCCCGCTCCTCGTCGCTGCGACCAAGGTCGACGGCGGTCGGGATGTCGGGGAGCTCGACGTGGCGCTTCAAGGAAAACTGCACGAGGATCGAGACGCTCTTGTCGCGAATCCAATCCGGGTGCGCGACCTTGAGCGCCGTCCAGGAGGTCGAGTGGCCCTCGACCTCGCCGCGCTCGACCGCGAGCATGGCTTCGTTCGACCCGCGATAGCCCATGACCAGCTTGAACTTGGTTCTGAACACGTTGTTCATCACGGTGGGATAGATCGAGACGGTCGAGCCGGCGCCGGTCCCCGACAGTGTCGATTCGATCTTCTGCGCGTCGGCAAAGGTCTTCACCGGCGAGGTCTTCCACATGAACACCATGTTGATGAGGGAATCGACGCGCCCGATCCAATTGAGCTCGGCGGTCTTGAAGCGCACGCCCTGCGTTCCGAGCTTCTCGTCGAGCGGCATGGTCGGAGCGCCGATGCCGATGATGCTGCCGTCCTTCGGCAGCACGTTGAAGACCTGGTTCACCGCCAGGAAGCTGCCGGCGCCGGGCATGTTCTTCGGCACCACGTTCGGCTTGCCGGGAACGTGCTTGCCGATATGACGGGCGAGAATCCGCCCCCAGGTGTCGTTGCTGCCGCCCGGCGGGTAGCCGATCACCAGGTCGATCGCCTTGCCCTTGTAGAACTCCTCGGGCGTTTGCGCCGCGGCTGGGCGATCCGCGCCGATGATCGCGGCGAAAGCAGCTGCGACGAAGCTCGCGCGTCGAAAAACCTGCACGTCTTGTTTCCTTCTTTGGGTGTACTGGACGCCGACCGCGAGCGTAGCCCGGATGGAGGGCTTGCGAAATCTAGGATTGGCCGATGCGGTGTCAGGTCGCACGAGCGGGTAGGGCGGATTAGCCAACGGGTCGGCGCGAAGCGCCGCCCGATCAGGCTCCGCGTAATCCGCCAACTCTCGGGACACGGCGGGTTATGCCTTCGGCTAACCCGCCCTACGAGCTTGGTCGTGAGAGTCAGGCCGTGCGCCCGAGCACGCTGGCGAGGTCGTGGTAAATGGTGTGCAGGTGCTGCGCGGCGGCGTCCACCGAGCCCATCTCGATGACGAAGCCGTCGCCGATCACGCGGTAGCCGAACGCCTGTTCCGGCGTGTTCGGGCCGTACCAGGCGAAATGCACCGCTTCGCGATCGCCGGATTGCACGCGCGCGCGCTGCGCGGTGGTCAAGGACGGAGAAACGTACTCGACCGCGTAGGTCTCGATCAGCTGCCATATCAGGTCGCGTTGCGCCGAAGTGAGCTCGGCGGCCGGGAGACCCAGCTTTTGCGCATTGGCGCGTTCGCGGCCGGCATAGGACATGATGTTGTTGATCGCCCGGTCGGATACGCGCGCCCTTGCTTGCAGCTTCGGGGCAAGATCGCCGATGAGCCGCCGCGCCAGCGCCTCCTCGTCCTTGAGCGTGTTGAGGCCGGCATGCGGTCCGGAGGTGACGCGGTTGGGCAAAGCCGAGAACGACGACGGCGTGACCGAAACGATCCGACCGTCGCGCACCGCGATCGATTGGGTCAGATGGTGCCCCTCGAGACGGAAGCCCCACGCTCCCGTCTCGGCCGGCGTACCGAAGAAAGCGAACGAGAACCGCTCCGAGGAGCGCTGGCCGGCGCCGTTGCCGCTCGCCGCCAGAATGTCCTGCAGCAGCATGACGTTCTTCGTCTTGGCGAGGCCGGCCGGCGACAGCAGCGTCGACAGCAGCTCCCAGGCGGCGGCCTTCTGTGCCGGGCGCATCTGCTCCAGCCGCAGGCCCGGCTTGATGAAGCCGGCGACGCCGAAGTAGTTCCAGCCGTTCCATTCCGGCCCGTTCCAGGCGAACGAGGCGGCCTTGCGCTGGTCGGGCTCGAGCCCCGACAGGAACTTGCGCGCGCCGGCCAACAGGTCGGCGGCCGGGGCGAGCCCGGCGTCGGTTGCCGCGGCGGCCCTATTGGGCAAGGCGGCGATACCGAGCAGCGCGCTGCCGGCGAGCACGACGCGACGGCGGTCGGGGAGTGCGGAATCAGAGCGGGACTTGCGCATGGGGCGCCTCCGTGTCCGGCAACTATACTGCGATCGAAAGGCGGCACGCCATGGTTTCGCATCGGTGCTCTCACGCGAACGTGATGGACCCGGTTTGCCGCTCGCATCGGAATTTCGCTGACGCTGCATCCCTCCTGCACGGTTCGCGCTCCGGGAGAGACGTCGGCCCTCCGAAGCCCCTTTTCGGGCGCAGCAGGGCCAGGCTACCCTGAATACGGCGAGACACGGAGAACCCGACCATGGCCAAGTTTACCTACGACCATATCCATCTGCGCAGCCCGAACCCGGAGGCCACCGCTCAATACTACGAGCGCATGTTCGGCGCCGAGGTGGTCCGCACCATGCAACAGGGCAAGCCGAGGATCGACCTCAAGCTCGGCGGCGTCGATATTTTCATTGCCCCGGTCGCCACCGGCGACGGCGTCAACCCGGCCCCGACCACGCCCTATCAGGGCCTCGATCATTTCGGGCTGCGGGTCAGCGGCATCGACGCCATCGTCGCCGAGCTCAAGGCCAAGGGCGCCGAGTTCACCAAGGAGCCGACCACGGTCCGGCCGGGAGTGCGCGTCGCCTTCCTGCGCGGGCCCGAAGGCGTGTCGATCGAGCTCCTCGACCGCAACGTCTGAGCCGGCAGCAGGCGGCGACCCGAGCGGAGAGGCGAGACGATGGAAAGCAAACGCTTCGAGGTGACCCATAGCGACGAGGAGTGGCGCCGGCTGCTCACGCCCGAGCAGTACGAGGTCCTTCGCGGGCACGGCACCGAGGCGCCGGGCAGCTGCGCGCTCAATTATGAGAAGCGTGCCGGCACCTTCGTCTGCGCGGGCTGCGGCCAGCCGCTATTCGTGTCGAAGCGGAAGTTCGAGAGCGGCACCGGCTGGCCGAGCTTCAACGATCCGGTCGAGGGCGCGGTCGAAAGTTCGGTGGATCGCAGCTACGGAATGGAGCGCACCGAGGTGCATTGCAGCCGTTGCGGCAGCCATCTCGGCCACGTGTTCGACGACGGCCCGCCGCCGACGCATTTGCGCTATTGCATCAACGGCGTGGCGATGAACTTCCAGCCGGAATGATCGTAGCCCGGATGGAGCGTTAGCGAAATTCAGGGAACAGGTAGCGAGAATAGCTCGTCCCGGATTACGCTCCGCTCCATCCGGGCTACGCGCGCCTACTTCTCCCCGTAGGTCGAGCGGGAAATGTCCGGCACCGGGATGCCGTCGTCGATCGCCTTGCACCTGAGCACTTCCGCCTTGGCCTTTTGCTCGGCCGCCTCCAGCACTTCGAGCACGAGATCGCGCGGGATGAAGCAGACCCCGGTATCGTCGGCGACCACCAGATCGCCGGGCGCCACCCTGATCTCGCCGATCTGGATCGGGCCGTTAATCTCCACCGTCTCGAGCCGCCATTTGCCGGTGACCGGCGTGATGTCGCTCGCCCAGACCGGATAGCCGACCGCGCGCGAATGCGCGATGTCGCGCACGCCGCCCTGCACGATCGCGCCCACTTCGCCCTGGCGCTTGCCGGTCTGCGCCGAGATGCCGCCCATGTTCGACAGGTTGGCCACGCCCTGGATCACCAGCACGTCGCCTTGCTGCGCCAGATTGTGCGCCTCGAATTCCGCCATCCGGTTGACGTGGTCGCGCGCGCCCTGCAGCGGGTCGATGCGCTGCAGGATGTTGCGCAGGGTCAGCGCCGGTCCGACGATGGTGGTGCCCGGGATGGTCGGCCGCAGCACCGAAGCGCCGATCACGCCGGACGGGATGCCGAGCTCGTCCATGGTGTCGGAGATGATCCCGGTCGGATCGCCCAGCGCAACAAAGCGCGCGACCGCGCCTTGCGGCGGGCGCGGCACCGCCATCAGCTTGATGTTCTCGGCGGCGATGCGGCCGGTCAGTCTCTTGTTGTCTGCGACGTTCACTGAACCCTCCCGCTGCTGCGGCCCTGCCGCCGACGCGCAACTCTACATCCATCCCGGGGAGCGAAACAGTGGAGCCGCCGGCGCAGGGCTGATCCGATGGTTGGGCGCTTGCCCCGAGTGGCGGCGCTCGTTACCGTTGCCGCCTCTCGGTAAAACAAAAGGCTCATTCCAATGATCGATCTTTACGCGCTCACCAGCCCGAACGTGCAGAAAATCTACATCATGCTCGAGGAGTGCGGGCTGCCCTACAAGGAACACTTCGTCGACGTCTGGAAAGGCGATCAGTACAACCCGGAATTTTCGAAGATCAATCCGAACAACAAGATCCCCACGATCGTCGATCACGAGGGACCGGGCGGCAAGCCCTACACGGTGATCGAGTCGGGTGCGATCCTGCTCTACCTCGCCGAGAAGACCGGAAAATTCCTGCCGAAGGACATGGCCAAGAAATACGAGGTGCTGCAGTGGCTGATGGTCCAGGTCACCGGCGTCGGGCCGATGTTCGGCCAATGGACCCACTACAAGCTGTTCGCGCCGAAGGCCGGCAACGATTATTCGATGGCCCGTTACAATTCGGAATTGAAGCGGCTCTACGAGGTGCTGGAGAAGCGGCTCGCCAAGGTGCCGTATCTCGGCGGCGACGAATACTCGATCGCCGACATCGCGACCTTCCCGTGGACCCGCAACCACGACGCCCAGGGCGTGAAGTGGGAGGACAATCCAAACCTGGCGCGCTGGTTCAACGCCATCAACGAGCGCCCGGCGGTGAAGGCCGCGCTCGCCAAGGTCGCCGTGATCAAGTCGAACCGCGAGACCGCCTCCGACGACGACAAGGACCGCTTCTTCAACCGCGGCCGCTACGCGCGGGCGTGACGAATGCCGGCGTCGCAACAGACTGAAACCCGCGGCGGCGTCGCCTACGCCACCCACGACGGCGTGTCGCTTGCCGGCGATCTTTATTTGCCGGCGGGCGCCGGGCCGTTCCCGGCTTTGGTCGCGGTGCACGGCGGCGGCTGGCAGGCGGGCGTGCGCAGCGCCTTCCAATATTGGGGGCCTTGGCTCGCCGAGCGCGGCTACGTGCTGTTTGCGGCCAGCTACCGGCTGGCGAAGAAGGGCCAAAAGGCGTTTCCGCAGGCGGTCGCCGATGTGCTGGCCGCCGTGCAATTCGTCCGCGGTAGCGCGAGCCAAATCAAAGTCGACCCCGAGCGTATCGGCCTGTTCGGCGCCTCCGCCGGCGCGCATTTGGCGTCGCTCGCCGCGCTCGGCGGCAGCGCGGCGATCTTCAAGGGAGCTTATCCGCAGGATGCCCACGCCTCGGTCAGCACCAAGGTCAAGGCGCTGGTTGGCGTCTACGGCGTCTACGACGTCGCCGAGATGTGGCAGCGCTACCAGCTGCAAAGCCCGCGCGAGAACAATATCGAGAACTTCATGGGCGCCGCGCCGATGGACGACCCGCGGCTCTATTTCGATGCCTCGCCGATCAACTACGCGACCTTCGCCAACAACCAGATCGGGGTGTTCCTGAGCGTGGGGACCGAGGACGATCTGGTCGACCGGCGCGCGCAGACCGACGTGTTCCTGATGAAACTGAAGCAGGCCAACTTCTTCGTGCGCACCTGCATCGTGCAAGGCGCGCCGCACTACTGGCTCAACGACCCGATCGAGGAGCCGCGCAGCTATTCCGGCTTCGTCGCGCCGCGCCTCGTTCGTTTCCTGAAGGAGCGGCTCTGATCCAGGGAGGGACCGATGGTCGCATTCACCGTCAACGGTCAGCGCAAAGAGGTCGGGGTCGACGGCAACACGCCGCTGCTTTGGGTGCTGCGCGAGCACCTCAAGCTGACCGGCACCAAGTTCGGCTGCGGGGTCGCGGCCTGCGGCGCCTGCACGGTGCACGTCGACGGCAATCCCATCCGCTCCTGCATCACGCCGCTGTCGATGGTGGAAGGCATGTCCATCACCACGATCGAGGGCCTGTCGCCTGACGGCAGCCACCCCATCCAGAAGGCATGGATCGCCGAGCAGGTGCCGCAATGCGGCTACTGCCAGTCCGGCCAGATCATGCAGGCGGCGGCGCTGCTGGCGCGCAACAAGAACCCGTCGCATGAGCAGATCGTCGAGCACATGGACGGCAATCTCTGCCGCTGCGGCACCTATCTGCGGATCATCAGCACGATCCAGCGCGCGGCGCGGGAGGGCTGAGCCATGAACACGCATCGCAATCGGCGCGATTTTCTCAAGGAGACCGCGGCCGGCCTCACCTTCGCGCTGACGCTGGCGGCCGATCCGCGCGCTCTGACGAGCGAGGCCATGGCGGCGGAGATGCCGTATGCGCCGACCGCCTGGCTCGGCATCGGCACCGACGGCACCATCACCATCGTGTCGCCGGCCGCCGAAATGGGGCAGGGCAGTTTCACCGGCCTCCCGCTCATCCTGGCTGAGGAGCTCGATGCCGACTGGTCGAAGGTGAAGATGATCCATCCGCCCACCTGGGACGGGAAAAAATGGGGCAATCCCGACTATGGCGGCGGCTTCCAGACCACGTCGAGCTTCGCGGTTTGGGGCTATTTCAAGCCGCTGCGTATCGCCGGCGCGCAGGCGCGGCGGGTTCTGCTCGACGCCGTGGCAACGAAGTGGGGCGTGCCGGTCGGCGAGCTCACGACCGAGCCGAGCGTGGTCGTGCACCGGGCCTCCGGCCGCCGCATCGGCTACGGCGAGATCGCCGCCTTCGCCAAGGCGCCGGTCGAATTGCCGAAGATCGACGACAAAGACCTCAAGCCGACAGCGAGCTTCCGTCTGATCGGCAAGGACGTGCCGCGCGTCGAAGTACCGCTCAAGGTCACCGGCGCGGCGCAATTCGGCATCGATGCTCAGGTTCCCGGGATGGTCTATGCGGCCGTGCTGCAGCCGCCGTATTACGGCGGCGCACCGGCGACGATCGATGATGCGGCCGCGCGGCAAGTGCCGGGCATCACCGGCATCGTGCGTTTGCCCGATGGCGTCGGCGTCATCGGTACCACGGTCGAGGCCACCCAGGCCGCCAAGAAACTGCTCAAGGTGACCTGGACCGAGGCGAAGGGCGCGCACCACGACAGCGAGCGCGCGCTCGAGGAGTTCGCCGCGATCGCGCGCGACAAGAGCCGCGAGGGTGTCGCCTATGCCAAGGTCGGCGACGCCAGGGCTGCGATGCAAAGCGCCGCCAGGGTGATGCGCGGCGAATACCGCACGCGCTACCTCTATCACGCGCAGATGGAGCCGCTGAACGCCACCGCGGCAGTCGGTCCCGACGGCAAATCGGTCGAGATCTGGGCCGGCACGCAGTCACCGACCGCGCTTCACAACGAAGTGGCGCGTGCGCTGCAGACGGAGCCCGCCAAGATCACTTTCCATCAATATCTGCTCGGCGGGGGCTTCGGCCGCCGCTCGCAGGTCGAGGTGATCGTCGACGCGGTGCTGCTCTCCAGGGCCGTCGGCAAGCCTGTCAAGCTGATCTGGAGCCGCGAGGACGACATCGCCTTCGGCAAGTTCCGCCCGATGACCGCGCATCACATCGAGGCCGGCTTCGATGCCGGCGGAAAGCTGATCGCTTGGCACCATCGCGTGGTCGCCGAATCGGTGGGCGCCTTCATGGCGGCGGTGGCCGGCCGCACGCCGGCGCCGACCGACCGGATCGTGATGAAAGGCACGCCGCTGCCGCAATATCCGATCCCGAACAAGCTCGCCGAGCACGTGGTCGAAGCGCGCGGCACGCGGCTCGCCCCGTGGCGCGGAGTGGGCGTCGGCCACAACGCGTTCGCGGTCGAATCCTTCCTCGACGAAATCGCCAAGGCCTTCGGCAAGGATCCGCTCGCGTTCAGGCTCGAACTGTCCGAGGGCCAGCCGCGCGTGCAGACGCTGCTGCGCACGGTGGCCGACATGTCCGATTGGAATCGCAAGCGTGACGGGCGCGCGCTCGGCGTCGCCTTCATGGAAAAGGACGCGACGTTGGCGGCAGGCGTCGGCGAGGTCTCGGTCGACCGCGCCACCGGCAAGATCAAGGTGCACAATTTCTGGACCGCGATCGACGCCGGCATCGCGGTGCAGCCGAAGAACCTGGCGGCGCAGACCGAGGGCAGCATCGTCTATGGTCTTGGCCACGTGCTGCGGGAAAAGATCACCATCAAGGACGGCCGCGTGCAGCAGTCGAACTTCACCGACTACGAGATGGCGCGGATGTCGGATGTTCCCAACATCGAGGTGAATGTGGTCTCGACCGACAATCGGCCGACCGGGGCGGGCGAGGATGGCTTGCCATTGGTGGCATGCGCGGTCGGCAATGCGATTGCGGTGCTCACCGGCGTGCGGCTGCGCGAGTTGCCGTTCGCGCCGGACCGCGTGCGCGGCGCACTCGGGGCGTAGTGGTCGCTGCGCGTTTGGACGAACGAGCGCGCCGCGAACTCGGTGCGCTCCCTCTCCCCGCCGCTTGCGGGGAGAGGGTGGGGGTGAGGGGCCGCGGACTCTCGAAAAGCTCAAGCCCCTCACCCCAACCCCTTTCCCCGTGAAGAACGGGGAGAGGGAGCAGACCGAGCCAGCCTCGAGTCGCGTGCTTTAAATGGCCGCGCCCTTGTTGAGGAACGCCTCCAGCGCCGAGACCTCTTTCTTGTCGGTCTCGAAGTCGCGCGCGATCTGCTCGTAGAAATGCGCCGCGCCGACATAGAGCTCGTGGCCGGACGGATCTTCGCCGACGAAATCGGCGATCTCATGCATCTCGGCGATCCAGCGATAGGCCTTCGGCGGCATCAGCGATAGGCTGCGCTTGAGCCAGGCCAGCATATGCGGCTGGCTGAATTCGAGCTCCTTGAACAGCGCCTCGGCCGAGCCGCCGCGCGTCGCCGCCAGCATCATCACCGCGGCCAGCGCCTGCGTGCCCTTGGTGATGCCCGCATAGGACATCTTCACCGCCGAGGCCGCGCTCATCGGTCCGTCGAGCACCCGCACGTCGAGCCCGTATTGCCGCAGCGTGGCGAAGCGCGGAGCGTCGGACCCCGAGGCGTAGAAGCGCGGCCCGACATCGCCCGGCTTCGGCGGTGAGCCGATGATGCCGGCGTCGACGAAGGGCGAGCCGGTGGGCGCGATCGCGGCCGCGATCCGCTCGGTGGTCGACGGGCTCACCGCGTTGCAATCGATATAGACCGGCTTGCTGTTGCTGGCCGTGAGCGCCGGCGCGAAGCGCTGCGCCAGCGACACCGCGTCGCCGGGCGGCAGGATGGAGAGAATGAAATCGGCCGCCGCGATCTCCTCGTCGGTTGCCGACGTGAGACCATGCTTCTTGGCGCGCGCGACAGTGTCGGCACTGCGGCCGCTCAGCGAAGTGAGCACCTTGAGGCCGTTTTCGACCAGCCGCCCAGCGACGGCTGCGCCCATCATGCCAGGTGCGATAACTGCGACGACGGGATTCATGCGATCTTCTCCAATTCGGCCCGGCTGCGAGCGAAATATCTTTTGCACCTGCGCACGGCTTCAGCGCAAGGGGGTGGTCGCGGGCAAAGAGAAACTGCACAGCGCGCCATTTTGGCCGGCTGCGAGGTGCCCGCTTCGGCTTGGCAATGCGGGCTATTTCGGCTTTGCTGCAATCGAAGCGGCGGCACACGCCGCCGCCATTCAAGAACAGGAAATGCCCCGTGCCCGATGATCTTTCCGACGTCCGCCACCAAGTCGCACTCGCCAACCGCATGCTGGCGAACGAAGGCGTGCTCGACGCCTTCGGCCATGTCAGCATCCGCCACCCGACCGATCCAGGCCGCTATCTGTTGTCGCGGTCGCGCTCGCCGGCGCTGATCGAGTCGGACGACATTCTCGAGTTCGCGCTCGATTCCGAGCCGGTCGAGCCGCCGACGGCGCAGCTCTATGCCGAGCGGGTGATCCACGGCTGCATCTATCAGGCGCGCCCGGACGTGATGGCGGTCTGCCACCATCATGCGCCGCCGGTGATGCCGTTCTGCATTACGGGTGTTCCCCTCATTCCCGTGATCCACGTGGCCGCGATCATGGGAGACAGCGTGCCGTTCTGGGATCAGCGCGACGATTTCGGTGACAGCAATCTGCTGGTGGTCAAGCCGGAAGAGGGCCGTTCGCTTGCGCGCGCGCTCGGCGCCCATTCCGCGGTGCTGATGCGGCGCCACGGCGCGACCGTGGTCGGCCGCAATGTGCGCGAGCTTGTTTTCCGCTCGATCGCCATGTGCCAGAACGCCGAATACCAGATGCGTGCGCTGGCGCTCGGCAGCTTCGGTCCGCTGACCCCGGGCGAGACCAAGCTCGCCGCCGCCATCAACCTGTCGCCCGGTCCGCTGTCGCGCGCCTGGGACTACTGGACCGCGCGGGTCGAACAGGCCGGGGCCGCACCCCGGCGTTGAACGACCGCGGCATGGTTTGCCAAGGTCATTGATTGCTATAGTATTTTTGGCGTCGAGTGGGCGAGGCGGCGTCGCCCCGAAGCCGCTGCGCCGAGGACGAGTTCGCTTGCCGGCGCTGCGAAGAAAGTCCATGGAGAGAACATGACCGCAGGCGAGGAGATCGCGCAGTGAGTCTCTGGATCACCGAAGCCGAGGTCGTGCGCCTCATGGACATGAAGGGGGCGATCGCCGCATTGGACCGCGCTCTGGCGCTGGAAGCCGCCGGCAAGGCCGAGAACATGGTGAAGACGCACGCCATCTGGGGCGGTCACCATACGCTGCATGCGATCGGCGCCACCTTTGCCGACGAGGGCTTCGTCGGCACCAAGACCTGGGCGCACGCCAACGGCGCGGCGCCGCTGCTCATTCTGTTCGACAGCCACAACGGGTCGCTGAAGGCGATCATCGAAGCGTTCGCGCTCGGGCAGCTGCGCACCGGCGGGATCAGCGGGCTGGCGACGAAATACCTCGCGGCCGAGGGCGCCTCCGATATGGCGCTGATCGGCACCGGCAAGCAGGCCATGACGCAGCTGGCCGCCGTTGCGGCCGTGCGCCCGCTGCGGCGGGTCCGCGCATTCAGCCGCGACGGCGCCGCGCGGGCCGCGTTCGTCGGCCGCGCCGGCAAGGCGCTGGGATTGAACGTCGAGGAGGCATCCTCGGTCGCGCAAGCGGTCGATGGCGCCGGCATCGTCACCTTGGTGACGCGCGCGACCGCGTCCATCCTCGATTCCGGCATGGTTGCCGCAGGCACGCATGTGAACGCCGTGGGCGCGATTTCGCCCGAGCGCACCGAGTTCGATCCGGCGCTGCTCTCCCGCTGCGCGGCCGTGGTCGCCGACAGCGTGCCGCAGGTGAAGAACCTTTCGAGCGAGTTCATGCAATATTACGGCCGGGACGAATCGAGATGGCGCGCGGTGCGCCCGCTGTCCGCCGTGGTGGCCGAAGGCAAAGGCCGTCCGTCCGGCGCCGACCTCACGCTGTTCAAGGCCATGGGCATGGGCATTTCGGACCTCGCGCTCGGCATCGAAATCCTGCGCCGGGCGACCGAGCAGCGCCTCGGCCGCGAATTTCCGCATCCGCAACCTGCCAAACTGTTCGCCTGAAGGAGGCTCCCCATGAACGAGACCGCCCGTTTCATCGATCAATCCGGTGCCAAGCCCGGGGAAATGGATCTCTGGCCCGCGATCGTCATCCCCAAGGAAACGATCGACGCCGAGGTCGAGCGCCTGGCGAGCCTCCCGCGTCCGGCCAACGGCCGCCGCCGCTCGCTCATCGCGCATCCGCGTGCCGGCAAGGGCAACGGCCTCGCCGCCGGCATTCAGGTCGCGCTCGATGTGCTGCTGCCCGGCGAGCGGACCATTCCGTACCGCGAGAATTCGACGCAGGTGAACTTCGTCATCCGCGGCCGCGGCCATTCGATCGTGGGCGGCAAGCGCTTCGAGGTGAACCTGTACGATGTCTGGAACACGCCCTCCATGCACATCTATTGGCATGGCAACGACAGCAAGGATATCCAAGTTCGGCTCACCTATTCGAACGCTGCACTGCTCGAGCAAATGAACATCCACTACCTCGAGGAGAACCCGCCGCCGATCGAGCCAGTGAAGCACGAGGAGCTGAGCGAGGACGACAAGCGGCGCCGGGTTTCGCCTTACGGCACGATCAAGCTCGACGATGAAGGGGCGTATCTGATGCCCTACGAGGTGCTGATCAACCCGCCGGCGGTGGAGTCGAAGGCGCTGCATTGGCCGTGGGAGCAGGTCAAGCATCATCTCGACAAGTTGCAGGCGCTCGGCAAGGACTATGTCGGGCGGCGCCTCTACATGCTCTACAATCCGATGACCGGCCGCACCAACGGGTGTACGCCGTCGTTCTTCGCGACCATGACGATCCGCCCGCCGAAGATCGTCGACCGGCCGCACCGCCACACCTCGGCCGCCATCAATTATTACTTCCACGGCACCGGGCGCTCGACGGTCGGCGGCGAGGTGTTGGAGTGGAAGGCGGGCGATCTCATGCTGTCCGCCCCGGGCTGGGCGGTGCACAACCACGCCTCCTACGATGATTTCGTCTACGAGTTGACGGTCCAGGACCAGCCGCTCAACATCGCCATGGAAAGCCTGCTGTGGCAGGAGAGCCTCAAGCTGCCGCTGGCGGTGCTCGGCGTGCAAGAGGGCTTCGGCACCAATCGCGCGGCCGGCTGAGGCGGTACGAGCCGCCGGGCGGCTTGCGGCCGCACGCGTTGCTCGAACGAAACGATGCAGTGGGGCAATGTCGTTCTTTTGACGATGGCTTGCACCAACGCGGGCTTGCCGAGTTTCGCAACATGGAGCGCCGGAGGTCGGGAAACCCGACGTGCGGTGTCAAGCCCGGCAATGACGGGCACCGGGGAGGAGACGATGACAGGCCGTAGGTCGCTCCTTGCGATTGTCCTCGTTGTGCCGCTCATTTTGGCGGCGACCGCGGCGCCGGCGCAAGATGCCGTCAATGACACCTTCAAGGTGGCGGTCGGACAGCTCGGCCTGTGGGCGGTCGAGGGCCCGCGGCTCGGCCAGCGCGCCGGCATCTTCAAGAAACACGGCCTCGCGCTCGACATTTTCGGCACCGCCGGCGGCGGCGAAACGTTGCAGGCGGTGATCTCGGGCTCCGCCGATCTCACTGTCGGCATCGGCACCGCCGCCGTTCTGCGCGCCTATTCGAAGGGCGCGCCGATCCGCGTGATCGGCGCCAATTTCACCGGGGCCGGCGACCTCTATTGGTACGTGCGCGCGGATTCCCCGATCGCGCGGCTCGAGGACGCCACCGACAAGACCACCATGGCCTATTCGGCGAGCGGCTCGTCGAGCCACAACGTCGTCCTCGCCTTCATGCGGGAGCTCGCCCTCAAGGCGCTGCCGACCGCGACCGGGACGCAGCCCGCGACCCTGACGCAAGTGATGTCCGGCCAGATCGACATCGGCTGGGGCGCGCCGCCGTTCGGGTTGAAGGAGCTGGCGGACGGCAAGATCCGCATCATCGCCAACGGCAACGACGTGCCGTCGCTGCGCACCCAGACCGTGCGCGTCGACATGGTCAATGCCAACACGCTGCGCGATCGCAAGGACGCGGTCTTTCGTTTCGTGCGCGCCTATCGGGAGACCTTGGACTGGATGTTCTCGAGCGCGGACGCGGTGAAGCTCTATGCCGAGGAGGTCAGGGTGCCGGTCGAGCTCGCGGCCATGACCCGCGACAAGTTCCAGACCCGGGACGCGATGCGCAACGATCGCATCTCGGACATCGACGCGGTGATGGCCGACGCGGTGCGGCTGAAATTTCTCGACAGGCCGCTCAGCGCGGAGCAGCTGGCCGAATTGATGCAGATCCCGCCGCGCTGATGAGGCACTTGGGCAGGGATCCAAGAAATCTCATTGGTTCAGATGCTTAACGCCGGCAATTCGTAGGGTGGGCAAAGGCGCGGAGCACGACTTTCGATACGGGCGCTGTGCAGCGCGCCTTTGCCCACGCGATAATGTGTCGTCGTTGACGCGTGGGCAACGGCAAAGCTGCCGTTGCCCACCCTACGGTGCGATCAGCCCTTGCGGCCGGTGAAGACTGGCGCGCGCTTTTCCAAGAACGCGCGCACGCCCTCGGCATAATCGGGGGTGAGGCTCGCCTCGCGCTGAAATTCGCGCTCGAGGTCGAGCTGCGCGTCGAGGTCGTTGTCCCACGAGGCATCGAGCGCCCGCTTGATCAAGGCGAGCCCGAGCGTCGGCGCGGCGGCGAAGTGCGTGCAGAGCTTGTGCGCTTCCCCCATCAGCTCGAGGTCGGCGACCGCCTTCCAGATGAGCCCCCAGGCCTCGGCCTTCTCGGCCGGCAGCGGCTCGCCGGTGAGCGCCAGCGCCCGCGCGCGGGCGGGACCGATCAGCCGCGGCAGGAACCAGGTGCCACCGGAATCGGGAATCAGGCCGATCTTGGCGAACGCCTGCACGAAGCTCGCCGACTTCGCCGCCAGCACGATGTCGCAGGCGAGCGCGATATTGGCGCCGGCGCCGGCCGCGACGCCGTTGACGGCGGCGACGATCGGGAACGGCAGCTCGCGCAGCTTGCGGACCAGCGGATTGTAGTAGGCTTCGAGCGCGCCGCCGAGCACCGGCGTCTCGCCGCTCTTCGACAGCCGGTCGTTGAGGTCCTGGCCGGCGCAGAAGCCGCGTCCGGCGCCAGTGATGATGAGCGCGCGGCAGGCGGGGTCGCCCCCGGCCTCGTCGAGCGCGTGCTTGAGCGCCTGATGCATCGCCTCGGTGCAGGCGTTGAGCCGTTGCGGGCGGTTGAGCGTGATCACGCGGTAGCCCGCGCGCCGCTCGACCAGGATGGGTGTCTCGTCCATGGGCCGTTCCTCGCTGCGGCCATGCTAGCGCAGCATCGCGCCGAAGTCGCCGCCGAGGCCGGTTGGCATGGCGTCAATGCGCCCTAATAGCCCATTGCATCTTGCATTGGAGAATAGTCGTATAAGAGCAACTGGGCACACGATCGCCGATATTTTGGGAGGACCCCACATGATCCGCAAATCGCCAACCACGTCCGTCCGCGCGGGCGTCACCCGCCGCACCGTCTCGGCCGCCATCGGCGCTGCCGGATTGCTCGCTGGCACCGCGCCGTTCAACGTCCTGCGCGCGCAGAGCGGGCCGCTGAAGGTCGGCGTCCTGCTGCCGCGATCGGGCGCGCAGGCGAGCATCGGGCAGGACTGCCAGCGCGGCGTCGAGCTCGCGCCCGCGATCTTCAAGGAGCTCGGCCTGCCGGAGCTGGCGATCATGAACGCCGACACCGAGACCAACGTGGAGGTCGCCCGCGCGCGCGCCGAGAAGCTGATCAACGACGGCGCGCAGCTCCTGGTCGGGGCTTTCGATTCCGGCCAGACCACGGCGATCGCCCAAGTGGCCGAGCAGAAGGGCATCCCGTTCGTCATCAACATTGCCGCGGCGCCGCCGATCACCGAGCAGGGCTACAAGTTCGTATTCCGCAATTTCCCGACCGCGCCGATGATCCTGAGCGACGCCTTCGCCAACCAGAAGGAAGTGTTCGAGATCACCGGCAAGGCGCCGAAGTCGGTCGTGTTCATGCATGTGAACGATACGTTCGGTACTGCGATGAAAAACGGCATCGGCGCAGTCATGCCCAAGTTCAACATGCCGTACCAGATCCTCGAGCAGATCGCCTACGATCCGACCGCACGTGATCTCACCGTCGAGGTAGCCAAGGCCAAGGCGACCGGCGCCGAAGCGCTACTGATGGTCAGCCGTCTCAATGACGCGATCCTGATCACGCGCGAGCTGATCAAGCAGCGCTGGACGCCGATGGCCGTGCTCAGCATGGGCCCGGGCTGGTACGAGGACCAATATCTCAAGACCTTGGCCAAGCTGTCCGACGGCCCGATGAGCTTCGTGCCCTGGTACGATCCGAACAAGAAGCTGAGCAAGACGCTCGAGGCTGCGCTCGCCAAGGCGTATCCGGGCATCAATCTCAACACCAACCACATCTACACGTTCGAGGCGCTGCTGGTGGCGGCGGATGCCTACAAGCGGGCGCGCTCGACCGACCCCAAGGCGCTCGCCGACGCCATCCGCACGACCAACATCACCGACAATGTCAGCACGGGTCCGGGCATCCAGTTCGACGCCAAGGGCCAGAACGACAAGCTGAAGAACTCGGCGATCCAGAATCGGGGCGGCAAGCTGGTCACGGTCGCGCCCAAGGCGGCGTCCAACGCCACGCCCGAAATGCCGATGAACCCGTACGACAAGCGTGCCTGAGACTGCCTCGCGCTGATCCTGCTTCGGCCGCTGACACGGCCGGAGCCTCGCTTCGCAGGACCGACCGTGGCCGCAGAGATCTATCTGAACGTGGCGGTCAGCGGTCTCTTGACCGGCCTCGTCTACGGCCTGATGGCGCTCGGCCTTTCGGTCATTTTCGGGGTCGTGCGCGTCGTCAATTTCGCCCATGGCGAGATGATGACGATCGCCATGTACCTGGCCATCCTGCTGTTCGCTGCGCTCGGGCTCGATCCGCTGGCGATGGTGGTTCCGATCGCCGCCGTGCTGTTTGCGCTCGGCTATGCGCTGCAGGCGGGCATCATCAATCCGTTCATCAATCGGCCCGAGCACAGCCAGTTCATGTTGCTGGTGGCGATTGCGCTCATCATCGTCAACGTTCTCCTGATCGTGTTCGGGCCCGATGCCCGCAGCGTGCAGACCACCTACTCCTTCGACAGCTTTCTCGTCGGACCGCTGATCGTCGACGCCACCAAGGTCTATGCCGGCGCCGCGACGCTGCTGGTTGCCGTCGCGCTGTTCGCCTTCTTCCGCTTCGCGCCGCTCGGCAAGGCGATCCGTGCCTGCGCCGACAACTACACCGGCGCGCTGGTCGTAGGCCTCGACGTCAAGCGCCTCTATGCGCTCACCTTCGGTATCGGCGCCGCCTGTGTCGGGGCCGCCGGCTCGATGCTGGTCCTGCTGTTCGACGTGACCCCCGCGCTCGGACCTGCCTTGACGCTGCTCGCCTTCATCATCGTGATCACCGGCGGGTTGGGCTCGATGCCCGGCGCGCTCTTGGGCGGGGTGCTGATCGGGCTCACCGAGGCGGTGGCCGGCCTGCTCTTCGCGCCGTCCGCCAAAAGCATGTTCTCCTTCGGCCTGCTCGTGCTGGTGCTGCTGCTCCGGCCGCAGGGCATTTTGGGGAAGCGGCTGTCATGATGCGGTGGCTGCTCGAGGGAGTTCCGCGCCGCGGCCTCGCGCTGCTGCTGGTGCTGCTGGCCGCGCTCATCGCGGCGCCGTGGCTCGCCAACGACTATCTGCTCACCGTCCTCATCATCATTCTCTACTTCGCCTATACCGGTCAGGCCTGGAACGTGATGATGGGCTTCGCCGGTCAACTTTCGCTCGGCCACGCGATCTATGTCGGGCTCGGCGCCTACGCCACCGCGGCGCTCTACGTACATTTCGGCATCGGGCCGTGGCTCGGCCTTCCTGCCGCGATCGCGGTCGCGATGGCCTGCGGCGCCGTCATCGGCTTTCTCGCCTTCCGCTTCGGCGTCGCCGGCGTCTATTTCGCCATTCTCACCATCGCCTTCGCCGAGTTCGCGCGCATCGGCTTCGACCATTTCGGGTGGGTCGGCGGCTCCAGCGGCTTCTTCCTGCCGGTCGCCAACTATACTCGCAACGACCTCTGGAACCTGCGCGGCAACCCGACCATGTTCTATTACGTGATGCTGGTGCTGACCGTCGCGGCGTTCGTGCTCTGCCACGTTTTGCTCAAAAGCCGCGTCGGCTTCTACTGGCAGGCGATCCGCGAGGACGAGGACGCCGCGCGCTCGCTCGGCATCAACACCTTCCGCTACAAGATGTATGCGGTCGTGATTTCCGCCGGCATGACCGCGGTCGCCGGCGTGTTCTTCGCATTCTACTACAACAATCTGTTCCCCGAGCAGGTCTTTCACATCTCGCGCTCGATCGAGCTGATCCTGGGTCCCATCATCGGCGGCATTGGCACGCTGGTCGGTCCGATCATCGGCGCGTTCCTGCTCACCGGTCTGTCCGAGATCATGCAGGAACTGTTGACGGCACTCGGCTTCGACGTACCCGGCGCCAAGCAGGTCTTCTATGGGATCTGCCTGCTCGTGGTCGTGATGGTGCTGCCGGACGGCGTGTGGCCGTGGCTTTCCCGCAAGCTCGGCCTGACGGAGCGCCCACCATGAGCGCGCTGCTCGATGTCCAGAGGATCAGCAAGCGCTTTCGCGGCCTCGTTGCGGTCGACGACGTGAGCTTTGGCGTCGCGCTAGGCTCGATCTTCGCGATCATCGGCCCGAACGGCGCCGGCAAGACCACCCTGTTCAACATGATCGCCGGCGTGCTCGTCCCCAGCCAGGGGTCGATCACCTTCGCCGGCGAACCGATCCACGGCTTCACCCCCGACGAGGTCTGCCGGCGCGGCATCGCACGCACCTTTCAACTGGTGCGGCCGTTCCCGGCGCTGACCGTCGAGGACAACGTCATCGTCGGCGCGCTGCTGCATCGCTCCGACGTCAACATGGCGCGGCGGCGCGCGCACGAGGTGCTGTGGCAGCTCGACCTGTTCGGCAAGCGGCATCAGGCGGCCTCGGCGCTCACGCTGCCCGATCGCAAGCGCCTCGAAGTCGCGCGCGCGCTCGCCACCGATCCGAAGCTGCTGCTGCTCGACGAGGTGATGGCGGGGTTGCGGCCGTCGGAGACCGACCGCCTGGTGTCGATCCTCACCAAGCTCAACCGCGAGACCGGGCTCACCATCCTGCTGATCGAGCACGTGATGCGCGCGGTGATGGCGCTCGCCGCGCGCGTGCTGGTGCTGCACCACGGCGCCGCGATCGCCGAAGGCACGCCCGATGCGGTCGTGCGCGAGCCCGCGGTGGTGCAATCCTATCTCGGCGCGGAGGCGGTGGACTGATGCACGCGCAGACAAGTCTACGCAGTCTGCGCAAGCTTGACTGCGTTGTCCCGGACACGAATTTGTTGAGATCCGCCTGATGCTACGCGTCGAGCACCTCGATGTGTTCCACGGCGACGCGCAAGCGCTCGACGACGTTTCGCTCGATATCGCCGAAGCGGCGATCGTCGCCATCGTCGGCGCCAACGGAGCCGGCAAGACCTCGCTCATCCGCACCATCGCCGGCATGCACCGGCCGGCGCGCGGGCGCATCGAGTTCCGCGGCACCGACATTACCGGTTGGGAGAGCCACCGGGTCTGCAATCTCGGCATCGGCCAAGTGGCCGAAGGCCGGCAGGTGTTTCCCTCGCTCTCGGTGGCCGAGAACCTCGACATGGGCGCGATGCTGCCGCGCGCCCGCGCCGGCCGGGCGAAAAATCTCGAGCGGGTCTTCGCGCTGTTTCCGGTGCTGGCCGAGCGCTCGGGCCAGGCCGCGGGCACGCTGTCGGGCGGCGAGCAGCAGATGCTGGCGATCGGCCGCTGCCTGATGGGGGCCCCGGATCTGGTCATGTTCGACGAGCCGTCGCTCGGCCTTGCGCCCACAGTCGTGCAACAGGTGCTGCGCACCATCCGCGATCTCAACCGCGAAGGGCTCACCTGCGTGCTGGTCGAGCAGAATGTCGCGGTCTCGCTCAAGCTCGCCGCCCAGGCCTATGTGCTGGAGAACGGCCGCGTCACGCTCGCCGGCCCGGGCGAGCAACTCTTGGCCGACGACCGGGTGCGGCAGGCTTATCTCGGGATGTGATCGCCGGCGCCTCGGCGCATCAGGATCGCGAGCGCGGCCACCCGCACGGTCAGCGGGCTGTCGGGAAACGCCGCGCGCAATTTCTTGAGCGCCTCGGCGTGCGAGGTCGGGCCGCTCCGGATGATCCGTTCGACCATGCTGTGGGCGCTATCACGAGCTTCGATCGGTGGGGTTTCCCGCGGCCCCGGGCGACCACGGCTCGATGACGCGCCCGGCGCGCCCCAATTTTCGGCTGAAAATTCCATGGGCATTCCCCCGCAGCGATGACTGCCCGGCACGGCTAGACTGGTCCCACGGCTGGTTACCGAAGCGTTAACGGTGCCGCCCGGGTCGGGTTCCATCGGCGCCCAACGGCCTCGAGCCGACAACAGACACCGACAAAAGGCCTTCGCACCGGCGCCCGGACGAAAGCCGGCGGATATCAACTATTTTCCTGGAATATCAAAGCCTTATCCGTCCGCCGTGCTCCGTCTTCCGTGCTCGGTATTTGGCTTGCGCAGGCCCTGGCGCGCAGGCATGGTCCGGCCCGCCGGCGCTGCCGGCGGTTTCAAGGAGGTCGTGATGAAGCTTTATTTTGCGCCCGGTGCCTGCTCGCTGTCGCCCCACATCGTCCTGCGCGAGGCCGGCGCCAAGTTCGATCTGGAGCAGGTCAACAACCAGGAAAAGAAGACCAAATCCGGGGTCGATTATTGGACCGTCAACGGCAAGGGCCAGGTGCCGGTCCTGGAGTTCGACAACGGCGAGCGCCTGACCGAAGGGCCGGTGATCGTGCAATGGATCGCGGACCAGAACCCCGCCTCCGGCCTGGTGCCGCCCGCCGGCAAGCCCGAGCGCTACCGGGTGCAGGAGTGGCTCAATTTCATCACCTCGGAACTGCACAAGAGCTTCGGCCCGATCTTCCGGCCGACCACGCCCGACGCCTACAAGACGATCTCCAAGGAGAACCTGGGCAAGCGCTTCGACTGGCTCGACAAGCAGCTTGCCGGCAAGCGGTACCTGATGGGCGACAAGTTCACGGTCGCCGACCCCTACCTCTTCACCGTGCTGCGCTGGACGTCGCGGATCGACATCGACCTGGCCAAGTGGCCGAACCTCAAGGCTTATGTGGATCGCGTCGCCGCCCGTCCGAAGGTGCAGGAGGCGATGAAGGCCGAGGGGTTGATCAAGTAGGCGGAGGACGGATAACGGACGTCAGAGGACGGAGACCGAGAGAACCGGGGACGGAGTTCCACATCTGTCGTCTGTCGCCTGTCGTCCGGAACGCAATTGATGCGTGAAACGAGCCTGAAAGGTGCTAATTTGGTGTCGCCTTCAGGTAACGGGGTGGAGCTAGCATGGTGCTGAGCCGGACTGCGAGCGGCGACGCCGCTCTGTTCCACTTCGTGATGATCAAGCCGACGCATTACGATGACGACGGCTATCCCATCCAGTGGTTCCGCTCGGCAATTCCGTCCAACACGCTCGCCTGCCTCAACGGCCTGGCGGTGGACGCGCAGCGTCGCAACGTGCTCGGGCCGGGCGTCGAGATCCGCCTGCACACCTATGACGAAACCAACCGGCGCGTCCGCCCCGACCGGATCATCCGTGACGTCCGCAAGGCCGGTGGCAAGGCGCTGATCGGTCTGGTCGGCGTGCAATCGAACCAATTTCCGCGCGCGGTCGACTTGGCGCGGCCGTTCCTTGCCGCCGGGCTGCCGGTCTGCATCGGCGGCTTCCACATCTCCGGCTGCATCGCCATGCTGCCCGAGATGCCGCAGGACATGCGCGAGGCGCAGGAGCTAGGCATCTCGTTCTTCGCCGGCGAGGCGGAAGAGCGCCGCTTCGACGAGGTGTTGTGCGACGCCTGGAACGGTACGCTCAAGCCGATCTACAATTACATGGACAAGCTCCCCTCGTTGCAAGGCGAGCCGGCGCCGTTCCTGCCCCGCCAGCATGTGCGCCGGACGTCGGGCTCGCTGTCGAGCGTCGATCTCGGCCGCGGCTGTCCGTATCAATGCTCGTTCTGCACCATCATCAACGTGCAGGGCCGCAAGAGCCGGTTCCGCTCGCCCGATGATCTCGAACGGATCGTGCGCGAGAACTACGCGCAGGGCATCAAGCGGTTCTTCATCACCGACGACAATTTCGCCCGCAACCGCGACTGGGAGATATTGTTCGACCGCCTGATCCAATTGCGCAACGGCGAGTTCCCCAAGCTCGGCTTCACCATCCAGGTCGACACGCTGTGCCATAAGATCCCGAACTTCATCGAGAAAGCGGCGCAGGCCGGCGTCCGCCGGGTGTTCATCGGGCTGGAGAACATCAATCCGGACAATCTGATCGCCGCCAAGAAACGCCAGAACAAGATCACCGAGTACCGGGAGATGCTGCAGAAATGGCGCGATCACGGCGCCATTACCTATGCCGGCTACATCCTCGGCTTTCCTGGCGACACCAAGCAGTCGATCCTGCGCGACATCGAGATCATCAAGCGCGAGCTGCCGCTCGACATCCTGGAGTTCTTTTTCCTGACCCCGCTGCCGGGGTCGGAGGATCACAAGGTGCTTTGGCAGAAGGGGGTCTGGATGGACCCCGACATGAACAAATACGACCTCAATCACCGCGTATCGCATCATCCCAAGATGTCGGACACGGAATGGGAGGAAGCTTATCGTGCCGCTTGGGCCGCTTATTACACGCCGGAGCATGTGCGCACGATCCTGCGCCGCTCCGCGGCCTGCCGGATTGGACGTCCGGGCACGACGCTCACGACGATCCTGTGGTTCAATCTGATGATCTTGTTCGAAGGCGTCCATCCGCTCGAAGGCGGCGCGCTTCGGCAGAAGTTCCGGCGCGATCGCCGGCATGGCTTGCCGCGGGAGAACCCGGTGCTGTTCTATCCGCGCTATGTCGGCGAGACCGTCGTCAAAGCGTGGCGTTATTGGCGGGTCTACCGGCGCTTCAAGGCGATGCTCGACGAAGCACTGGCGGTGCCGGATCGCTGGACCTACAGCGACCTCGCGATCGCGCCGCCGCAGGCCGACGAATTCGAGGCGCTCGATCTCTACCACGCGACCAGCGGCGGCGAGGCGGCGCTCGAGCGCATGCGCCGCGGCGACGCCGTTCGTGCGGGCGCCCACGCGGCGGTCGAGCGGGCTGCCGCGGCCACCGCGGCGGAATGAGGATCGGACGACGGAGGTCAGACGACAGAGGACGCAGCTTCGATATCCGTCGTCTGTCATCCGTCATCCGTCATCTGGACTAGGTCGTGAAACGGCCCGAAAGCTGCTAGACTGGTTCACCCGTTAGGTAATGGGGGCGGAGCTACCATGGTGCTGAGCCGGACTGCGGGCAGTGACGCTCTGTTCCACTTCGTGATGATCAAGCCGACGCATTACGATGACGACGGCTATCCCATCCAGTGGCTCCGATCGGCGATCCCATCCAACACGCTCGCTTGCCTGAACGGCCTGGCGGAAGACGCGCAGCGCCGCAACGTGCTCGGAGCGGGGGTCGAGATCCGCCTGCATACCTATGACGAAACCAACCGGCGCGTCCGACCCGACCGGATCATCCGCGACATCCGCAAGGCCGGCGGCAAGGTGCTGATCGGCCTGGTCGGCGTGCAGTCGAACCAGTTTCCCCGCGCGGTCGACCTAGCGCGGCCGTTCCTTGCCGCCGGGCTGCCGGTCTGCATCGGCGGCTTCCACATCTCGGGTTGCATCGCCATGCTGCCCGAGATGCCGCAGGACATGCGCGAGGCGCAGGAGCTCGGCATTTCCTTCTTCGCCGGCGAGGCCGAGGAAGGTCGCCTCGACGAAGTGCTGCACGACGCCTGGAACGGTACCCTCAAGCCGCTTTACAATCACATGGACAAGCTCCCCTCGTTGACGGGCGAGCCGCCGCCATTCCTGCCTCGAAAGCACATCCAGCGGACCGCCGAGTTGTTCTCGAGCATCGATCTCGGCCGCGGCTGTCCGTATCAGTGCTCGTTCTGCACCATCATCAACGTGCAGGGCCGCAAGAGCCGGTTCCGTTCGCCCGACGATCTCGAGCGGATCGTGCGCGAGAACTACGCGCAGGCCATCAATCGGTTCTTCATCACCGACGACAATTTCGCCCGCAACCGCGACTGGGAGGTGCTGTTCGACCGCCTGATCCAATTGCGCAGCAACGAGTTCCCCAAGCTCGGCTTCATCATCCAGGTCGACACCCTGTGCCATAAGATCCCGAACTTCATCGAGAAGGCGGCGCAGGCCGGCGTCCGCCGGGTGTTCATCGGACTGGAGAACATCAATCCGGACAATCTGATCGCCGCCAAGAAACGCCAGAACAAGATCACCGAGTACCGGGAGATGCTGCAGAAATGGCGCGATCACGGCGTCATCACCTATGCCGGCTACATCCTCGGCTTTCCTGGCGACACCAAGCAGTCGATCCTGCGCGACATCGAGATCATCAAGCGCGAGCTGCCGCTCGACATCCTGGAGTTCTTTTTCCTGACCCCGCTGCCGGGTTCGGAGGACCACAAGGTGCTTTGGCAGAAGGGGGTCTGGATGGACCCCGACATGAACAAGTACGACCTCAATCACCGGGTGGCGCATCATCCCAAAATGTCGGATGTGGAGTGGGAGGAGGCTTATCGTGCCGCTTGGGCCGCTTATTACTCGCCGGAGCATGTGCGCACGATCCTGCGCCGCTCCGCCGCCTGCCGGCGCGGCCGCCCGCGCACGACGCTCATCATGATCCTATGGTTCTATCTGACGGTCGCTTTCGAAGGCGTCCATCCGCTCGAAGGCGGCGTTTTGCGGCAGAAATTCCGGCGCGACCGCCGGCATGGGCTGCGGCGGGAGAGCCCGCTGCTGTTCTATCCGCGCTATGTCGGCGAGACCCTCGTCAAGGTGTGGCACTATTGGTCGGTGTACCGGCGTTTCAAGGCCATCCTCGAGGAAGTGCAGGCGGTGCCGGACCGCTGGACCTACAGCGACCTGGCGATCGCGCCGCCGCAGGCCGACGAATTCGATGCGCTCGATCTCTACCACGCGACCAGCGGCGGCGAGGCTGCGCTCGCCCGCATGCGCCGCGACCAGGCGATACGTGCGGGCGCGCACGCGGCGGCCGAGCGGGCTGCGGCCGCCACCGCGGCGGAATGAGCGGCGGACGACGGCGCAACCAAAGTTGGGTTTGGGCAAGGCCCATTCCTAGGCTCGTCATCGTGCCGCACGCGCCAAGTCCCGGATTACGCTGCGCTTTTATCCGGGCTACATGCTGCGCCACGCTTGAGGCAGGCGGGCGTCGTTATACAGAAATTATGTATTATACATGTTGACTGTATATCCGCGATCGACTACATTCCGAATCGTCCCCGCTCAGCGAGGGCGTCTCCGGAGACGATCCTGAAGGCGGAGCGGGGGGCGGCGCCCACAAGCGCCGCGGTGGAGCGCCTGGAGGCGCAGCGCCCTACGTCACTGGGCGCGCGCGTCCTCACCAGACGCGCGGCGGATCCTCGCAAGAAGGGACAAGGCGTACCCGGCGCCTCGAAGAACACGGGCGGCGAAGCATTGGCTAGGGCTGTTTGACAAGTGAATATCGGATGTCCTGCCCGCGAAAGCGGGCATCCAGTAATCACCGTCGCCTCGGTGAGGCACCGAGTAAGGACAACTCAATTCGGTGTTTACTGGATTCCGGCTCTCGCGCCCCCGGATCAAGCCTGCCCCCGCAGCCGAGCGGGGGGGGGGCCGGGGTCGCTCGGCCGGAATGACAACGGAGCGAGGCTTAGGGTGGGCTAGCGAAGGCACCCGGCGCAGATCAATTCAGCGCCGGGCCGATCGTCACGCTGAGCTTGCCCACACCCTCGACCTCGCACTCGATCTTGTCGCCCGCGACCGTGGCGGCGACGCCCGAGGGCGTTCCGGTCATGATGATGTCGCCGGCCGCAAGCTCGACCATCTCGGACAGCTTGGAGATGACTTCCGGGACGTTCCAGATCATCTGATTGAGATCGCCGTCCTGGCGCACCTTGCCGTTCACCTTGAGCACGATGCGGCCCTTGCTCGGATGCCCGATCTCGGCGGCGGGCTTGAGCGGCCCGCACGGCGCCGAATGGTCGAAGGCCTTGCCGACCTCCCACGGCCGCTTGATGTCGCGCGAGGCGATCTGCAGGTCGCGCCGCGTGAGGTCGATGCCGACGCCGTAGCCGTAGATGCAGTCGAGCGCCTTCGCGGTCGGAATGTTGCGGCCGCCGCTCTTGAGCGCGACCACCAGCTCGACCTCGTGGTGCATGTCCTTGGTGAGCGACGGATAGGGCGCCGTGCCGCCGTCGGGCACGAGGGCGTCGGCGGGCTTGGCGAAGAAGAACGGCGGCTCGCGCTCGTCCTGACCCATCTCGCGGATGTGCTCGAGATAGTTGCGGCCGACGCACCAGATGCGGCGCACCGGAAACGCCTTGTCGGTGCCCGCAACGGGTATTGCGGGCTGGCGCGGCGGCGTGATGACGTAATGCTTGGCGTCTGCGCTCATGCTCTGTCTTTCGGTTGTGCGGAATTCAGCCGGAGGATGCGGCGGCCGGCGGAGGCGGCTCCTGGTCCTTGAGCTGCAGCCGATAAAACGAGGCGTAACGGCCGCCCTTGCGTAACAGCTCGCTGTGGCGGCCGGATTCGACGATCGTTCCGTCTTCGACCACGTTGATGCGATCGGCGTGCGCCACGGTATGCAGCCGGTGCGCGATCACGATCGTGGTGCGCCCCTCGCAAAGATGCTCAATGGCCCGCTGCACCTCCCGCTCGGACTCCGAATCGAGCGAAGCGGTCGCCTCGTCGAGCAGGATGATCGGCGCGTCCTTGAGCAGCGCGCGGGCGATCGCAATGCGCTGGCGCTCGCCGCCGGCCACCTGCAGCCCATGCTCGCCGACCGGCGTGTCGTAGCCGGCCGGGAACCCCATGATGAAGTCGTGCGCATAGGCAGCTTTGGCGGCGGCGACGATCTCGGCCTCGGTCGCGCCGGGACGGCCGACGGCGATGTTCTCGCGCGCCGAGCCGCGGAACAGGAACACGTCCTGTCCCACATAGGCGATCTGGCCGCGCAGCGAGCGGCGCGAGACCGTCGAGATGTCTTGTCCGTCGATCGTGATGGCGCCGTCGTCGACCTCGTAGAAGCGCAGGATCAAGTTCAGGATCGTCGACTTGCCGCCGCCGGAGGGGCCGACCAACGCGGTCACCTTGCCGGGGTCGGCGACGAACGACAGGTTCCTGATCACCTTCTCGCCGGGCCGGTAGCCGAATTGCACCTTCGCGAACTCGACGCGTGCGGTCGACAGCGTCAGGGGTGGGCGGTCGTCATCGGGCGCCTCGGTCGGCGGATGGTCGATGATCTCGAACAGGATGCGCACGCCGACCAGGCCGCTGTTGAGATCGATGTTGAGCCGGGCGAGCCGCTTGGCAGGTTCGTAGGCGAGCATGAAGGCGGCCAGGAAGGAGAAGAACTGGCCGGGCGTCGCGCCGGTCTCGATCACGCGGTAGCCGCCGTATATCAACGCGAATGCCATCGCGAACCCGCCGAGCACTTCCATCAGCGGCCCCGAGCGGTGGGCGATCCGCGCCCATTTGTTCGATTCCCGCTCGAGCTCGGCGACATCGCGGTCGATGCGCTCCCGCATCGCGTCCTCGAGCGTGAACGCCTTGACGATTCGGATGCCTTGAACGGTCTCCTGCAGGGTTTCGAGAATGCGCGTGCCGCCAGTGAACTGGTGACGCGCGATCACGCGAATGCGGCGGATCATCTTGCGCAGGATCAGCATTGCCGGCGGCACCACGATCACGCTGAACAGCGACAGCACTGGATCCTGCAGCGCCATCACCGCGACAAGCCCGATCAGCGAGAACAGGTCGCGGCCGATCGACGTGATCAGCAGGTTGAGGACATGGCTGGCGGCGGCGGCGCCGGTGGTGAGCCGCGCCATGAATTCGGAGCTGTGGCGCTGGGCCAAGAAGCCGATGTTCTGCTGCAGCAGGGCGGTGAACATCCGCCGCTGGTTTTCGGCGACGATGCGGTTGCCGATCCGCGCCAGGATCAGCGCCCCGCCATAGGTCGCCATCGCCTTGACCATGAAGATCACGGCGGTCACCAGGGCGAGAATGATGATCCCGGCAAGATTCTTGTCGACGTAAGCCGCGTTGATGACGGGACCGATCAGATAGGCGCCGAGCGCTGTGCTGACGGCGGCAATGAGCATGAAGATGGCCGCCACCCCGTAGCGCGCCCTTTGCGCCCATGCCTGCTCGAACAATAGCCGCCGGATCAGCGTCAGCGTGCCATGGGGATCCGCGAACAGCGACTGAAAGTACGCTTTGAGCATTCGCCCTCGAGTAGACGCCCAGCCAAGTTCCGGTATCGAGCATTTGGCGCGGCGGCGCGCCGTTCTCCCCCGGCCGGCGCGGTCCTTCAAGCAGATCGGGAGCCGCGTGGCAACCAGCGCGCGCTACCGAGGGCGCGCCGACAGCTTGCGCTCCCAAGCGAGCGCATGCTCGACGATGGTTTGCAGGTCGTCGAATTGCGGCCGCCACCCGAGCGCCGCACGGATGCGGTCCGAGGCGGCGACGATTTGGGCCGGATCGCCCGCCCGCCGGCCGGCGAACTCGACCTTGAAGTCGACGCCGGACACGCGCTTGACCGTGTCGATCACCTCGAGCACCGAGAAGCCGCGGCCGTAGCCGCAATTGAGCGTCGCCGAGGCGCCGCCGCCGCGCAGATAGGCGAGCGCATCCGAATGCGCGCGCACCAGATCGGAGACGTGGATGTAGTCGCGGATGCAGGTTCCGTCGGCGGTATCGTAGTCGGTGCCGAACACGTCCATCTTCGGCCGTAGCCCGAGCGCGGTCTCGACCGCGACCTTGATGAGGTGGGTCGCGCCCTTGGTGGATTGGCCGGTGCGCCCCAGCGGATCGGCGCCGGCGACGTTGAAATAGCGCAGGATCACGTGCTGCAGTCCATAGGCGACGCCGGCATCGCGCAGCATGATCTCGGTCATCAGCTTCGATGAGCCATAGGGCGACATCGGCACCGTCGCGTCGTCCTCGCCGACCGGCACCCGCGCGGGATTGCCGTAGACCGCCGCGGTCGAGGAGAAGATGAACTGGCGCACGCCGCCTTTGATCGCGGTCTCGATCAGCGCGCGCGAGTTCACCGTGTTGTTGCGATAGTAGCCGAGCGGATCGCGCACCGAATCGGGCACCACGATCGAGGCGGCGAAATGGATGACGGCATCGACCCCGTGCTCCGCGATCAGCCTCGCCACCAGCGGTTGGTCGCCGGTCTCGCCGACGACGATCGGCACGCCCTTGGCGACCGCCCAGTCGAAGCCGGTGGTGAAATTGTCGAGCACGACCGGGCGCTCGCCGGCACCGACCAGCGCATAGACCATATGGCTTCCGATGTAGCCGGCGCCGCCGGTGACCAGGATCGTCATGAGGGCAACCTGAGATCGTCGGTGATGCTAGCCCGAGTCGTATGAAAAACCGGTTAGCGCGAGGGAATGCCCGTGTTCGCGCCCGGTGACAAGCGGCCGTGCGGCGTATATGAGGCTGCGGGCTCCAAAGATGTCCGAGATCCTGTTCATCAAGACCTCGTCGCTCGGCGACGTGATCCATCATCTGCCGGCGCTCACGGAAGCGCGGCGTCTGCTGCCTGCCGCGCGGTTCTCCTGGGTGGTCGAGGAGGCCTTCGCGCCGCTGGTCGGTCTGCATCCGGCGGTGTCCGAGATCATCCCGGTGGCGGCGCGCCGCTGGCGCGGGGCCGCGTTCGCTCCCTGGACATGGCGGGAGATCGCGAGTTTCCTTCGCACGCTGCGCCAGCGCCACTACGACGAGATCGTCGATAGCCAGGGTCTGTTTTTCAAATCGGCGGTGATCGCGCGGCTCGCGCGCGGCCCTCGGCACGGCTATGGCGCGGACAGCATCCGCGAGCGCGCGGCGTCATGGCTGTACGACGTGCGGCACGCGGTTGCGTCCGACCGCCATGCCATTGCGCGCAACCGCACCCTGACCGGCCTTGCGCTCGGCTACCAACCGGACGGCGCGCTCGACTTCGGGCTCGCCCGCGACAAGCTCGCCGGCGCCGCAACCGAGCCTTACGGCGTTCTGTTGCACGCCACCGCGCGGGCGGAGAAGGAATGGCCCGAGGCGCAGTGGATCGCGCTCGCCCGCGCGTTGCGCGCCCGCGGTCCGCTCTTGCTGCCGTGGGGGAACGATGCCGAGCGGGCGCGCAGCACCCGCATCGCTACGGCGCTCGATCATGTCCGCGTGCCGCCGCGGCGGCCGCTCGATGAGATGGCGCGGCTGATCGCCGGAGCGTCCTTCGTCGTCGGAGTCGACACCGGATTGCTGCACCTTGCCGCCGCGCTCGGCGTGCCGCTGGTCGCGATCTTCGTCGGCAGCGAGCCCGGCCTCACCGGGCCGATGGGCAGCGGACCCATCGCCGTCGTCGGCGGCAAGGACAAAATGCCGTCGGTCGCCGACGTCGCGAGCGCGCTCGAACGGCTGCCGTAAGGGCTTTGCGCCTGCCGCCTGCCGTGCGCAGGCGCCGCCATCCGATCGTCATTGCGCCTTGATGTTGGACGCACGGATCACCTTGGCCCAGGTCTCGAACTCGACCTTGGCGCGCTGGACGAATTCCTCCGGCGTGCTGGCGACCGGCTCGAAGCCGAGCACCGCCAGGCGCTCCTTGATGTCGGGCAGCGCGATGATCTTGACGATCTCGCGATGAAGGAAAGCGATGATCGGTTTCGGCGTGCCGGCCGGGACGACGATCCCCTGCCAGTTGTCGCCCGCGACGCTGGGATAACCGGCCTCGGCCGTGGTGGGCAGGTCCGGCAGCGCCTGCGAGCGCGTCTTGCTCGTCACCGCGAGCCCGCGCAGCTTGCCTTCGATGACCTGCTGCGCGGCCGGCGACGGCGAGGCGAAGCAAATCGGCGTATGGCCCGCGACCGCCGAGCCGACCGCCAAGCCCGCGCTGTTGAATGGGACGTGCACGAGGTCGAGGCCGAGCGACAGGCGAAAGGTTTCGCCCACCAGATGCCCCGGCGTTCCGGTCCCCGGCGACGCGTAGCTGTATTTGCCGGGATTGGCCTTGATCAGGGCGATGAGGTCCTTGACGGTGTGCGCCGGCACCGAGGGATGGACCGTGATCACCAAGGTGGTGGCGACCGCGAGCGTGACCGGGTCGAAGTCCTTCTCGAATTCATAGGGGACTTTGCTGTAGAGCGTGGGATTGATCACGTAGCTCGGATTGACCATGAGCAGGGTGTAGCCGTCGGACGCCATCCTTGCCGCTCGACCCATGGCGATATTGCCGCCGCCACCGCCCATGTTCTCGACGTAGAACTGCTTGCCCACATGTTCCGACAATTTCTGTGCGAGCAGGCGGGTGATCACGTCGGTCGGACCGCCGGGCGCGTAGGGCACGATCACGCGCACGGGGCGCTCGGGATAGCTCTGCGCCCACGCCATCGGCGCCGCCGCGTGGCCTGCGGCAGCGGCGGCTGCAAGCTGGAGAAATTGGCGGCGAGGAAGCCGCATGGCGTTGCCTCGCTGGCGCTGCTCAGGCGGGCCGCTCGTCGCCTTTGACCTGGGTGCGATGCATGATCCGCCGGCTGTTGGGGTCGAAGGCGTCGCGCCGGTGCATGGTGCAGCGATTGTCCCATAGGACGAGATCGCCGACGCGCCACACGTGCTCCCAGGCGAATTCCGGCCGATCGACGAAGCTCCAGAGCTCGTCGAGCAACGCCTCGGATTCCGCGAGCGTAAGCCCGACCAGATAGGCGTTGCGGCGGCGGCCGAGATAGAGCATGCGCCGGCCGGTCACCGGATGCGTGCACACCAGCGGGTGCACGGCGCCAGGCGAGGTCATCGGATCGTCGGTCGCCGTGACGCCCTGGCGCACATAACCGCCGCTGTTGTAGGTGCCGTCGTGCTTGATCTTCAGGCCGGCGATGCGATCCTTCAGCTCGGCGGGTAGCGCCTCGTAGATGCCGTACATGGTGCAGAACGACGTATTGCCGCCGGTGGGCGGCACTTCGAGGGAGTAGAGCATGCTCGCCTTCGGCGGCATGTCGAGATACGACATGTCGGTGTGCCACACCGCTTCACCGTCGCCCAAGCTGCCGATCGGCTCGCCGTTCACCTTGACGTTGGAAACGATGTAGATCTCCGGCAGACCCTCGACGAAACGGCGGCCGGTCTCCTGCACCGGCGCCCAGTCGAGCTCTCCCAAGCGGCGGCTGAATGCGATCAGCTGCTGGTCGCTGAGTGTCTGATCGCGGACCAGCACCACCGAATGGTCGTGCCACGCCCGCATCACGCGCGCGAACGCGGCCTCGTCGAGGTCTCTGAGATCGACGCCGCGCAGCTCAGCGCCGAGCGCCGCACCGGTTGGGATCACGTCGACCGCGCCGGCAGCGGCACGGCGCACGGATGTCGTTTCAGCGCTCAAGGTCATCGATGCCTCCACGGCGCGGCACGCGGAGCGGATTACCGCTCACTGGTCGCTCACTGGTTGAGAGCGTAGCACTGCGCGCCAACGGCGCAACCGGACAGCGTCATTCATTTGGATTCAATGCAAATTTGTCGTGGGCGCAGCGGCAACCGCTCGGCGCGTCGCGATGAGGACCTGGTCGACCGAAATGTCGCGCATGCAGCGGTGATGGCCAGGGCGACACACCGGCTTGTGGCACGGCCGGCAGGCAAGCTCGTTGGTCGTCTCGATGACGGCCGCGAGCGGGTTGAGCGGCGCCCAATGCCACGGGCTCGTCGGCCCGAAGATTCCGATCGTCGGCGTGCCGAGCGCGGCGGCGACGTGCAGCAGCCCGGAATCGTTCGACACCGCAGCGTCGGCCGCTGCCAGCGCAAGAATGGCGTTGCGCAGGTCGGATCCGGTGAGGTCGCGGATGTGGGCTTCGTTCGCCGCTACGATTTCGGCAGCGAGCTCTTTTTCGCCCGGGCCGCCGATCACCCACACCGAGTTTCCCTCCGCGGCAAGCCGCCGCGCGAGCTCGGCGTAGGAGCTCGACGGCCAGCGCTTCGAGAGCCCGACCGCGCCCGGCGCGAAGGCGATGACCGCACGCCCGTCGGCCGCAAGCCCGAGCCGCTGGCGCCAAGCCGCCAGCTCGGCGGCAGGCACGCTCAATTCCGGCAGCGGCCATTCCGCGGGCCTGGTCTCGCCCTTCGGCAACGCCAGGACGGCGCAGCGCTCGACCATGCGGGGCAGGCGCCGCTCGCCCCAGCGCCGATCGTTGATGAGGCCGAAACGGGCCTCGCCGACGAACCCGGTGCGCACCGGAATGCCCGCGAGGTAAGGCGCCAACGCCGATTTCCACGTGCGCGGCATCACCAGCGCCTGGCCGTATCCTTCCTGGTGCAGCCGCTCGGCCAGCGCGCGATGCTGGCCCAGGGCGAGGCGCTTGCGCGCGAGATCCGCCACGATGCCCTTGCGCACCCCCAGCATGTAGTCGAGCAGGGGGGCGACCATCGCGGTTGTCAGCACATCGATCGGACGCGACGGGAAGCGCTGCTTCAACAGTTTCACCACCGTGTGGCAGCGCACGAAATCGCCGATCCACATGTAAGGCACTATCAATATTGGCGAATCCGACATCATCGGACGCCTTGCCGGATCAAATGATATGAATTATAATTCATTTGTTCGTCGAGGTGAACGAGGGTTCGGATATTCAAAGGGGCGCGTTCCGCCGGACACAGGCAGGGGAGGCGTTAGCTTGCCCGGTCCAGCCTGTCCAGCCTTGCGCTCCTGCGCCCACAGGGGCACGCCCGGCCTTTTCCAGCCTGCTACGGCGCCGGCCCCACCGCCTGCCCGGCCAAGTTGCGCGGCTGGCCGCTCTGGGGCAAAGGGAGGGTGGCGAAGCCGGTGCGGCGGGATATGGGATGTTGTTGGTCACCGGCGGGGCCGGGTTCATCGGATCGAATGTGGTGGCGAGCCTCAACGAGGCCGGCCGCACCGACATCGTGCTCAACGATGCGCTCGGCACCGACGACAAATGGCGCAATCTCGGCAAGCGTCAGCTCGCCGATATGGTGCCTCCCGGCGACCTGTTCGCCTGGCTCGATAGCCGCAAGCTCGACGCCGTCATCCATCTCGGCGCCATCTCCGACACCACCGCCACCGACGGCGATCGCGTCATCGAGACCAACTTCCGTTTGTCGCTCAAGTTGCTCGACTGGTGCACGGCGACGCGCACGCCGTTCATCTACGCCTCCTCGGCCGCGACCTACGGCGAGGGGGCGGAAGGCTTCGACGACGACTGGTCGCCGTCGGCGCTGCGGCGGCTCAAGCCGATGAATCTCTACGGCTTCAGCAAGCATTTGTTCGATCTCGCGGTGGCCGACCGCTTCGCCACGGGTAGCAAGCTGCCGCCGCAGTGGGTGGGGCTCAAGTTCTTCAACGTGTTCGGCCCGAATGAGTACCATAAGGGCGAGATGATGAGCCTCATCGCCAAACGCTTCGACAAGGCCAAGGCCGGCAAGCCGGTGCGCCTGTTCAAGTCGTACCGCGACGGCATCGCCGACGGCGAGCAGAAGCGCGACTTCATCTATGTCGATGACGCGGTCGCAGTGATAAGGTGGTTGCTCGACACTCCGTCGGTGTCGGGCATCTTCAACGTCGGCACCGGCAAGGCGCGCAGTTTCCGCGATCTGATCACCGCCATGTTCCGGGCGCTCGGCCGCGCGCCCGACATCGACTATGTCGACATGCCGCCGGCGATCCGCGACCAGTATCAATATTTCACGCAGGCCAAGGTCGAAAATCTGCGCCGGGCAGGCTACAACGCCGGCTTCACCCCGCTCGAGGAGGCGGTGAATCGGTACGTCACGTCGTTTCTGGACCGGGCCGACCGATACCGGTGAAGCGGCACGACCGCGACAACAACGATAGCGCGATGTTCAACTTCGAAGACGTGCTCAAGCTCATCCCCGAGCAGACCGTGATCTGCGTCGGAGACGTGATGCTCGACGACTTCGTCTACGGCGAGGTGTCGCGCATCTCGCCGGAGGCGCCGGCGCCGGTGATCGCGGTCAGCCGCAGCGAGCTCACCGTCGGCGGCGCCGGCAATGTGGCGCGCAACATCGCGGCGCTCGGGGCCCGCTGCATCTTCGTCGGCGTGGTCGGCGAGGACGATGCCGGCCGCGCGCTGACGGCGGCGCTGCGCTCCGAGCCGTTGATCGAGACCCATCTGATCGTCGACCGCGCGCGCGTGACCACCCGCAAGGTCCGGTTCGTCTCCGAGCACCACTCGACCCATCTGCTGCGCGCCGACTGGGAGCTGGCGAAGCCGCTCGATCCGCAGACCGAGAAGATGGTGATCGACCACGTGCTGGCAGCGCTCCCGCGCGCGTCGAGCGTCGTCCTTTCCGATTACGCCAAGGGCACGCTCACGCCCCACGTGGTCCGCAGCTTGATCGGCGCGGCGAAGAAACTCGGCAAGCCGGTGATCGTCGACCCCAAGGGCAAGGATTTTTCCGTCTACCAGGACGCCATGCTGATCACGCCGAACCGCCAAGAGCTCGCCGAGGTGACCCGCCGGCCGGTCGCGAGCGTGGCGGAGATCGCCGCCGCCGCTGCCGCGCTCAACCATGCCATCGGCAGCGAGGCCGTGCTGGTGACTCGCAGCGAGGAGGGCATGTCGCTGGTGCCGGCGCGCGGCGAGCCCATCCATATCGGCGCCTATCCGGTCAAGGTGCGCGACGTCTCGGGGGCGGGCGACACCGTGGTCGCGGCGCTCGCGGCCACGCTTGCGGCCGGCTTCGAGCCCGCCATGCGCGTCGCCAACGCGGCGGCTGCCGTCGTCGTCGGCAAGCGCGGCACCGCCACGGTCTCGGCCGTGGAGCTGCGCTCGCGCATTCTGCCCGCCGCGTCGCTCGCGCCCGAGGAGAAGATCGTCTTCGACTGGTCGGTGCTCGACGAGCGGCTCGCCGAATGGCGCCGGGCGGGCCTGCGCACCGGCTTCACCAACGGCTGCTTCGATCTCCTGCATCCCGGCCACATCAAGCTGCTGGCCGGCGCGCGCGCCGCCTGCGACCGGCTGGTGGTCGGTCTCAACGACGACGCCTCGGTACGGCGCCTCAAGGGCGAGGGGCGGCCGATGCAGGACGTCCACGCGCGCGCCGAGGTGCTCGCCGCGCTTGAGGCGGTCGATCTCGTCGTGATCTTCGAGCAGGACACGCCGCTCGATCTGATCCGGCGTGTGCGTCCCAAGGTGCTGGTCAAAGGCGGTGATTACCGGCGCGAGCAGGTCGTCGGCCACGAGATCGTCGAGCGCGATGGCGGCGAGGTCATCCTGGTCGATCTGGTGCCCGGCTTCAGCACGACGCGGATCGTGCGCAGATCGCGCGAGCCGCAGTCGACGTAAGCGACGTGCCCGGCGCGGAGAGGGTCGTGCGCAACACCTGGTCGGACGGACGCGAGCAGGAGCTCGTGCGGGCATTCTTCGGCGGCCGGCGCGGTGGATTCTTCGTCGAGGTCGGCGCCAACCGGCCGCAATTTGCATCGCAGACCTGGCACCTCGAGCAGCTCGGCTGGACCGGCATCCTGATCGAGCCGCAGCCCGACCTCGCCGCGGCGCTGCGGCAAGCGCGCGCGGCCAATGTCTTCGCCGTCGCCTGCTCGGCGCCCGGCAATGCCGGCCGGTTCATGCCGCTGCACGTCGCCGGCGCGCTGTCGTCGCTCGATCGCGACCGGATGGCGCCCGGCGCCGAGCCGGAGCAGGTGATCGACGTCCCGGTCAGAACGCTCGACGATATTCTGGCCGAGGCGCGGGCGCCGGCCGGCTTCGATCTCCTTTCAGTCGACGTCGAAGGCCACGAGCTCGAAGTGCTCAGCGGCTTCGATTTCGCGCGCTGGCGGCCGCGGCTGATTCTGCTCGAGGACCACGTCGGCAATCTTGCAAAGCATCGCTTTCTCAAGCATGCCGGCTACCGCTTGATCCGGCGCTTCGAGAACAACGGCTGGTACGCTCCGAGAGATGCGTCCGGCGCGATCGGGTGGCGCGAGCGCTGGGACATCGTGCGCAAATATTATCTCGGGCTGCCGTTCCGGATCGCCCGCAATGCCTCGCGTGAAGCGCGCCGGCGGATCAGGGCGTGGCTGGGTGCTCGCGGTTGAGCGGGCAGGGGTTGCCAGCGACCCCATGGAAACCGGACGGCGAAACCGGGACCGGCGCTCCCGCGTCGTCGCCGGGCACGAAACCCGTTAAAAGGGAAGTGGGCTTGCGGACTGGCATGGACCGTGCGCGCGTAAGCACACAATACGCAGCTCCGCGCATACGGGGGGCAGTAAACCCGCCAGCCGCAAGCCCGTCTTCCCGCACGGTGCGGGCAAAAAGCGGCCAAAAATAGTTGGCTGGCTGGAGAATCCGAGGCCCCGACGGTACGAACTCGCCGGGGCCTCTTCATGCCGCGTTGTCGGGGGGAGGGGAAAACGCGACACTGAAGGATATGTAGGTACGCGCGGGTGCCGCGCAATCGCCCACGGGGCCGCGGGAACTCAAAAAAAGCCGCCGTGCTCGAAACCGGTAGCCCCGATGCACCGCACCGCAACCTGGGCTGCCGTCCGCCGCTTTAAGGCCGCCGCAGCGGCTCGCTCGGCGGCGGCGCCCAGCCCTGCATTTCCTCATGGCGCTTGGCGTAGCGGTAATAGGTGCCTTCGAAATTCCCCAGCGCGATCACGAAGCCGGCCCAGCCGTCGCGGTAGCCGTGCTTGAACACGTAATGCTTGAGGAACGCCCACATCCCGTGCCCGAGCGCGCTGCCCATCGACACGCGTTTCCCGGCAAGCTTTCGCACGCCGAGCGAGGAGTAGCGGTTCATCTTGCTGATGACTTCCTCGAGGTTGCGGAACGGGAACTGCCAGATCGCGCTTTGTAATTGCCCGAGCGGCCGCTCGGTCAGGAGCTCGTAGCCTTCGTGCACGGGGTCGTCGGCGTAGCGCATCGCGCCCTTGCGGAAGAGCTGCGGCTGGCGAAAGTTCGGATACCAGCCGGAGCCCTTGATCCAGCGTCCCATCATGTAATTGCGGCGCGGCACCAGATAGGCGTCGTGGCGCGGGCCGGACGACAGGATCGACAGGATCTCGTCGCGGACTTCGGACGTGCAGCGTTCGTCGGAATCGAGGCTGAAGATCCAGTCGTGGCCGCATTCCGCGATCGCGCGGTTGCGCAGGTCGCCGAAACCTTGGAACGGAATCTGCACCACCCGCGCGCCGAGCCCTTGGGCGATCGCGGCGGTGCGATCGGTGCTGCCGGAATCGGCCACCACGATCTCGTCCGCCCACAGAACGCTCGACACCGCGTCGGCGATCTTCTCGGCTTCGTTATAGGCGAGGATATAGGCCGATATCTTCTGCATTGGCTCGATCAATGGATAGGGGCGCGCGGCACGGCCTTTGACCTTGGCAAGCCTTGCCGCTCACGCTAGGTCATCGCATCCGTGTAGGCTAGGGCCTCCGAACCGAGGCAAAAGGACGTGCCCGAACTCATCTCCGTCATCGTCACCACCTACAATCGCGAGGATGCGCTCGAGGCGGTGCTCTCCGCGCTGTCGCGCCAGACCGACCGGGACTTCGAGGTCGTGGTTGCGGACGACGGCTCGGGCCCGACCACCGCCGCGCTGATCGAGCGTTGGAAAGGGCGCCTCGGCGTTCCGCTCAGCCATGTCTGGCAGGTGGATTGGGGCTTTCGGGCGGCCGAGATCCGCAACCGGGCGATACTTGTCACCCGCGGCGGCTACTGCGTCTTCCTCGACGGCGACTGCATCGCCCGCCCGGACTTCGTCGCCGCCCACCGCCGGCTCGCGGAACCCGGATGGTTCGTCACCGGCAACCGCGTGCTGCTCTCTCCCGAACTCACCGCGGCGGTGTTGCGCGAGGGCTTGCGGCCGCAGGAATGGCGCCTCGCCGAATGGATCAGCCGACGCGCACGCGGCGGCGTCAATCGGCTCGCCGCCGTGCTGCGGCTGCCGCTCGGTCCGCTGCGCAAGCTGCAACCGGGGACATGGCTGGGCGCGCGTTCCTGCAATCTCGCGGTCTGGCGGTCCGATCTCGACCGGGTCGACGGCTTCGATGCGAGCTTCAGCGGCTGGGGTCGCGAGGATTCCGATCTGCTGATCCGCTTGTTGCATTCGGGCGTGCGCCGCAAGGACGGCCGCTTCGCGACCGGCGTCATCCATCTTTGGCATCAGGACGAGGATCGCTCGCAATTGAGCGCCAACGACGCGCGCCTCGATACGGTGCTGCACAGCGACCGCGTGCGCGCGCAGGCCGGCATGTCAGCCCTCGTCGGACGCGCGCCAGATGACCAGGCTCGTGCCCCGGACATGTCGCAGGCCTAGCTTTTGCTCGGCGTCCAATTCTTCCAGTGCCTGCGTGACACCTTCCCAAACACCGTAGTCGTGCCAGATCACGATGCCGCCCTTGGCCGCAAGGCGAAAAGCGGTTTCGGAGTCCTTGCGCGCGTAGTCTTTGGCGTGCGAGCCATCGACGAAAACGAGGCCAGCCCTTCCAAAATGTTGCGACCAGTCGAACGTGGCGGAGTCCCCCAAGAGCTGCACGATGTTCGTGGTTTTGCCCGACCAAGGCCGTCGGCGCGTTCGAAAGCGCTCGCCGGGAAGCGCTTTCTCGACGAACATCCGCTCTCCCGGCGCAAGTTGGAATTGCGTGGGTTGGTCGGGTGGAAGGTCGAGCGTGAATACCGCACTGCCCTTTGGCGCGTTCGTCGCGAGGTTTATTGTCGTGCGCCCGTCGAAAGTGCCGATTTCGATGATCTCGCTGCCGGGCAAGCTGGCTGCTGCAGCTTGCGCCAATACGCCGAGCTCGCTCAGCCGTACATTCCCGTTGCGCTTTTGCGTCTCGACAAGATAAATCGAGCTCTTGGGGAGGATCTCGAACCATTCGATCTGCAGCAACCGTGTCGGCTGGACATGACGGTTGGCGACGCCGCGCCGCGCCCGTCGGCGCAGCCGTCTTCGGTCGTCCATCGCCGAAAGCGGCAAGAAAATGTTCAATGCGTAGCGCCCGGCCAGGCGAGCACGTAGCTTTCGCGCGCTTTCAACGATGGCAAAGTCCGGCATTGCGCTACCATGGTATTCGCCACCCTGGCCGGGCGTAAGTGGGTAAGCGGCCGAGTTGCGATACCGAGCATGAATAGGGCGCAGATGATATGGTCGATACCGTGGCTCAAAGCCTAGCCGCAAGCCTCATCAATCGCGCGCGCCTGATGCGGGTCGCGGACGGGCTTGCAGCCGCCGTGGCGGTATCGCTGCCGTGGTCGACCTCGGCGACCTCCATTCTGGTCGTGCTCTGGCTGATCGCGGTGGCTGCGACCCTCGACCTGGCATCGGTGCGGCGCGAGCTGATGACCCCGGCCGGCGGTTTGCCGCTATTGCTGTGGGGGCTCGGCGCGCTCGGCATGCTGTGGGCCGACGTGAGTTGGAGCGACCGGATCGAGGGTCTCGGCGCGTTTCACAAGCTGCTGGTGATCCCGTTGCTGCTGGCGCAGTTTCGCCGCTCCGACCGGGCGAACTGGGTCGTGCTCGGGTTCTTGGGCTCCGCGCTGGTGCTGCTCGTCGTGTCGTGGGGGCTCGCGCTCATTCCTGGCCTGACCTGGCGCGGCAAGTTGGGTGCGGGAATCGGAGTCCCGGTCAAGGACTACATCCTGCAGAGTGGGATTTTTGCGCTCTGCGCCTTCGGGCTGCTCGCGCAGTCGGTCGAGCTGTGGCGAACTCGCCGATTGCAGCTTGCGCTCGTTCTGGCTTTCGTCGCGGCGGCATTCGTAGCCAATATCGTCTATGTGGCGACCGGGCGAACCACCATCGTGGTGATGATGGTCCTGGTTCTGCTGTTCGGGTTCCGGCTGTTCGGCTGGAAAGGCGTGCTCGCCGCCGGTCTCATCGGCGGCGTGCTGGCGAGCTTGGTCTGGGTGTCTTCGCCCTATCTGCGCGAGCGCGTCACCAGCGTCGCCGCGGATATCCAGGACTATCGCCGCGACGTCTATTCATCGGTTGGGTTGCGGTTTGAATATTGGCGAAAGTCGATCGACTTCGTTGCCGAGGCGCCGGTGATCGGTCACGGAACCGGGACGATCAGAGCGCTGTTTCGGACGACCGCGACCGCTGAGACCCGTCCCGAGGCGATCGCGACCAACCCGCACAGCCAGATCTTGGCGGTGGCGATTCAGTTCGGCGTCGTCGGCACCGTCGTGCTCATCGCGATGTGGATCGCCCACCTCGCCTTGTTCCGCGGCGGCACCCTGATCGCCTGGTTCGGGCTGATCATCGTGGTCGACAACATGGTGGCGTCGCTTTTCAATTCGCACCTGTCCGATTTCACCCAAGGCTGGCTTTACGTGATCGGGGTCGGGGTGGTTGGTGGCGCGGCGCTCGGCGGGTCGCGTGCCGGCGCAGCAACCGAGGGCAAGGCATGAGCGTGCGGGCGTTCGACGATGCGCTAGTGCGACGGCGGTCGGCGAGCCGATGAACGGGCTCACGATCATCGAACGGCGTGGCAGATGCCATGGCTGAGGGCTTCGCTGCAATCCTGCGCGATCGCGCGCGACTTGTGCGGGTCACGGACGGGTTCGCGGTCGCGGCGGTGGTATCCCTGCCGTGGTCGATCTCGGCGACCAACATTCTGCTCGTGCTCGCGCTGATCGCGTTCCTTCCGACCACCGATGTCACGTCCGTGCGGCGCGAAATAATGACGCCGGCCGGCGGTTTGCCGGTGCTGCTCTGGGCGCTGGCCGCGGTCGGCATGCTGTGGTCAGACGCCAGTTGGAATGAGCGGCTCGCGGCGCTCGCGGGATTTCACAAGTTGCTGTTCATCCCGCTGGGGCTCGCCCATTTCCGCCGCTCCGGCGGCGGCCAGTGGATCATCCTCGGTTTCTTCGCCTCCTCGGCGGTGCTGTTGGTCGCCTCGTGGGGCCTGTTCCTGATTCCCGGCCTGCCTTGGCGCGGCAAGGCCGAAGCGGGAGTCGTCGTCAGAGATTACATCGCACAGAGCGGGATTTTCGCGATTTGTGCGCTTGGATTGTTGGGTTGGGGCTTCGATCTGTGGCGGTCGCGCCGGACGGGGGTCGCGCTCGCCGTTGTTGTCGCAGCGGCGGCCTTCCTCGCCAACATCGTCTTCGTCGCAACCGCCCGGACCACGATCGTCGTCATTGCAGTTCTGATCTTGCTCTTGGGCTACCGGCAATTCGGCTGGAAGGGTCTCATCGCCACCGGCCTTCTCGGCGGGGTCGTCGGCAGCCTGGCATGGATTTCTTCGCCCTATCTTCGCGAGCGTGTCACGGGCGTGTTTGAAGAGGTGCACCATTATAGCGGGACGGAGGCTTTTTTGTCGTCGGCCGGGGCGCGTATCCAGTTTTGGATCAAATCGACCGGATTCATCGCCGACGCGCCGGTCATTGGGCATGGTACAGGCATGACCGAGCTGCTGTTCCGACGCGGCGCAGCCGGCGAGCCCGAGACGCCCGGGCTGATCACGCACAATCCGCACAACCAGATCCTCGCGGTGGCGGTGCAGCTCGGCCTTGTCGGCACTACCGCGCTTATTGCAATGTGGATCGCCCATCTCGCCTTGTTCCGTGAGGCCACGTGGGTGTCCTGGCTCGGACTCATGATCGTGGTTCAGAACATCATATCGTCGTGTTTCAATTCGCACCTCACCGACTTCACTCAGGGCTGGATCTACGTCCTCGGGGTCGGTGCGGTGGGCGCAATGGTGCTTCCCCGCGCGCCTGTAAAAGGCGAGGGGATCAACCTTGCGTCGGGCTCGCGTCTGGTCGAGGAGAAGTCCTATAAATCGTTTGAGCGTGAGGGATCCGACCAAAGCCCGTGAGCGGATGTTGCCGCTCGATGGGTGTCGGACGGTGCGAATGAGCATCAGTCGTCTGCCTGAGCACCCGCGCATCCTGGTCATCACGCTGCGCCGTCTCGGCGACGTGCTGCTGACGACGCCGCTCATCCGCACCATTCGGCGCGGCTTCCCGCAGGCGACGCTGGATGTCCTGGTGTTTCGCGGCAGCGAGCCGATCCTCAAAGGCAACCCGGACGTCGACAATGTCCTGACGATGCCGGAGCGGCCCTCGACCGGCGAGACGCTGGCCTTGGTGCGCAACCTGTGGCGCCGCTACGATCTCGTCGTCTCGACGCAAGCGGGTGATCGTCCGACCTTCTTTGCCTGGGTGGCGGCCCGCCGCCGGGTCGGGGTGGTGCCACCGCCCGGCGCGACCGGCGCCTGGTGGAAACGGCACATGCATGACGCGTCGGTGGTGCCGGTGCCGGACAGCCATCGGGTCACGCAACTCCTGCAGCTTTCGACCGCGCTCGGGCTCGCACCCGCGCCGGATCTCGTTTGTCCGCAAGGCGCCTCGGGCGCCGAGGTTGCGCCACCCGAACCCTATGCGGTCGTGCACGCCAGCCCATTCTACCGTTACAAGCGATGGACCGACGCTGGCTGGCGCGGTCTGGCGCGCGGTCTCGCCGAGCGCGGCCTTGCAATCGTGGCGAGTGAAGGGCCCGACCTGGCCGAGCGGGCCTACATGGACGCCCTATGGGGCCCTGCCGATGTGCCGGTGACCCGGACCGGCGGGCGCCTCGACTGGGCGAGCCTGGCGGCGCTGCTCAAGGGTGCGCGCGTCTATATCGGCCCGGACACCTCGGTGACCCATTTGGCGGCGGCGAGCGGCTGTCCGACCGTTGCCCTCTATGGTCCGGTCAATCCGCGATTGATGGGCCCCTGGCCGGTCGGCGGCCTTGCCGAGCCTTGGAATCCTGCCGGCACCATCCAGCACCGCGGCAATGTCTGGGTGGTGCAGAATCCGCTGCCCTGTCTGCCGTGCGAGAAGCTCGGCTGCGCCGGCCACCTCGACAGCCATAGCCAGTGCCTCGACGAGCTCTCCACCCGTCAGGTGCTGGCGGCGGTCGACCAGGCGCTGCGGCGGTAACAGGCCGCCACTCCCAATCAGGTCTCCGATTTTTTTGGCGGTGAAGAAATCTCGAACGGCGTGTACGCCTCTTTGTGGCATTGATCGAGCAGAATGCCGACACGCGTATCGATGATCTTATCGTTCTGGATGAAGATGGCGTAGTGCTGCGGATTTCCGTGTGCATCGAGCTTGAGGCAGGTAAGCCAGGCCGGCCCCTTGAGGTGATCGACCGGCCGTACTCCGGAAATTTCCAGCGTGCCGAGGGATGTCTGGTTCGGGAAAACCGTCTTGATGTTGTCGGCGACGATGCGGCGATAGTTCGGCTGCGACAGGTCCGCCACCGGACCGGGCGCCCAGCTCTGAACGATCTCGCTGGCGGAGCAGCCGCCAAGCGTCACGGCTGCCGTCACAGCTACCGCTACGACATACGCACGCACAGGAAGTCCACCCTGTTGCCGACCGCGCGGGGTTAATTCTCTCGTATTCTTGGGGCTGCCCCGTGCACCAAGAATATCGCCGGCCCGGACCGGGCGGAAGGCACTTTTCGCTAAAACCCGGCCGGATTGCCGCATTAACCATGCGACCCGGAATGCGGCGTTTGATTGATCGGGCGCCTGCTTGGCCGATCTGCGGCCCAGGTAGCGCGGCGGCCCAAAGGCCGTTATGGATGGCGTCCGGCGCCGCGCCTGGGCGGCGGTGATGGGGACATGATCCGGTTTTCGACGTTCACGCCGCGGGTGTGGCTCATTCTGGCGCATGACCTGCTGGTCACGGCGGCGGCGGTCGTTGCGAGCTTTTTCATTCGCTTCGAGGGGGCAGGGCTGGCCGAGCGCTGGCGGCTGCTGGTGGTCCTGCTGCCCGCCTTCCTCCTCTATTCCGGCCTCGTCTACGGCCTCGTCGGTCTTTACAAGTCGAAGTGGCGGTTCACGTCGCTGCCCGATCTCTACAACATCGTCCGTGCCGCGACCGTGCTGGCGGTGACCTTGCTGGTGCTCGACTACGTGCTGCTGGCGCCCAATCTGTACGGCACCTTCTTCTTCGGCAAGATCACGATCATTCTGTATTGGCTGCTGCAGATCGCGTTTCTGAGCGGCCCGCGCATCGCCTATCGCTATTTTCGGTACACCCGCACGCTGCAGCACGCCAAGGCGAGCGAGTCGGTGCCGATCCTCGTGCTCGGCCGCGCCGCCGACGCCGACGTGCTGCTGCGCGCGATCGAGAGCGGCGCAGTGACGAAAATCCGTCCCGTCGGCATCCTGTCGCCGTCGCCGGCCGATCGCGGCCAGGCCATTCGCGGCATTTCCGTGTTGGGCGACGTCGACGATATCGAACGCATCGTCGCCGACCTCGGCAACCGCGGCACCCGCGTGACGCGGCTGGTGCTCACCCCGAGCGCGTTCGACCCCGAGGCCAAGCCGGAAACGATCCTGATGCGGGCGCGGCGGCTCGGGCTCGCGACCAGCCGGCTGCCGTCGCTCGACGACGGCGACGAGGCGCTGCGCCTGGCGCCCGTCAACGTCGAGGATTTATTGCTGCGCCCGGGAGTGAAGATCGACTACCGCAGGCTCGAAACCTTCGTGAAGAACAAATCGATCATCGTCACCGGCGGCGGCGGATCGATCGGCGCGGAAATCTGCGATCGCGTCGTCACCTTCGGCGCCGCGCGCGTGCTGGTGGTGGAGAATTCGGAGCCGGCGCTGCATGCGGTGCTGGAAATGCTGGCGACCAAGAAGGCGAACGCCCAGATCGAGGGCCGACTCGCCGATATCCGCGACCGCGACCGCATCTTCCGTCTGGTCGCCGATTTCCGGCCGGACATCGTGTTCCATGCGGCAGCGCTCAAGCACGTACCGCTGCTCGAGCGGGACTGGGGGGAGGGCGTCAAGACCAACGTCTTCGGCTCGGTCAACGTCGCCGACGCCGCTGCCGCGGCGGGCGCCGCCGCCATGGTGATGATCTCGACCGACAAGGCGATCGAGCCGGTGTCGGTGCTCGGCGCCTCCAAGCGTTTCGCCGAGATGTATTGCCAGGCGCTCGACAACGACTTCGCCCGCCGCGGCAACGGGCAGCAGCAGGGGATGCGCCTGATCGCGGTGCGCTTCGGCAACGTGCTCGCTTCGAATGGCTCGGTCGTTCCAAAATTCAAGGCGCAGATCGAAGCCGGCGGGCCGGTGACCGTGACCCATCCCGACATGGTGCGCTACTTCATGACCATTCGCGAAGCCTGCGATCTGGTGGTCACGGCGGCGAGCCACGCGCTCGGACGCGGACAGACCGGCGTCGCCGTCTATGTGCTCAACATGGGCCAGCCGGTGAAGATCGTCGAGCTCGCCGAGCGGATGATCCGGCTTTCCGGCCTCGAGCCAGGCCGCGACATCGACATCTCTTTCATCGGCATCAGGCCGGGCGAGCGCCTGCATGAAATCTTGTTTGCGCGCGAGGAGCCGACCGCACCGATCGGGATCGACGGCATCGTGGCCGCCAAGCCGGTCAGCCCGTCGCTCGAGACGATGCGTGGCTGGCTCGCGGCGCTCGAGCAAGGCCTGGCCCGCGAGGACCGTTCGGTGATCTACAACGTGCTGCGCGACGCGGTGCCGGATTTCGGCGGACGGGCGGCGTGACGGGCGTCATTGCTTGCCGCGCGCAAAGCTCCAGAGCAGCCAACCAACCACGGCGGCAGCCGCCGCCAGCGACACCAAGGACACGATGATGCTCCGCGCCGCAACGGTTGTGAGCGCGAGCACGACCAGTGCAAGATTGACGAGCAACACCCGGGCGACGATCGCGGGGACCGTGAAACCCTTGTCGACCGCGCGCTGATAGAAGTGGGTGCGATGCGCCTGCCAGAACGGCTCGCGGCGGGCGATGCGGCCGATGAGCGTGACTGTTGCGTCGGCAACATAGTAGAGCGGGAGGATGATCGCCGCCGCCGGGTGGCCGCGGCCGGCGAGATCGAGCAACAGCCAGCCGAGCAGCAGCCCGATCGGCAGGCTCCCGACGTCGCCGAGAAACAGCTTCGCCACCGGCTTGTTGAAGGGCGCAAAGCCGAGGAGGGCGCCAAAGAGCGCGGCAGCGACCAGCGCCGGCAGTATCGCGACCACGCCGAGAAGGCCGAAGAGCACGATGGCGCCGGTCAGCGGCACCACCTCGACCACGGTCATCCAGTCGATGCCGTCCATGAAATTGACGAGGTTGACCAACCACACGCATCCGATGAAGAGGGACAGGCGTTCGAGCCACCAGGGAACGAGCGGCAGGATGCGCCATTCCGCCGGGAATGCGGCGACCAGGGCGCCGGCAGCGAGGCACTGCAGCGCGAGCCGCGGCGCCGCCGGCAAGCTGCGGATGTCGTCGATGGCGCCGACCAGGGCGAGCAGGGCCGCTGCCGCGCTCGCCGCCAGGAACAGGCCGCCCTGGTCCTGCAAGAAGCCGGGCAAGAGCGCGACCGCGGCCCACGCGACCGCGAGCGTCACGACCACGACCGCAATGCCGCCGCCCTGCGGCGTCGGCTGCTGGTGCGACGAACGGGCATTCGGGCGAGCGAGCGCGTAGCGCTGCAGCCATGGGCGCAACAGGATGATCAGCTCCAGGCTGAGGAACAGGGCGACAAGCGCCACCGGCGCTAATATCAGGAGGCGTCCAAGAATTAGGTCGATCGTCACTTCGCTGATCACCCCGACCCGATCATTAGCACGATAGCATTCCGGCAAGGGCACACGCCATCGCGGGCGATAAGCGTCGAGGCGGGCGTCGCATTGCCACGGTAAGTCCGGAATCGCTATTGTCGACGACGGCGTAAAGAATGCAGGTCGTCGCGGAAATATCGAACCGACAAGGTCAAGAGCGCCGCTTTAGGTCGCTGAGTTTCGACGTCGCTGGGAGGTTCGTCAATCCACAATCTGCATTGGCGGCGAGGCCAAGAAGGTGCATCCTGATGCCTGCAAAGCGCGTTGCCGCCTGGGAAGCGCGAGCCAGTTCACATCGCTCGAAGGCGCAAGGAACTTATGCAATGGAAAAACGTCGGGAATTGCTGCTGGGTTTTTTGACGGTGGTCATCACGGTTGCGATTTGCCTTTTGATTGCCGAAGTGGTGCTGCGGTTTCTGCCGGTTGCGTCAGGGATGCGCACAGTTGCAGTGACCGCGCAGAGCCCGGTGTTTCATTTCACGCCCAACCGCGACTTCGTGTACTCGCGTGACTGGGACATGGTGCTGGCCAACCGCGGTCATGTGAACAACGCGGGTTTCGTCAATGACCAGGACTATCGCAGGGAAGACGCCCTGCCGCTGCTGGCGGTGGTTGGAGATTCGATGATCGAGGCGGCGATGGTACAGTACCCGGACACGCTGCAGGGCCGGCTCGCCACCGCTCTCGAGGGCAAGTTGCGGGTCTACAGTTTCGCCTCTTCCGGCGCGCCGCTCAGCCAATATCTGATTTGGGCCCGTCATGCCGTCCGAGAGTATGGCGCGCAAGCGCTTCTCATCAACGTGGTCAGCAATGATTTCGATGAAAGTCATTCGGCCTACAAGATTGCCCCCGGCTTCTGGCATTACGTTCCCGACGCGAACGGAGACCTTCATCTTCGCCTGTTCGAGTACCGTCCCGGGCTGCTGCGAAACCTAGTGCTGATGAGCGCGCTTACACGCTATCTCGTCTTCAACATGCAACTCGGTTTGCACTGGCTGGAGTTGAAGTCGCTGCTGTTCGGAGGACCGGCCATGGCCGCGCCCGGCGATGCCGGAAATATGGATGCCGGCCCCCACGAAGCGCGGGTGCGCGCCTCCCTCGCGGCGGTCGATGCGTTCTTCCGCGACCTGCCCCAGTATACGGGTCTCCCCCCGTCTCGAATCCTGTTCGTAGTGGACGGATTGCGCTATCCCGATGTGGCGGCGATTTCAGCCGGGACATATTTTGACCGCATGCGGAGAGCGTTGCTCGAGAAGGCCGCCGCGCTGGGCTACGATACCATCGACCTCGATCAGTTCTTTTTTGAACGTCACCGCCGCACCGGCGAACGTTTCGAATTTGCCCGCGATGGGCATTGGAGCTCAATCGGTCACGGCGTCGCTTTCGAGGCTGTGTTGGCGTCGGGGTTCATGTCGCGCCTCGTTCCCGAGCCTCCTGCGTCCGTTTCCGGTCGCGGGTGAACGTGGAGCATCCTCGCTCGGCTCAATCGCCACACCGCGGCGGCTTTGCGTTATAAGAACAAGGAGGTCTAGCAGGCTGCTGAAAAACTCGACGAGGAGGTCGTCGTGACAATTTTCGAATCGGGGCGGTAGAGATTTTGAATCTTTCGTGCGCCCAAATCGCTTTGGTTGAAGCAAAGTTGCTTATGACCGCCCTTGCGAATAGTTTTTCGGCAGCCTGCTAGTGTCTTCGAGTGCTTCTCATGGAAACGGACGTGCCGTCCCATCGCGGGCGATAGGCGTCAAGCCCGGCGTCGCATCGCCACTTAAGTTCGGACTCGCTATTGTCGACCGGGAGCTAAAGAGTGCAGGTCTTCTAGGAAATGTCGAACCGACAAGATCAAGATCGTCGCTTCGGGTTTGGCGACAACTGGCTCGACTTCGCCCGTGCGCTCAGCGCCGGTCAGATCGCCGAAGCGGAAAAATCCGTCCGCGATCTCCTGCAACGCGACACCCTCGCGGGGCTGAGCTTCGTCGACATCGGCTCGGGCAGCGGGCTGTTTTCGCTCGCCGCCCGCAGGCTCGGCGCCCGCGTGCATTCGTTCGACTTCGACGCCGACTCCGTTCTTTGCACCGCGCGCTTGCGCGAGCGCCACCGTCCCGACGATCCCGATTGGACAATCGAGCAGGGCTCGATCCTCGACCGCGACTACGTGCGCAAGCTCGGCACCTTCGACGTCGTCTATTCCTGGGGGGTGTTGCATCATACCGGAGCGATGCACGATGCGTTGCAGGCTGCGGCTGCGATGGTCGTGCCGGGCGGCCTGTTCGCGTTCGCGCTCTACCACCGAACGCTGATGTGCGGTCCCTGGCGGTGGGAGAAGCGTTGGTATGCCGGCGCCTCGCCGGACGCGCAGCGTCGCGCACGTGCGATCTATACTGCGTTGTTGCGCCTGCGTTTCCGTCTGACCGGCAGTGACTTCGAGTCCTACGTGGCGAACTATCGAAGCATGCGGGGAATGAATTTCACTCACAACGTGCACGACTGGATGGGCGGCTATCCCTACGAGTCGATCTCGGCGCCGGAGGTCGACACGCTGATGCGGCGCCTCGGCTTCGCGCGCGTGCACGCAATGGCGACGCCGACGACGATCGGGCTCTTCGGGTCGGGCTGCGACGAATATCTCTACCGCAATGCAGGCTGAACGAGTGCGCCGTCGGCGATGAGCATCTATACCGCTGGGGGCGAGGTGAAACGGCCCGTGTTCTCCTACGAGCATCTCGATGCGCTGAGAGTGGCGGAGATCGATAGGATCGTCCCGCTCTTCCCGCCGGGCGCGCGCGTGCTCGAAGTCGGAGCCGGTACCGGCAAGCAGGCGTTCGAGTTGAAACGGCGCGGCTTCGAGGTGACGGCGATCGAGATCCCGGACTCGAACTACGCCGCGCAGCGGGTGCTTCCGATCGTCGACTACGACGGCGCCACCATTCCGCTGCCGGATGCGAGCGTCGACGTCGTGTTCTCGTCGAACGTGCTCGAGCATGTGCATGATCTCGCGCGCATGCATTCCGAGATCCGACGGGTGCTCAAGCCGGGCGGCACCTGCATTCATGTCCTGCCGACGCATACCTGGCGGTTTTGGACCACGCTGACCTCCTATCTCGAGGCGGTCTCGTTTTCCGTCTCCTCGATGCCGCAACTCGTGCCGCGGGCAATGCCGCGCGGCGCCGAATTGCAGCGGTTGCGCGACGCCTGGTATCGGACGGTGCGGCACACGGTCGGTCTCTGTCTTCCGCGGCGGCACGGGGAGCGTGGCAACGTGATCTCCGAATTATGGCTGTTCCATCCGCGCTGGTGGCGGCGGAATTTCGAGGACAATGGCTTTGCGGTGGTCAGCGACGAGCCGATGGGCCTGTTCTATACCGGCGAGGTATTGCTTGGTTTCCACCTTGGGCTTGCCAAACGCCGGCATCTGGCGCGGGTGCTCGGCAGTTCCTGCCACCTCTTCAAGTTGGTCCCGACAGCACGCGGCGAGGCCTGAGCTGTCGGAAGTCGGTCACGCGAATTCGCGCGCGATCTCGCTGGCGGACTGGTCGGCGCAGAGCCGGGAGAGAATATCCTCGCTTCTCAGTACCATCGTATCGACACTGTAGTTGGCGATGATCGAATTGCGGGCAGCTTCGCCCAGCCCCGGGTCTTGCGCCAAGCGCTGCCGGAGCCGGGCCCATCCGTTGCACAACTGGTCCGGCTGCTTCGGCGGCACCACCTCGCCGAGCTCGCCGACGATCGCGCGCACGTCGCCGACATCGGTCGCGACCACCGGAATGCCGCAGGCCATAGCTTCGCCGACGACGTTTGGAAATCCTTCACCGAAGGCCGACGACAGCGTGGCGATGTCGAACGCCCTGTAGGCCGCCGGCACGTCGCCGGTCTCGCCGGCCCATACCAGGCGATCTGCGAGGCCGAGTGATCGCGCCCGCGCCCTGAGCTCGTCTAGATATCCAGATGGGCCGTCGCCGACGCAAACGAAACGCACATCCGAGTGGTCGCGCGCGAAGCTCGCGGCGGCGGTGAGGAAATTGCCATGGTCCTTCATCGGGTCGAGCCGGGCCACGCAGCCGATGATGAAGGCGCTGTCGGCAATCCCCCAGGCGTGGCGTTGCGCGCGTCCGGCCGTGGGATCGGGGCGCATCGTTTCGATATCGATTCCGTTGCGGACCACCGCGATACGCTCGGCCGGCAAGCCGCGTGTGAGCGCGTCGGCGCGTACGGCCCGCGCATTCGCGATGATGAGGTTGGCGCGCCGCGACAACCAGACTTCCGATCGATAGGCGAACGCGCTCAGTGCATCGTAACGGTCGGGCTGCATGCCGCCGGCGCGGAGCCCGAACACGAGCTTGGTTTCGAGCCGTGCCGGCCACACGAGCGCCGCCAGGGTCGTCTGGGTCGGAAGAAAGGCATAGACCACGTCGGCGCGCTCGCTGAGGAAAAGTCGTCGCAGACGTAGCAGCGGAGCGGCAACGTGCCAGCGGCCCGATTTGCCGATCGACAGCAAGCGTGCCCCGCTGTTGTGCAGCAATGTTTCGAGGGCGCCTCCGGCGTAGAAAACCGCAACCGCCACCTCATGCCCGCGCCGCGCAAGCCCGGCAGCGAGCAGGGCAAGCTGGCGCTGGCTACCGCCGACGCCGAGATCCCGGACGAAAAACAAGACCTTCATGCCGGCCACTAAGCGTGCATTGGGTCCCACCCGCAAGTGGCATGGATTGGCCTTGCCGATGGCGTCCAAAATGCGCATTCTCGCGATCCCAAGAGTTCGATCATGGCGAAGGGCAAGCTCACAATTTCAATCGATCTCGAATTGGCGTGGGGCGCGTGGGATGTTCTGACCGCCGAGCACATTCATCTGGCCGAAGCCGCCGAACGGCCTATCTGTGCGGTGCTCATCGAGCTATTAGATCGCTACGAAGTACCGGCGACCTGGGCGATCGTCGCAGCGCTTCTCGATGAAGCCAGCTCGATATCGCGCCCGGGAAGCAAGACGTGCTGGTATGCTCCGGACATCATCGAGCGACTCGTCGGCGCCAAAATTGCGCACGAAATAGGCTCGCACAGCGGACGGCATATCTATTTCGATAGCGCTCCGCCTTCCGAAGCTCGCGCCGATCTTGATTTTGCGCGGGACGTCCATAGCGCCCACAAGCTTCCGTTCAAATCCTTCGTCTTTCCCCGCGGCGTCTGCGGACATCTCGATCAGTTGGCCCGTGTCGGCCTGCGGACCTACAGCTATGCGGATGTCGGCTGGACGATCGCTGCTCGTCGTGCCGGGCATCACGCGGCGCGCATCGCCAACCTGGTCGACCAAATCTTGCCGATCCCGCCGCACCCCGCCCTGGCCCAGCCGCGCGATGGACTGGTCGAGCTGGAAAAATCCATGTTGCTCATGGGTCGAAATGGCGTTCGCCGCTTTATCTTGCCCGACGTGACCCGCGCCAAATTTCAACTCGGACTGGAGCGTGCCTGCCGCACCGGAGGCATTTTTCATTTCTGGTTTCATCCATCCAATTTCTATTACCGCCGGGACGAGCAGCTCGCCACGCTTGCCTGGTGCCTGGAACGTGCCGCGAACGCGGCGAGCCTCGGGCGGATCGAGATCCGCACAATGGGCTCCTATGCGACGAGCCCGACGCCCGCCCGCGTGTCGGCAGGGGAGGTCGTCCGATGAGCGATCGAGAGGTCGCGCATCCCGTCTCCACTCATTTCCCCCGAATATCCTTTTGGTGCTACGTCGCGGCTCATCCACTCAAGACGGTATTTGTCCTCGCGTTGCTTGTTCGCCTGGTCAATGTCGCGTTGCTCAGGGGCAACGACTCGTTCTTTGCGGAATCGGATACGCTCACCTACTGGGCGCTCGGCGCTGGGCTGGCCAAGCCCGACACCTTTTGGTCGACGTTCCTAGGCATGACCGACCGGATGCCGCTCGCCCCGCTGCTTGGTGCCGGCATTCAGCGCACATTGGGCGACGTGCCGCGCGCGGTCGCGCTGATTCAGGCCGTGATCGACGCCGGGACCTGCACGCTCATCGCCGCCCTCGGCGCGCTGGTGTCGCCGCTCGTCGGACTGGTCGCCGGCATTCTCGCTGCGTTGTCGGCGACGCTTGTCGTCTACAGCAGCCAAATTGCGACCGAGACTCTCTTTCTCTTCGTCTTCACGTTGATGCTGCTGGCGGGCGCGCATTTCCTGCTGCGCCCGACGAATGCTCTCGCCCTTCTCGCCGGCTTGGCCGGCGGGCTTTCGCTTGCCACCCGGCCGGCCGTCGGCGTGCTGCTGGCGGCGGCGGTGCCGCTGGTCTTCGTCATTGCAATAGTACAGAGGCGCCGCTTTCTCCCGTCGCTGGCAGCCGCGATGCTATTCGCGATCGGGGCCCTGGCGCCGATCGCGCCGGTGCTGCTGCGCAATGTCATCCAATACGGAACGATCGACCTGACCTCGCAAACCGGCCAACACCTCGCCCTTTGGATCGTTCCGCTGGTGACTCAACGCGCCGACGGCACGCCCTACCAGACAAGCGTCGACCGCATGGAAGCGCTCTACCAGCAGCGCCTGGCGCAGCGCGGGCTGAGCGCCGAGAGCAATCCCTTCCGGCGCGCCGCAATAGCGACCGAAGTGGCGCGCGAGGAGATGGCGCGCTTGCCGCTCGCCGCTTACGCGAAGGCTTGGCTCGAAGGCATGATGGTGAACCTCGGCGCGCCGGCGCTGCTCGCGGATCCGCGCGTGCGCGTGCTGCCCAAGCCGAGCTTCTACAACACGCCGGGAGCGTCCTTGTGGGAGAAGGCGCGCGCCTATGTCTTCGATGACCCGGGCCTCTATCAGGTCCTGCTGGTCGCCGGCCTCATTGCCATGCTGCCGTTCCTCGTGCTCGAGGTCATCGGTTTCGTGATGCTGGCGCGCATGCTTCCCTGGGCCGCCGTCTTTGCCGGCGGCGTGCTCGTCTATTTCCTCGTGCTCAATGGGCCGGTCGCGACCGCCAAATACCGCCTGCCGATGGAGCCGGTGCTGATCGTACTGGCTTCAGTTCCCTTGGCGTGGCTCGTCAAGCGGCATTGCCGAATTCCGGCGACGGGCTAGGTGAGGCTAAAGATCGAAGTCAATCGCGGCATCCGCGAACGTGAGTGCCATGCCATCCGCCTTGAGGTGGGCGCCTGGTCCTCGGGGCAGCCACATGAATACCGGCGAACGCCGCCTCAGGACGCGCCCGATCAGCGGAAAGGCCGGAGACGCGAAGCCGGTCGCAGTCAGAGCTCGGCGATGGGTCGGGTTCGTCGTGACCGTCAAGGCAGCAACGGCTCCCAATTCACCGGCAATCGCCAGAGCTCTTCGCGCCAGCGCTTGCGGGACCGCAGCGTCATCGACCACCGTCGCCAGGTCCGTGATGATCGCGGCCGTCCGTTTGCCCAAGAGAGGGACGCGCCCGGATTCCATGCGGCGCACCGCCACGTATCCCACCGCCTCGCCAGCTCTATGGGCGATACAAAAACGGTAGCTGCGGTTGCCGCAAATCGATAAACGCCACATCCATTCCTTCGATCCGCGCCGCATATGATCGAGGCTACCGCGAGCCCTGCTCGACTCGATGCGGTCAAGGCCGGCTGCGAGCGGCCCGAGCGGTTGTCCGCCGGCGACGACATGATCGCTGAAATCCAGATCGCCTGGTCGCCGAAGCAATGATAAAGCAGCCGCGCCGAGGCGAGGCAGGGGGGCGACCATCAGGGAAGAGACGTAAGGCCCGACCCAACCGAGCCTTCGGACGTAGGCAATTGCGACATCCGAGATGGAAATGCCGTACAGCATCCGGTCCGGCCGATAGAAATGCTGGATCATTCGCTTGCCGAGCAATTTGCCCCCATGGTCTGGGGCGACATGCCAGTCGCAGATCGCCACCGACGAACATGTCTGGCCGCCGATGCTCCACTCGCACGGCCGCCCGCCGCACAGGCCGACCATGGCGCTGGTTTCTTGATGAACCGCCGCGATCGCACAATGCGGTTCCGCCCGTCTCCACCAGCTCGAGAGGAAGCGATCGTAAGAGGAACGGTCCAGTCGGAGGGCCGCAGCAAATTTGATCAGGTTGTCTTCAGGGACGGATGTCGCCGGAACGAGAACATAGGCGCTTTTGTGGGAGGGGCTGAACCCGCGATCGTTCATTGCAATGCCACTGCCTGGGGACCGCTTTTCGGGGAGCATTTGCCGCCGTACCGCGACATCGGCTATGCCGTGGCGCCGGAGGGCAGTGTTGCAATCACTCCCGGTCAGTCAAGCCGCGCATAAGGGGGCTTGAGCGAAATAACAGGATATCTACAAAGGTGAGATTGCGGCGACCGTTCGAGAAAACGCGATGTGCGGTATTGCAGGTCTGATCGATTGGCGGGCGGCGACCAATGTCGACGCGCTGCGCTCGATCGGCGAAGCCATGAACGACACGCTGCGCCACCGCGGTCCCGACGGCAGCGGCGTCTGGGTCGAGGCGGAAGGCGGAGCGGCGCTTTGCCAGCGCCGGCTCGCCATCATCGATCTCAGCCCCGGCGGCGCGCAGCCGATGCACTCCGCCAACCGCCGCTACGTCATCACCTTCAACGGCGAGATCTACAATTACCGCGACATTCGCGCCGAGCTCGCCGCCGCCGGCCGGGGGATGCGCAGCGACTCCGACACCGAGGTGCTGCTCGAAGCCTGCGCGCTCTGGGGCGTAGAGGCCGCGATCGAACGCGCCATCGGCATGTTCGCCTTTGCGCTGTGGGACCGCGCGACGCGCACCTTGTACCTGGTGCGCGACCGTCTCGGCATCAAGCCGCTCTATTACGCCGCGACGGCGGAGCGCGTGCTGTTCGCGTCCGAGCTCAAGGCGTTCCGCGCCGCGCCCGGCTGGCAGCCGACGATCGACGACGATGCGGTGGCAGGTTTCTTGCGCCACGCCTATATCGGACAGCCGCGCACCATTTACCGCGAAGCCTCGAAGCTCCCGCCCGGCCATATTCTGACGCTGCGCCAGGGCACGGCGGCGGTGCCGAAATGTTTTTGGGACCTGCGCGGCATCGCCATCGCGGGGCAGGCGCGCAATGACCCGGCTCCCGATGCCAACGAGGCGGTCGAACAGCTCGATGCACTGCTGCGCGATTCGGTCAGGCTGCGCATGATCGCCGATGTGCCGCTCGGCGCCTTTCTTTCGGGCGGGATCGACTCCTCGACCGTCGTCGCCTTGATGCAGGCGCAGAGCACCCGGCCGGTGAAGACCTTTTCCATCGGCTTTCACGCCATCGACTACAATGAGGCCGAATACGCCAAGCGCGTCGCCGCCCATCTGCGCACCGATCACACCGAGTTCTACGTCGAGCCGCGACACGCGCTGGACGTCATCCCGCGGCTGCCGGACTGGTTCGACGAGCCGTTCGCCGACCCTTCGCAGATCCCGACCTACCTGGTCTCTGAATTGACGCGCAAGCACGTCACCGTGGCGCTCTCCGGTGACGGCGGCGACGAGCTGTTCGCGGGTTACAACCGCTATCTGTGGGCAGAGCGGCTCGCGCGCGCGGCAAGCGTCGTTCCGCGCGGGCTGCATCGCCCTTTGGCCAACGCCTTGCGCACGCTGTCGCCGACGGCCTGGAACCGGCTGTTCGGTTGGATTCCGCTGATGTGGCGCACGGCGCTGCCCGGCGACAAGCTGCACAAGATTGCCGCCGTGCTCGAAAACCCCGATCCGGACGCGATCTACCGCCGGCTGGTCAGCCAGTGGGAGAAGCCGGATGAGGTCGCGGCGGCGGGTGTCGAGCCGCGCGGGCCATTGTGGGATGCGACCATCGCGCGCGACTTCCCCGCCTTCGTCCCTCGCATGCAGTATCTCGACATGGTCAGCTATCTACCGGACGACATTCTTACCAAGGTCGATCGGGCGACCATGGCGGTCGGACTCGAGGGCAGGGTGCCGCTGCTCGATCACCGCGTGGTCGCCTATGCCTGGACCTTGCCGTTCGGCTTCAAGGTGCGCGGCGGCAACAGCAAATGGCTGCTGCGCCGCGTGCTCGACCGCTACGTGCCGAGGCCGCTGATCGACCGGCCGAAGATGGGCTTCGGCGTGCCGATCGATGCCTGGCTGCGCGGGCCGCTGCGCGAATGGGCGGAGCAGCTGCTGGCGCCCGCGCGTCTTTCGTCCTACGGCTTCGTGCGCGTCGAGCCGGTGCGCCGCGCCTGGCAGGAGCATCTCGAAGGCAGCCGAAACTGGCAATATCCGTTGTGGACCGTCCTGATGCTGCAGGCGTGGCGCGAGAGGTGGGCGTGATCGCTCGGCCGCGGAAGATCTTGTACGTCACGACCGATCTTTTCATCGGCGGCGGTGCGGAAGGCATGCTTAGCCGGATGGCGACCGCACATCCGCGCCTCGCCGACGAAATAACCGTCGTCAGCCTTCGCCTTGGCTATGCGTCGTACGCCGAGCAGATGCGGGCGGCGGGCGTCACGGTCGTCGAGCTCGACCTCGACACGATCGGCGGCATCGCCTCCGGTCTGCGCCGCCTCGCCAAGCTGATCGCCGAAGGGCGGCCCGACATCGTCCAGGGCTGGATGTATCACGGCGATCTGGCGGCGCTCACCGCGCTCGTCCTGTCGGGCCGCCGCCGGGATACCCGGCTCGTCTGGAGCATTCGCTCCTCGGACATGGATTTCAGATGCTACGGCGTTGGACTACGCCTGGTGGTGAAAGCCTGCGCCGCGTTGTCGCGACGGCCCGATCTGGTGACGGCCAATTCGGTCGCGGGGCTGAAAAGTCATTTGCGCCTCGGCTATCGCCCGCGGCGGGCGGAGGTGATTGCGAACGGCATCGATGTCGAACAGTTCAAGCCGGACGCACCCGCCCGCGCGGCGGTGCGAAGCGAGCTTGGCATTCCCGGCGAGGCCGTTGTTCTCGCGCACGTGGCGCGCGTCGATCCGATGAAGGATCACGAGACCTTCCTGGCCGCGATGGCAGAGTTGCCGGACTTGCGCGCACTGCTGATCGGTCCATTCATGGAAAATCTGCCCGAGGCGCCGAACGTCGCCCGGCTCGGCCCCCGCACCGACGTGGCGCGTCTGCTGGCTGGCGCTGACATCGTGGTTTCCAGCTCCGCCTTCGGCGAAGGGTTCTCCAACGCTCTCGCCGAAGGAATGGCTTGCGGCCTGCCCGCGGTGGCGACCGACGTCGGGGATGCCGGGCTCATCGTCGGCGACACCGGGCTCATCGTGCCGCCGCGGGAGCCGCAAGCGCTGGCGGCGGCCATTCGAACGCTGGCCCGGGAAGGCGCCGGAGCGCGGGCCGAACGCGGGGCCAAAGCGCGTGCGCGCATTGTGGAAAGCTTTGGGCTGCAACGGGCCCTCCAACGCTATGCGGAACTCTATGCGGCGCTTGGAGCGCCGCGATCTTGATATAGGCTGGCTCCGCAACTCGAGGGCCTCTTCAAATGCCGCAATGGATGTGGCAAGCAATTCAAAGAGTTCCGTCAGGATCTGAGCACGGCGCATGACCCACACTGAAAGCTTTTTCGCCGCGGCCGCGCAGGTTTGCCACGATATTCCGTTCGCCGCGATCGAGGCGCTGGCGGCCGAGCTCGACCGGTTGCGGGAACGCCAGGGGCGGCTGTTCCTGATCGGCGTCGGCGGCGGCGCCGGCAATTGCAGCCACGCCGTCAATGATTTCAGAAAGTTGTGCGGAATCGAGGCTTATAGCCCGGTCGACAACGTGTCCGAGCTGACCGCGCGCGCCAATGACGAGGGTTGGGACACCATCTTTTCGGCGTGGCTCGAGGTGAGCCGCCTCAGCGAAAAGGATGCAATCCTGGTCTATTCGGTCGGCGGCGGAGATTTGGAGCGCAATATCAGCCCCAATATCGTCAAGGCGGTCGATTTGGCCAAAGCGCGCTCCGCGAAGGTTTTCGGGATCGTCGGCCGGGACAGCGGATATACCGCGCGGCATGGCGACGTGGTGGTCGTCATCCCGCAGCTCAATCCGGCCTGGGTCACCCCTTTGTCGGAAGCCTTTCAGGCTGTGGTCTGGCACTGCTTGGTCAGCCATCCGTCCTTGCAGCGCAGGCAAACGAAATGGTAAGGCCTACCCGCGGGCTGGCGCCGGCCGTGTTTCTCGATCGGGATGGCGTGATCGTCGTCCCCGAATTCCGCGATCAGCGCAGCTTCGCTCCACGGCGGCTGCAGGATTTCAGGCTTTATCCGGAAGCCGCGGCGAGTCTCGAAAGGCTGAAGCGGGCGGGCTTTCTGTTGGCGGTAGTCACCAACCAGCCGGACGTGGGACACGGCTTGATCCCCCGGTCGGAAGTCGAGGCGATGCACGAGATCATCACGCGCGAATTGTCGGTCGATGCGATCAAGGCCTGCTACCACCGGCAGACCGACGATTGCGCCTGCCGCAAGCCGAAGCCCGGCATGATCCTGGCGGCGGCGGCCGAGCTCGGTATTGACCTCGAGCGCAGCTTCATGGTGGGTGACCGCAAGAGCGACGTCGAGGCCGGCCGCGCGGCCGGGTGCACCACCGTGTTCATCGATCTCGGCTATGCGGAACCCGCGCCGGAGGCTCCCGACCACGTCGTGCGCTCGGTCGCGGAAGCCGCCGACATCATCATCGAAACCTCACTCAGCAGGCAGGAGGCGCCATGAGCCGGCTCGCAAATCTCAAGGTCAAGATTTTCGCCGACGGTGCCGACTATGACGGGATCGTCAAGATGGCGCGCAACCCGGTGATCAAGGGTTTCACCACCAATCCGTCGCTGATGCGAAAGGCCGGCGTCACCGATTACGAGGCGTTCGCCCGCAAGGTGCTGGCCGCGGTGCCCGACCGGCCGGTGTCGTTCGAGGTGTTTGCCGACGACTTCGCCAGCATGGCCGAGCAGGCGCGCACGATCGCGTCCTGGGGACCGAACGTGAACGTGAAGATCCCGGTGACCAATACCAAGGCTCAGTCCGCCGGCGAGCTCATACGCACGCTGTCGTCGGAAGGCGTCGTGCTCAACGTGACCGCGATCTTCACGCTCGATCAGGTCCGCGCGGTCGCCGACGCGCTCGATCCGAGAACGGGCGCTATCGTGTCGGTGTTCGCCGGACGCATCGCCGATACCGGTGTCGATCCCATGCCGCATATGCGCGCCTGCAAGCAGCTTCTCGCGTCGCGGCCGAAGGCGGAGCTGTTGTGGGCCAGCACCCGCGAGCTCATCAACATCTTCCAGGCCGACGAGACCGGCTGCGACATCATCACCGTGCCGAACGAATTCTTGACCAAGCTCGATCTGGTGGACAAGAATCTCACCGAATATTCGCTTGAAACCGTGCTGACGTTCCATCGCGACGCAACCGCCGCCGCCTATCAGATCAAGACCACACGTGTCGCCGCGGAATGAACGAGAGGGGGTAGGGCGATGAGCAGGCTTTTCGACAAGGTGTTCGTGACCGGCGGCGCGGGCTATTGCGGGGCGCGCCTCGTTCCGCAACTCCTCTCGCGCGGCTACAAGGTGACGGTCTTCGACATCATGTTTTTCGGGAATGCGTTCCTGCCGAGGAACAATTCGAACCTGCGCATCATCGACGGCGATATCCGCGACACCGCGAAATTCGCGGCCGCGGTCGCCGGGCACGATGCCGTGGTCAATCTTGCCTGCATCTCGAACGACGCGAGCTTCGAGCTCGACGAGGATCTCTCCACCTCGATCAACCTCAACGCCTTCGAGCCGATGGTGCAGGCCGCCAAGAAGGCGGGGGTGAAGCGCTTCGTCTACGCCTCGTCGAGCTCCGTCTACGGCGTCTCCGACAAGCCCGACGTCACTGAGGACCATCCGTTGGTCCCGCTCACGCTCTACAACAAGTACAAGGGCCTGTGCGAGCCGCTGTTGAAGAAGCACACCGACGACCACTTCACCGGCGTGATCTTCCGGCCGGCGACGGTCTGCGGCTATTCGCCCCGCCAGCGGCTCGATCTTTCGGTCAACATCCTGACCAATTACGCGGTCAACGCCGGCAAGATCACGGTGTTCGGCGGCTCGCAGCTGCGGCCGAACCTGCACGTCCAGGATTACTGCGACGCGGTCGAGCTGTTGCTGACCGTTCCGGCCGACAAGGTGCAGAACGAGACCTTCAACGTCGGCTACCAGAACCTGTCGATCATGGAGATCGCCGAGCTGGTGCGGCGCGTGGTCGCCGAGGAAATGCCCGAGCGCAAGAAGGTCGAGATCGTCACTACGCCGACCGACGACATCCGCTCCTATCACATCAACTCGGACAAGATTAAGCGGGCGCTCGGCTATGCGCCGCGCCACACCATCGAGGACGCGGTGCGCGAGCTGTGCGGGGCGTTCCTCGCCGGCAAGCTGCCGAACAGCATGGAGGACGACCGTTACTTCAACGTCCGACTGCTCAAGAGGCTCAAGGCGGCATGAGCGGCAAGCCCGTTGCGGTGGTCACCGGCGGCGCCGGTTTCATCGGCAGCCATATGGTCGACGCGCTGCTGGATGCGGGGTTCGCGGTCCGCGTCGTCGACAATCTGGTCGGAGGCCACCGCGGCAATCTCGAGCACCAGAAGGGCAATGCCGATCTCGCCTGCTATTGGCAGGACGTCCGCCAGCTCGAGCCCGATTCGCCGATCTTCGCCGGTGCGCAATACGTTTTCCATTTGGCCGGGATCGGCGACATCGTGCCGTCGATCGAGCGGCCCACCGACTATATGGACACCAACGTGCAGGGCACGGTGCGCGTGCTCGAATGCGCGCGCCACGCCGGCGTGGAAAAATTCGTCTATGCGGCCTCGTCATCCTGCTATGGGCTTGCCGCTGTGCCGACCGACGAGGACCACCCGATCGCGCCGCAATATCCCTACGCGCTGTCCAAGTACCAGGGCGAGCAGGCGGCGTTTCACTGGCACCGCATCTATGGACTGCCGGTGAGCTCGATCTGCATCTTCAACGCCTATGGGCCGCGCGTGCGCACCACCGGCGTCTACGGGGCGGTGTTCGGCGTGTTCTTTCGCCAGAAACTTGCCGGCAAGCCCTACACGGTCGTCGGCGACGGCACCCAGCGGCGCGACTTCATCTATGTGACCGATGTCGCCCAGGCGTTCCTGGCTGCTGCCAAGAGCCCGATCAGCGGCGAGCGGTTCAATGTCGGCGCCGGTAATCCGCAGTCGATCAACCGCCTGGTCGAGCTCCTGGGCGGCGCCGTCGTGCACGTCCCGAAGCGTCCGGGCGAGCCCGACTGCACCTTCGCGAATATTTCGAAGATTGTCGCGCGACTCGGATGGAAGCCGGCGGTGGGCTTCGAGGAGGGGGTGCGGCGGATGCTGGTCGATATCGAGCGCTGGCGCGACGCCCCCTTGTGGGACCCCGATCTGATCGCGGAGGCGACCAAGACCTGGTTCCGTTACCTCGGCAAGCAGAGTGCCTGAGGTCTTTTATGCCTCAGTTGCGTACCGCGCGGGCAAAACCGCGTGTCAGTGGCCTGCGCCGGACCCTGGCGCATGAAGGGAACGTGAAGTCTTGCCGCCAGCAAGGCACTTGCCCTATAGGTCCATTTCAAACTCCTCAATCGATCAGGATCATTGATGGTCAAGGTACCCTTTTTGGACCTTCGCGTGACAGATGACGGCGAACGAAGCGAGATCCTCGAAGCCGTTGAAAAGGTTCTTATGCATGGTCGAATATTGCTTGGTCCGGAGGTCGAGGAATTACAGCAGGAAGTTGCAAGACGAGTTGGCAGCAAGTACGCCATTGGCTGCAATTCCGGTACCGATGCCCTCATTATTGCGATGAGGGCTCTCGGCATCGGTGTCGGTGACGAGGTGATCGTTCCGGCACTGTCCTTTATTGCGACAGCAAATGCGGTTTCGTTGTGCGGTGGGCAACCTGTCTTTGCGGATCTCGGCGAGGACTTGAATATCGATATCGACTCCATGGAGTCACTTATTACGCCTGCGACAAAGGCCGTCATTCCGGTGCACTGGGCTGGCCGCATGTGCGACATGGAGCGACTCGTTGCGATAGCAAACAGGCACAATCTGTATGTGGTGGAAGATGCATCACAGTCTTTCGATGCCACTTTCCGCGGACGCAAAGCCGGAAGCTACGGCATCATCGGCTGCTTCAGTATGAATTCGATGAAGGTATTCGCTTCGCTCGGCGAGGCCGGAATGATCGTCACAGACGACCCCCAGCTTTACGATAGATGCGTCTCATTGCGCTATCATGGCCTGATCGATCGCGAATATTGCACAGCGCTCGCACAGAATAGCCGACTTGATACGCTGCAGGCGGCCGCGCTGCTGGTTCGTCTGAAGCGATTAGACAGTATCATTGAGCAACGCCGCAAAAACGCCACTTACTACAATGGACGTCTCAGCAATTCGGTTACAGTTCCCTCGGAGCGCTCCGACGAGCGCCATGTCTATTACACATATACGATTCAATCCAATTGCCGCGACGCGCTAAAGCGGCATCTCGAAGCCAACGAAATCGAGGTGAAGATTCAACATCCTTTGCTCATGCCTCAACACCCAATCTATTTGAATCGTGCGAAGGGCTCGTGGTCGAAGGCCGAGGACCTGATCAAGCGCGTTTTGTGTATTCCTGCGAACGAAAAGCTGACCTCTGAGCAACTCACCACGGTTGCCGATGCTGTCCTTTCGTTCTCTCAGAGCTAGCGGGGGGAAAGGCAAAATGCCTGCCGTGTTTCGTCATAATGACGATGTCATAGTGGTGGACGGTGAATGGACGGCGTGCGTAAAGGAGAGCGCACGCAATGAGCCCAAGCGCCGCGCGCGTCTTAACCTGCATCATTCGGAAGAGGACCAGGTGCAGGAGATGCTTATAGCCTTCTGCAAGGACTCAATAAACGTTCCGCATCGCCACAACGGCAAAACTGAATCAATTCACGTGATGGAGGGACGGGTCCTTGTCATTTTCTTCGATGACAGCGGGCGCGTGACGCGGCGTCTGCATCTCGGCCCGCCCGGTGGTCGTTGGCCGAGCCTCTATCGTCTCGCGGCCCCGACTTGGCACACGGTCATCCCCCTGGATGACATGGTGGTGATTCACGAAACCGCGAGTGGGCCCTTCTCGCATGACAGCGAGTTACCACCTGCGTGGGTGCCGAAAGACGAAGACTCGCTTCGCGCGTTCATTGCCAGGCTCCGCCATGACAGCGAAAGCTGACCGACATTTCGGAGTAGAACGCGGTGGCGAAATAATGATTCTGGTGTTTGCCGGCAAGAGAGTGGGGGTCGAGTTGTTGCGCTATCTAATCGACCGCGGGGACCCCGTCGATCGGGTGATTGCCGCCTCGGACGCCGACCAGGATATCTTAAGTCTTTGCCGCCAGACTGGCATTGTACATGGCGTTTTCCATCCGGATTTGATCGAGCGTGTGGTGGCTTCCGGCCGGTGTTACGATTGGGTACTGGATCTGTGGAGCCCGCACATTCTGCGGAAGTCGATTCTCGACCTTGCTAAAAAAAGGGCGAATCTGCACCCGAGTTTGGTCCCGCACGCGCGTGGCGCCGATAGCACGGCTTGGATCTTGCGTAAGGGACTTCCGGCAGGCGTCAGCATCCTTGAGATGACCGAAACCATTGACGGCGGCGGTCTGTACGCACAGCAGGAGGTTGACGTAGAGTTTCCGATCAACGGACGCGCCCTGCACGAGCTGCTGCAAGATGAGATGATTGTTCTTTTCAAACAAGTATGGCCCAGAATGCTATCGGGTGAACTCACGGTGCAGCCGCAACCGGCCGGAGGGTCGTACCATCGACGCACGCAAACCAATGCCGACCGCGTTCAGAACGACAACACGCACATGATGCTTGGTGATGCCATTGCGTGGATGCTCGCACACGATTTTTATCCTGGTACAACCGCGGAACTTGTACGTAATGGCGAAAGGTTCCGATTGCGACTTTCCATAGAGAAGATAGATTGAAAGCTGTACTTGGCCGGCTGATTTACCGCTCCCTAGTCTGGCAGGAGAGATTTACCTTGTCGCACGAAAACACCTTGTTGTGTCCCGCTCGTCGGAAGGCGTCGTGCTATCTCGGCAAGCAGAGCGCCTGAGGCCTGGCCATGCTGGTCGATTTGCTTCATCGGTATCGGCACAAGATCAAATCGGCGGAGGAACTGCGTCAGATTATCGGGCCTCGCCCGCGTAAGAAGCGCGTCATCATGTGTCATGGCGTGTTCGACGTGGTGCATCCCGGCCATGTCCGCCATCTGCTCTATGCCAAGAGCAAGGCCGACGTGCTGATCGCCAGCATCACCGCCGACCATCACATCACCAAGGGAACCCACCGCCCGCATGTCCCGCAGGATCTGCGGGCGGTGAATCTCGCCGCTTTCGAGGTCGTCGACTACGTCGTCATCGACAAGAACGCCACGCCGCTGGAGAACATCCGCCTCATTCAACCGGACTATTTCGCCAAAGGCTTCGAGTACACGGCGAGCGGGATGCCGACCAAGACCGCGGAGGAGGCGGACGCCGTCCAGTCCTATGGCGGCGAGATCATCTTCACGCCCGGCGACATCGTCTATTCCTCGTCGAGCCTGATCAATCTCGCGCCGCCGGCGATCAAGCTGGAAAAGCTCCAGATCATCATGGAGCGCAACGGCATCACCTTCGACAATCTGCGGAGGACGCTCGACGCCATGGTCGGCCGCCGCGTCCATGTCGTCGGCGACACCATCATCGACAGCTATACCCATTGCGCCATGATCGGCGGCCAGACCAAGACCCCGACCATGAGCGTGCTGTTCGAGCGCAAGGTCGACTATGTGGGCGGCGCCGCCATCGTCGCGAAACATCTTGCGGCGGCTGGCGGCCGGGTGACGTTCTCGACCGTGCTCGGCGACGATGACTACCGGGGCTTCGTGGTCGACGACCTGAAACGGGCCGGCATCGACGTCCGCGTGGTGGTGGATAAATCGCGGCCGACGGTGAACAAGAACGCAATCGTGGTCGGCGGCTACCGGCTGTTGAAGGTCGACACCCTCGACAACCGCTCGATCTCCGACCAAATCCTCGAAGACATCGCCCAGGCGGTGCAAAAGGTGCCAACCGACGCGGTGGTGTTCTCCGATTTCCGCCACGGCATTTTCAACCGGCGCACCATCCCGGAACTGGTGCAGGCGCTGCCGGAAGGCTGCTATCGTGTGGCCGACAGCCAGGTCGCGAGCCGCTGGGGCAATATCACCGATTTCCAGGGCTTCGATCTGATCACGCCCAATGAACGCGAAGCCCGCTTCGCGCTCGGCGACCAGGATTCCGGCATTCGTCCGCTCGCGTCGAACCTGTACGATGCGGCGCGCTGCAAGCTCCTGATCCTCAAGCTCGGCGAACGCGGCGTGCTCGCCTGCTGCGACGCCAACCACGAGTCGCTCGACAGCTTCTTCGTCATCGACAGCTTCGTGGACCGGCTGGTCGATGCCGTGGGCGCCGGCGACGCGCTGCTCGCCTATGCGACGCTCGCCATGCTGGTGGTCCGTGATGCCGGCGTCGCCACCATCCTGGGAACCGTGGCGGCGGCGGTCGAATGCGAATGCGACGGCAATCTGCCGGTGACGCCGGACGACCTCAGGTCGAAGATCGACGCCATCGAGCGGCAGATGGCTCCACTCTGAGCAGTCCATCCAATGAGGGTTGTCGTCGCGGGCCTCGGAGTCCAGGGTCACAAGCGCCGCCGCATCGCGGGTGATGACTTCGTCGCCGCGGTCGACCCGGTCAACGAAGAGGCGCGCTATCGTTCCATCGTCGACGTCCCGCTGGCCGACTACGACGCGGTGCTGGCCTGCATTCCCGACGCGCCCAAGCTCGAGCTGCTCGCCTATTGCCTCGAGAACGGCAAGCACGTGCTGGTCGAGAAGCCGTTATGGGCGAAGCACGCGGACGACATCGCCGGGCTCGAAGCGCTGGCGCGCCGCCAGGGTGTGGTCTGCTACACCGCCTATAATCACCGCTTCGAGCCGCACTTCGTGCGCATGCGCAACCTGATCGCGTCGGGAGCGCTCGGCACCATCTATTCCTGCCGGATGTTCTACGGCAACGGCACGGCGCGGCTCGTGCGCGATTCCGCCTGGCGGGATCGCGGCGCCGGCGTCCTGCCCGACCTCGGCTCGCACCTCCTCGACAGCTGCCGCTTCTGGTTCGGGGAGATCGCCGACAGGTTCGAGGTCGTCGGCGTGCATTGCTTCGAGAACCGCGCGCCCGACCATGTCGTGATCGGCTGCGAGCGTTCGATGCCGCGGATCGAGCTCGAAATGACGCTGCTGATGTGGCGCAACCATTTCACCTGCGACCTGCTCGCCGAGCATGGCTCGGCGCACATCCAGTCGCTGTGCAAATGGGGCCCCTCGCTGTTCACCAAGCGCACGCGGGTGCTGCCGAGCGGCCGCCCGCCGGAAGAGGTCGACACGCTGGTGCAGGACGACCCGACCTGGGCGCTCGAATACGAGCACTTCAAGACGTTATGCGGCTCCGGCGCGCGCACCGATCTGTCGAACGACATCTGGCTGCATCGTATGTTGGCGCGCCTGAGCGGAGAGGTCGCGGCCTCCAAGGTGGCGCAATGAAGCCGCCCGTCGTCGGTTTCGCCGGCATGACCCATCTCGGGCTCGTTTCGGCTTCGGCCGTGGCGGCGCGCGGCTTCGAGGTCGTGTGCTTCGACGCCGACCGCGTATTGATCGACCGCGTCACGCGGCAGGACTGGCCGGTGCTCGAGCCGGGTCTCGATGAGCTCGTCCGCGGTAACGGCGCGCGCCAGCGCTTCACCGGCGCGCCCGGCGACCTCGGCGCGTGCGAGGTCGTCTACGTCGCGCCCGACGTGCCGACCGACGACCAGGGCCAGAGCGACGTTTCGGGATTGACCGCGCTGATCCGTGAGGTTGCGGCGGCGATGAATCCCGCCGCCGTCATGGTGGTGCTCTCCCAGGTGCCGCCCGGCTACACCCGCGCGCTCGGCGTGCTGCCGCCCGGGCGCCTCTATTGTCAGGTCGAGACGCTGGTGTTCGGCCAGGCGGTCGAGCGTGCGTTGAAGCCCGAGCGTATTATCGTCGGATGCGCCGACCCCGGCGCGCCGCTCGACGTGCGCTTTCGCGCCGTGCTCGAGGCGTTCGGCTGCCCGATCCTGCCGATGCGCTACGAAAGCGCGGAGCTTGCGAAAATCTCCATCAATTGCTGTTTGGTCGCCTCGGTCACGGTTGCCAATACGCTGGCCGAGCTGTGTGAGAAGATCGGGGCGGACTGGTCGGAGATCGCGCCGGCGCTCAGGCTCGACCGGCGCATCGGGCCGCACGCCTATCTGGCGCCCGGACTGGGGATCGCCGGCGGCAATCTGGAGCGCGATCTCGCCACAGTGGCGCGGCTCTCGCAGGCGCATGGGACCGATGCCAGTATTGTGCAGGCTTGGCTTCACAATAGCCGCCACCGGCGCGACTGGGCCGTGCGCACGATCCGCCGCGCCGTGCTCGACCGTAATCCTGATGCAATTCTCGCCATTTGGGGCTTGGCGTACAAGGCGAATACCCATTCGGTGAAGAATTCGCCGTCGCTCGCCATCCTTTCACAGCTGGATCGGGCGCGCTTGCGAGTGCATGATCCAGTTGTCCCGACAGAAATTATCGCTCGGCCGGAGGTGGAGGGGTACGCCGATCCGATCAAGGCCGCTGTAGGCGCCGATGCGCTGATGATTCTGACCCCGTGGCCGGAGTATAGCGCAGTCGCACCAACAAGGCTTGCCAGCGCTCTTCGGGGAAAGACTGTCGTCGACCCCTATGGCGTGCTCGATGGGAAGAAAGTGCGTGCGGCGGGCCTATCCTATTACACGCTCGGCCAGCTTCCCATCGCCGTCACGTGACGAGGGTCACTGCTTGCTCACGCATCTGAATCAAGAGGCTCGGTTTCCGGCCCGAACTGTCATCATTGGTGCACATGGATTTGTGGGCAGCGCGATTGCCAAACGTCTGAGCGTAACAGGTGCGCCGGTCCTTGCGCTCACGCGAAAACAGGTCGATCTGCTGGCATCCGACGGGACGGACGCCTTGCAATCGCTCTTGCAACCGCAAGATGCCGTTATCGTCGCCGCGGCACGAGCCCCTTGCAAGGACCTCACGATGTTGATCGACAACATGGCCATGACGAAGGCCATGCTGGCTGCTTTCATGCGCGTACCCCTCTGGCACGTCATCAATGTCAGCTCGGATGCAGTCTATGCCGACGAGCCGATACCAATCACTGAGAACACGCCCGCAGCGCCCACAACGTTGCATGGCGCGATGCATCTCGCCCGCGAAATCGCCTTTGCCGCAGAAATGAAGGCGCCGTTGGCGATCCTTCGGCCGAGCCTGCTTTATGGCGCCGACGATCCGCACAATGGCTATGGGCCTAACCGATTCCGTCGTCAGGCCAATGCCGGGGAAGACATCCTTCTCTTTGGCGAGGGCGAAGAGCGACGTGACCATGTTCTGGTGGATGACCTTGCCGAGATCGTCATGCGCGTGCTAGCAAGTCGCAGCCGCGGCGTTCTCAACGTAGCGACCGGCGTAGTCCATTCGTTTCGCGCTGTCGCCGAACAGGTCGTGGCCGTCGCCCCGCGCAAGGTCGCGATCAGCTCACGGCCGCGACAAGGCCTGATGCCCCACAAAGGGTATCGTCCCTTTGATATTTCGGCTTGCCGCGTCGCCTTTCCTGATTTTTCCTTTACGCCTCTCGCCGGTGGCGTTATGAAATCGCAGCGTGACATAATGGGTCAAGGTTGATGGCCGAAGTCGATCTGCTTCGTGCCTTGCCGAAGACGAAGCGCAACATTCAGAAGCGTAAAGAGGCGAAGGACCCGGGCGTCGTTGCGATATCCAAGCAATATGGAGAGATGTATTTCGACGGGCCGCGCGAATACGGCTACGGCGGCTATCGTTACGATGGCCGGTGGCTGCCGGTTGCGCGCGATATCATCAGCCATTTCAAGCTCGCGCCCGGAATGCGCGTGCTTGATGTCGGATGCGCCAAGGGCTTCTTGGTGAAGGACTTGATGCAGGTTTGTCCGGGTCTTGAAGCGTTCGGGCTCGAAGTTTCGCTCTACGCACTGATACATTGTGAGCCTGAGGTGGTCGGTCGCCTCCATCTCGGAACGGCAGAAATGCTGCCGTTTCCGGATCGGAGCTTCGACTGTGTGTTGAGCCTAAACACGGTGCACAATTTTACCCGTCCGCGTGCCATCAAGGTGATGCAAGAAATCCAACGCGTGTCCGGTGGGCGCGCCTTTGTTCAGGTGGATAGTTATCACACGGCCGAGCAGAAAGAAATTTTCGAGAGTTGGGTTCTGACTGCAGAGTTTCACGATTATCCGGATGGATGGAAGCAGCTTTTCAGAGAAGCCGACTATACCGGCGACTACTATTGGACAATTATCGAGTAAGCGAGCGCCGATCAAAGGGACGAGCGAGCATGTCGGGCAAAACCTATGTAATCCTTGGCGGCGGGGGGAGTTTTGGCATTCACGCAGCCCGCTATTTGCTCGAGCACGCCGATCCGAAAAGGGTGGTCGGCATCGGCCGCAATCCGCCGAAATACGAATGCTTCACGTTGGGCGTCGGCGACGGCGATCCGCGCTACAGCTATCATGCCTATCACGTGAACTATGAGCTCGATCTGCTCATGGAGCTGCTCGACCGCGAGAAGCCGCAGGTGATCGTCAACTTCGCTGCCCAAGGGGAGGGCGCGACCTCACTGAAACATTCCTGGCGCTACTTCGAGACCAATTGTGTGGCGCTCGCCAAGCTCGCCGAGGAACTCCAGTCGCGCGATTACCTCGAGCGCTTCATCCATATCGGGACCTCCGAGCTCTACGGCTCGGTTGAGCATGCCGCCGCCGAGGACGAGCCGATCAAGCCGACGAGCCCCTATGCGGCATCGAAGGCGGCCTTCGACATGCACCTGATCTCGATCCACCGCTTCTTGAAGTTCCCGATGAACATCGTGCGGCCGTCGAACGCCTATGGGCCCGGGCAACAGCTGCATCGGGTGATCCCGAAGGCGGTGCTGTGCGGGCTCACCGGCCGCAAGCTGCCGCTGCATGGCGGCGGGCGCGCCGAAAAGTCCTACATCCACAACCGCGACCTTGCCCGCGCCGTCCATCTCGTCGCCGAGAAGGCGCCGCTCGGCACCGTCTACAACGCCGGGCCCAAGGACCCGACCTCGATCCGCCGCGTGGTCGAGCTGGTGGCCGAAGCGCTCGACATGCCGTTCGAGCAGCTCTGCGAGGTGACCGGCGACCGCCAGCACCAGGACGCCCGCTATTGGCTCGACAGCTCGGCCATCAAGCGCGACGTCGGCTGGGAGCCGCAGATCGGCTGGGAGGAGGGCATGCGCGAGATGGTGGCGTGGGGCCGCAAATACCTGCCGCAGCTCAAAACGCTCTCCACCGACTTCGTAATGCGGGCCTGATGCCCGCCAAGGGGCCCCGAGCGTGACAACCCCCTCCGGTGCGTTTCTCGGCTCGCGGGCGCCGCTGCGGCCCGCCCCGGCGGTGGCGGCGCTGCTGCAGCTCTTGGACGGCCGCTACGTGATGCAGCTGCGGGACTCCAACCCGGGCATTTTCTACCCCGACCATTGGGGGTGCTTCGGCGGCGCGGTCGATGCCAGGGAGGAGCCGGTCGCCGCGCTGGTGCGTGAGCTGGCGGAGGAGCTGGCAGTAACAGTCGATCCGGCGGCGGTGACCCGGTTCACCGAGTTCACGTTCGATTTCGGCTTTGCCGGCGACGGGGTCCGGTTCCGGACCTATTATGCGGTGACCTTGCCGCAATCCGATCTGCGCGGGCTGGTGCTCGGAGAGGGCGCGGATCTGGCGGCTTTCGAGGCCGAGAGGCTGCTTGCAATGGCGCGTGTGGTCCCGTACGACGCTTTCGCCTTGTGGATGCACCATGCCCGTGGGCGCTTCGCTCCTGGTTGAGTGGGAACGGATGGATGGACGCGCGCACCCAAGTCTTAGGGCCTCAAGTCTTGCGGCCCAATAGTATCGACATCGCCGCTGCGCGCCGGCGCTGCCTCGGCTATCGCCGCCGCATCCTCGACATCTCGCAGCAGGTGACGGCACTGCACATCGCGCCGGCCTTTTCCTGCCTCGAGATCGTCGACACCCTCTACCACGCGTTGATGACGCGCGACGCCGACGGCCGCTGCTGGGACACGTTTCTGATGTCCAAGGGGCACGGCTGCATGGCGCAATACGTGATCCTGGAGGATCTCGGCATTCTGACCACCGACGATCTTGTGCACTATTGCAAGGTCGGCGGCCGGCTCGGCGCCCATCCCGACCATGGCGTGCCCGGCATCGAAGCCTCGACCGGCTCGCTCGGCCACGGCCTCGGCATGGCCGTCGGCATGTCCTACGCCGATCGCTTGAAGGGTGAGGATCGCGCCGTCTTCACCGTGCTCAGCGATGGCGAGATGCAGGAGGGGTCGATCTGGGAGGCCATCATGATGGCGGCCAACCTGCGATTGGATCGCCTGGTCGCCTTCGCCGACGTCAACGACTTTCAAAGCCTCGGCCGCACCAGCGAGACCCACCCGTTCTTCTACCCGGTCACCGACAAGGCCGTGGCCTTCGGCTGGGAAGCAATCGAGATCAATGGCCACGATCATCAGGCGATATTCGACGC